>Ga0068861_100002273_pt1 | contig 12478 bp, 9 predicted proteins | sample KBSSwiS42_FD_66593 | JGI IMG/M metagenome (GOLD analysis project Ga0068861, IMG submission 66593) | Switchgrass rhizosphere microbial communities from Kellogg Biological Station, Michigan, USA - KBS Switchgrass S4-2 | ecosystem: Host-associated > Plants > Roots > Rhizosphere > Soil ...
GACACGGCAGAGGGGCCCCGGGCGGGGCCTGGCAGAGGGCTCTTGTTCGGAGGCTGCGTCGCGACCCGAATGGGAAACGTTTTCGACTGATCACCTTTCTGCAGGCGGTGTACTGAGTGCCCTCCCCATGCTCTCGCCGCTCTTGGTGTGGCTCTCGCACTCGGTGCCCGCGTTCGCGCCAACGGCAGCTCAGCTCGCCATGCTGTCAGCGCGCCTTCCCGGCTGCGAGCTCGTGGTCGTGCATAGCGAGCCGGAGTTCTTGCAGGCACTGCCGCGTGCGCAGGCGCTGGTGGTCTGGCGTTTCCTGCCGGAGTGGTACGCCCTGGCGCCCTGCCTGCGTCATGCGTTCACGCCCTCGGCGGGCCACGATCCGTTGCCCGCCGATGCGAGCGGTCGCGTGGCACGGCACTTCGGGCGCTTCCATGGTGCGCTGATGAGCGAGAGCCTGCTCGCGATGATCACATTTCTGAATCGCCGCCTCGGCGAAGCGCTGCGCGCACAGGGGCAGCGACGCTGGGACCGCTCGCCCTACTCGCAGATCCGGCGGCTCCGCGGGCAAGTGGTGCTGCTCATCGGCTATGGTGCCATCGCCCAGCAGTGCGCCCGCGCCCTGTCCAGCCTCGGGCTGATCGTGCACGGCCTGCGCCGCGACGTGACCCGCGCGAGCCCCTACGCCGATCGTGTCTTTGCTCCCGATCAGCTGCGCGCGGCGCTAGCGCTCGCCGATCACGTGGCCTGCTTGTTGCCGGGTGACACCGGAACCGACCGCTTTCTCGACGGCGCGGCCTTGCGCCACATGAAGCCGAACGCCTGCGTCTACAACCTCGGGCGCGGCAACGCCATCGATCTCGCAGAGCTGTGCCAGGCCCTGTCCCGCGGCCAGATAGCGGGTGCGTTCCTCGACGTCCTGTCGCCGGAACCGCCGCCGGCCGATTCACCCCTGTGGACCACCCCGAACCTGTACCTCACGCCCCACGCCTCCGCGATCAGCGCCGAGTACCTGGATCTGTACTTCGAGGAGCTCGCGCAGCAGCTCGCCGAGCTGTCGGAGCACGGCTAGTGTTGCGTCTCACAAGCAGCAATCGTGAGCGTTACCTCGTGAAGAGCGTCAGGTCTGGCGTCTCGCCCATCTTCTGATAGCCAGCTGGACCGGGGTGCAGCCCATCCCTCATGGCCCATGCGGCGTAGGTCGCCTGCAGTCCCGGGATATCTGCGCCATCGCTGAGTGCGGCATCGAAATCGATGTAGCCATCGAACACGCCGCTCTTGATGTAGGCGTTGACCTGCTGGCGGACATCCTCGTGCGCGACGGTGTAGTAGCCGTTGCCGTTGAACGGCAGGATGGTGCCGCCGTAGATGAGCAGCCCCTTGTCGTGCGCGGCAGCAATCAGCCGGTCGTAGGCACCTTTCATGGTATCGAACGATACGTTTGCGCCGATGTCGTTGACGCCATCGTAAACGATCGCGTACTTGACGCCGCTCTGCCCCAGCACATCGCGAGTGAAGCGAGCTTCCGCTGCCGTACCGGTCATGCCGACGAGACTGGTGGCACCAATCCCTTGATTCATCACTGCAACATTGGCGGTCGCGGCGCTCGCTTGCAGGCGCGCGGCCAGAATGTCCGTCCAGCGATTGTTCCCGTTGGTATCGGTACCCCTGCCGTCGGTGATGGAATCGCCAATGGCGACGATGCCCCGCGCCGAGGCATCGGCCATGACGTCGATGCCCGAGATATAGTACCAGTGGACGGGGTCGGGCTGCTGCGAGGACGCCATGCTGGCCGCGCTGACATCGCTGCTGCCGACCTGTAGGTAGGAGGTGGTCCGGGAGCCTGCGTGGCCGGTGAGGCTGGTGGGGACGGTTCCGAACGCGGTGGTGATGGAGATATTGCCGAGCGGCGGGAGGGTGAAATCAATCGCATCGGACCAGACCTCCTGGCCTGCTTCGATCGTCACGGACTCCGCTCCAGAGAAGGCAAGGGCCTTGTCGGTCGTGGTGTCGATGGTGCTGTCCACGAGCGGAGTTGCCGGGCAGAGCGCGATGTGAGCCGAGCTGATGGTGACCGCCCCGTTGCCGACACGATTGGAGAACTGCACGCGGAGCTGACTGCCGCCGAGCGAGACGTGCGCGATCTGACGAAGCACGCCGTTCGAGAGCGCACCCGGAGGCTGGTCGGCGGGAGCGACTGGATACGGCGAGGCGGTCCAGGTGCCCACCCAGTGTGCTTCTCCGGTGGGGTTGGTTCCGGTCCCCGTCGTCTCGCCGCCCATCGGCGGATTCAGGGTCGCACCACCACCAACCGGCATGCCCTCGCTCGGGGTCATGGTACCGTTTCCGGTCGTGACGCCGCCACTCGGTGGCGTAGCGCCTGGCGAGCTGTCGGCCCCGCCGGTCTGAGGCGCACCGGCCATCGCTGAGCCAGCACCCGGATTTTCGCTGCCCGTCACCGAGTCGACCACCTTCTTGGGGTCTGACCCGCAGCCCACGAGAGCGAGAACCAGGGGCATGGCAGTCAGGAGTGAGCGCAGCGTACCTCTGATCTCGCGGAAGCCAGTATGCATGGACCGGACGCTGCCACGGTTGACCCAGCAGATCCAATAGCTCAGATTTGCAATTGCGTCGCTCGCACAGCACGAACCGCGCGCCAATCCCCGCGATTACCGATACTTATCGAGTGCGCGCTCACCATCCCGAGGTGCCGCACACTGCCGCGCGGCTGAGGCCCGGCCCACTTCCCTCGACCAGCTTCTGCCGGGCTGCCGGGCTCAGCTCACAGCCTCGGAATCGTGAGCCCGCCGTCCACGAGGATGACCTGTCCCGTCGAATAGGGGAAATCCCCGCGCGCCAGCGCCGCCACGGCTCGCCCGACGTCTTCGGGGTAGCCCCAGCGGGGTTGCACACACAGCCCGTTGGCGATCAGCTGATCGTACTTGGCTGCGACGCCCGCGGTCATGTCCGTCTGGATCACCCCCGGGCGCACCTCGTACACCGGGATACCGAGCGGGCCGAGGCGCGTGGCGAACAGCTGCGTCAGCATGGCGAGCCCCGCTTTGGCGATGCAATACTCGCCACGGTTCGTGGACACGACGCTGGCGGAGATCGACGAGACGTTGACCACGCAGGCGGCAAAGGTCGGCTCTCGCTCGCGCGCGGCCAGCATGTGCCGCACGACGAGCTGAGTCAGAAACAGCGGCCCGGCGAGGTTGGTGCCGAGCACGCGGTCGTAGCTCTCGCGCGTCATTTCGAGCAGGTCCCGGCGCTCCTTGGGAGCAACGCCGGCGTTGTTCACCAGCAGGTTGGGAGGGCCCAGGCTCGCGAGCGTGCGCTCGAGCAGTGCCTCGCGCCCGGCCTCGGAAGCGACGTCCCCGGGCGCGTAGACGACCTCCACGCCGTGAGCGCGCAGCGAGGCCAGGCTCTCGGCCACCTCCGCTTCAGGGCGCACGCCGTTGATCGCCAGCGCGTAGCCCTCGCGCGCGAGCCGCTCCGCAATGCCGAAGCCGATACCGCGGCTGCCGCCGGTGACGAGCGCGACTTGCCGTTGGCTGCTCGAGCTGCTGACCATTGCCACGCCGTACCCGCCACTAACCGAGCGGTGCCACGTCCACCCAGGCCCGCCTTCGCCAGCTCTCCAACCCGAGCTCCGCCAGCTGGACCCCTTTCGCGCCCTCGCGGAACGACCACGGGAACGGGCTGCCGGTCACCACGTGGCGCAGGAACGCTTCCCACTGCACCTTGAACGCATTGTCGAAGGTCTCTTGCTCCGGCACCTTGGCCCAGCCCGCCAGGAAATCCATCTTGTCGGCCACGTCGGGGTTCCATACCGGTCGCGGGGTGTTGCCGTAGTGCTGCGTCCAGCACTCGCGCAGCCCGGCCACGGCGGAGCCGTGCGTGCCGTCCACGTGCAAGGTGAGCAAGTCGTCGCGCCGCACGCGCGTGGTCCACGACGAGTTGAACTGCGCGATGACGCCGCCTTCGAGCTCGAAGGTAGCGTAGGCGGCGTCGTCCGCCGTGCAGGCGTAGCGCTTGCCTTGCTCGTCCACACGCTCGCTGATGTGCGTCGCGCCGCGGCAGCTCAATGCCTGGACGGACCCGAACAGGTTGTCGAGCACGTAGCGCCAGTGCGCCAGCATGTCCAGGATGATGCCGCCCGAGTCCTCCTTGCGGTAGTTCCAGGACGGGCGCTGCGCCGGCACCGTGTCCCCTTCGAAGACCCAGTAACCAAACTCGCCCCGGACCGACAGGATGCGCCCGAAGAAGCCCTTTTCTTGCAGCCGTTTCAGTTTCAACAGACCCGGCAGGAACAGCTTGTCCTGCACCACCCCGTTCTTCACCCGCGCGTCGCTCACCAGCCGCACCAGCTCGAGCGCGCTCGCCGTGTCGGCGGCGAGCGGCTTCTCGCAGTAGATGTGCTTGCCGGCGCGGATCGCGCGCTTGACGCAGTCGGCACGGGCGTGCGTGATCTGGGCGTCGAAGTACACCGCGTAGTCAGAGTCAGCGAGCACGGCGTCCAGATCGGTGCTCAGCTTCTGGACACCCGCCGCATCGCCGATCTGCTTCAGCTTGCCCAGGTTGCGCCCCACCAGGATGGGATCGGGGACGATGACGTCGCCCGAGGCGAGGCGCACGCCGCCCTGGCGGACGATGGCGACGATCGAGCGCAGCAGGTGCTGGTTGTGCCCCATGCGCCCGGTGACGCCGTTCATGATGATGCCGATCTTGTGTGTCTTCATGCCAGAGTAGTCCGATCTGAGCGTAGTCCGATCTGAGCGCAGCCCGATCTAGACGTGGTCGCGGTAGGCCTGAACGATGCGATCCAGGTACGCCGTTTGCTCGCTTTGCCAGTGGAGCTTGGAGAAGATCTCCACCTCGTTGAAGCCGCGGAAGCCGGCCGCCTCGACCCAACCCCGGATGCTGCGGAGCGGGATGCAGCCTTCTCCCGGCAAGCCGCGGTCGAGCAGCAGATCCTCGGTGGGCGTCTTCCAATCGCAGACGTGATAAGCGAAGAGCTTGCCCGCGCGCCCCGCGCGCAGAATTTCGCTCTCGAGGGCCGGGTCCCACCACAGGTGGTACACGTCCACGGCCACTCCCACGTAGTCGGAGCCGATCGCCAGCGCGAGGTCATTGGCTTGTGTGAGGGTGTTGATGGCCGAGCGCGAGTCGGCGTACATCGGATGCAAGGGCTCGATCGCCAGGCGGATGTGATTGGCTTCGGCGTGGGGCAGCACAGCCTCGATGCCTTCGCGGATCTGTTCTCGCGAGCGGGCCAGCGATTGCCCGGGCAAGGCGCCGCAGACCAGCACCACGAGCGGCGCGCCGAGCGCCGCGGCCTGATCGATGGCCTGGCGGTTGTCCTCGTACGCCTGATGCCGGCCGGACTGGTTGGCGTAGGGGAAAAACCCGCCCCGGCAGAGAGACACGATCGTGAGCCCTCGACTGCGCAGCAGCTCTCCCGATCGCGACACGTCGCGCCCTGCCAGCGCGTCCCGCCACACCGTGATGCCCTGGACCCCCGCGCGAGCGTAAGCGTCCGCCGCCTGGTCCAGCGACCACGGCTTGGTCGTCATGGTGTGCACGCACAGCCGCGCCAGATCGAGGAGCGGAGCCGCCTCAGTCATGATGCCGGACCCGCAATGCCCGAGAAGAACGTGTAGTAGCCCCTGGCTTCGATCCAGCGCTGCACGTAGAGCGCCACTTCTCGCAAGTGGTAGTCTCCCCACATGCTCGATTCGCCCCGCGGCGAGAGGCTGCCGGCGGGCACGTGGTCCCAGCCGTTCGGGCGGTGATAGATCGAGTGCAACAAGAGCCCCTGGTGGCCGGCATCGAGCGACAGGTATGGCTCGTCGAGCAGCGTGCCGAGCACGCGCAGCCCCGCCTGAAAGTAGCGTCGGCCCGCGCCCTCCCCCGCGCCGAGATAGCTGCCCAGCCGGAGCAGGCCCTGTGCCGCGATCGCTGCGGCGGAGCTGTCGACCGGTTCGTAGGGGTTGAACGGATCGGCGGGGCGATCGAGGTACGCCTCGAGCTCGTGCAGGCGGGGCGCTCCCGTATCCCAGTAGGGCACGCCGCAGCTGGGCGTATGGTCGATGTAGAAGTCACAGGTTGCACGCGCTGCCCGCGTCAGGATCTGGATGACCTTTTCCCGTCCGAGGGTTTCGTCGAAGTCCGCATCGTGCAAGCCCTGAAGAAACTCCAGCTGCTCGCCAAAGCCGCACATGGCCCAGGCGAGCCCGCGCGTCCAGGTCGAAAACGCGCTGTAGCCTTGCTGCGCATTGGGGCAGCGATAGCTGCCGTCATTGGTGTTGAAGATGCTCTCGTGCGCCGTTCGCCCCCAGACATCGTAGGCATCGCGCTCTTCGCCGTAGTAGATGGAGTAGCGCGCCGTCGCACACAGGTGTGACAACGCACGCCGCGCCAGGTTGACCGGCCGATCCCCCTCGCCGAGCAAGGTGTGGCCCAGCCGATGCGCCAGCATCAGCACCCTGCAGGAGCGGATGGTGTCCACGAACAGCGAGTGCGGGCCGTTGAACGAATAGATGAAGCCGCCGTCCGGGAGCGGCGTCCAGCGGCTGGCCTGCACGGCTCCTGAAACCTGCAGCGCCAGCTGGTAGTAGCGGCGTTCCCAGCTGTCTGCTGCGATCCGCCCCTCGCCCATCAAGCGCAGCAGGTTGCCATAGGTGCTGACGTTGTTGAAGCCGTGGTCGTGCACGCCGGTGTGGCTGAGATGGGGCGCCATCTTCGAGACGGTGTTGCGGCGCCCGCTGTCGAGAAAGCGCTCTTCGTTCGTGGCGTCGAACTGCAACAGGGCGGAGCCGTATTGAAAGCCCTGCGTCCATTCGGTCCAGCCACGACTCGTGTAGCGGCCTGCGGCCGTGAACACCGGCGCGCCTCGCCGCGCGTCGTATTCACGCTCGAGCAGCTCGATTTTCTGTCCGGAAATGCCCCAGAACCGTGCCAGCGCGGTCCGCAGCTGGATCGGTTCGAGCTCGGGTTCGACGCGGATCACGCTTCTGCACGCTGCGGCTGGCCGACGCCGAGGGCGTGAGACTTGCTTTCGGGAAGGAGCCCCACCGCCAGCGCACCGAGCGCCGAAAGCGCGATCAAGAGCTCGAACGCCAGCGTATAGCTGCCCAGTGAATCGCGCAGGCTCGCGACGAGCATGGGCATCGTCGCCTCGGCCACGCCGTCCGCCGTCAGGATGATACCCATCACGCTGCCCAGCACCGCCGCGCCGAATAGCTCGCCGGCCACCAGTGGGATGATCATGTACTCACCGCCCAGGCCCAGGCCGAACACCACCACGAACGCGTAGATGCCGTTACCCGTGGGTCCGAAGGCGAGGATCGCCATCGCGCTCGTGACCAGCAAGTAGACGAGCAGCATGACGCGCTTCGGCCCCCAGCGGTCCGCCAGCTCACCCGCCACCACCCGCCCGACGAGGCTCACGAGCAGGATCAAGGACAGGATCCACTTGGACTCGTCCTGCGTGCGATGCTGATCGATGCTGAGCAGGAGCTTGAGATTCTGGAATGCCCCGCCGACGGCACCGATGGAGGCCATGCTACCGATCGCCAGCAAGTAGAACGAGCGGCTCGTCAGCGGGCCGCGCAGCGGCGGCCGTGGCGTCGTCATGGCCAGCGCCGGCCCCGCGCCGAGCTTGCGCAAGCCGAGGACCAGGGGCAGCGCCACCACGATCACGACCAGGCCGAGTACCTTCAGAGCCAGCCGCCAGCCGAACGCGCCGATGAGCGCGTTGGCAACGTGCTGCGCTGCGAAACCACCGATCCCGATGCCCAGGTAGGCGATCCCCATGGCGCGACCGCGGCCGTCCTGGAAGTTGCGCGCGAGCAGTACCTGGTTCGGCAGGGGCCCCGCCAGCACATAGGCGAGCGAATTGAGCAGATAGAAGAACAGGAAGAAGGGCAACGCCGTGACCCCACCGAGCCCGAACAGCGCAGCACCCGCCAGCAAGATGCCGGCGATCATCAGCGGGCGCGGACCGAATCGATCGATGAGCCAGCCCGCCGCGAATCCGAACAGAGGCCCTACCACCAGCTTGCCGAGTGCATTGCCGGAAGTGACCTGCGCCCGCGACCAGCCGAGATCCTTCACGAAAAAGTCGTAGAAGAACGGCAGCCCATACAGGCAAAGCCCCACAATCGCGAACAACGCGAGAAAGGAAGGCGCGATCAACAGCGGCCGGCCGCGCCCTGGGTTCGCCGGGGGCTGAGCAGCTACGCGAGAAGGAGCAGAAGTCGTCATGCCGGTGGCCCATCGGGTGCGGGTACCCGGCTATATGCCGAGCAGCGCGGGTTCGATCATTCGATCATCTGGCTGCTCGCCGTCCAGTCCCTGCGAGTGCCCAGAGTTGCTCTCCTCACGCTCTCGACCGAGTGCGACACGTGATCGGATCGATTTTCCGGAGCATGAAGGAACTACAGGCATGAAGCTTCGTCTGGCATTGGTGTCGGCAACGATGGCCATGGACCTGCTGTTCTTGCTGCAGGTGGACACCCGAGCGGCGGCGCAGAAGGACCCGGCGCCCGACGCGCACCAGATCCCGGTGCCGCCCCTGCGCACGGCGTTTCCGCGGCGGCCGACCGTCGCCGAGCTACCGAGCCAGCTCGGGCTGCCGCCCGTCTTGCGCTCGAGCACGGGCGCCGCGCTCACTTCGGCGACGGACTGGCCCGCACGCCGCGCCGAGATGCGCCAGATCCTCGAGCACTATGCCGTGGGTCACGCGCCCCCTGCCCCGGGCAACGTCCGGGGTGAAGTGCTGCAAGCGCAGGCGCTGCGCACTGGACAGGTGCGCTACCGCCTGATTCGTCTGAGCTTTGGCCCGGGAGAGCCATCGAGCCTGGACATCGGCGTGTTTACGCCGGCGGGCCCGGGGCCTTTCCCCGTGGTGATCGCGCCCTTCGGTACTCCGCCGGGGGCGCGGGTGTTGCCCCGGCTGCCGCCCGGCCCTGGGCAGGGTACGGGGGTGGACGCGCTGCTCAGCGTGGGCACGGGGCCGAAGCCCGCGTCGGCGCCTGCTCCAACTGTGCTCGCTGCGGAGGAGATCGCGCGCGATCAGCCGGCGCTCGCGCGCGGCTTCGCCTACGTCGTCTTCGATCACAACGACTGCGGCGAGGACACGACGCTGCGCGACCCGGACGGCAGCTGGGCATTTCGGCGCACCCGCTTCTTCCCCGCCTATCCCGGCTACGACTGGGGGCTGCTCGGGGCCTGGGCGTGGGGAGTGTCGCGCATCGTCGACTATCTCCAGACCGACCCCAGCATCGACGCGCGGAGCATCGTCGTCACCGGCCACTCGCGCACGGGCAAGTCCGCGCTGATCGCGGGTGCCTTCGACGAGCGCATTGCCGTCACTGCACCCATCGCCACTGGCGGAGGTGGCATGGGCGCCTTCCGCTACAGCGGCGCGGGCCGTGGCGGAAAGGAAGGGCTGGACGTGATGCTGAGAAAGTATCCGAACTGGTTCTCTCCCGAGTTGCATCAGTTCTGGGGGCACACCGATCAGCTGCCCTTCGATCAACACTGGTTTTGGGCCCTGGTCGCGCCGCGCGGGCTGATCGCGCTCGAAGGAGACACCGATCCGGTGTCCCTGGCGAGCGCCGTGCGCCAGTCCTGGTCGGGTGCAGAGCCCGTGTATGCGCTGCTGAATGCTCCCGAGAAAATCGGCGTCCATTATGCCAGGAGGGCGCACGCGATCAGCGCGGACGACTGGAGCGCCTTGCTCGATTTCTCGGAGCAACAGCTCGGCCGAAAGAGCTCGCCACGGCGCTTCGATCAATTTCCGTCACAGGCCTTCGACACGTCGAGCGACGCCGGCTCGGCAAAGCGCGTGGCGCTCTGGAATGGCCGCGATCTGAGCGGCTGGACCCTGTACTTGAAGGACGAGAAGGTCGACCCGAAGAGCGCGGTCCGGGCCAGCGCCGGCGTACTGCGCTTCGACACGACCGCGAGCGGTTACCTGAAGACCGAACGCTCTTTCTCCAGCTACCACCTGCACGTCGAGTGGCGCTGGCCAAAAAGCGCCCTGGCAAACAGCAACAGCGGGGTGCTGGTACATCTGAACGGCCCCGATGCGATCTGGCCGCTGAGCTTCGAGTGTCAGCTGAAGAACGGTAACGCCGGCCAGGTCGTGGGCATGGGGCTCGATATTCCCGCCGCTCCCCTGCTGAAGGAGCGCAAACGAGCGCCACGCCGGGCCCCGCCCTCGGAGCAACCGCTGGGCGAGTGGAACAGCTACGAGATCTACACTCACGGCAACGAGCTCCTGGCCTTCGTGAATGGTGTGTTACAGAACCATGTCCGGGATCTGCCGCAGAGCGCCGGGCAGATCGCTCTACAGATCGAGGGCTTTCCGATCGAGTTCCGCAACGTCTGGCTGGAGGCGAACCCATGATGCGCGGCGATCGAGGCCGGGCAGCGCGTGCGGACCGGCGCTCTAGCCTGCATCTCGTAGCAGAGGACTTTTGGCATCTGTTTGAATTCGCCGCCGTTTTGCCAGAACACAGCGATCGATTCGGAGCCCGAGTGCATGGGCCCGGCATGAAAGCGCTCGCTTCGTTCGCTTGCTTCCTGCTCGGCTGCTTCCTGCTCTGCGGCTTGCTCCTGTCCTCGAGCACGACGCATGCCCAGGCGTCGGCTCCCAGTCCGCCCTCCGCCCCGGCCAAGCTCGGCTCCAGCGTCTTCGAGTGGAAGGATTTGAAACCCGAATCCAAGGACAACGGGGTGCGTCGAAATGTGCTGGACGGACCCACGGCCACGCTCGATCGGTTACACGCTCACATCACGACTCTGAAGCCGGGGCAGCGCAGCGGAGAGCCCTCTCGCCACTTGCAGGAAGAAGTCATCATCGTGCGCGAGGGCACCATCGAGGCGACCTTCGATGGTCATACCCACAACGCTGGTCCCGGCTCGGTGATCTTCTTTGCGTCCAACGCTGTGACCTCTCTGCGCAACGTCGGCCCCGGACCCGCAACGTACACGGTCGTCTATTACTACACGCCACTCACTCCCAAAAACTGACGCTGCGCGCGGAACGCTCTCATGGCCAAAATCACTCGTCGAAGCTTCGTGGCTGCCAGCACGCTCGCTGGCGCCAGCTTTTCCGCCCGTTCCTGGGCTCGAGTACCGGGCGCCAATGGCGATGTGCGCGTCGCTGTCGTCGGCCTGAACGGCAAGGGCAAGGACCACGTGGAGTCCTACCGCAAGCTGTCGGGCGTGCGCGTCGTCGCACTGTGCGACGTGGATGCAGCGGTGCTGGACAGCATGGCGCACAGCCTCGAGGCCAGCGCCGGGCCCGTGCAGCGCTTCGCGGACTACCGAGAGCTCCTGACCCGGCAGGACATCGACGCGGTCTCGATCGTCACGCCCAACCACCAGCATGCTCTCCAGGCGATCTGGGCGCTGCAGGCAGGCAAGGACGTGTTCGTCGAGAAGCCGGTCTCGCACAACCTCTGGGAGGGGCAGCAACTGGTGCGCGCCGCGGAGAAGTACGGTCGCATCGTGCAAGCCGGCATGCAGAACCGCTCCAGCCCCGCGATCGCCGAGGCCATCGCCTGGCAGCGCGCAGGGCACATCGGCAAGGTCACCGCCGCGCGGGGCTTTTGCTTCAAACGCCGCGAATCGATCGGCAAGACGAAGGGGCCGCAGCCGGTTCCAGCGACGGTCAACTACGACCTCTGGCTCGGGCCGGCACCGCGCGCGCCGCTCCGCCGCGCCCGCCTTCACTATGACTGGCACTGGCAGTGGGCGACGGGCAATGGTGACATCGGCAACCAGGGCAACCATCAGCTGGATGTGGCACGGCGCTTTCTCGGGGAGGCCGCTCTGCCGCCCCGTGTCCGGAGCGTGGGGGGCCGCCTGGGCTATTCCGACGACGGGGAAACGCCCAATACGCTCCTGGTGTCGTACGACTACGCGAGCGCGCCGCTCATCTTCGAGTTGCGCGGGCTGCCCGCCGCGCTCGAAGTAGCGCCGACGGGTGCGCCCACGGCCGCCACCGTTGGCGCTGGAGTCCCCTCGACCTCCGTCATGGACCAGTATCGCTTCTTGTCCGTGGGCAACATCATCGACTGCGAAGGCGGCTACATCAGTGTTCCGACCAGGGACTATTCGAGCGCCCAGGCCTTCGATCGCCAGGGCCGGTTGCTCGCGGAGTTCAAGGGCGGCGCGAGCCACTACGAGAATTTCATTCAGGCCGTGAAGAGCCGGAGAGCCGCGGACCTGAATGCCCCCATCGGCGAGGGACACGTGTCGAGCGCGCTCTCCCATCTGGCCAACATCTCGCTGCGCATCGGGCAAAGTGCGCGGCCGGGCGAGGTGCAAGAACAGCTCGCCGCTCAGCCGCTGCTGGCGGAGGCGTTCTCCCGCCTGCAGGACCACCTGCGCAAGAACGAGATCGAGCTCGAACGCACCCCTTTGACGCTGGGTGCCGCAGTGCAGCTGGATCCTGCGACGCAGGCGTTTCTCG
>Ga0068861_100002289_pt1 | contig 12425 bp, 11 predicted proteins | sample KBSSwiS42_FD_66593 | JGI IMG/M metagenome (GOLD analysis project Ga0068861, IMG submission 66593) | Switchgrass rhizosphere microbial communities from Kellogg Biological Station, Michigan, USA - KBS Switchgrass S4-2 | ecosystem: Host-associated > Plants > Roots > Rhizosphere > Soil ...
ACGGTCGTGATGCAGGAAAAAACAAAAGTTGAAAACGGCAAATTGTTTATCGAAGATGATACACTACAGCCAGGTTCAAATGTCAGGAGCAAAGGATCTGAAATTGCAGAAGGCGAATTGGCGGTGGCGAAAGAAAGTTTATTAATGCCGGCTACTATTGGGTTCCTGGCCGGAATTGGTGTCACTGGAGTTTGTGTCTATCCATATCCTTCAATTAGCACTATCGTTACAGGAAATGAATTGGTGACCCCTGGTCAAACCTTGTCTCGCGGAAAGGTGTATGAATCGAACTCTTATTCGCTGCGGGCAGCGTTGAAACAATCAGGCATCGTCGACGTCAATGTTTACAGGGCAGAAGACACTTTAGAAACTTTAAGACAGGTTATGGCGGGAGCGTTACAGCATAGTGATGTGGTTTTTTTGACGGGTGGTGTGAGTGTGGGTGATTACGATTTTGTTGCCGCAGCAGCGGAAGCTAATGGCATAGAAAAAATATTCCACAAAATAAAGCAACGCCCCGGAAAGCCTTTTTATTTTGCGAAAAAAGGAAAGCAACTCGTATTTGGTTTGCCCGGTAACCCGGCCTCTGTTCTCACATGCTTTTATGAATACGTTGAACCTGCACTTAAGAAAATGATGCACCAAAAGACAGGTGTACAAACTGCACAGGTTCCGCTTTCCACTTCATTTAAAAAGGGCGCGGGGCTCACTCATTTTTTAAAGGGTTTTTATGATGGAAATTCAGTTACTCCTCTGCACGCGCAGGAATCTTACCGGTTGAGTTCATTTGCCCATGCGAATTGTCTAATCAAAATAGAGGAGGAAGTAACAAATTGTGACAAAGGAGAACAAGTCGAAATACATTTATTGCCCGCTCATTAGTCAAAATGGACAGTATCATAATCTTTTATTTTCTATTATTCCTTGTTGCTTTTCTGTATGCATCTGTTGGCCACGGTGGAGCGAGCGGCTATCTAGCATTAATGGCAATTTGGGGAATTGCGCCGGAAGTGATGAAACCCACCGCCCTTCTACTTAACCTGTTTGTTTCACTTACTTCATTTATCCAGTTTTTTCGTGGTGGCCATTTCAGATGGAAACTATTCCTGCCTTTCGCCATCGCCTCGGTACCCATGGCTTTTGTTGGCGGCATGATTACTGTTGATGCGAATATTTATAAAAAAATATTGGGCATCTTACTGCTGGTGCCTATCATTCGATTCTTGTTTTTCCGAAATATCCAGGTGAGCGAAATTCGAAAAGCCAATATTGCGTTGTCTTTGTTGATCGGCGCGGCAATTGGTGTTTTGTCTGGATTGATAGGCATTGGGGGTGGAATTCTTCTGTCACCTGCATTGCTGTTACTTAAATGGGCCGACATGAAACAAACGGCAGCTATCAGCGCGTTATTCATTTTTGTCAACTCTCTTTCAGGCCTGGCGGGACAACTCACAAAAGGAATCCAGTTTACATCTGACATGTATGTTTACGTGGCCGCTGCCTTTGTAGGAGGTCTCCTCGGGGCCTATTTCGGGTCATTGCGATTTAAAGCAACGATACTAAAATATTTACTGGCTATCGTACTGATCGTAGCGGCATATAAACTTTTATTCACGGGTGCCTAAATGATCGAAAAAAAAATGCTGACTTTATATCTTTTCACAATACCATTGGCCTTATCCGCTCAGGAAAATATTGAAACTACTGACCGCATTAGCCTTGAGGGTAAAATAAACCAGCCGAGGGAAAAGAAACGAATCAATTTGCTGATCGTATAGTAATGCAGTGCGCCGCTGATAAAGCCACGGGGAGGCGGTATGGGAAAGGCTTGCGGCAAATCATTATAATCTGGGCACCGTAAACAATTTATTTAGACGCCAATGCGGTTGGCAAACCGTCGAGACTGATCATGTTTTTCTCTTTTTTATATTCTTCCAGCCCCTCTGGCCCTTTCTTTTCGGCCCACTTATTCGAATGATCACGTTCTCCGGCATAATTGTAATATGGAACACCAAACCCGCAGGATGTTTGAACTTTATGAATATCGGCAACTATAATTTGTCTCGTAGATGGCAGCATGTTAAAATGAGACGATAGTTCGAACCATGCTGTATCGTCCGGTAAAACCGCGTATCCTTTACCATACAGCCGCAGAATATTTGGCGGTCCGTCGAACGCGCAAAACATCAACGTGATCCGGCCATTTTCCAAAATATGCGCAGATGTTTCATTTCCACTGCCCACAATGTCCATGTAAGCAACTTTTGTGGGCGACAATATTCTAAAACTGTCAAGCCCCTTGGGAGAAAGGTTAATATGGCCTTCCCCACTTATTGGCGCCGTACTCACAAAAAACATATGCTGGGATTCAATAAACTCGCGATGATGGTTCTCAATTTGTGTGTTAAACCTGGCCATAATAAAACTATTAAGGCAAAGATAATTTCAATTGAGCAGCTCATTAGAAACTGCATCAAATAACAGTCAAGTAACTAAATTTGTGGAGATATGCAAGTAAAAGTGAAGATTTTTGGTCAACTTACTGATATTATTAAGAGTAATACGCTGACCTTGACTGATACTACTGATACAAAAAGTCTTGTGGATGAATTGAAAAAACAGTATCCGGCATTGGACCAGGCAAAATATATACTTGCGGTGGATAAGCAGACAGTAACCGAAAATACAATCCTCAAAGACGGTAGCATCGTGGCGTTGCTGCCTCCGTTCTCAGGTGGATAAATGAATGACAAAAATTCATATGAACGTTACCAGCGCCAGGTGATATTACCTGACTTTGGAGAAGAAGGACAACGAAAACTTCTTAATGCCAAAGTTTTGGTGATCGGCGCAGGTGGCCTTGGTTGCCCGGCGTTGCAATACCTGGCAGCAGCTGGTATTGGAACTATTGGAATCGTAGATCACGACACCGTGTCGCTTAACAATCTGCACCGCCAGGTGATTTATTCCGTTTCGGACATTGGACTTTCAAAAGCAAAACGGGCATCTGCCATTTTAAATGGACTGAATCCTGATATCAAAATTGTTCCGTATGATGAACAGCTAACCGTTGAAAATGCATTGTCGATTATCGAACGATTTGATATCATAATTGACGGCACCGATAATTTTGCAACGCGTTACATGATCAATGATGCTTGTGTCATTCTTGACAAACCACTGATATATGGTGCCGTTTCCCAGTTTGACGGGCAGGTCGCCATTTTTAATTTCCAGGGCGGTGATGAAATGCCGGTGAATTATCGCGATTTATTTCCCGAACCTCCAAAGGAAGATGAAGTATTGAACTGCGCAGAAGCTGGCGTGCTGGGAGTTTTGCCGGGAATAATTGGCACCATGCAGGCCAACGAAGCCATAAAATTGATAACCGGTTTAGGAGATCCTTTAATAAACAGGCTCTGGACATTTAATGCGTTAAACAACCATGTTTACGAATTAAGGTTAAAAGCAAACCCGGAAACCCGTTTATTGATTCCGGACGGTGAAGTTGCTTTTGAACAAATGAATTATGAATGGCTTTGTTCGTCAGCAACTGAATCCTTTGAAATCGATGCAGAAAAGTTTGATGAGCTTTTGGAAAATGGAAAGATAGAAATTATCGATGTAAGGCAACCAAATGAGACTCCGGAAGTAAATGAATTTGAACATCGCAGGATTCCAATGCAGCAGGTCGAAGCTTCGGCTGATAGTATCAAATCCGATACGGTTGTTTTGTTTTGCCAAACGGGAAAACGGAGCAAGCAGGCCGTCATACTTTTATCAGGTATATTTGGATCCGACAAAAAGTTGTACAGTTTAAAAGGTGGTATTGTAAATTGGAAAAACCACCATCAACTATCATGAGTATGAAAGAAAGAAAACCTAAAAACATATTTGTCCAGGGTCCTATCGCTTCTTCTTTTGTGGGAGACAGTATCCAAAAACATAGCACACGGACTGACATTGGCGGACACAGCATTTTCCTCGGCCAGGTAAGGGCAGATACCATCAATGATAAAAAAGTGAAAGCAATTGAGTATACCTCATACGAAGAGATGGCCCTTGAAAAAATGCACGAGATAAGGGAAGACATTTTTTCAAAATATGAGCTGACTTGTATGCATGTGTACCATAGTCTTGGCAAAGTTGCCGCGGGAGAAATTTCCTTATTTGTTTTTACTTCGTCCGTACATCGAAAACCTGCCATTGATGCCTGCAGCGAAACTGTGGAAAGGATAAAGGCGGAACTGCCGGTATGGGGAAAGGAATTGTTTGAGGATGAAACATATCAATGGAAAGAGAATACTGAAGTCTGAACACTCATACTAAAGGATCGGCACTACAATGGTTAACATCACAAGCAAAGCAAGTACACTCAGGCAGGCAATTGCAACCGCCACTGTTACAGTTTCCAGGCAAGAAACAATTGAAGCAATCCAAAACAAACAAATTCCAAAGGGAGACATATTTGAATTCTCGCGTGCAGCGGGTTTGCTGGCCATCAAAAAAACCAGCGATGTAATTCCTGATTGTCATCCGCTGCCGGTTGAATATGCAGCGATCAAACACGAATTGAATGGACTGCAGATCCTCATTACCGTCGAGGTGCAAAGCATTTATAAAACAGGAGTTGAGGTGGAAGCCATGCATGGGGCCGCTATCACGGCATTGACCATTTACGATATGCTAAAGCCGATTGATAAAGGAGTTGAAATAAGCACCATCCGGCTGGAAAATAAGAAAGGTGGCAAAACAGATTTTAAGGACCAGGTATCAGACAACTTAAAATCTGCGGTGATCGTTTGCTCCGATGGTGTTTTTCATGGCAAAAAAAAGGACAGCAGCGGGCAGAAGATAGTTGAGAAGCTTGCGAAGCTGAATATGAAAGCCGCTTTTCATAAAATAATTCCGGATGAATTCAACCTTATCCAGGAAACGGTAAAAAAACTGTGCGAAGAGGATTATAATCTTATATTAATAACGGGTGGTACTGGTTTGTCTCCAAGGGATGTGACGCCGGACGCAATCAGGCCATTACTTGATAGAGAAATTCCCGGCATCATGGAAGCGGCTCGCAATTATGGCCAACAGCGAACTCCGTATGCAATGCTTTCCAGGGGAATAGCAGGGTTTATTAAGAATACCCTTGTGATTACTTTGCCGGGCTCAACACGTGGTGTTGAAGAAAGTATGGATGCGTTGTTTCCATATATTTTGCACGTGTTCAGGGTGGCCGAAGGGATGAGACATAATTAGATGCTGGATACTGGATGCAGGTAACTCCGCAAGTGCGGAGCGCGACGAAGGATGCTGGCTTGCGGCGATCAGCGACTCACCACTCACGACTCACAACTCACGACTCACGACTCACGACTCGCTTTCTTCACCTTAATCACCACCAGCTTTGAAACCGGAGTATTACTCTTTTCTGCAACGCTATTGATTGATACCAACACATTCGCCTCGGGAAAATAAGTTGCGGCACAAGTTTCGGGAATCGGGTAAGGAATCACCAAAAATTTTCGGGCTACCCTTTCCTTCCCATCATCATAGCTATAAAGATCTACAAGTTCTTCTTTTTTTAGTCCCCTTTTGTTCATATCCTGCTGGTTCATCAGGATAATGCGTCTTTCGTTATAAATCCCTCGATAACGATCATTGAGGCCATAAATTGTAGTGTTGAACTGGTCATGGCTGCGAATCGACATCATCATTAACTCGTCTTCCTTCAGAATAACGTTACTGACTTTTGTTATAGTGAAGTGTGCTTTTTGCGTCGCGGTATCAAAACTGCCGTCACGGGCACAGTTGGGAAGATAAAAGCCGCCGGGAATTCTAATTCTTTCATTATACCTTTCAAATCCCGGAATCGTTTTTTCAATGTCGCTGCGAATATGATCGTAGTGTTCAAGATATTTATCCCAGGTCACCTTACTCCTGCCACCCAGCGTTGCTTTAGCCAGGCTGCAGACAATAACCGGTTCGCTCAGCAAATTATCCGAAACCGGTTGCAGCACTCCTTTCGATGCGTGTACGACGCTCATTGAATTCTCGCAGGAAACAAATTGCTGTTCTCCATTTAAAAGGTCTTTGTCGCTTCTTGCCAAGCATGGAAGAATAAGCGCTTCCTCACCGTGAACAAGATGACTCCGGTTTAGTTTCGTTGAAACATGCACGGTGAGTTTGCATTTTCTCAATGCCTCTCCGGTAAAATGAGTATCCGGCGTTGCAGATAAAAAATTACCTCCCATTCCGATAAAAACCTTTGCTTTTTGAAGATGCATGGCTTTGATTGCTTCGACTACGTCGTAACCAGGACGCTGCGGAGGAAGAAACTGAAATCTATCTTCTATCGCTTTTAAAAACTTTTCTGAAGGTTTCTCATTTATACCCATCGTGCGATCGCCCTGCACATTGCTATGCCCACGAACCGGACAAGTGCCGGCACCAGCGTGGCCGATGCTCCCTTTTAATAATAATAGGTTAACGATTTCTTTAATCGTATTGACAGCATTGACATGCTGCGTAAGGCCCATTGCCCAGCACGCAATAATTTTTTTCTTATCCCTTAAAATCTCTGCCGCTTCCCTGATTTGCTCCAACGGTATACCGCAGGACTTCGAGAGTTCATTCAGGTTTTGATTTCCGAGATGATTTATGTAAGCATCAAATCCATCCGTTTTATTTTTTACAAAGTCCCTGTTAAACACCTTGCCGGGATTCATTTCCTCTTCTTTCAACAGCAACAGGCAAATTGCCTGTAAGAGTGACATATCGCCATTGATCTTGACCTGCAAAAAAATATCGGCAAGCGATATTCCATTTCCCAATAACCCGCTTAATTGTTGTGGATTGCTGAAACCCATTAATCCAGTTTCGGGAAGTGGATTAATGGCAATAATAATAGCTCCGTTTGACTTTGCTTTTTGTAGCGCACTTAACATCCTCGGATGATTCGTGCCCGGATTTTGTCCAAGTATGATGATCACTTCCGCCTGGTAAAGATCTTCAAGTTTCACTGAGCCTTTACCAACTCCCAGCGTTTCTGTCAAGGCAACACCACTACTTTCATGGCACATATTGCTGCAGTCCGGTAAGTTGTTGGTCCCGAATTCCCGAACAAATAATTGGTAAAGAAATGCTGCCTCGTTGCTTGTTCGTCCCGACGTATAAAAAACCGCTTCATCAGGCGAGGCCAATTGATTTAAATGATCCGCAATTTTAGTAAACGCATCATCCCATGAAATTGCTTCGTAATTTTCAGCATTCTTTGGCAAGTATAAAGGCTCTGAAATACGGCCTTTTCTACCGATTTCATGATCAGTTAATGCTGCCAGTTCGGCCACGGTGTGTTTTGCAAAAAAACCGGCATCCAGTTTTTTCGAAGTAGCTTCCTCGGCAATGGCTTTTGCACCATTTTCACAATACTCAGTAAAGCTCTTTCTTTCGTCATCCGGGTCGGGCCATGCGCAACTGGGACAAGTGAACCCGTCCTTCTGATTTAATTTTTTCAAAGCCTTCCAACCACGGACAAGTCCTGCCTCGCCAGCTACCTGGCGAATGGCTGAAGCAACGGCTGGAAGCCCACCGGCGCTTTTTTTAATCTTGCCTAATTTCAGCCCGGTTAACTTCTCAGGGTTTTCGGTGCCACCTGCTTCGGGTTTGTTTTCTTTCATTCGTTGGATGGTGGTTTGTAAAGAACCAAGAAACCAAATTACAAAAACCAAAAAAAGTTTAAGCAACAAGAACCAAAAATCGTCCGACGGAGTCCTTCGGACAGGAATAAAAAAGATTCAAATTGGTATAAATACCCTTTTCTTTCGGATTTCTAGTTTTAAATTTCGGATTTATTTGGTTCTTGGATCTTGGTTCTAAATTCACAACAAGATGCGATATTTCTTTCTTCGGATTTCGAACTTTAGAATTCGGATTTATTTGGTTCCTGGATCTTGGTTCTTGACAGCAAGGTTCACTTCTAAATTCACAACATTATTCGCTCTTCGCATGAATAAACATTAAATCTTTCGTTGCGCAAAAAGCCGAGCAGGGTGATATTACTTTCCTTTGCAAGTTCAACAGCAAGGCTTGACGGCGCACCGACCGCAGCCACCACCTTTATTCCGGCCATCGAGGCCTTTTGTATCAATTCAAAGCTTGCCCTGCCACTCAATAATAACACAGTATTCGTTAGCGGCAATTCATCATTTAATAACGAAGCTCCAATCACTTTATCCAATGCGTTGTGACGACCCACGTCTTCCCGCGCCATAATAAAGTTACCCTCTAAGTCGAACAATGCCGACGCATGAATGCCTCCCGTAGTTTCAAAAACCGGCTGCCGGGTTATCAAATTGTCCTGCAGCTCATAAAACATTTCCGCTTTCAACTGGCAATCCTGCTTTGCATTTTTATAGAAGGAGACTGTCTTAATAGCGTCAATGCTTGACTTGCCGCAAACACCACAACTCGATGTAGTATAAAAGTTCCGCTCAGCTTTCTGAATTCCGGGAACAACATTGTCCTCTAAGGCAAACAATAATTTGTTATTGTCGGGACGCTCCTGTTCTACAAACAGGATATCTGTAGCTCTTCTGATAATTCCCTCAGTGAATAAAAATCCGGCTGCCAATTCGATATCATGTCCCGGGGTCCGCATGGTGACAGAAATACTTTTTTGAACCCTGTTTTCTGCCCTACCATATTGGAGTTGTATCTCCAGCGGTTCTTCGATGACCAACTGGTCATCCATATCAGCAAAATCCTTGCTGGTTATTTTTATTACTCTCGCAGGAGCAGTGAATATGTTTTCCATAATGTCTTTAATTTTATTTCACAGAATAATTTTTTGGAACATCGTATTATTAAAGTTACTCTTGTAACGATCATAAACAACCTTAGTGCTATCAATTACCGGCCCATTTCCTGGTTATCGACGGAATTTATTTATTTTGCCCCGTACTTTTATTTAGCACAGCAAGGTGTGTATTTAATTTTTTTTAGATATTCAATTAGTTCTAATTTCATTGCGTGAAATAAAGACTAATATTTTGAATTAAACAACTTTTGCTTTTCTGTTATACACAACGATTTACTTGCTCTTAATAATTTTCTCTACACCTTTCAGCAAAACAAAGGAGGACTACTATGAATGACTCTAATAACCTCAGCCGTCGCAAATTCATTCAAACCGGTGCTGCCGCAGGCGGGGGACTATTGCTGAGCTTTTATCTTCCAGCTTTTGGAAAATTCAGAAATGCCGGGTTACCTGCTCCCGTCAATTTTGTTCCCAATGCATTTATCCGAATCGGAACTGATGATATCATCACCGTGATCGTGAATCACTCTGAGATGGGACAAGGTGCATACACTTCTTTACCGATGATATTGGCAGACGAACTGGATGCAGACTGGAGCAAGGTCAGGTTTGAAGCGGCTCCTGTTGATCCAGCGTACAATCACACTGCATTTGGTATGCAAATGACAGGAGGAAGCACCAGTACCAATAGTGAATGGGATCGATTCCGAAAAGCGGGTGCAACGGGCAAATACATGCTGATCGCTGCCGCAGCCCAAACCTGGGATGTGGATGCATCAACATGTAAAGCCGAAAAGGGATGCGTGATTCACACGGGTACTGGCCGCAAACTTACTTATGGTCAGTTGGTAGAAAAGGCGAGCGCGATAGCTGCACCTGCCGAAGTAAAATTGAAGGACCCTAAAGATTATTTTTTGATCGGCAAACCAGTTAAGAGATTGGACACGCCGGAAAAGATAAACGGCACTGGTATATTTGGTCTCGATGTGAAAATTCCGGGATTGTTAACCGCTGTCATTGCAAGACCGCCGGTGTTTGGCGGAAAAGTGAAAGGTTTTGACGCCGCTAAAGCAAAATCAATTCCAGGCATTAAACATGTCTTACAAATGGACCGGGGAATTGCGGTTATTGCCGATGGCTTTTGGCCCGCCAAACTTGGTCGGGATGCATTGAATATCGAATGGGATGACGGCAACCTCGCAACATTGAATAGCAAAACGCAGGGAGAAGAATATGCAGCGCTGGCTTTGCAGCCGGGAGCAGTGGCCAAGAACGATGGTGACGCAAATGGCGCCATTTCAAATGCCGCTAAAAAACTCGAAGCCGTGTATGAATTACCTTACCTCGCTCATTCACCAATGGAACCATTGAATTGCGTAGCGGATGTGAAAGCTGATAGTTGTGAGATTTGGGTAGGAACTCAGTTTCAGACGGCCGAAATGATGACGGCCTCCCGCATTACAGGCCTGCCTTCTTCAAAAATTAAGATCCATACAACATTATTGGGAGGTGGCTTTGGTCGCCGAGCGGTACTCGATTGTCATTTTGTTGCGGAAGCAGTACAAATCTCGAATGCGTTAAAGGTTCCGATAAAAGTGGTGTGGACAAGAGAAGATGATATACACGGCGGCTATTATCGTCCACGGGCCTATCACAAACTGAGTGCAGGTCTGGATGCATCGGGAAAACTTTTAGCATGGAAACAGAATGTAGTATGCCAGTCATTTATTGTCGGTACGCCATTAGCAGGAATGATGGTACAAAACGGTGTGGACGGGTTGACGGTGGAAGGTGCTGCCAATATGCCTTATGCTATTCCTAATCTTCATGTGGCATGGAACATGGCACCAAATGGAGTTCCTACCTTATGGTGGCGTTCGGTGGGAAGTTCACACACAGCATTTGCAGTGGAAGGGTTTATTGATGAACTGGCTAAGGCAGCGGGAAAAGATCCGTTTGAATACAGGAGGATATTGCTTGAAAAAAGTCCGAGGCACAAGAAGTTACTGGAATTTGTGGCAGAAAAAGCGGGATGGAAAAAACCGCTGGCACCGGGAAGAGGCAAAGGCATTGCCATCCACGAGTCATTCGGTAGCGTTGTTGCGCAAGTAGCTGAAGTTTCCATAACCAATAACAAAACTCTGAAGGTTCACCGCATTGTTTGTGCTATTGATTGCGGACAGGTAATTAATCCCGATACTGTGAAAGCACAAATGGAAGGTTGCATCGCATTTGGATTGACGGCAGCACTATATGGAGAAATAACATTTGACAGGGGACGCGTGCAACAAGGGAATTTCCACAATTATCGCATGCTTCGGATGAATGAGATGCCCAAAGTGGAAGTTCATATCATGGAAAGTACGGAACCAATGGGCGGTGTCGGCGAACCGGGTGTGCCGCCTGTCGCTCCTGCCGTAATGAATGCATTGTATACGTTAACCGGAAGAAGAGTAAGAAGCTTACCGTTGCGCCCCGATGATCTCAAAAAGAAAGCGTGATCAGCGGTTCATTTCTTAACAACAAAAAGAAACTAACTCATGATAAACTTAAAAGTAAACGGCAAAGCATACCAGGTAGATGTTGATCCCTCTACGCCCATTCTCTGGGTGATAAGGGACCATATCGGCCTTACCGGAACAAAGTTTGGGTGCGGTGTGGCGCAGTGTGGTGCGTGCACGGTACACCTCAACGGCAATGGCATAAGGTCATGTGTAACTCCGGTCTCTGGTGCCGAAGGAAAAGAATTGGTGACTATTGAAGGACTTGATCCAAAGCTGAGCAAACCTCTTCAGCAGGCCTGGATACAGGAAGATGTTCCTCAATGTGGTTATTGCCAGTCGGGCCAGATCATGGCCGCTGCTATTCTAATCAGGGATAAAGTCAATCCTACCGATGGAGATATTGACGGTGCAATGACCGGCAATATTTGTCGATGCGGAACCTACCAGAGAATAAGGAAAGCGATCCATGTGGCTGCTGACCTCAAAAAATCAGGCGTAAAGTAACCGGTCACCATACCCTACTAGATTCACAACCATCATTGAGCTCAATTCGCATGATTTAGACTAACACTTTTAGTTAAAGACAAGTAAAAGCAATTGCGTATTTATTTATTGCTATTGTATTTACTTCGGTTGTATTGATATTCGCGAAGATTAAGGTCAAGCCGGTAATTGGACCTGCACCAAACAACACTATTAACCGGTTCAGAATCGAGAAAGTAGAAGACCAATAAACGATTACCTTTTCAATAAGGTTGATTCCTTACTGTGTAATCGACTTTCATTATTAAAGAAACGTCTGCAGCAAACAACCGTTCTACTCACTGCCGGGGTGCGGGTTAAATTCTGATTGGCAATCGTTCTTCTAAAGCTTCGGAACATTTTTGTTCGCCCTCGCCCCGAATTGGCAATTGAGGAGAAAAACTTGCTGAGCTTCGGCGGGCTCAGTATATTGGCCGGCAGTACGTGCGTGCCGGCCTTCCCTTCGCAACGGCCTAGGGGTATGCCTAAGAGACAAATATTTTCATATCAAAAACAATAAACAATGCGACCATTACTATTTTCTGCAATACGCCTGGCTATCTGCTGTGCAGTTCTAACTTCCT
>Ga0068861_100002290_pt1 | contig 12425 bp, 13 predicted proteins | sample KBSSwiS42_FD_66593 | JGI IMG/M metagenome (GOLD analysis project Ga0068861, IMG submission 66593) | Switchgrass rhizosphere microbial communities from Kellogg Biological Station, Michigan, USA - KBS Switchgrass S4-2 | ecosystem: Host-associated > Plants > Roots > Rhizosphere > Soil ...
ATGCAGGCGAAGGCGCGCTACGGCGGCAGTTCGAGCTGCTCAAGGACAAGCTGGCCGCCGAAGGACTGTTCGCTACCGAGCGCAAGCGGCCCTTGCCGCGGCTGCCAAAGCGGATCGGCATCGTGACTTCGCCGACCGGCGCTGCGATTCGCGACGTGCTGCATATCCTGAAACGCCGCTTCTGCACGATTCCCGTGTTGATCTATCCAGTACCGGTGCAAGGCGCCGGCGCAGCCGTCCAGATCGCAGCTGCCATTCGCCTCGCGTCGAAGCGAGCCGAATGCGATGTGCTCATCGTGGCGCGTGGCGGCGGCTCGCTCGAGGATCTGTGGGCCTTCAACGAAGAAGTCGTCGCTCGCGCCATCGTCGACTCCCGCATGCCCGTCGTGAGCGGTGTCGGGCACGAAGTCGATTTCACGATTGCCGATTTCGTCGCGGACGTGCGAGCGCCGACGCCTTCGGGCGCAGCCGAGCTGGTGGCGCCGGATTGCGGCGAATGGCTGCGTTCGCTGGCGACGGTGTCGCGACGTCTCACGACGGTATTGCGTCGTCGACTCTCAGCCGACCAGGACAAGTTCATCTGGTTGCAGCGGCGCTTCGCACGAGTTCATCCCGGTGTTCAATTGCGGCAGCAGCAGCAACGGGTCGACGAACTGGAACAGCGCCTGATTCGCGAACTGTCGCAAGCCCTGCGACGGCGCCAGACCACGCTGACGCATCTGGCGTCGCAGCTACGCCATCGTTCGCCGGCAGTTCGATTGGCGACTGCGAACACGCGGTTGCAAATCGCTCGGACGGCGATGTCAGCGTCATTGACCAGGAAGCTCGAGCGTCTACGTTCGCGGCTGGCCGTGACGGTGCGTACGCTGGACGCTGTCAGTCCGCTGGCGACTCTGCAGCGAGGGTATGCAATCGTGACGGATCCCTCCGGCCATGTGGTCACCGAGAGTTCGAAAGTCAACACCGGCGATCGCGTCGTCGCACGCGTGGCGCAGGGAACGATCGAAGCTCGCGTGGAACGTACTACTCCGCCTGCAACGGACGCTTGAAGGGCGATTAGACTCGGCTCTTCGTTTCGATACGAGATTCCACTAACCGCATGCTCCACCCTATTCGCTCGATCTGTTTCGCCGCAGCCATGTCGATTCTGGCGATGACTGCGGACGCGGCGAGCCTGCCGCGTGAAAGTCGCGTTCCCGGCGGCATTGCCTATGTTCCGGTACCGGGCGGCGAGCAGCCGCCCGTCGTCATGTTCGATCAGTACCGCGTGGCCGTTTTGCGTCAGGACGATCGGTGGATCGCGGCCGTTGGCATTCCTCTCGCCGCCAAGCCCGGTCCGCAAGTGTTGTCGGTCACTGCGCCGACTGGCAAAACCACGGTCACGTTCGACATCCAGGACAAGCACTATCGCACGCAGGAACTGAAGATCCAGAACGATCGCCAGGTGAATACGGCCCCGCAGGACCTGAAGAGGATCGAGGCGGAACAGGCGCGATCGAACGCAGCGCTGTCTAAATTCACGGTCGCCGGCATGCCGTCGTTGAAGCTGGAGGTACCGGTGCCGGGAAAGCGTTCGGACTCGTACGGTTCGCGCCGCGTGTTCAACGGGCAGCCACGCAATCCTCATACGGGCATGGATATTCCGGCGCCCACCGGAACGCCGATTCATTCACCGGCCGCCGGCCAGGTCGTCGAGGTCGGCAACTTCTTTTTCAACGGCAATACCTCTATATCGATCACGGCTCGGGACTGGTGACGATGTATTGGCACCTGAGCAGCATCGCGGTGAAGGCCGGAGACAAGGTCGCCGCCGGTGAAGTCATCGGCAAGGTCGGCGCGACCGGCCGCGTGACGGGGCCGCACCTGCATTGGGGCGTGGCAATGAATCGGGCGATGGTGGACCCGGAGCTGTTCCTGGATCAAGGCTAGAAGGGAGCTAAAAGGGGACAGATTTATTTTCCGCAGCGGAAAATAAATCTGTCCCCTTTTAGCTCTTTTAGCTATCAGCGTCGATGTTCTTCAGGAAGTCGCCGATGACCGGGCGGAAGCGATCCATGTCGACCAGGAACGCATCGTGACCTTGCAGTGATGGCAAGCGCGAGAACGTGACCTCACAGCCGCCGGCAGCCAGTCCATCGGCCAGTTCCTTCTGCTGGTCGATCGGGAACAGCAAATCGGTTTCCACGCCCATGACCAGCGCTTTGCCGACCTTGAAGTGATTCAACGCCTCGGCGACCGAGCCGCCGTGGTCGGCGAGATCGAACAGGTCCATGGCCCGCGACAGGTAGAGATAGCAATTGGGATCGAACTGGCCGGTGAACTTGATCGCGTGGCTTTCGAGATACGATTCCACTTCGAAGTCGATGCCGAACGGATCCCCGGGCTTGCGTTCTGCATTCGCACGCTCGCGTCCGAAACGCTGCGCCCATTCTTTCGCCGAACGATAAGTGATCATGCCGAGCTTGCGAGCCAGTCGCATGCCGGACACCGGCCCGGCTCCCGGCTCGTAGTTACCATCGGCCCAGGCCGGATCGCGGCGAATGATCTCCCGCTGCAGCGAACGCAACGCAATCGAGAACGGCGGCGACCGTGCACCGGAAGAAATCGTCACGAGGCTCCGGGCTCGATCGGGAAACTGGGCGCAGTACGCCAGCACCGTCATGCCGCCGAGCGAAGGGCCGACCACTGCGGCGAGTTGCTTCACGCCAAGTGCCGTCGCCACTTCATTGCCGCCGCGGGCGATGTCTTCGACGGTGAGCACCGGGAACGTGAGCCGATACGGATTGCCCGTGGCCGGATTGATCGACGCAGGCGAGGTCGAACCGAACGGACTGCCGAGCGAGTTCACGCAGATCACGAAGAACCGGCTGGTATCGATGGGCCGGCCCGGTCCGATCATGTCCTCCCACCAACCCGGCGACGAATCCTCGGCGGAGGACGCAGCGTGAGCTGACGGCGAGAGCCCGGTGAAAATCAGGATCGCGTTGTCATTGCAGAACGCGAGATCGCCCCAGGTTTCATAGGCGATCTCCACTCCCTGCAACGTGCCGCCACGGCGCATTTCGAAGGGCTTGTCGAGCTTCAGGATCTTGGTGGCTGCTGCCATACGTTTCTCTAGACCCAACGTTAACCGGACTGCTCACGGAGAACAACACTCACAAAAAATCTTACTCTGCCCCGTGTTCTCCGTGTTCTCCGTGCGATATTTCTTGAGAACGTTGTGCCGTTGCCGCTACGTCAGTGCCTACCCAAAGGACGTCAAGAAATATCGCACGGAGAACACGGAGAACACGGGGCAGAATAAAGACCGGGAATTCTAGATTTTTACGCTAGTCTTCTCCGTGCGAAATCTAACTCCGCCCTTCAGCTCTTCTTCCGCTTTCCCCGCCGCTCATCCCGTGCTGCCGTGCGGCGCTGTCGCGGTGTCGTGGGATTGCGCTTGTCCTTGAACGGATTTTCGTCCGAGCGGAATTCCACGCGCACCGGCGTGCCGTCGAGCTTGAACGTCTTGCGGAACACGCCGGCGAGGTAGCGCCGGTAGGCGTCGGGGACCTGGTTGATCTGGTTGCCGTGGATCACGATGATCGGCGGATTCTTCCCGCCCTGGTGGGCGTAGCGCAGCTTGATGCGCCGGCCGCGGATCAGCGGCGGCTGATGCTGGTCCATCGCCGTTTCGAGCACGCGAGTGAGTTCGGGCGTGGGCATTTCGCTCATGGCGGCGGCGTACGCCGAGTCGACCGCATGCACCAAGTCACCTACGCCGCTGCCGTGCAGGGCCGAGATGAAATGGATGGGCGCGAAGTCCAGGAACGGCAGGCGCAGGTCCAGTCCCGTGCGGATTTCATCGCGCTTGTCGGTGGGAATGCCGTCCCATTTATTCACCGCGATGATCAAGGCGCGGCCACGCTCGGCGACCAGTCCGAACAGGCTCGCGTCCTGTTCGGCAACCGTGTCGTGAGCATCGATCACGCCGATGACTACATTCGCGTCGTCGACTGCCTGGAGCGCCTTGATGACGCTGAATTTCTCGACGGCCTCTTCGACGCGGGCGCGTCGACGCACGCCAGCCGTATCGATCAGAGTGTATTTCTTCCCGTCGCGTTCGAAGGGAACGAACACCGCGTCGCGCGTAGTGCCGGGCTGATCGAAGGCGACCAGGCGTTCTTCGCCGAGCAGGCGATTGATCAAGGTCGACTTGCCGACATTGGGCCGGCCGATGACGGCGACCTTGATGCCCATGTCGCTGTACGAACTCTCCGTCGGCTGGCTGAACCCTTCGAGCGCACGCTCCATCAATGGCCTGATGCCATCGCCGTGCGCAGCTGAAATCGCCTGCGGCTCGCCGAGGCCCAGCTGATGGAAATCGGACGAGGCGAAATCCGTATCGAGCCCTTCGGCCTTGTTCGCCACGACGATGACTGTCTTGTTGAGCTTGCGCAGCGTCTGCGCCACGAAATGATCCGTGGGCGTGCAGCCGGACCGGGAATCGACGAGGAATAGAACCCGATCCGCTTCGTCGATGGCGCGCATCGATTGCTTCGCCATCAGCTCCTCGACGCCCTGCGCGTCGACGACGAGACCGCCCGTGTCGACGACGATGAAGGGCACCGGACCGTTGCGCCCGTAGCCGTACTGACGATCGCGAGTCAGCCCGGGCAGGTCAGCGACGAGCGCGTCCCGCGTTCGTGTCAGGACATTGAACAGCGTCGATTTGCCGACATTCGGCCTGCCGACCAGAGCAATCACAGGAAGCATGGTGGCCGGCAGCGGTGATCAACGGGCATCCGCTGAGCGCTGCTCTCCTTTGGGTGAGGTCTTGAATGCGAGCAGCTTGCCCGAGTCGGTCTGGATGAACGTGCGAGTGCCATCCGAAACGGCCGCATTCGTGATGCGTTCGCCATCGGTCTTGGCTCGCGCCACGATCTCACCGGTCGCCTTGTCGAGCCAGTGCAGATAGCCTTCGAAATCGCCGACCAGCAGCGCATCGCCGTCGACCGTGGGCGCCGTGAGACCGCGCTTGCGAAGCCCAGCCTGTTCCCATTGAACGGCACCATCGGCACGGCGCATCGCCATCACGATGCTGTCCGAGTTGGTGAGATAGAGATTGTCGCCGTCGGTGGTGAAGCCGCGATAGCTGGATGCATCACGCGCCCACCAGATCTGCCCCGAATCGAGAGCGAGCATGGCGACGCGGCCCTGGAACCCGACCACGAACACGTCATCGCCGATCACACGCACCGGCGAGTCGATGTCGGCGAGGCGTTCGAGTTCGGTACGTCCGGTCGGTGCGTTCACGATTGTGTCCCACAGCACGTCGCCGTTCTTGACGTCGAGTGCGATGACCTTGCCGTTGTCGAATCCGGCGATGATTTTTTCGCCGGCGAGCACCGGGGGCGCATTGCCGCGAAGCGTGAGACGCGGCACTTGTTCGTCGTAGGCCCAACGCTTCTCGCCGTCCGCCAAGGCGAGCGATTCGATGTGGCCGTCAACAGTGCGAACGATCACCGAATCGTTGGTGACCAGCGGGCGTGCCAGCACTTCGCTGCCGACAGACTTTTTCCAGCGTTGCGCGCCGGTGGCTGCATCCAGCACGATGATGTCGCCGTCGCTCGATCCGAGGGCGACCACGCCGTTGGCGACTTCCGGTCCTGCCGACAACGGCAGCTTGGTCTTCACCGACCAGGACTCCCTGCCCTTCTCCACCCGCAATGCTTCCACTTCGCCCTTGTGGCCTGCTGCATAGACGACGCCGTCGACGACAGCCGGCCGCAGCGCGAGCCGCAGGCGTTCCGATTTGCCGCCGAGGCCGGAACTCCACAGATGATCGACGTTGCGCTTGGGCTTGATGTCCACCAGCTGTGCCGGCGGATCCTTGTCCTTGTCGTTGTCGCAACCGGCGATCGCGAAGAAAGCCGCAACCAGCGTCACTCCCAGCGTGACTCGACGAAAGGAGGAGCGCACCGACATCATGGCTTGGTCACCGAGGTCTGCATGGGTGGGGTTGGTGTGCCTGCATTCGAGTTGGAGGAGCCGCCGCCGACATCCTGCAATTTGAGTTCGATCAGGTTGCGGTCGATGGCGGCGTTGTCGCCGCTCAACGCCGCGGCGTATTCGGCGCGGGCACCTTCAGCATCGCCTTTCGCAACCAGCGCATCGCCGCGAATCTCACGGGCGGGCGCTGAGAATACACCGAGCGCATCGGGCTTCAGCTGGTTCAACGCATCGTCATGCTTGCCCTGCTGCAACAGCACGCGAGCGATGCGCAGCTGGGCAATATCGGCCAGCTCCTTGTCTTTCGCTTTCTCGGCCACGGCACGCAGCTGGACCAGCGCCTCGTCGTACTTGCCTGCATCGACTTCGGCCTTGGCGATCAGCAATCGGCCCTGCTGAGTGTAAGCGCTCTTGTCGAACTTCGCTGCCAGGGAGTCCAGGGACTTAGTCGCCTCGGCGATGTCCTTTTTTTCCAGCGCCGAGCGCACATGCTCGTACATGCCGGCCGCAGCGGCGGCTCTCTGCTCCTGGTAGCTGTTCCAATAGCGCCAGCCGCCCAGCAGCGCGAGGCCGAGCACTACACCGCCGACGATCCAGGGCCAGTTCTCACGCCACCAGTTGCGCAGCGCCTCTTCCTGTTCGCGATCCGACAGATAATCGTCAACCATGATCGTCCACTATCCGCACGATGAATGATAAAGAGCCTGTGAGCGACGGCGCGGCCGCCACCTTACTTCTGCAATCCGTTCTGCAATCTGGGCAGCCGGCTCGCCAGTTCGGCTGGCAAGCCATCCCAGCCGAACTCCCCCTGCGGCGCTTCGGTTCGCAGGGATTTCAGACCGGCGACGCGACGTTCGGTTTCCGCATCCCCGAGAATCACCGCGAACGCCGCCCCGCTCTTGTCCGCTCGCTTGAGCTGTGACTTGAAGCTTCCGCCGCCGCAATTAGCTTCGATCCGCACGCCAGGGACTGCGTCCCGCAGGCGTTCCGCGAGTTGCAGCCCCTGCGCTTCCGCCAGGGTGCCGGCAACGACCAGGTAGACATCGGGAGCAGTATCGCCGCTTTCGACCGCCTGCACGCGTAACAGTTCGACGATGCGTTCCTCGCCCAGGGCCCAGCCGATGGCCGGTGTCGGTTCGCCGCCCAACTGCGTTACGAGTCCGTCATATCGGCCACCCGAGCAGACCGCGCCCTGCGATCCCAGCTCGTTGGTCACCCACTCGAACACGGTGTGCGAGTAGTAGTCGAGTCCGCGGACCAGCCGTGGGTTCAGGACATAGGGAATCGACATGGCGTCGAGATGCCGCTTCAGGCCATCGAAATGCTGCCGCGACGACTCGTCGAGATACTCGGTCAGCACCGGCGCTGCGGCGATGATTTCCTGCAGCTCGGGATTCTTGCTGTCGAGAATGCGCAGCGGATTGCCTTCGAGCCGCCGCAGGCTGTCGCCATCGAGCTTCGACTTGTAGCCGGTGAAATAGTCGACCAGCTTTTCGCGGTAAGCGCGGCGCGACTCCGGTGTTCCCAGCGAATTCAGATTGAGTTCTGCCCGGGCGACGCCGACTCGCTTGAGCAAGCGGGCGCTGAGCATGATCATTTCCGCGTCGATGTCCGGACCGGCATAGCCGAACGCTTCGACGTCGAGCTGGTGGAACTGGCGGAACCGGCCGCGTTGCGGCTTCTCATGACGGAACATCGGCCCGGCAGTCCACACGCGCTGCTTCTGATTGTGCAGCAGGCCGTTGGTGATCATCGCTCGCACGATGCCTGCGGTGGCCTCGGGCCGCAGCGTCAGCGAATCTCCGCCTGGATCCTGGAACGTGAACATCTCTTTCGAGACGATGTCGGTGTACTCGCCGATCGAGCGCTTGAACAGAGCCGTGTGCTCGACGAGCGGGACGCGGATCTCCTGATAGGCATAGCTCGCGAAAATCTCACGCGCAATGGATTCCAATCGCTGCCAGGCAGCGATGTCGGCGGGAAGCACATCGTTCATGCCGCGCGGCGGCTGAATTTGCGATTGCGAAGTCTTTTCCAAGAATCACCAGGCCTCAAACATATTCATGGTCCGCGCCGGCTAGCGACGCAGCAGCAGCCACAGCAACGCGAACAGCAGGGTCGCGATCAGCAGCGCCGGCAACACATACACTCGAGTGGGACGCCGTACCCGCATTCGCACCGTCGCTGTCGGCGTCACCACCGGCGCAGCGGGCGTTCCCGACAATGCGTCGTAACGGCCGACCACCATATCTCCCGACACTTCCAGCAGCGTCGCGTATTTACGCAGGTGGCCGCGAGCGAATACCGGTGCCCCCAAGGCGACGAAGTTGTCCGCCTCGATGGCTTCGACGATCCAGCGATCCAGGTTCAAGTCTTCCGCGGCCTGCTGTATCGACAGGCCACGCCGCTCGCGCTCTTTCTTCAACAATTGTCCCGGCGAATGACGATCTGTCGTTCCTTGCGGCGCAGCCGCTGACGGCCCGACCGGCTCATCGCTCATCCGGGTTTCCGTTCCGCCGCTTCGAGCGCCTTCGCTTCCGGAGAAGCGGGATAGTCGCTGCGCAGCCGGCGGGCATAGTCTTCGGCCGTCGACGTGTTGCCGAGACCGCGTTCGATGCGTACTGCCAGCCAGAGCGACGATGCAGTCACCCGCGACGCTGCGAGATAGCGTTCGAGAAATGCCCGTGCCGCCATGAATTGCGACTGCGACAATTCCAGGTCCGCCATCTGGTACAACGCCGGCGCGAACTTCGGCCGCACCGCGATGGCCTTGCGGAAGTTCGCTTCCGCAGCCTTCAGGTTGCCGCCGCTGCGGGCACAGTTGCCCGCATTCATATAGGCGATTTCCGGCGTCTTGTAGAGCTGGTTCACCGCAGCGCGCAGAGCGATCTTCTCGCCTTTCTCATAGCGTGCATGCGTGCACAGGAAAGCTGCGTAGTTATTCAGGATCTCGGGATCGTCGTTGCCGAGCGCAACGGCGCGGTCGAAATGCGAATCCGCCTTGTCGATATCGTTCAGCCGCGAATACAGCATGCCTGCCGCCGCGTGGGCATTTGCATTGCGTGGATTCTGGGAGAGTGCGCGTTCGATCTTGTCCTTGGCCTCGGACAGGTTGCCCTTCTGCAGGTAATCGATGCCCAGGCTCAGGTTGATGTCCGATGCCTTGTCCGGTTCCGGTTTCTGGAAACGGTCCGGGGTACTGCAGCCCGCAGACAGCAACAGGACTGCGGCTATCGCACCGTAGAACGACGCAACGGACTTCGCGTTCAAGGTTGCACCGCCACTGAAAACACTTTGGATCCGAGCCGTACCTTGGTCCGGTCGTTCACGCGTCCGGCGAGTTGCCCGCACGCAGCGTCGATGTCGTCGCCACGCGTGCGCCGGGTCGTCGCGATCACTCCGTTCGTATTCAGGATATCGCGGAAGCGTTCGATCGCAGCGGCAGGAGAACGGCGATACGTCGTTCCCGGAAACGGATTGAACGGAATCAGGTTGACCTTGCCCGGCTGGCCCTTCAGCAATCGCACCAGTTCATGGGCATGCGAGGGCTGGTCGTTGACGCCGTCGAGCATGACGTATTCGAACGTGATGTGGCGCGCGTTCTGTTTGTTCACGTACTGCCAGCAGGCATCGAGCAGTTCGGCGATCTTGTGCCGGCGATTGATCGGCACGAGTTCATCGCGCAGCGTGTCGTTCGGCGCATGCAGCGATACGGCGAGAGCGCAGTTGGTTTCTTCAGCAAGCTTCAGCATCTGCGGCACGAGGCCGGACGTGCTCACCGTGACGCGACGACGCGAAATATCGAATCCGAGGTCGTCCATGAAGATCTCGGCGGCGGGCACGATGTTGCGATAGTTGGCGAGCGGCTCGCCCATGCCCATGAACACGATGTTGGTGATGACGCGATTGCCGCCGTGTTCGTAGCCCAGTTCGCGATTCGCCAGCCACACCTGGCCGACGATCTCCGCGACACCCATGTTGCGATTGAATCCCTGCTGTGCGGTGGAGCAGAAGGTGCAATCCATCGCGCAGCCCACCTGGCTCGAAATGCACAGCGTGCCGCGGCCGGGCTCGGGAATGAAGACCATCTCGATCGCCTGGTCGGGGGCGCTGTCCGCCGCTCCCGGCATCGAGAGCAGCCACTTGCGTGTGCCATCCGCCGAGGCCTGCGTCAGCTTGATCTCGGGCGTGCGGACTTCGGCGATCTCCTTGAGCCGCTCCCGAAACGATTTCGCGAGATCGGTCATCTGGTCGAAATCGCCGACCTGCCGCTTGTACAGCCATTTCATCAGCTGGCGCGCGCGAAACGGCTTTTCCCCGATGCTTGCGATGAAAGCTTCGAGTTCGCTGCGTGTCAGGCCGAGAAGGTTGGTTTTCATGGGCTGGTGAAGGGTGCAGGCGCCTGCACCCTTCCTCGACCTCAGGCTCGCAGGTCCGACGAGGCGAAAAAGAACGCAATCTCGTTCTTCGCGTTCTCGAGGCTGTCGGAGCCGTGTACGACGTTCTGTTCGATGCTGGTCGCGAGATCGGCGCGGATGGTGCCCTTGTCGGCTTTCTTCGGATCCGTTGCGCCCATCAGCTCGCGGTTCTTGGCCACGGCATTCTCGCCTTCCAGTACCTGGACCACGACCGGACCGGACAGCATGTACTTCACCAGGTCCTTGAAGAAGGGGCGCTCCTTGTGAACGGCATAGAACCCCTCGGCCTGGGTCGCAGTCAGCTGCAGCATGCGCGCGCCGACGACCCGCAGACCGGCCGTTTCGAAGCGGCGGATCACTTCGCCGATCACGTTCTTCTGCACGCCGTCGGGCTTGATAATGGAAAGAGTACGTTCGAGGGCCATGAAACTATCCTAAAGTATTGATCTGGAAGGCCCCGCCTGGCCGCAGGCAGCGGCTGGCAGCAGGGTCGAAATTATGCGTCACATTGCATCGTGGGGTGCATCGTGGGACGAATTGCGACGCGGATTGCGGCAAGGGACCGTCCGCGCGCCGCGCAGTCTACCCGCAGGGTACGTTAGGCGGCAAGAAAACTAATGGAGACGGGGAGTTAGCGGAACGCTACGCCGGAATGGCCAACAGGCTGCGGGCCTGGGGCGACGGTATGAGTTCGGACCGGAAAGCGTCGAGGCCAGCAAGTATTCTTCATCCTGCCGTTGCCCCAGGCCCGTGGCCCTTCCCTTCCTCTACACCGTGAAACTCTCGCCGCAGCCGCACTCGCCACGGACATTGGGATTGCGGAAGCGGAAGGCCTCGTTCAGCCCCTGCTTCACGAAGTCCACCTGGGTGCCGTCGATGAAACCCAGGCTGTCCTTGTCCACGATGACCTTGACGCCCTGGTCCTCGAACACCACGTCTTCCTTGCCCAGGTCGTCGGCGTAATTGACCACGTAGGCGAAGCCGGAGCAGCCGGTTTTCTTCACCCCCAGGCGCAGGCCGACGCCGTGCCCGCGGCGGCTCAGGAACGTGCGTACACGATCGGCGGCGGCAGCAGTCAGGGATATCGACATAGGTACGTTCACTCGCGGGAAACCATAATGCAGTACCTGGAGTTTGCGTCGCTGGGGGTCAGTGTCAAGTACCGCATCTGCAGGATGTGAGAAGCATTCGGAATGGGCACATTCCTGTCCGGGGACATGCACCTTACGCTTCGCTACGGGAGCATGTCCCCGGAGTCCAGTTTCTCGCCAGTGCCCGGACCGCATCCTCGAGCACCAGGAGCCGCCCGCGTTTCTCCGTCGGGACATCCAGCGCCTGCGCCGCCTCTCGCCATTGCCACTGCTGCAACTGCGTTCGTGTCATTCCGATGAGGCGTTCGCTCAACCAGGAAGCAGCCGCAACGCTATGAGGACAGCCGAATGTCTGCACACGCACGACGTCGACGACATCGCGGGCGACACGGGCGGTGAAGTGAAATTCCACGCCGTCAGCGCGACGGCCAGCAGATCCTTCGATCACATCGGCAGCCGATTCCAGGCGCCCGGCATTGCGTGGCCGATCGAAGTGATCGATCACCACTGCCGTATAAACGGCCACGGCATCAGCCGCTGGCAGCTTGATTGCCGTCGCCTGCGGCAAGGAGCCGTAACCTGCGGACTTCACGCGTGACGATCTCGACAGCCCGATCGATGTCGTCCGCCGTCGAATATTTCCCAAGGCTGAAGCGCAGTGAGCTCTGTGCAACCTGGTCGCTGCGTCCGAGCGCCCGCAGCACGTACGACGCTTCTTCGGATGCGGATGAACAAGCGGAGCCGGCCGACACCGCCAGGTCGCGACAGGCGAATTGCAGGCTCTCCCCTTCGACGCCATGAAACGCCACGTTCAATACGTTCGCGACGCGCAATTGCGGATGGCCGTTCAACTCCACGGCGCCGAGCGCCGCGATTCCCTGCCACAACCGCTCACGCAGAGCTTCGATTCGTGCGACATCGGCTT
>Ga0068861_100002299_pt1 | contig 12415 bp, 8 predicted proteins | sample KBSSwiS42_FD_66593 | JGI IMG/M metagenome (GOLD analysis project Ga0068861, IMG submission 66593) | Switchgrass rhizosphere microbial communities from Kellogg Biological Station, Michigan, USA - KBS Switchgrass S4-2 | ecosystem: Host-associated > Plants > Roots > Rhizosphere > Soil ...
AATGCCTTGTTCACATCGGCAATGCTGGCGGTTTCGATGTTGAGCGTCGCTGCCTGCGCGGCAACCACCGATCCCAGTGCCAGGGCAATCGACACGGCGAGCACATTGACGATGCGCCTCGCATTGCGGTGAGGGAAGGCCATTTGCGTTTTCCGGCAGCGCCCAGTGAAGGGCAGATGGCAGAGAAGACGCAGTGCATGCCCGTCCCCCTATCGTCCCGATCGACGTCGTCCGCATCATCGCAAAGCACCGTCTGCGTTCGGGCCGGTGAAAGGGGAGATGTAAAAGCGGCCGTTGCGGACTGGTAGCGCAACAATTCTGCAATATGGCCGTTATCTGCCGGCCTTTTAGCCCTGCGAAGCTCCGTGATCAACTGAGCTTGCAGAGGCCGGCAGTAAATGCGTGTCGATCGTTCGATTCAGGTTGGCGTAGCTATCGTTTGCAGTTCAATGGCAACCGCCGTGCGGGCGCAGGTGCCTGACAGGGAGACAGGGACGCTGGAACAGGTCGTGGTCACAGGCTCGCACATCCAGCGTGCCGACATGGAGAAAACGGTTCCGATCACGGTGATCGACGAGGCCGCGATCGAGACGCGCAACGCGGCGTTGCCGGCGGACCTGCTGACCTCGCTGCCTTCCGTGGTCAGCCTGCCGCAGAACGAGAGCCGCCTGGGATCCTCAGGCGCACGCGGCGACAATGCCAATGTGAACATGCGCAACCTGGGCGCGACTGCGACCCTGATCCTGCAGGATGGTCGTCGCATGGCGATCAACCCGATGACCGCAGGCCTATCGCAAGCGGTGAATGTCAACCAGTTGCCCACTCACGGCGTCGATCACATCGAAGTGCTGCGCGATGGCGCTTCGTCCATCTACGGCTCCGATGCCGTCGGCGGCGTGATCAACTACGTGCTCAAGCGTCGCATGGAAGGCATGGAGGCGAGCGTTCGCTACGACCAACCAGAGGACGGCGGCGGCGAGGTCCTGCAAGCCGGTCTAGGCTGGGGTGGAAGTTTCGCTGGGGGGCGCGGCAGAGTGTTCGGCACGCTGAATGGGCTCACGCGCAAAGAAGTCAGGCTGACCGACCGCGACTTCAGCAAGTCGTCGCTGAACGTGGATCGAGCCCCGGCGGGTTTCAACGCCCTGGCGGGTCCCTTCGACCAGCGTTTCACGCGCGGGTACTACCCGACTTTCCGGTTGGGCTCGACCGGCACCTCCGGTACGACCTACTACTTCCTTCCGACGAGCGGCAATCCGACGCTGAGTACGACGAACCCGACGACCGCAGCCAATCGCGCGCTGTATCCCGACTTCATGCTGGACATCAACCAATTCGGTTTCGCTTCGCCGAAAGTACGTCGCGGCGATGCCTTCGTCTCACTGGAATTCGACTTCAACGACAGCGTGACGGCCTTCGGCGACTTCAGCTATTACACGGCGACGTCGACGATGCAGCGCCAGCCGCTCGCGGTGAACGGTCCCACCACTGACCAGGCGATGATCATGCCGGTGGACAGCCCTTACAATCCGTTCGGCTCACGCTACTACAGCCCGACCGGCGCCGCGAATCCGGATGGTTCGGCGCGACTGACAGGCACGCCGCAGGCAATCGCGCTGACACAGTTCATGATCGCAGGTCTCGCTCCCGAATCGGTGAAGACCGACGCGGACGCGGTGCGCGTGGTGGCCGGCCTTCGCGGGTCGATCGGCGAGACCTCGTGGAAGTGGGAGAGCTCGCTGTTCTACAACGAGGTCAATGGCAAGGACAACGCAACGCCCGACGTGCGCGAGAGTAAGCTCGCGGCAGCGATTGCGGGGACTGGTGGCACTTACTTCAATCCCTTCGGCTACACGTTCCGCGTGCAGAACGGTGCAGTGGTCGCCGATCAGCGCTACACGAATCCGCAGTCGCTGGTCGATTCCTTCTCCGAGACCTATCGACGCACAGCACAGGCCTACCTCGCCAGCGCCGACGCACGCGCCAGCGGAAGGTTGGTCAGCCTGGGTCCGGTCGACGTGCAGACCGCGATCGGAGCCGAGCACCGCAAGGAAAACCTGGAGGACTTGCGCCCGCCGTTCAGCGGCGAGAACCCCGCCGACTCCGGGCTGCCCACGACCAACAACGATTTCATCCTGCACCCGGCCCGACCCGACGTGCGCGGCGATCGCAACGTAACGAGTGCTTACGCCGAGGTAGTAGTGCCGCTGGTGACTGAGGATCGCGCGCTGCCGCTGGTGACGAGCCTCGAAATCTCGGGTTCCGGGCGCTTCGAGCACTACAGCGACTTCGGCAATACCACCAAGCCCAAGGTCGGCATCAACTGGCGGCCGGTGTCGTGGCTGATGCTGCGGGGGTCTTACAACCAAGGCTTCATGGCGCCTTCGCTTGCGGCCCTCTACACGAGCACGCGTTGGTCGATCAGCACGAACGGCACAGCCGATCCGTACCTCAATGCAGCGGTCGGCCAGGGCAACTACACGATGCGCAACTACTTCGGCGGCAACCCCGACCTGAAGCCGCAGGAATCCAAGGGCACCACCTTCGGCTTCGTGCTCGATGTCCCCGGTGTGCAGGGCCTCTCCCTCACGGCAGACTACTGGAAGATCTCGCGCGACAATCTGCTGGGCCAGCGCAGCGTCACTGACATTCTTGCGAACGACGCAGCTCTGCTGAGCGCTTATACCGCCGCACAGGTCGCCGCGGGCGTCGCGCCAAACAACATCGATGTCGGCGCAGGGACGCCAGGCTACAAAGGCGATCCAGATGTAGTGCGGCTCGCGCCCACCGCAGAGGAGCGCGCCGCGTTCGCGGCAGCGAATGCCGCACATCCGAACAGCCCTGCCGCGCCCGTGGGGCTCGTCTTCTCGACCAACACGCCCTTCTTGAATCTCAGCTCCGCCGACAACAAGGGCGTGGACTTTGGCGTCCGCTATCTGCTGCCGCGCTACTCATGGGGCCGGCTTGCCGCGAACGTGGATGCCAGCTGGTTGTGGCGTGCGCAGACCGTGGTCCCGACCAGCACCGGCTCGGTGATCAGCAACGACCTGTACAGCGGCGGTGCGGCACGCTGGCGCACTACTACCAACATCAGCTGGGAGAACGGCCCCTGGAACGCTGGCCTGGGCATCTATCACGTGAGCAAGACTCATGACACACCGACAGTAACGCAGGCCGTCTACAACAGCCTCGGCCGGCCGTCTTACATCGATCCGATCTACACCAACGGCAACACGGTGTACCGCCTCGTGATCGACCCCGTGGTAAGCTTCAACTTGTCGCTCGGTTACCATTTCGATTCCGCTGTCTCGCGGCTGGGCGACACGCGATTGCGACTCGGCATCGCGAATCTCACGGACAAGAAGCCGCCGCTGTCAGCCAACAGTGACGGCTTCGGCTACGATCCCTCGACGAGCCAGTCGCTGCTGAATGGTCGTACCTGGAGCCTCGAACTCACGAGCAAGTTTTGATGGCAACGATCCTCACCAGGCGCGCGGCGCTCCTTGGCATGGCCAGTGTCGCGCAGGTCGCCGTACTGCGGCCGGCGTTAGGAGCCTGCCCGGGTAATAGTCATTGTCGCGAGGGCGAGTCCACAGCGGGTGACTTCCAGCAGCGGCTCGCCGCCACCGAAATCGGTCGATGGCCGATCCCCGAGGCAAACCAGGCGGCCGCCGTCGATGCGAAGCATTTCTACGGCATCGGCAATCGCGTGCTGGTGAAGCATCGCAAGGACAACGGTGAACGCGTTGCGGAGTGGTCGAGTCCGAAGGACGGGCCCATCGTGCACTTCAACTTCGGGTACGTGGAGGGTCACCGGCTGGTGCTGGCCCATTCGAATTTCCCGCAGTTGCCGCCGGCCAGTTCGCTGGAGACTCACGACACGCGCACGTTGCAGCCGATCGCAAGCCACAGTCTCGGCCTGCGTCCCGGATCGCTGACCTGGGCGGTGCGGCACCAGCGCTCCTGGTGGGCTTGCTTCGCGTACTACAACGATCAAGGGACCATGCCCGGTTTCGATCAGCGCTCCACCTACGTTGGCGAGTTCGACGACAAGTGGCAGATGCTGCGTTCGTGGCTGTTTCCGCCCGAGTTCGTCGCGACGTGGGGACCGAGTTCCTCCTCCGGTGGAGATTGGGGCGACGACGGCCTGCTTTACGCGACGGGTCACGATGCGCCGGAACTGCATGTGATGCGGCTGCCACGGCAGGGCGTCGTGCTGGAACACGTGACGACCATCGACGTGCCCTTCGAGGGTCAGGGCTGGGCCTGGGATCGCAGTGCTGCCCGTGGCGAGCGGATCATCTACGGCATCAGCCGGGCCCGCAAGGAAGTGGTCGCGGCTCGCATACCGAAACTACAGCCGACTGCTACGCGTCGAAGCTAAGATTGCGCGGAAGGGAGCACCCGCTCCCTTCCGGCTCCTCTGCGGCGTTCGCTCATCAAGATACTTTGATTCTGCGGGGCTGGGCCTTCGCATGTTTAGGGATCACGATTTCCAGAACGCCGTTGCGACCGCTAGCTTTGATCTGCTCGGTGTCGATACTGTCCGGCAGGATGAAGCGGCGATAGAACCGCCCTGTTGCACGTTCAATGCGCGTGGCGCTGCGATCCGCGTTCTCGACACGCTTTTCGCTGGTCCGCTCTCCAGACAACGTCAGCACGCCGTTATCCAACTCGATCTCCACTGCCTCCGGGGCGACGCCCGGCACATCTACGCTGAGTTCGAAACGATCCTGATACTCGTAGATGTCTACCGCCGGGGCCCAGGATGCCGTAGCGCTGCTGGTGTCGGTGTCGCCAACGTTGTTGAAGAGCCGGTTGATCTCGTTTTGGAGATGTGCGTAGGGATGGGAATCACGATATTGAACCAGGGCCATGGCGATACCTCCGTTTGGGTCGTGGGATGCTCACCCACCACGGGTGCGCTTCGACCGCGAAGCTAAGGGCGGCCGGGAATTTTCCAAGGGGGTGGATCGCACGATGCGCCCCTCCAGCCAGAACCGCCGCCCCCTCGCGTCGCAGCAGATCCCTGGCGCGAAACAACGGCAAGGTTTGACGGTACTGTGCCGACGCATCAGGCAACGATCGCACGCCGGCGGAATTCCCAGATGTCGGCAGCCAGCCGACCCCGCCGCTCCCGATCGGGTCGAGCTTGCGTCCTTCTTCCCTAGGAGCCTGTCCGGGTAATGGCCGTCGAGCTGCGGGCAATTCCGATCGAGCAGGTGTAGTTCTAGTCTATTCCTGGGCGCGCGCTTTCAGCTTCAGGATGTTGTTCACGAACGTCCCGTCGTGGACTTCCTTCATGTAAGTCTGCGCAACGTCGGCGATGGTCCTGCCCGCATAGGCATACTGTCGTGAGAAAGGCGGCCAGTAGTCGCCCAATCCGATGGCATCGTTGATCACCAGCACCTGGCCGTCGCAACTCGCACCGGCGCCGATGCCTATGGTCGGTATGGCGATGGCTTGGGTGATCTGTTCGGCCAGCGATGCGGGGATGTGTTCGAGCACCACCATGAAGGCGCCGGCATCGTCGATGCCGACGGCTTCGTCGAACACTCGCTGGGCGTCGGCGTCGCTGCGGCCGACTTGCTTGAAATCTTTCGACGTCTGCGGCGTCAATCCCGTGTGGCCGACGACGTCTATGCAATTCGCGACCAGGTGGGTGATCACGTCGAACTGCGGACCTTCGAGCTTGATGCTGTCCGCTCCAGCATCCAGCAGCCGGCGGGCGTTCTCGAGAGCGATATCCGGATCGGTATACGTGTTGTAGGGCAGGTCGCCGATCAGGTGCGTCGAGGGCGCGCCGCGGCGTACGGCACCGACGTGATATTGCATATGATCGATGGTGGTGTGACGCGTGCTGTCGAATCCCATCTCGACCATGCCGACCGTGTCGCCGACCAGGATGACGGGAATGCCCGCCTTTTCCAGCGACCGAGCCACCGGGGCGGTGTATGCAGTCAGCATGGGAATCGGCGTTGCGGCCTTCATCAGCCGCAGCGATTGGGCGCTCAGTTTCATCGTCGACTCCATGCAAGAACCCACGAACATCCCACGAGCCACTCCATGAAAAAACTATTTGGCGGCGGGAGTGCCGGTGCCGTCCAGTTCCGCAATGGTAGCAGTCGAGCCGTAGGGATGGTCGCGTTTCAACCTGACGCTGGTTGCCTCCACGGCCGCCATCACACGCAGTACGTTCTCGCCGGCCAGTTTCGCGATCTCCGCGTCGGTCCAGCCTCGGCGCATCATTTCGGCCAGTAGAGCGGGGTAGCGGTCGACGCCTTCGAGACCGGTCGGTGTATCCGGAATGCCGTCGAAATCGGAACCGATGCCGACGTGATCGACGCCGGCGATCTGCTTGATGTGATCGATGTGATCGGCGACCTGGGCCAGGGTCACCGCGGGCTTGGGATGAGCCTGCTCCCAGGCTTTCAGCGCGGCGTTGGCGCGATCCGGTTGGCCGATATAGAGCCCGCCGAAGGGAGGGCTGTTGTAACGCGTCTGTTCCGCTGCACGATCCGCCTGCCACTTCTGGCGCTCCGACGACACATAGCTGGTCGCGAAGTTGACCATCACCACGCCGCCGTTCTTCGCTACCAATCGCAACGTATCGTCGTCTACATCGCGAGGATGATCGACCAGCGCCCGCGCCGAAGAATGCGAAAAGATCACGGGCGCCGTGCTGACGTCCAATGCAGCCCGCATGGTTTCCGGCGATACATGGCTCAAGTCCACCATCATGCCGATGCGATTCATTTCTTTGACGACTTCACGGCCGAACGCAGTCAGTCCGTGATGCACCGGCGTGTCGGTTGCCGAGTCCGCCCACGGCGTATTGGTCGAATGAGTCAACGTCATGTAACGCGCGCCCGCGTCGTACATCTGGCGCAGCACGGCGAGCGAACCGTTGATCTGGTGTCCGCCTTCGACGCCGATCATCGAGCCGATGCGTCCGGCTTTGTGAATGCGCCGCACGTCCGCTGCCGTGTAGGCCATTTCGAAATCCGTTGGATAGGTACGCGACATCTGCTTGACGATGTCGATCTGTTCGAGCGTCGTCTGCACCGCTTCCGGACCCTGCGTCTGCACGGGAATCCACACCGACCAGAACTGTCCGCCGACGCGGCCGGCTCGCAGCCGCGGAATGTCTGTCATCAATCCCGCTCCGCCGTCGGGCGATTGCAATCGCGACGTATCCTGGCGTAGATCCAACGTTTGCTTGCGTGCGCCGCGTTCGCGTATTTCCCAGGGCAGGTCATTGTGCCCATCGATCAACGGAGTCTTCGCCAGCACGCGATCGACTCGTGCAGCGAAATCGGGTTCGGCGGCAAGCGCTGGACTCGAGAGCAACGGAAGGGCGAGCAGCGTGCCCAGCAGTGCAGCCAATGTCGTTGGCAGCGGAACATAGCAAGCATGTTTCATGGCGGACTCGTCAGGACTAGGTAAGTTGGGTGGCGTGCGTTGCAGACGCGGGCGAAGCGATGAATCGCAACCAGAGAAATCCAAGCAGGCCTGCAGCGAGCGAACCCGCCAGCACCGCCATTTTCGATGCGTTCACCAGGCCAGGGTCGGTACCGAACGCCAGATTGGTGATGAAGATCGACATGGTGAAACCAATGCCGCCCAGCATGCCTGCGCCGGCCACATGAGACCAGCCCAGCCCTGGTGGCAGGCGGCAGATACCAGCGGCAATGGCAGCCCAGCAGCAGACCAGTACGCCGGCAGGTTTTCCCAGCAGCAATCCGCCAGCGATGCCGATGCTGTTGGCGCCAGTGAGATCGCGTAGTGAATCGGAACCCACCAGGATGCCTGCGTTCGCCAGGGCGAAGATCGGTAAAATGAGAAACGCCACCGGGCGATGCAACGCATGTTCGAGCGTGTGCGAAGGCGACTCGCCGTCCTGCCGGGAGAAGGGAATGGCGAAGGCGAGCATCACACCGGTAATGGTCGCATGCACGCCGGAGTGGAGCATCAGGTACCACATCACCGCTCCGCCCAGCAGATACGGAGTAAGGCTCATCACGCGGAACCGCCGGTTCAGCACGAGCAGGACGCCGAACACAGCCAGTGCACCGACGAGATGTCCTATCGAAATCTGCGCCGTGTAGAACATGGCGATGATGACGATGGCGCCCAGGTCGTCCATGACCGCAAACGCGACCAGGAAGACTTTCAACGCCGCCGGCACTCGATTGCCGAGCAACGCCAATACGCCGAGCGCAAAAGCGATATCCGTCGCCATCGGAATGCCGAAGCCGCCTTCCGTCGGCATCCCGGCATTGAATCCATAGTGAATCGCCGCCGGCGCCAGCATCCCACCGATAGCTGCGACCATGGGCAGCAATGCTTTCTTCGGCTCCGACAGTTCGCCGACATACAGCTCGCGTTCGAGTTCGAGTCCGATGAGCAGGAAGAACACCGCCATCAGCGCATCGTTCACCCAATGCTCGATGCTCAGGCCGAGCACGTAGCGATGCCAGAAAGACAGGTAGCTGGGGCCGAGTGCCGAGTTGGTGAGGCCGAGTGCGACCAGCGTGCCGGCCATCAGCAGGAACGAGCCCGACTGCTCGGAGCGGACGAACCGGTCGAATGTGGACGAGAGCGATTGGAGCAAGCGAGCCTCGCCGGTGACGTGTGCGTCGGCCCGGCAATACGACCACAGATGCCCTGCAAAGGAAAGCCATGGGCACGCTCGCAGTGGCAAGCGTCGCGGGTCAGTCGCCGACGACTTCCATTTCGCAGCTGTCGAGTTCATCGGCGATTCACACCGGATCCCGAAGCCCGGCCGCCCTGCGGAGCAAGTGCCGGATGCAATCAACTCGCCGTGCTGAGATAGCCTGCCAGCATACTCTCCAGCAGCACGCGATCGATCGGCTTCGACAGGTAGCCATCCATTCCGGCGGCCTCGCACGCTGCCTCGGTTCCCTTCAGCGCATCGGCGGTGAGCGCGATGATCGGAGTGCGACGCGCCTGCGGTTTGCTGTGTTCCAGGCGGCGGATTTCACGTGTGGCTTCGTAGCCGTCGAGTTCCGGCATCTGGCAGTCCATCAGCAGCAGGTCGTACGAGCCTGCCGACCACGCGTTGACGGCAGCCCTGCCGTCCTGCGCTACGTCCACGCGATAGCCGAGTTTTTCCAGCAGGCGCACCGCGACCTTCTGGTTCACGAGATTGTCTTCGGCCAGCAGGATCTGCGCACGATGCTTCACTCGCACCGATCCCAGCGCCTGCTGCGTAATGATGGGCTGGCTCTTCATGTGCCAGGCTTCCGCAGGCGCGGCCAGCGCCAGCGTCAGGCACTCGTTGAGTTCGCGTTGCGTTACCGGCTTGAGCAGGTAACCGGCGAAGCCGATGTCTGCGTAGCGCGTGCCATCGTCGCGCTGGCCGGAGGATGTCAGCAGGATCAGTCGCGTCGGTTTCAATGTCTCATCGGCGACGATGATGCGGCCCAGCGCTTCGCCGTCGAGATCCGGCATCCGGTGATCGAGCAGGGCGGCGTCGAACGGTTTGCCTTCGCGATGCGCCTGGCGCAGGAGGGTCAGGGCTTCTTCGGCAGAACTCGCGACCTTCGGTTGCGTGCCGCACTGGAGCAACTGGCCCAGCAGGACTTTGCGATTGGTGGCGTTGTCGTCGACAGCGAGAACGCGCTTACCCCTGATGGGTGCGAAGAATGGCGGAGCGAGCTGCTTCGCGCTGGTCGACGGCGCCATCCATGCGGTGAACCAGAAAGTCGAGCCGCGGCCTTCGACGCTTTCCACGCCGGTCTCACCGCCCATGAGGTCGACCAGCCGTTTCACGATGGAGAGTCCGAGTCCCGTACCGCCGAAGCGGCGCGTGGTCGATGTATCCGCTTGTGTGAACGGAGCGTAGAGCGAAGCCAGCCTGGCGGGGGAAATGCCGATGCCGGTGTCACGCACGTCGCAGCGGACTTTGACGCCGCGAGCGGTTTGCTGTTCGACTTTGATCTCCAGCGACACTTCGCCCGTCGCTGTGAACTTGACCGCGTTGCCGCCGAGATTGAGCAGCACCTGGCGGAAGCGACCGGGATCGCCTTTCACCATCGTCGGCAACTGCGCATCGATCTGCGCCGTGAGTTCGACGCCTTTGGAATGGGCCTGGATCGAGAGCAGGCGGGCGACATCCTCGAACACGCCCCGCAGGTCGACATCGACGCTTTCCAGTTCGACCTTGCCGGCTTCGACTTTCGAGAAATCCAGGATGTCGTTGATGATGGTGAGCAGCGCCGTGCTGCTGTCGCGGATGGTCTCGGCGTAGTCGCGCTGCGTGCCGTCGAGGGACGTATCGAGCAGCAGTTCGCTCATGCCGATCACGCCGTTCATGGGCGTGCGGATTTCATGGCTCATGTTGGCGAGGAATTCGCTCTTCGCACGGCTGCCGGCTTCGGCCGCCTGCTTCGCGTTCTCGCGTTCCTGTTCTGCCTGCTTCCTCGCGGTAACGTCATGAACGAATGCCGCGAACGAAGTGCGATCGCCGATATCGATCGTGGCAAGGTTCATTTCGGCGGGGAAGGTGTGGCCGTCGCGATGCCTTGCCGTCACTTCGATGCGCTCACGGCCGGTAGCCTTGTCCTGGCTCCCGAACCATTCCCGCAGCTTGTCGCCTGCAGCGGCATTGCCATGATCGAACAGGAACATGCCGCTGAGCGGCATGCCGATCGCCTCCTGCCGCGACCAGCCGAACGCCTTCTCGGCGTGTGTATTCCAGCCGGTGAGCCGGCCTTGCGGATCGATTTCGAGAAATGCATCCGAGGCGTTCTCGACGATCATGCGATACCTCTGCTCGCTGGATTGCAATGCGAGTTCCTGGACCGTGAAGCGCCGGTCGACGGTCGAGGTGACGAATACGAGGCCGAGCAGCGTGAGCGTCACGAGCGTGATGCTGACGATGCCGAGATCGGAGATGCCGATGGCGTGATTCAGGCTCGCGGGATCCAGCTCCATGGGCATGAAGGTCACGGCGGCCATACCTACGTAATGCATGATGGGAATCGCAGCCCCCATCACGTTCGCGGTGATGACCTTGCGCCAGCCCCAATACTGCGTGCGGCGGTGAATGAACGTCATGAACAGCGCGACCGATGCGATCACGATCGCGAGGACGACGGAGAGCGTGACCAGCCCGCTGGTGTAGTGGTGCATGGCCGGCAGTCGCATCGCCGCCATGCCGATGTAGTGCATGGCCGCGATGCCGCTTCCCATGAGCACGCTGCCCAGGAGCACTTGCGGCCAGCTCATGGTGTGGCGACTCACCACGAACAGCGACACCCACGATGCCAGGACGGCCGCGAGCAACGACAGCAGCACGGTCGGCCAGTCGTATAACACCGGGATCGGCAGCCGGAATGCCAGCATGCCGATGTAATGCATGGACCAGATACCGGTCCCCATCGCGATGGCGCCGCCGGTCAGCCAGACCAGGCGGGCGCGTCCTCGGGCGGAAGTCACACGGCCGGCGAGATCGATTGCGGCACCGGCCGCAAGGATCGCGATCAGGACCGACAGGACGACGAGAGGAATGTCGTAGACGCCGACGATGATCGTTCCCACCGGCGTCATGACGGAATTTTCCTGGCAGGCCGCTGCGCGTACGCTGCGCCGAATCGATCCAAGGGTCGATCCGGGGTTCGATTCGCGCGCAGCTTCAGTGGCACATGCTTGGGCCCGTTTTCGGGCACACTATCGGGAGATAGCACCTAGTCGAATCTCTTGAATAGTTATTCGCCGCACCTTCCAATCGATGCTTCCCACAATCAATACGGACCTGCCGCTTGAACTCGACCCTCCCTTCATGTCCCGTGCGCTCGAGTTGGCACGGCTGGCCGAGGCAGCGGGCGAAGTCCCGGTCGGCGCCGTCATTGTAAAGGACAACCAGATCGTCGGTGAAGGTTGGAATCGCCCGATCGGCACCGGCGATCCGACGGCGCATGCGGAAATCATCGCCATGAGGCACGCAGCCCAGGCACTCGGGTCGTACAGGCTTCTCGATACGACTCTGTACGTCACTCTCGAACCCTGCGCGATGTGCGCCGGTGCCATGGTCCACGCACGCATCCGCCGATTGGTCTACGGCGCCACTGACCCTCGTGCCGGCGCTGCGGGCTCCGCTTTCAACATCGTCCAGAATCCCAATCTCAACCACCGCCTGCAATGCACGAGCGGCGTGATGGCCGACGACTGCGCCGCAGCGCTACGCGAGTTCTTCGTGGCCCGGCGCTGACACCTAGGAGCCTGTCCGGGTAATGGCCGTCGAGCTGGGGGCAATTCCGATCGAGCAGATTGCCACGATCCCACGTCATCACTGTGGGCGCACATAGCCGTAGCTATGTAAGCGAAAGGATCGTGGCAAGCTGCCGATCCGAATTGTCCGCAGCCGATGGACATTACCCGGACAGGCTCCTAG
>Ga0068861_100002302_pt1 | contig 12403 bp, 8 predicted proteins | sample KBSSwiS42_FD_66593 | JGI IMG/M metagenome (GOLD analysis project Ga0068861, IMG submission 66593) | Switchgrass rhizosphere microbial communities from Kellogg Biological Station, Michigan, USA - KBS Switchgrass S4-2 | ecosystem: Host-associated > Plants > Roots > Rhizosphere > Soil ...
CGATTCCGTTGCCGGCGCTGTCTTGGTCACGGATTTCTTGGCCGCACTTTTCGCGGCGATCTTCAGCGGCTTCGCGGTCGCGGGCGCCGGCGCCGGCGCTTCTGCGGTTTTCTTCGCCGTCTTTCGGCCGAACCGTCCACCCCCCCGTCCACCCTGGGGCCTGGCCGGCGCAGCCGCGATCAGCTCTTTGCATTCATCCAGCGTCAGCGTGCGCGGTTCGCGGCCCTTGGGAATCTTCGCGTTCTTCACACGATCGGTGATGTACGGACCATAGCGGCCGTTCAGCACCTGGATGCCCACGTCGGGGAAATCGAGAATGATGCGATTGGCGTCGAGTTCGTCTTTTTCCTTGATGAGTTCGAGTGCCCGCGGCAGTTCGACGGTATACGGATCGTCGTCCTTGATGGACACGTATTTCTTCGCACCGTATTGCACGTAAGGCCCGAAGCGACCGATGGCTACCTTGATAGGTTCGCCGCTGTCCGTGGTGCCGAGAGTGCGCGGCAGCTTGAACAGCTCGAGAGCTTCCTCGTACGTCAGTGCGTCCATGCGCTGATGCGGGCGCAGGCTGGCGAACTTCGGCTTCTCCTCGTCGTTCTTGGTGCCGATCTGGACGAACGGTCCGTACTTGCCGTAGCGCACCGAGAGCGGCTTGCCCGACGCCGGATCCTTGCCCAGTTCGCGGGCTTCCGACACGTCGTCGCGTGTTGTTGACTTGTCCACGTAGTCGACCTGGTTCTTGAAATCCTTCCAGAAGCGGTCGAGTACCGGTACCCACGCTTCCTTGCCGTCGGCGATCTCGTCGAGATCGTTCTCCATCTTGGCGGTGAAGCCGTAGTCGACGTAGTGCTCGAAATTACGCGTCAGGAACCGGTTGACGATCTTTCCCAGGTCGGTGGGAAAGAAGCGGCGATTGACGAGTTCGGTGTACTTCTTGCCCGTCAGCGTCTGGATGATGCTGGCATAGGTCGATGGCCGGCCGATGCCGTACTCTTCGAGCGCCTTCACCAGGCTGGCTTCGGAGAAGCGCGGCGGCGGTTCGGTGAAATGCTGTTCCGGGCGGATCGCGAGCAGCTTCAATGCATCGCCCACGTCCATGGGCGGCAGGATGCGGTCGTTGTCGTCCTCGCTCGCGTCGTCCAGGCCTTCCTTGTAGACGGCGATGTAGCCGGGCTTCACCAGCGTCGAGCCGTTCGCACGGAACACAGCGACGGCGCCATCGCGCTTCTCGCTGTCGCCTGGCACGATGTCGATGGCGACTGTGTCGTAGACCGCCGGTTCCATCTGGCTGGCAACCGCGCGCTTCCAAACCAGGCTGTACAGCCTGAGCTGGTCCGCGTCGATCTTGCCTTCGAGGCGGTCAGGCGTGATCGCCGCGGAAGTGGGGCGAATCGCCTCGTGAGCTTCCTGGGCGTTCTTGGATTTCGTCTTGTAGACGCGAGGCGTTTCCGGAAGCGACTCGGCGCCGTACATGGAGCCGATCACCTGGCGGATTTCCTGCACGGCTTCGGCAGCCATGTTGACCGAGTCGGTACGCATGTAGGTGATGAGACCGACCGCGCCCTCGCCGAAGTCCACGCCTTCATACAGCTGCTGTGCGGTACGCATGGTTCGCTGCGCACCGAAGCCCAGCTTGCGCGAAGCTTCCTGTTGCAGGGTCGAGGTCGTGAACGGCGGCGACGGATTGCGGCGTCGCTGCTTCTTGTCGATGGAAACGACTTTGAGCGCACCTTTGGCTGCGCTGTCGATCGAAGCGCGAGCTTCGTCGGCGCCGCCGGCGGTCGTCACCGTGAACTGTTCGACTTTCTCGCCGCGATATTCGATCAGGCGGGCGGGGAACGTGTGCGGTGTCTTCTCCGCATCGATATCCAACGTCCAGTACTCGCGCGCCACGAACTTCGAGATTTCATCCTCGCGCTCGCAGATCAATCGCAGTGCCGGACTTTGCACGCGGCCCGCGGAAGCGCCGGGCAATCCGGCCTTCTTCCACAACAGCGGCGACAGGTTGAAACCGACGAGATAGTCGAGTGCGCGCCGCGCCTGCTGTGCGTTCACCAGGTCCTGCGAAATTTCGCGTGGATGCTTGATGGCTTCGACGATCGCGTTGCGCGTGATCTCGTAGAACACCACGCGATGCACATCCTTGTTGGTCAGCGCGTTGAGTTCGGTGAGCAGCTCGGCGAGATGCCAGGAAATGGCTTCGCCCTCGCGATCGGGGTCGGTCGCCAGGTACAGGGCGTCGACTTTCTTCAGAGCGCGTGCAATGGCCTGCACGTGTTTCTCGTTCTTCTCCAGGATGCGGTAGCTCATCGCAAAACCGCGCTTGGGATCGACGGCGCCTTCCTTGGGGATCAGGTCGCGCACATGGCCATAGGAGGCGAGTACCTCGAAATTCTTTCCGAGGTACTTCTTGATGGTTTTCGCCTTGGCGGGCGATTCCACGATGACGAGGTTTTTCTGCTCCATAAAAAAAGAAACCGCGACGGTCCGCGGTGATCATCTACCTTCGTTTTTGTTCCGTTCGTTCGTTGTCAAAACTCACCCTCGTCAAGCCAGCCAGGGGACCGGCCAGACCACGAGCCTATCAGTGAACCACATCCAGCCGGTTATCGAATACGAGATCTTCCATGCGCAAATACGCACTTTCCTGTCCGGGCTGGCTGAACAGCACCATCAGCACCACCCATTTCACCTGTTCGATGTCGATCTGGGCCGTATCCAGCGCCAGCAGGCGATCGATCACGAGTTCGCGCTGCGCGCCGCTCAGGATTCCAATATTCTCGAGATAAAGGATATAGCCGCGACAATCGGTATCGAGCCGCGCCTGTTCCCTTGGATCGAACACTCGAATGGCACGCGACGTCGGCGCATCGCCCGCACGCTGCGGATCCGCGGACAGCTGTTCGAGCCACTCCAGGGCACGCTCTACCTCTCGTTCCGAAAACCCTGCGCGTTCCAGTTCGTCCTTGAGCGTGTCGCGATCCGGTTCCGGGGCTGATTCGATATCGGCGTCGAAGTAATTCTCGAAAAGGTAGATGAGGATATCGAGAACGCTTTCCTTCATTTCGTGCCTTCCGGACCTGACCGGACGTAGAGACCGCCAGGGTAAGACGCGATGCGGTTCTCCAGCTCGAGAATCGACAGCATCGACGCTACCTCGCCGGCTCGAAACCCGGTACGCTCGACCAGAAGGTCCACGCCGGCCGGCTCGAAGCCGAGCGCATCTAACAGGATTTTGTACTCGTTGTCCAATGGCGAGGCGGAAATCCGAGTGGCATCAGTCGCTTTGCCCTCGGACGACGGCTGCATCAGCACGCCGGCAAGTGGCTGCAGCTGTGCAAATATGTCAGCAGCATTTTCCACCAGAGCCGCGCCTTGGCGGATGAGTTGGTGACAGCCATGAGACATTGGATTGTGAATCGAGCCCGGAATCGCGAACACTTCGCGTCCTGAATCTGCGGCCAGTCGCGCCGTAATCAATGATCCGCTTTGCAACGCTGCCTCCACGACCAGCGTGCCGAGCGATAGTCCGGCGATGATCCGATTGCGTCGCGGGAAATGCGACCGCAGAGGTGGCGTGCCTATCGGGAATTCGCTGATCAGTGCGCCGCGCTCGGCGATTTCATCCGCGAGCGTGGCGTTCGCCTTCGGATAACTTATGTCGAGCCCTGCGCCGCACACGGCAATCGTTCTGCCCGGTGTGGGCAGAGCGCCTTCGTGGCTTGCCGCATCGATTCCTATCGCGAGCCCGCTGGTGATCGTCAGCCCACTCCGGCCGAGATGACTGGCGAAGCGGCGTGCGTTCTCACAGCCAGCCGGAGTGGGATTGCGCGATCCCACCATCGCGAGTTGTGGCATGCACAGCAACTCCGGATCGCCCCGCACGTAGATCGCGATGGGCGCATCCCGCAATTCCGCCAGCAGCATCGGATACGCAGGCGTGCCCCAGCACACGAGATGATGATGCTCGCGATCCAGCCAGCGAAGGTCGGCCGCGGGGTCGACTGCGTCCTGTCGAAGATAACGAATGAGCGCGGGCTGTGCGGCTGCTTCACGCAACGCTGCGGGGCCAGCAGCGACCAACGAGCTAGCCGAATCGAAGCGGGTGAGAAGTGGCGCAAGTGTGCCGGCATGAAGGCCCGGTGCACGCGCGAGCACCAGCCAGGCGGTGAGCTCATCCATGAGCGAGTCGCAATCAGAATGACGGAAGCGACACGGTAGAACGAATCGGCTGCCGGAGCGCAGCGATTAACGTTGCCAATCGTTGGATTGAGAGCAGGAGAGGGCGGGCGGACGAAACAGTCGACTTACTGGCCAGCTGTCAGGCAGCTGGCCAGTATCGGTTCTCTCTTACGGCGCCTGGGCGAGATCGCCGCGACGCACCTCGTGACTCGCTTCCATGATGAGCGCAAAGCTCATGTTCTCGTACGTCTTGTAGATCATGGCGACGCCGACGCGCTCGGTCGGAAGCTGTATTTTCTTGGTGAAGAACGTGGTGCCAGCCGCAGCGCTCAAGCCGCCTTTCGAATAGCGGTCGCGCACTGCGTCGCCACGCTGGTTCAGTGCGACCACGTGACCAGCTTCGAGACCGGCTTTGCTCCCGCGGTTCAGGGCGATGATCTGGTATTGGCCCACCACCGTCGTATCGCGGACTGCCATGACTCTGGCTTCGAGATCGGCGGGGGCCGCGTGTGGCACGAAGTCGACGTTCACATCGGTGGTTTCAGGGAACACCTTGTCGCCCTGGAGCGCTTCGCGGCTGCTGTCGGCCAGCACCAGCTTCGCCGTTTCGCCGGCCGTCGCGATCGGGCCGGAGCCCACGTAAGTACCGGAGTAACCCAGCATGTCGTTGTTGTCCGGGTCGCGCAGCTCACCATCGACATGGATGATGCTGTAGCGGGTTTCCAATGCGGCAGAGCCAAGGCCGCGGGCATAAACCTCGCTGCCGGCGCCGGCCAGGATGTGATCGTCACGCATCGCGACCACGTAAGGAGCAGTCTTGACCTGGTCCTTGTCGAGCAGGGTCGGGCGGCCGGCGAAGCCTGCGATCACATCGTAGGGGACCGAGGTGACGGCTCGGCTCAGCGGTTCGCGGCGCACGGTCGGCGACAGGCGCTTGCCGCCCATGCCGCTTTCGACGTTGTCGCCGCGCTCGGCCAGGGTCAGCCGCGGTTTGCCATCGACATACACCAGCCGCAGCTTGTCGCCGGGATAGATAAGGTGTGGATTGGAGACCTGGGGGTTCACGTACCAGATTTCCGGCCAGTACCAGGGGTCGCGCAGGTACACCTTGGAAATGTCCCACAGGGTGTCGCCGCGCTTGACGACGTACTCGTCGGGGGCATCGGGAGTGAGTTGAACGCCGGTGGCAGTCGCCATGGTCCGCCCACTGTCCTGGGCCGAGAGCGTGACGGGCAAGGCGCAGAGGGCGAGCGTGAGGCTGGCCGTGAGGCCAAGCACGATCGCTGGACGATAAGGAGAAGTCGCAGTCTTCATGCGCCGATCAAGCTCCATTTAGGACCCCCGAGAACCCCGTCCGGGCGTGACCGAGCAGGTTCGTGGCTGGCCGTTGCCGACATTAAGTTCAACGCTGGCGTTACTTTAGCAGCATCTTTGCAGTGCTTGCACGAATTGGGCACTGCCCCGGGACGCAGTTCTCATTCCAGGTGCGTGACGTTACCCGGCCCTGTTGACCAGTTCGGTGGACTGGTTCGCACTCTGACCCAAAGTCGGCTTCAAACGCGCAACCCCCTTGCACCGTCCCCCTTGGACCTGCAAGGGCGGCTGCAGGCCACGGCTTGTTGCAGGCGGGCGGCCGGTTAGCGATCATTCCGCCATTGTCTCCAGTCCCCGGTCGGTCCGATAACAGGGTAGGCCGCTGCTGGAGTTTTCCGAATCCATCCCTAATTCTGCAGCCATGGCCCGACTTCCCATTCTTGAATTCCCCGATCCGCGCCTGCGGACGCGCGCCGCGCCAGTGGCCAGGGTCGATGATGACCTGCGTCGTCTTATCGACGACATGTTCGATACCATGTACGCCGCCCCGGGCATCGGGCTGGCAGCGACCCAGGTCAATGTGCACAAGCGGGTCATCGTGATCGACGTCAGCCAGGACCATGACCAGCCGGTGGTCCTGATCAACCCCGAGATCGTGTTCTGCACCGGAAGCGAAGAAACCGAGGAAGGGTGCCTGTCCGTTCCGGGCATCTATGACAAAGTGACGCGGGCCGAAAAAATTCGCGTGCGTACGCTCGATCGCAGCGGTGGGCAGATCGAAATCGAGGCCGATGGGTTGCTGGCTGTGTGCATCCAGCACGAGATGGACCATCTCGAAGGCAAGCTGTTCGTCGATTACCTGTCCGAACTCAAGCGCACCCGCATTCGCAAGAAGCTGGAGAAGGAACGCATCGCCAAGCAGAAAGACTCGCCGGCAGCCAGTGGCGGTCGCGCCCGACCCAAGGTGCCCGCAGGCTGAACGCGCGGTGTCGCGTCGGGGACATGGGGCGATCCCCGGCCGGCGCGTCCTGAATCTGAAGTAGTCCGGCCGCGCGAAGTTGAGCGGACCGGCTCCCATTTGACAGTCGTCGCGAGTCGAACCGCCTTGAAATCATTTTCCGTCGTATTTGCCGGCACGCCGGAGTTTTCGGTGCCGGCACTCGAGGCGTTGCTTGCGTCGAGCCACCGTGTGGTTGCGGTCTACACCCAGCCTGATCGCCCGGCGGGACGCGGACGCCAGCTGACGGCAAGCGCAGTGAAGCGATGCGCGCTCGACCACGGCATCCTTGTCGAACAACCTTTGACGCTGCGCGATCCCGCAGCCGTCGCGAAGCTCGCTAGCTACTCGCCCCAAGTCATGGTCGTCGTGGCGTACGGACTCATCCTGCCGCGCGATGTCCTGTCGATTCCCGCTCATGGATGCTTGAACATTCATGCGTCGCTGCTACCGCGATGGCGTGGTGCTGCACCGATTCATCGCGCCGTGCTGGCCGGCGATACGATGACCGGCGTAGCCATCATGCAGATGGAAGCAGGTCTCGACACCGGGCCGGTGCTGGTCGAGAAAACGACGCCGATCGATGCGCGCGATACCACCGGATCGGTTCACGATCGCCTGGCCGCGATGGGGGCTGCGGCGCTGCTGGAAGCGCTTGAAGGACTGGCAAGCGGTGCGATCGCTCCTCGCGTTCAGCCCGAAGCCGGCGTGACCTATGCGGCGAAGATTCGCAAGGAAGAAGCGCAGATCGATTGGCGGCAATCCGCGGAGCAGATCGATCGCCAGGTCCGCGCCTTCAATCCTTGGCCAGTCGCACAGACCGAATTGCACGGCACGCAATTGAGGGTCTGGGCCGCCGAACCTGTTGATAAGGCAACCGCAGCTCGCCCTGGCGCCGTCGTGGCCGCCGATGCGCACGGCATTCGTGTTGCCACCGGAAATGGCGTCATCAATCTCACGCAGTTGCAGCTTGCGGGCCGCAGAGTGATGAGTGCCGCCGAATTGCTCAACGCTCATGCACTCGACGGCGTCGTGCTCGGAACGCCGTCATGAATGCTCATGAACGCAGCGGTCGCCGGACAACTCGGCGACAACCCCTTCCGGGACAGTCCGTGTCCGGACAATCGCTGGGCAGTTCGTCGGCTGCGATCCGTGCTCGCGCCGCTCACATCGTGTCCGGCGTTGCGTTCGAAGGTCAGTCGCTCGATGCCTTGTTTGCTGCCGAGCGGTTCGAGTCGGCACAGGAGCGCGGCCTGTTGCGATCGATGTGTTACGACAGCATCCGCTGGTACGTGCGGCTCGACGCGATCCTCGCGCGGCTGCTGTCGCGACCGGGACAGAAGCTTGCGCCGCAGTTGCATTCGCTGGCCATCGTTGGCCTGTGCCAGCTGTTCTACAGCGACATTCCTTCGCATGCCGCCGTCGCCGAAACCGTCAATGCGACACGCGCCATCGGTGAGCCGCGTGCCTCGGGATTTTTGAATGCGATTTTGCGGCGTGCATTGCGCGAGCAGGTGCAGCTCGGACAGTTGGTTGATGCTGACATCGGTGTGCGCACTGCGCATCCGCCATGGCTCGTCAACGCGCTGACGCGTGACTGGCCCGATCATGTCGCGGCCATGCTCGATGCCAACAATCAGCGACCACCATTCTGGATCCGTGTGAACCGTCTCCGAATCACGGGCGCGGAGTATCGCGAACGCTTGAGCGCGCAAGGCATCAGCGTGATTACGACCGGTGCGAGTCCGGAGACGTTGCTGCTCGACCAGGCTGTCGATGTGCATGAATTGCCGGGTTTCAACGAGGGCTGGGCATCCGTGCAGGACGCTGCTGCGCAACTCGCGGCGCAGCTCGTGAACCCACAGCGCGGCGAACGCATCTTGGATGCCTGCTGTGCCCCCGGCGGCAAGACTTGTCATCTGCTGGAGCTGCAGCCTGAACTCGAAGAACTGGTGGCTGTCGATGTATCCGCGACTCGTTTGGAACGAGTCGCGGACAACCTGTCGCGACTCGGCCTGCGGGCCACGCTCAAAGCGGCCGATGTCGCGGAACCTGCAGCATGGTGGAACGGGCAGGGCTTCGACCGGATTCTGCTGGACGTTCCCTGTTCGGCCACCGGCGTGATCCGGCGACATCCGGATATCAAGCTGCTGCGGCGTCCGCAAGATGTCGTGACATTGGCGCAACGGCAGGGCAGTCTGCTGGCCAACATGTGGCCGCTGCTGAAGCCGGGCGGACGGCTTGTGTATGCAAGTTGCTCGGCGCTGCGTGCCGAGAACGGGGCGGTGGTTGCCGGCTTTCTGGGGGACGAGCCGGGAGCCCGGGAGATTACGGGCGGACTGGTCGCGCAGCTGGGTTTGCCGCCGGTGTCCGGCGTCGGCTATCCGATCGCCGCCGGAACGGCTGCAATGGATGGCTTCTACTATGCGTGCCTTGAAAAAATCTGAAGGTGCAGGAGCGGGGAACGATGCGCGACGGGTGGAAGCAAAATGACTGGTATCCGGTAAGACTCTCGTAGGACCATAAAGGCTGACGCGCTGTTGTCTTCGACGTTGCGATATTCAATCCATGGCTGGCTGCGTACCTTGACCGCCTATGGCGTGAGGGTGGTGGCGATGGTCCTGATGACACTTGCCAGTGCGGCGTGGCCCGGGTCTGCGTCGGCCCAGCCTGCGCCCAAGGAAAAGATCGAAGTGCGCTCGGCGTTCATCGAGCCGGCCGATCGCGTCTATCAATTGAGTGCGACCATCGAGCTGGAGCTGCCCGAGGGCGCGCGGCGTGCGATTCGCGATGGCGTGGTGCTCACGCTGGATGTCGACATCGTCGTGCATCGCACTCGCCGTTTCTGGGTGGACGAGACCGTCGCCACGCTCGAACAGCACTATGAGCTTGCCTATCACGCGCTCAGCGAGCGGTACCTGGTACGCAATCTCAACAGCGACGAGCAGTCGTCGTTTTCCACGCTGGACGCCGCCATCGATTCGCTGCGCGTGCTCGCCAACATTCCCATTCTCGACAAGTCGCTGGTGCTGTTCGATGCCCGCCACGAAGTGAGCCTGCGTGCGACCGTCGATGTGCGCACCATGCCGGACGCATTGCGCTTCGTGCTGTTCTGGGCTGACGATTGGCGCCAGCGCAGCGAGTGGTACACATGGTCCCCCCGACTCTGAAACGAATCCTCGTTTCGGTCCTGGTCCTGATCGGGTCGGGACTGTGGGTGGCTGCATTGCTGTTGATGGCGCAGACGGCGCAGCAGTCGGCGAATTTCAGCGACCTGCATCCGTTCATCGTCGTCGTGAATGCGGCGGGGCTGATCGTGCTGCTCGTCCTGATCGGCGGGCGCCTGATGCAGCTATTGCGCGACTGGCGACGTCGCGTCGTCGGATCCCGGCTCGAAGCGCGCATGGTGTGGATGTCGGCCACGCTGGCGATGCTGCCCCTGCTGCTGGTGTTCTATTTCTCCATCGTGTTCATCAACCGCGGCATCGACAGCTGGTTTCACGTCGAAATACGGGCGGGGTTGGAAGATGCATTGACGCTGTCGCGAGCGGCACTCGACATTCGCATGCGACAGAACCTGGACCGCACTCGTGTGATCGCCGCGCAGCTGGCTATGCGTGGCTCCGATCCATTTCGGGCGCTCGATGAATTGCGTGCCGAGAACGACGCGGTCGAACTCACCTTGCTCGGATCGAGCAGCCGCATCATCGCTACCAGTTCCGATCGCCTCGGGGAAATCATGCCCGGCCGCACCAGCGATGAAGTCGTGATGCAGGTGCGCCAAGGCCGCGACTATGTGACGCTCGATCCCCTGGTCGGCGGCGGCTATCTCGTCCGCACCGCGGTACAGGTGCCGCGCACGGTGCCGGGCGAAGAATCGCGCATCGTTCTCGCCGTATATCCTGTCGAGCGGCGGCTCGGCGAGTTGGCCGATACCGTTGAAGCGTCGTACCAGAGATATAACGAGAAGGCGCGCCTGCGTGAACCGCTGAAGGATAGCTTCACGCTAACCCTCACTTTGGTCCTGCTGCTGTCGCTGTTCGCGGCCCTGTATGGCGCATTCTGGTCGGCTCGCCGGCTGGTGCGGCCCATTCAGGATCTCGTAGCCGGGACGCGTGCGGTAGCGAAAGGCGACTTCGACATGCGGCTGCCACTCACATCGCACGACGAAATGGGCGTGCTGGTGCACTCATTCAATGACATGACCAAGCGCTTGGCGCGAGCGCGCGAAGACGCTGTGCGTAGTCAACAAGCTGTTGAGGCTGAGCGCGCCAATCTAGCGGTCATTCTCGCGCGCCTGTCTACCGGCGTGATTTCGCTCGAACCGGATCGCAGGATTCGCACATTGAATCACGCTGCCGGCGCGATTCTAGGAGCGGACACCGAAGCATGCATCGGCAAACGGCTGTCGGAAGCGAGCAGCGGCAATGTCTTGTTCGAACAGTTCGACGCGGCTTGCGGTACACATCTCGACGCAGGCGACGCTGAATGGCGCGAACAGCTCGTCTTGCAGGGAGACTCGACGCGTAGGGTGTTGATGTGCGCGTGCACGACGCTTACAGGGGAAGATCACACGCCGCGCGGCTTCGTGATCGTCTTCGATGACATTACGGCGCTCCTGCAGGCACAGCGCGATGCGGCATGGGGTGAGGTAGCGCGGCGACTGGCGCATGAGATCAAGAATCCGCTGACGCCCATTCAGTTGTCGGCCGAGCGCTTACGTCGCAAGCTGATGGGTTCGATGAACGAGGCCGATGCGCAGATGCTGGACCGGGCCACGCATACCATCGTCCAGCAGGTCGAAGCGATGAAGGAGATGGTCAACGCCTTCAGCGAATATGCACGCGCGCCGCAAATGGATCTGACCCGGTTCGACCTGAACCAATTGGTGAGCGAGGTGGCGGAGCTCTACTCGGCCCACGATCCGCAGCGGCGCCCGCAGCTGACGCTCGACCGCACGCTCGGCGAAATCGAAGCCGATCGCGGCCGGTTGCGCCAGATCATTCACAATCTACTTGCCAATTCCATCGAAGCACTGGAAGGTACGGCTTCGCCCGCGATCCGGGTCGAGACCCGGCGTCTCGACAAGGCGGGCGGCGCGATGGCCGAACTGGTCGTCTCGGACAATGGCCCGGGATTTCGGGCCGATGTCATCGGTACGCTCTTCGATCCTTATGTCACCACCAAGACCAAAGGAACGGGACTCGGCCTGGCGATCGTGAAAAAGATCGTAGAGGAACACGGCGGTAAAATAGAAGCGGACAATGGTCGCACGGGCGGCGCGCGTATCCGCATCGAGCTGCCCTTGGCAGCCGCACGGGCGGGCGGTCAGCGCGAACGCCGCGCGGCGCCCAGAGATTCGCTCATTCGAATGCCCTGACGGCGGTCGATGGAGTTGAACGATGGGCGCCTGCAGGTGACAAACGTCGTCGGTTGGCGAAAATGCAGGATGTCAGTCCCGGAATGAACTTAAGGGAGACAAGGCGTCTCCCGGAGATGAAACGCATGAGTGCAGCGCGCATTCTGGTTGTGGACGATGAGTTGGAAATTCGCGGCCTCCTCAAGGAGATTCTCGCGGACGAAGGCTACGAGGTGGACGTTGCGGGTGACGCGGTCGAAGCGCGGGCAAGCCGCTCGCAGCACGATCCCGACCTGGTGCTGCTGGATATCTGGATGCCCGACACCGACGGCATCACGTTGCTGCGCGAATGGTCGCAGGGCAATGGCTCGTCGTGCCCCGTAGTCATGATGTCGGGCCACGGCACAGTGGAAACTGCAGTCGAAGCGACCCGGCTGGGAGCGTTCGATTTCGTCGAGAAGCCGCTATCGCTCGAGAAAACGATTCTGGTCGTCCGCAACGCGCTGCGCCAGCGGCGGCTCGAGGCCGAGAACCGCGCCCTCCGCGCCCGC
>Ga0068861_100002307_pt1 | contig 12388 bp, 12 predicted proteins | sample KBSSwiS42_FD_66593 | JGI IMG/M metagenome (GOLD analysis project Ga0068861, IMG submission 66593) | Switchgrass rhizosphere microbial communities from Kellogg Biological Station, Michigan, USA - KBS Switchgrass S4-2 | ecosystem: Host-associated > Plants > Roots > Rhizosphere > Soil ...
AAGAAGAACGGGAAATGATTCCCTTGTGCGTGGAAGAGGGCGTGGGTGTCATTCCCTGGAGTCCTCTCGCGCGCGGTCTTCTGGCTCGCGGGCCCCAGGAGAGCACCACCCGCAAAAGCACGGACGAATTCGGAAAACGTCTGTACGGACAGGAAAGCGATAAGGATGTCGTGACCGCAGTGGACGCATTGGCGCGGGAAAAGGACGTATCTCCGGGACGGGTTGCGTTGGCTTGGATTCTGGGTGCCCCTGGAGTGACCGCGCCCATCATCGGCACCACCAAACTCGAACACATTCAGGATGCTATCTCCGCGCTTGATCTGGTGCTCACGCCCGAGGAACGCGCGCGGTTGGAAGAGCCCTATCAACCGCATCCGGTCCTTGGTCACACCCAGCCCAAGGCCTGAGAAGAGCGCATGACCCCTGCACTGTCCATACTGCTGAAGGACATTCTCGATTACGCCGGGCTCTTTCCGCCGGCGAGTCTAGACATGCCGAAAGCAGTGACGGAGTACGAGCGCCATCTCACCGAAGACACGGTCGGAATGCTGGGCGGGTTCGTGTGCCCGGCGGCGCGGTTGGATGAGCTGGCCAGAAACGCCGAGGGTAGGAACTGGAGACTTTCGATCCTGGGCACGAACGCCGATTCGCCTCAGAATGCGTTGCTTCTACCCAGTGACGACATGCAACGCATCAGATCCTTCTTTCATGCGAACCGCGAATTCTCACTGTGTGCACTGGAATTCAGAGTGCCGCCCACCTTTCTTGGTTCCCGGCACTTGGAAGAAATGCCCCGCATCATTGAAATGTTGTTTGAAGTTAAGCCGCAGCCTCATTTTTTCTATGAACTCGCCTGGACGGCTCCTTGGCCCACCACGTTTGCATCATTGAAGCGAGGCGGCAGATCGATTAAAGCCAAGATCCGTACCGGCGGATTGGAAGCTTCGGCCTTCCCTACCTGCGAGCAATTGGCCGCGTTCATGATTGCGGCTCGAGAAGCTCGCATTCCCTGGAAAGCCACCGCTGGTCTCCATCATCCGTTGCGCAAGTTTCAACATGAAGTCGGCACGAAAATGCACGGGTTTCTGAACGTGTTCCTTGGCGCCGCTCTGGCATGGAAGGGCGGCGACGAAGCGGCTCTTGTGGAATTATTGAACGAAGAGGAGGCCGGCGCCCTCCAGTTTACGGATGATGCCGTTCTTTGGCGTAACCACGTGTTGGATCGCGAATTGCTATCGCGGACCCGTTCGGAATTTGCGCTCTCGTTCGGGAGCTGCAGCTATCGGGAGCCGATCGAGGATCTGAAAGCGCTGAAACTGTCGTAGGGGGAGGGGCTTTGGACAGAACGCACGATCCCGCTCTGCAGTGTTGGATTCCCGTAGCCGCCGATTCCGACTTCCCGATTCAGAACCTTCCGCTTGGCGTGTTTCGGCCACCGGGTTTAGGCCCACGTATCGGTGTCGCCATTGGCGATCAGGTGCTCGATTTGTCGGCGCTCTTTCGCGCCGGCATGTTCGCATTGGGCGCCGAAAATGTATTCGATCGCGATGCGCTGAATGACTTCATGAGCTTGGGACCGGCGGCCTGGCGCACGGTTCGCACAACCGTGTCGCAATTGCTCGACGCGAATGAAAAAGAACTTCGGGATGATGCCTCTCTTCGTAAGGAAAGTTTGTTTGCCCGGCAGAGTGTTGAAATGCTCCTGCCTGCCCGCATTGGGGACTACACGGATTTCTATTCGTCGCTGGAACACGCCACGAACATGGGGAAGATGTTCCGGGATCCCGCTAATCCCCTTCTTCCCAACTGGCGCCACATGCCGGTTGGGTACAACGGCAGAACCAGCTCGATCGTGGTGTCCGGTACGCCGGTACGGCGACCCTGCGGGCAAATGAAACCGGATGAGGCGGAGATGCCGGTGTATGGACCTAGCCGCGTCCTGGATATCGAGCTCGAGGTCGGGTTTTTCACCGGCCCGGGCAACGAACTGGGAACGCCGATCCCGGTGAGCGAAACGCGCGGGCATATTTTCGGCCTGGTCCTGGTGAACGACTGGAGCGCCCGGGACATTCAACGCTGGGAGTACGTGCCCCTGGGACCCTTCCTCGGGAAATCGTTCGCCACAACCGTCTCACCCTGGGTGGTCACGCTGGACGCGTTGGAACCGTTTCGTGTTTCCCCGCCGGCGCAGGATCCGGCTGTCTTGCCCTACTTGCGGGGTGAGGAACATGGCGCGTATGACATTGATTTGGAGGTCTGGTACGAAGCGCGCGGCTCGGAACCGGTGCGTGTCTCGGCTACGAACTTCAAAGACATGTACTGGACCATGTTTCAGCAGCTGGCCCATCAAACCGTGAACGGCACAAACGTGAGACCCGGAGATTTGTACGCTTCGGGAACCGTATCTGGGTCGACTCCAGGGACGGAAGGCAGCCTGCTCGAGCTGACGTGGAAAGGAACTAAACCCTTGTCCTTCCCCGGAGACGTCACCCGAAAATTCCTCGAGGATGGGGATACCGTCATTCTGCGGGGAGCGGCAAAAGGCAAGAGGTATCGGATTGGCTTCGGGGAGTGCCGGGGAACGATCTTGCCGGCCAGGTGTTGACGACTGTAACTACATAGGAGTAATAAGGTCTAAACAAACGAACGAGGATATCCCTCGTCCGTATCTTTTGCACACGGAGGTCCCGATCGAACCTTAGATACCACTAACCAAGGAGTTTCCCTCATGAACCAGCGCATTTCCGGATATTTCAGGGGAATGATTGCGCTCGGTCCTCTCCCCTTACGACCGGTTCTCGGCATCCTTTTGTCTTGCCTGGCCGCGGAGGCCAGCATGGACAACTGTCGCTTCGCTTTGCACTACAAGCCGAAGTTCGTGGCTTCCAAAACCATCGCTTACCTTTGCGATGACCCGGCCACGACCACCATTGAGCCGAACTACAGCCCAAACTGGAACAGCACCACCAAGTTCCCCAACCCACTCCCCTGCTCCAGCTATGACTACACCTGCGAACCAATGGGTCCCGGGCAGGTGTATCTGGTTATTGGCAGAGCCGGGACTGAGGGAGTTTCGGCGGCATCCTTCGGGATTTCCTACGGTGGCTCGAACCATGTGGGCATCGATCCATCACGTGTGACCTGGACCCCTTGCGCGAACGGCCTTTCATTCCCGAATAGTGATGGGACACACGGTCTGTTCCCGGCGCCCGGCGGGGGACTGCGCATCACCTGGGATACCGGCAACGGTTGCCCGTTAGCATCCCAGGAGGTGATTGGAGGTTCAGGTGCTCACGTCGTGGTTGGTGTCTTCTATGTGTATGCGTATTCCAACGACACCATTCGCATCACTCCTAACAACAACATCGCTGGCGGCCCCGAATTGGCGGTGGCCAACTGTGCAGGAATAACAACCGATCTTGTGCAGGTGTGGGGCCTCGATAACGTACTGCAGTATCTGGTGGGCTCGGTGGGTTTCAACGAATATGGGTTCAATCCATGCATACCCATTAATTCCATATCCCAAGAGGCACCTGGCACCCCGTGCACCACCCCGATCACCCCAACCACGTGGGGCAAAGTGAAGTCGAGGTACAGGAACGATCGATGAAAAAGGAGATCCAAATCGAACCCTAGCTAACTCAGTTAAAGGAGCTCACCCATGAACCAGCGCATTTCTGGACATTTCAGGGGAATGATTGCGCTCGGCCTTCCTCTCCTCCGACCGGTTCTCGGCATCGTTTTGTCCTGTGCCGCCGCAGAAGCGGGCATGGAAAACGCCCGCTTTGCCTTGGATTACAAACCCAAGTTCGTGGCTACGAAAACGATTCCGTCTCTATGTGACAACCCTGCCACGACTACGATAGAGCCGAACTACAGCCCAAACTGGAATAGCAACACCAAAACCCCAAATCCCCTCTCATGCTTTGACTACAGCGTCTCGTGCGAACCGATGGGGGCCGGGGAGGTTTATCTCGTCATCGGAAAAGCGGGTACTGAAGGTGTTGCTGGGGTGTCTTTTGGAATCTCCTACGGAGGGTCGAGCCAGGTCGGCATCGACCCCGCATGGGTTACTTGGACACCCTGCGCGGATGGGCTCCAGTTTCCGAATAGCGATGGCGTGCACGGAGACTTCCCACAACCGGGCGGGGGAATCCGTGTTACCTGGAGCCTTGCGGGAGGATGTCCAGCGGCGACCCAACAGGTGATCGGGGCTCATGGTGCTCATGCTGTCGTAGGCGTCTTTTACGTCTATGCATATTCCCCAGACGTTCTGCGCGTCACACCCAACAACAACATTACTGGTGGTCCCGAATTGGCAATCGTGAGTTGCGCTGGAGTGACTACCGACCTTCTACAAATATGGGGACCTCAACTGGCTTCGACCATCCTGGGGCAAGTGGGGTTCAATCAAATGGGGTTGAACCCATGTGGTTATCCACCTTGTGAGCCATGTCCACAGTCAGCTCCGTGTATAACTCCAATTAGGCCCACCACCTGGGGAAAGATAAAGGCGAGATACGGGGCGGACCAATGAAAGCCCTGCTTCGCTTTTCAAGCCTTTCTGATCTTGTCCAGTCAACTACCTGGGGAAGAGTTAAGTCCATGTACAAGGGAAATCCATAGGAGGTCTGATCGATTCGTAGCTAACCCTTACCTAAGGAGCACACCCATGAACTCTCACGTTCGCCTTGTTGTCTCGTCCTTGCTATTCGCGATGAGCCTGCTGGCTCCGCATGATCTTTGGGCCGGAATGCAAAATGCCCGTTTTGCGGTGCACTGGAAGCCCAAGTTCAGCGCCACCAAGACCATCGCTTCGCTTTGTGACAACCCGGCAACCCCCACGATCGAACCCAACTACAGTCCGAATTGGAACAGCAACACTACCGTGCCGAACCCGTTGCCGTGCGACCAATACACCGCGTATGGCCCACTCGGGGCCGGACAGGTGTATCTAGTGCTTGGTCATGCCGGAACAGAAGGCGTGGCGGGCGTCTCATTCGGGGTCCACTACCGGAACGGCACTCACGCCGGTATCGACCCTGCATTCGTCACGTTCACCCCCTGCTCCGACGGTTTAGCGTTCCCGAATAACGACGGTTCTCACGGGGATTTCCCGCAGCAGAATGGTGGGATCCGTCTAACCTGGAATACCGGGAACGGTTGCCCTATCGCCACCCAACAAATGGTCGGTAACGCCGGTGCTCATATCGTGGTCGGTTCCTTCTACGTGTACGCATACGGCCCGGATGACCTGAAGATAACCGGAAATAACAACCTGCAGGGCAACGTCCCAGAGCTCGCCATCGCAAACTGCGCCGGTGTGACCACGGATCTGTATCAGGTGTGGGGTCCAGCGATCTATCTCGGATTTACGGGCCGAGTGGATATAGGTGGCGGCTTTGGGTCCAACGGTTGCATCTCAGATCCAATCCTCCAATCAACTTGGGGAAGGCTGAAGAGCAAGTATGCGGAAGCAAGGAGATCGCAGTGAACACTCATTACCCGTCTCCAATCACGGCTCTCGCGGTCGCAATCGGGGCCTCCGCATGCTTTCTAGTTCCAGCTACAAGCAGCGGCGGCATGCAAAGCGCCGTGTTCACCGTGGATTACAAGCCCAAGTTCATCGCATCAAAAGCCATTCCCTCGCTTTGTGACAATCCTGCCACCACGACAGAGGAACCCAATTACAGCCCGAATTACACGAACACCTCATGCAGAGACTACGTAACTAACCGTTGTCCACTTGGGGGTGGTGAGGTTTATGTCGTTGTAGCGCATGCGGGAATAGAAGGGGTTGCAGCCGCCTCTTTCGGCGTCAGCTACGAAGGGTCGGCTGGTTCGGGCATTGATCCTCAGTATGTGACGTGGACGCCGTGCGCAGATGGCTTGTCGTTTCCAAACAATGACGGCGTACATGGAGACTTTCCTCAGCCTGGTGGAGGCCTTCGCATTACGTGGAACGCCCCAGGCTCCTGTGCGAATGAAGTCCTTGGGGCGGAAGGCGTTCATGCAGTAGTTGGCGTCTTCTACGTATACGCCTATTCAGACGACGTCTTGCGCCTCATTCCTAACAACAACTTGCAAACGGGCCCTGAAGTGTCGGTCGCAGATTGCACGGGCGTAGAAACCAGGCTCAACGATATTTGGGGGGCTCAGTACACGCCGTTCTTTCTTGGAAAGGTTGGGTTCGGGTCACAGTTTGGGTTGAATTCATGCTTCACCTACCCAGTGTCTTTGACTACGTGGGGAAAGATGAAGTCCATGTACAAAGAGAATCAATAGGAGGTTCGCTCGATTCGTTGCTAAGACTTATCTAAGGAGAGAATCCATGAACTCTCATGTTCGTTACATGGTCATTTTGTTACCCGCCATGATGAGCTTGGGGGCGCCGCATAATCTTCGGGCAGGAATGGAGAATTGCCGTTTCGCATTGCACTGGAAACCGAAGTTCAGTGCCACCAAGACCATCACGTCACTTTGTGACAATCCCGCAACGACGACGATCGAACCGAATTACAGCCCTAACTGGAACAGCACTACCAGCACGCCAAATCCGCTGCCCTGCACTAACTACACGACATCGGGTTACGCTGCGGGAACTATCTATATTGTTATTGGTCGGGCAGGGCTTGAGGGAGTGGCAGCCGCTTCGTTTGGCATCGACTACAGCGGCGGGAATGGAGTTGGCATAGACCCTCAGTATGTCGCGTGGACACCTTGCGCCGACGGACCTCAGTTCCCAAATAACGACGGAGTGCATGGCGACTTTCCTCAACCGGGCGGTGGACTTCGAATTTGCTGGAAGGGTGGGTCTTGCCAGACGCAAGTCATCGGGGGCAATGGCGTTCACGCCGTCGTAGGATCCCTTTACGTTTATGCGTACTCACCTTCCTCGCTGCGATTGACCCCCAACAACAACTTAGCGTTGGGTCCCGAGTTAGCAATCGATGATTGCAGCGGTGGACATACAGATCTCATACAGATTTGGGGTCAGTCCTACGCGAGCACCCTTGTGGGCAGGATCGACTTTGGAGGAGGACCCGGCTATACACCCTGCCTGCTGTACGCACCCAACACTCGATCAGTCTCACTAAGCTGGGGAAGAATCAAAAACCTTTACGGTTTAGTACCTGCAAATTAAAGGTTTCCAGGGCGGGCTAACTCTTGACCGACTCCACATCCCGAAAATAATTCGGGTGCTTGACCTTGAGGTCGGCCAAATAGTGCTCGGCGTCCAACGCCGCGGCGCAACCCGCCCCGGCGGCGGTGATCGCCTGGCGATACCGGAAATCATGCACGTCACCCGCCGCGAACACGCCGGGAACGCTCGTTTCTTGACCGTGCTTCAGCACGATGTATCCGGTTTCGTTCGTTTCCACCTGGCCATTCAAGAACGCGGTGTTGGGAACGTGACCAATCGCATAAAACAATCCGCCGGCTTCCAGTCGTTGCGTTTTCCCGTCCGTCGTTGAACGAACGGTCACCGCCTCGAGACAGTCGTCTCCGTGAAGCTCCGTCAGCTCGTGGTTCCAGAGCACGTTGATCTTCGGGTTCTCAAACACCCGATCCTGCATGATGCGGCTGGCCCGGAACTCATCCCGACGATGCACGATCGTAACGCTGCTTCCGTACTTGGCCAAAAATCCCGCTTCTTCCATGGCCGTATCCCCGCCCCCGACCACGAAGAGCGGCTTACTCCGAAACATGGGCAACGCACCATCGCACACCGCGCAAGCGCTCACGCCGTTCTGCCAGAACCGGTCGCTTCCCTTGGGTTCCAGTTTCTTCGCCCTCGCTCCGGTGGCAATGATGACCGACAACGCCTCGATTTCTTCGCTCTCCGAAGTAAATAAACGAAAGGGAAAGTGCTTGAGATCGGCCTTGACGATATCCTTCTGTTCCAAGCGCGCGCCAAATCGACTCGCCTGAGCGCGAAACAAATCCATCATATCCGGGCCGGTTATTCCGCTGGGAAAGCCAGGATAGTTTTCGACCTCGGTCGTGGTCATGAGCTGACCGCCGGGGATCTCTCCCCGCTCATTCATTACCGTGCCTTCGTAAATGATCGGTCGCAGCTCGGCGCGACCGGCATACAGGCCGGCGGTAAAAGCGGCAGGGCCGGAACCGATGATGACCAGCTTTTCAGGGGCGTGCATGGCGTGGGGAGTCTCCAAGTCCAACTACCCGAAAGGTGAAGGAGGTAATCCTACACGCCCGTAACCCTGAATCCAAGCGGTCGACCCGGCCCGCTTTGACGTTTACAATCACCCGCTTACCGCGTCCGGAGGTGGGCGCGAATCATGGACAAGCGAGGAGCAACATGCCGACTCTGTTCGTCCCCAAAGAAACAGTCCCCGGAGAAACCCGGGTTGCCGCAGTTCCCGAAACGGTCAAGAAGCTGATCAAGGCCGGATGGACCGTCTCTGTCGAATCGGGGGCGGGAACGAACGCCAACTTCATCGATCAGGCATATCGCGATGCCGGCGCTACCGTGGACAGCAACATTGGCAGCCTGTATCAAGGCGCAGACGTTGTAGCAAAGCTTCACGCCCCGCGACCGCAGGAAGTGGATCTCCTCAAACCCGGAACGATTCTCGTTTCCTTTCTGTTCCCGATGACAAACCTGGAGCTGGTCGAACGCCTCCGGAGTCGCAACATCTCCGCATTCGCCATGGATCAAATTCCTCGCATCACCCGCGCGCAGTCGATGGACGCGCTGTCATCGCAAGCGAATCTAGCTGGATATAAAGCCGTCATTCTGGGCGCCGATCACCTTCCTAAAATTTTCCCGATGCTCATGACCGCGGCCGGAACCGTACCCCCCGCTCGCGTGGTCATCCTGGGCGCCGGCGTGGCTGGGCTGCAGGCGATCGCCACCGCAAAACGACTCGGTGCGGTGGTTGAAGTGTCGGATGTCCGTCCCGCCGTAAAGGAACAAGTGCAAAGCTTAGGTGGCAAATTCATCGAAGTCGAAACGACCGCAGACATGGAGACCAAAGGTGGCTACGCCAAAGAGGCCACCGAAGACTTCTTGAAGAAGCAACGGGCGGTCGTGGACCAGCACATCATGAACGCCGACGTGGTCATTGGCACGGCGCAAGTGCCGGGCCGTCCCGCACCCAAGCTCATCACGGCGGAAGTCGTCGAAAAGATGAAGCCGGGAGCGGTGATTGTGGATCTTGCCGCGGAGAATGGCGGCAATTGCGTCCTCACCGAGCCGGGCAAAGTAGTCGTCAAACATGGCGTCACGATCGTGGGCGTGCTCAACGTCCCCGGCCTTCTTCCTGTGAACGCGAGCGAAGTGTACTCGCGGAACATTCTGAACGTGTTGACGCTGTTCACCAACAAAGAGAAGCAGCTCAACCTGGATGTTGCGGATGAGATCGTGGCCGGGTCCCTGGTCGTGCACGCGGGCGAGGTCAAGAAGCCCGATGTGGCCGACGCCTTGGGTGCGAAGAATCATTAAAGGCCGGGCATCATGCTGAAAAAACGCCTCATCGTGGTGGGTGACCACGTCATGGTACGCCCCGAAATCCAAGGAAAGACGCGAGCCGGCCTGTATCTGCCTCCCTCCGTGGCGGAAAATGAAGCCGTCACCGGAGGGTGGGTAGTTCAGATCGGGCCGGGGCTTGCGCTCCCCTATCCTTTTGATTCCGAGGAAGAGCCCTGGAAACGCAAAGAAAACCGCCCCCGCTACATTCCGCCGCCGGCCCAAGAAGGCGATTACGCCATTTTTCTGCGCAAAGCTTCTGTCGAGATCACGTTCGAGGACGACAAGTATTTGATCGTGCCTAACGCCGCAGTGTTGGCGTTGGTACGCGAAGAAATGGACGCACCCGGTCTCTAAAGGGCGTTAACGGAAGTAGGCGGGATACGCGCGTGCGATTGCCTGCATGCGCCGAGCAATGGCCGATCGTTCGGAAACCAAGCGCCCCTTCTTGTCGTTTGCCTCGGCGGGATAGAGCTTCTCCAGCTCCTGGAGAATGTTGAGCCGGCACTCCAACAATGCATTCTCCTCGGGCGCGCCATGCGACGCCTGATCCAAGCGTCCGTCTTCCTGCTCCAAATAAGCAATCAATGTTTCGTGCGGAACCGCGGTCTTGATCGCCGCCCGCACAAGCACCGGATAGGCGTAGCTAGTGGGCCGCAAGGTAATGGCTCGTTGCAAGAGCGATAACGCGTGTACGGGATCGGCGGTCCCCGGCGAAGACAAACACATCGCTTTGCTCATCAAGGCGCAAGCGGAATCGGGATAGGTTAATTCCCCAAATGCTGCGCGCATGACTAAGTCCCGGGTCGCCGGATCATTTGGATTGGCGAACACCGCCGAATAACGATCGGCATAGATATACGACCATGCTCCAGGTTCATGCAGGAGCGCGCGACAAAACGTTCCGAATTCGGGGGTGAGGGGGACGACGGCTAACGCAACGCCGGAAGATTGGAGTCGCTGGCCCGCGAGACGGCGCGCGCGGGTTAAATTGCCCGTAGCCAAAAGATCTCGGTATTCCTGGTAGGTCGCTTCGTCATACACCTGATGCGCGCGCCCGCCCACCATAACCTTCACGCCGGGAGCGTATTCGTGCAGGTATCCTTCCCATCGCCATTCATTGAACACCGGGCCGCGCACATGATTTGCGGCCAAAAACTCGGCCGCACCCACCGGAAAATGCGTGCCGTGAAACACCATGCGATCGAGCACGCTCTCGTTGGGAAAAAGCGGATGGTTTTTCGCGTAGTGTGCAGGAATCCATCGATTCGCCGTTCCCAAAAACACCATCACTCCAGCGCTCAAGGCTGCCAGCAAAACCGATCGGCGCCGCTCGGGTGTGAACCCATCCAGAGCGCGTGCTGCCGCAGGCGCGATTGCGACAGCCGTCCACGGAACCAAACGCCTGGTCATGAGCGAGAGAACAATGCCAAGGATCACCAGTCCCAGTTCGAAAACGTCGCGATCCCCGCGCTTTCGACCTCGAAGGTGACCCAAAAGTGCAATCGCCGCGAGCACGACAAACAAAACGGGAAAGGCAACTCCGCGGGACTGCTTGCCCCATAGGGGCCCCCATTCGATGACGTTTCTCCATACCGCGCTCCGGGGCACGACGAGTTGCAGCCATAGGTTCTTGGGCCCGAATGGGTTGGCGAAGAGGGCGATCACGAACGCCAACCCCAAAGCGGCGGGTCCAACCCATCCCGAGCGGTTTGTCGCCACCCACAGGCCAAGAATCAACAACCCAAACACGAATGCCCCGTGGAGGTTGGTCCACAAGAGAAAGAGCATGCCGATTCCCAAGAGCCAGACACGATTCTTTTCTGGCCTCGCGAGAAGAAGCAGCAACATGGGGACAAACAGAAGGCTGATCAAATTGGGGCGGAGGATGAGATCTTGTGGCGAAGCAGCGACGGCCAGCGACGCTGCGATAAACGAAGCCGACCACCCTGCTCCGCGCGACCGGCTCGCCCATGCGACGAGAAGTCCAAGCGAAAGCAGGCAGAGCGCCTTGAACGCCAGCAACCCGGTCTCGCCTCCGACGCCATGAACGAAGGCGAACACCACGTCACTTCCCCAGCTCGAGTTCACCCAGACGCGCCCGTGGGTGGTGTAGGACCAGTCGTCGGGTTTGCCAAGCTTGCCGTGGAGAATGTCCTGGCCGCCGGCCAGGGCCAGATAAAGGTCGCCGAGCGGCCTGGGCACCGCCCACGCCACCAGCACGGCGGCGCACAGGGCGGCCACACTCAGCACCACGCTTGTCTCTCGCATCCCGCGCGAGGCCCTCTTAGGGGATGTCCCGACCACCGCTCCCACCCATCGTCCTGCCTCCATTGCAAGTGGTTGGCGCCGCCAAAGAGCTTGCTATAATCGCAGGTCCGTCAAACGCCACTCTCTTTTTCCGGGGGAGGATCCTGGGATTCCTAAAAAACATTGGTCGGTTCGCAATTCCCTCGATCTATACAACGTCGAAGGTTGGGGTAACGGATACTTCGGCATTAATCGTCTCGGCCATCTCACCGTTCATCCCGATCGCACTCCAGACAAAGGCCTCGACCTTTACTCATTAGCCCTCGATCTGCACCAGCAAGGAATCGGGCTGCCGCTCCTCCTGCGCTTCTCCGACATCCTGCATTCGCGCATCCAGACGCTGTCCAACGCGTTCACCGAATCGATGAACGAAGTCGGGTACAAGAGCGGCTACACCGTCGTTTACCCGATTAAGGTGAACCAGCAGCGCCACATCGTGGAGGAGATCGCGTCCCTGGGCAAGCCCTACGGCGTGGGGCTCGAAGCCGGCTCAAAGCCCGAGCTACAAGCCGTGCTCGCGTTGTCCGAAGAGCCCTCGCACATGATCGTCTGCAACGGCTATAAGGACGAGGAGTACATGCGCCT
>Ga0068861_100002308_pt1 | contig 12387 bp, 6 predicted proteins | sample KBSSwiS42_FD_66593 | JGI IMG/M metagenome (GOLD analysis project Ga0068861, IMG submission 66593) | Switchgrass rhizosphere microbial communities from Kellogg Biological Station, Michigan, USA - KBS Switchgrass S4-2 | ecosystem: Host-associated > Plants > Roots > Rhizosphere > Soil ...
TCCACTGCGGCTGCGCTCAGCTGCTTCATGACCGCATCGTGTCATGCCGCTTCTGACCGTTCCGCTCAGACCGGACATTTCACTTGCTAATTTCACCGGACACATCATGTGCTAACGACACCATAGTTGAAATCACCTTGAATTAGTTCTGTCCTTAGGGTATAAGGCGGCTGCACTCACGTCCGAGTGAACTCACGCGCGTGGCCTTCTTGAAATCTCCGCTATCCGAGCAACCTCATGGGGCAAACGATGCTGGCTCAACTCCTGAAACGCGATTTCATGCTGAAAAGCATGAAGACATTGAGTCACGGCATGCTTCAACAGGCTCAACGGCATGCTCAAGCCGATCCTGACGTCTTGCAACTCCTAAATCAGTTCGAATTAGACATTCGAGATTTGCAGGTGGCATCGGAGGAGTTCGACGCCGCTATCAAACGTGAAATTGCTCGCGAAACAGCTGAACTTGTTAACTCCGCATTTTTCCCGCGCGATCCAGTGGTTAGCCTCGCGCAGTCGGCCTTGCAAGAGTTTTGCGAGGCGAAGAAGCCCGATCGCATAGTCAAAACAGCCGCTCGCGGCATTGCTGCGCCGCAACATGTTGCCGTGACTGATACTGAAATGGATCCGTTTCTCGCATCTTTCCTGGCCAGTGATTCTCCCGAGCGACGGCTATTAGGGAAATATGAAATGCTGGATATCGGGTGGGCTAACTGCCTTGCAGCGATCGGTGTACGTCGCTGGCGCAATCGACATCCCTTCAACGACAAGCCGGCACAACCAGTTTCCATCAGCAATCGAGCACGAGTCGTCCTTCTCAGCGATTGGGGCAGTGGCTTACCGCGAGCGAAAAAAGTCAGCGAAGCAGCACGCGAGGCTCTGGACGCACCCAATGTGGCAGACCGCGACAAACACGTAATCCATCTTGGCGATGTCTATTACTCAGGACTCGCGCGTGAGTATGAGAACAATTTTCTCGCAAGCTGGCCCGTGAAAACGAAAGAGGCCCAAGTTATCTCATCCTGGGCGCTGAATGCAAATCACGACATGTATTCAGGCGGCTGGGGATATTTCGATTATCTGCTTCAAGAGGACTCTCGTTTCAAACGACAGCAAGACGCAGACGGACAGGCCTCAAGCTTCTTCAGTCTTGAAAACGATCATTGGTTGATTCTTGGTTTGGATACGGGCTATCACGAGAACATCATCTTCGACGCGCATGACCTCTATGGCAACCAATCGCAGTGGGTTAACGAACGGTTGGCTGCGGCGCCGAACAAAAAGGGCATTCTCTTATCACACCATCAACCATTTAGCTTTTTTGAAGAGGGCGGCGAAAAGCTGCTCGCAAAACTCAATGGTCCACTGACGAACGGGAGAGTTCGGGCGTGGTTCTGGGGACATGAGCACCGCTGCGCCTTATACGAACCGCATAAAGACGTTCAGTATCCGCGATGCATCGGACATGGCGGTATTCCGTTTTATGTTTCCCGATCGGATCCACCCAAAGGAGTGAGTTACGAATACCGAGACGGGTTCTCAGATTTATTGGAGTCCTGGAACTATCTCGGATTCGTTGTGCTGGACTTCGAGGACCAGAGAATCGATGTCAAGTACATCAACGAACGCGGCCATGAACATCACCACGAGGTAATTACAAAGAATTAGACGGCGCTCAGGAGGCCTAATGAAGTCAATAGTGTTGCGCATTTCCGAGACCAATAACCCAGAAGCTGATGAGTCGAGCGCAGTTGAAAAGAGTTCCGGCTTGGTTCTGCAACTACTCGATGACCATGGAACGGTCCTGGCACACGAACCGATTCCCGCAAATCTCAATCCTCCTTCTTTTTCTGATGATTACACGAGGTATCGTCAGTTCTTCCTCGAAGAAGAAAACGAGAACGGGAGATTCAGTGAAATAGGTATGCACCTGTTCGCTCTTTTGCATCTTGGGGACGTCGGTGACGAATGGGATAGGCTGGCGAGAACAGAACGTCATCGCGTGCTGCTGGATATAGAAACCTCAGCTATGGGTCCTCGAAATATTGCGCGCCTTCCGTGGGAACTGATCTTTGACGGCACTAACCGCTGTTTTCAAGACATGGATGCTCCCATAGTGCGGATTCGTAACTACAACTACGAGGAGGGCCCCGAGGTTGAAGCGATTAATTGGCCCATTCGTTTACTTATAGTCGTTGGCGCCAATGATCGGCCCATTGCGGCTAATGAGGAGGTGGAAAGAATAGAAGACGCACTGCACAACGTGAATCGCTTGATCGATGTTGAGACGTTGGAAACACCGGATATCAACGAGCTCAGGGAAAAGTGCAAGAGCTTTAAGCCACACATCTTTCACTATATAGGCCACGGCGGAATGGTTGAGGAGAATTCCTATATTCGTTTAAGGGGAGGGCCGAGCGGCGACGATACATGGACGGCAGCCCAAATCAAGAGCGGTCCTCCAACCTGGCCATGGATTCCACGTTTCGCCTTTATCAATGCCTGTCGCACATCTGGCGGAGTGGCGACGAGCGATCACCTTGCGGCGTGGGGCATCAGCGACGCCTTTAACTGGTTACGAGTGCCGGCCGTGCTGACAATGCAAGCAAACATTGACGGTAAGCTGGCCAGCAGGTTCGCCGGAACGTTGTACGAACACCTGGCTCAGGGGCATTGCATCGACCGCGCTTTGGCAATTGCGAGAACCTACTTACGCGACAACAGTAATGCCATTAACAAAGATAACAAGCGCGAGTGGGCTACGCCGACACTCACAATCTGCCTCCCTCCGGAAAAAATACTTCCGCTAAAAGACAAGACTAGTCACAGCCACAAACCAGCCGTAAAGGCATGTGCGAAGTTCCGTGAGGTCGACCTCTTGGCCAATTGCAAGAAGGAACGCCGAAAATTCATCTATGGGTTCTATCCTATCCGGCGGCCGGAGCTTGAAAAAAACTTGGTTCTCGTTCGCGGTTGTAGCGCATCGGGAAAGACATGGGTGACGCTTTGGTGCCTCGAAGCCTGCGCATTACTGGATCACAACGTACGCCACGTTGAAGTAGTAAGCGGCAGCAGTCCCAAGTGGCTTCATGTCCTGAGACAGATACAGGCAGGAGATGCAACCAAGGCCGTGGGTGACAAGTTGATTTATGGACCTCTCAGGGAAGAAGCATTCTATGAGTTTAACTACGAGCTCCATTATCGCATCAGGAATAGGACCCCACTGCCCTGGGACCAGAACAAGTTTGACTTCGAGGAAGACTTAGACTTAACGGAACTTGATAATTTGCCGCTGGATATGGTGAAGAATGTCTTCACCGCATTTCGAAAAGCGCTTCTGGAAGCGGCGGAGCCAAACAACCCACTAATAATCGTTCTCGATCAATGGTCCTACAAAGGCCTGAGGATTGCACCCGGTCACATGGAAAAGTTTCTGATTCCCTTCTTGTTCAAGAAAGCGGCTGACGGGGATCTCTGTGCGCCGGATGGACGTTCCGTAAAGTTGGTCCTGGTTATGAATGATGAAGAGCTGGACGAAATGTATCCGGAATTGATGAGCCAGCTTAAGGGAGCCTTCCATGAAGTTCATCTCCAGGGAATTAAGGGCGCGCTTTTTGCAAAGGTAGCGAAAGAGTTCTTCCGCAATTTGAGGACTGCGGGCACGTCAGGCATTCGCAATTATGCCCAGGACCTCGATGATGAAGACGAAGACTTCTTTATCAAGAACTTTGGTAAGGATGTGCATCCGGTGTGGCAGCCAAGCCGTCTTGGAGACATTTTGTACGTGGTCGAAAAGATGTATGCGCGCACGCGTTCCAGGCGAACGGGCCCTCGCAGTTATTCGTAAAACGGCATCCGGCTTTTAACGAGAATTCAACTACTTATGACTAAGCCTCAACTTGAGCGAATCAAAGAGTTCTTCGAACAAGGCGGAACGGTCGAGGATTTGATCACGCCTGCTGAGCGTGAGCTGCTTAAACGAATATCCATTCTCAGGTACTTTAACGAAGAGATTTTTGACAGGTTTTTGAGGGGGAACTTAACTGCCAAAGGTGCGCCGAAGTTCGCTGAGTTTGTAAGAAACCCGCATCTTGAGGCAGTTCCGCGAACAGTCGATACCTATGCGATAAAGGAGGCCTCGCGTAACCAATTTCTCGATCAACTGGCGTCCGACGCAAACAGCAACAGCGAGACTTGGAGAAATGAACGAAGAGTTTTCGAAAAGCTTACTGCCTATTACGGGAACAAAGGACCGGAATTCGACCTGGATAGACTGGTTCTATTAACTCTTGTTAATCCCGGAAAGGTCAAAGATGAACTTGAAAGTCTCTATAAGGAGGCTGACGAACGTTGCGATCTCGCTCGTTGTAATGATCTTTTAAGAACTTTAGAGATTCGCTTCCGCTTACTGCCGGATGAAGTGCGACGCTTCTGTCTGAGCAGGCGCCAATACTACAACGCTAGAAGCCTCTATATCTCCGATTACTACCAAACCAACACCTATCTGGAACGCGGAAACATGACGCAGGCTTTCGCGAATCTTACGGCGGGGGAGTCTGGTTCCAAGCGATGGGTATTCCATGTCTACGCCACCGGCGGCCTTGGCAAGACTATGTTTGTCCGGTCCCTAATCTCGCGCTATTGCCTGCCGGATCCCAACAGGATACCGGTGGCGAGACTTGACTTCGATCTCCTGGATCTGACCTATGCCAGCCGGTATCCGTTGCTCTTGTTATTGCCCATTGCCGAACAGTTGAATCAGCAGATCGAGCAACGACCCTTTACCGAGGTCTTCTCTCACATGTGGCGATTCAAGCCGCTGCTGGAAACACCGATGGGCGGAGCGCCTAACCTAAACCGTCCTGAGTTGGAAGCCAGTTTCAAATCGATCGAGGCTTCGTGGCGCCAGATTGCCTTGAAAGAGTTTTGTCGCACTTTAGAGGAAGTGAGTTTCGATAGAGCCATCGTAATCGCTATCGATACTTTCGAGCAGATGTTGTTCCTCAATAAAGATGCACTGGTCAAGATAATCGAACAGGTGCAGGAGATGCACCGGGCATTTCCTCCTCTTCGCTTGATCCTTTCCGGCCGTTATGACCTCCGCCAGGAGCTGAAGGACGCCCTACGCCCCTTCTTTGAGAAAGAAACGCTTCACCGTGAGCTGAAGCGCTTTGACCAGAAAGAAACAAGAACATATCTCACGCAAAAGCGCGGACTGAAAGACCTAACGTTCATTAACGCGATTGTTGAAAAGTGTGCGGCAGCCGGTGAAGGAGAGGTCAATCCGTTCATAGTCTCTCTCATGTCCGATTTAGTCTCGGCAAAAGAGGTCAACACCGTCGAGGATATTGAAAAATTTCCACGTGCAGAAGTCGCTTACATGATTCAACGAGTCATCGACCGTATTCAAGACTTCGATGTTCGTTGGCTGCTGCGTTACGCCGTGATTCCTCGTGTGCTGACGTTGGAAGTTATTGAAAACATCCTGTGGCCGCACCTCAAGCAAGAACGTCAGGAAAAGCGTGGCGAAGACTTGCAATGTAACTTTGGAAAATTTGATCAGACAGAGTACTGGCGCTACGGCGAGGCCGCCACGGCGAAAGAGGCCTGGGACAAGTTAAGTACATTTGCAAGCTCCTATGGTTGGATTCAGTATGAGAATAATGACAAAACCCGCCTGCGTTTACATTCTGAAGTCATCGTTCCAATGCGCTTCCTTCTTGCCGAGGAGACCATCTTCGAGCTGCTTCACAGAGATGCTTCTTCCTACTTTGCAACAAAGGCAGACGCCAAGCCGGACGAGTTCGGTACTTGGATGAGCGAGGCTATCTACCATCGATTTCAATATGAAGGCCAAAACGCAAGTAAATTCTGGCGGCGCCATTTGTCTTCCGAGCGGCTTCAGCACGATCCGGAAACTCGCCGCCTACTCGCTGCTGAAATTACAAAACGACGTGACTATGTTGATGAAAAAGGCGCGCCTCTAAAATCGCCGAGATTCGGAGCTGGGATTGTGAGCGAAAAAGGTCTGTGTCTAGCGCACTACGAAGCTGCGTTCGCTTCGATTATGTTAGCGACAAAACACAAACCAGAAACTGACCAGTATGCAGACGAATGGGCTCAGGCGCGGGAACACCTGTTACAGCTGCGGGCTTTACTCCAATCAGGAACTGAACCGGATTTCAACATCCGCTTCGATACTGAGCTCTACGCAAAGCTCGCCAGCCACCTTAATAAACCGCTGATCGATTACGATCGGGTAATACCGCAAATGGAGGAGGCCCTGAGCTCAACCGGTGGCCTCTTTCTGCCGCTGAGTCTTCAGCTACAGCTTGCGGAGATGTACGCCAGACAGGAAGGTTCCACGATCGCGGTTGCCCAGCACGAAGGTCCGGTCAGAACCAATTCCGAAAAGGCTGAAAACTATTTTCGCCAGGCTCGAAACGCAAGCTCAATCGCCGGCATTCCGTTTCTTTCGCGACCCACTATTCATTTGAAGTTAGCGGACTGGTACCGGAATAACAAACGATTCGACAAGGCGTTACCCGAATTGGAAGCGGCGCTGGCCCTTCCAGAATTGGAGAAGGAACCTGCTCTCGAACGACAGATCAAATACTTGAAAGCCGAAGTGAACCGCGAGATCGGTTTATACACCTCGGCGGCGCGACTAGCACAGGAGCTATTTGAAGGAACGCCCGGCAACGCAACCGATCGTTTCGATCACGCACTGTTGTTTGCCAACATCGTTTCGCGAGAGTTATGCCGGCCGCTGCATGTTTTCAACAGATTGATTGAGCTTAGTCAACTAGCCCGTGATCAGATAAAACGAACTGCCGTACTTAACGAATTGCATGGCCGCTTGTTGTCGGACTTGATGGAATTCAAAGAAGCTCTCAATGTTCTGGACAATGCCAAAGAACTATGGGGGCGTGTTCCGGATGCAATGAGCGCGGATCGCGCTCGCCTTTATCGCTTTGAGTGCCAGTTGGACCAGATCGGAAACGTTGAGGATGCCGCCTTCCTGATCGAGAAATGGGAAACTGACAACGACAAGGAGGAACACAAGGATCCGGAACTGAGTGCCCAGATGGGATTACTACTGGTGCGCGCACTTTACCTTCAGGGCGAGGATGATAGAGCCCGCGAAAGATGGCGTTCGATGCTCGCGCGGAACTATATCACCAGTTCGCCCCGTGCTCTCGTCAGGGTTCTATGCATGGGTCTTGCGCTTGGTTTTGGAGGTCTTGAAACACTAGAAGACCTGCTCGGGGTTCTCGCGGAGATACAGCCAGCCTCCGCGCGTTTGCCTTTGCTCGGAGCTTTCCGTTTTGCCGAAAGAACTACGCATACAGAAGTGATGCAGAGGGAGCTTGGCTGGCTGATAGATCTGATTGCATGGCCACCGGAGAAAAGAGTAGCCGTCGTAAGCGTCGTGATGTTCGCAGACGTGCTGCGATTCTGTAACGCCATGGATCGAGTTGAATCTTTGCTCGCACGCGAGATCGGGAAGGCACTCGACAGAGAAGATTTGTTTGCGTACTTTCAGCTTCTTTCAACCCTGAACCGTTCAGGACTCTACGCTTTACCAAGCGCCAACATTCACACCTCTAACTTCCTACAAGAGCACAAATCATTCACCAACCTTTGCTTTGCGGCGTTACTCGAACAAGCCGAACGAGAGCTCGAGAATGGGAACCTGGCCCATTCTGAAGCTACCCTCAGAAACGCCATAGACAACTACGGGCACAGCGACACCCTAAACAAATGGAAAGCCTTTTCGGAGGAGTTGACCGGCCGATTGGCTCTTAAACGCGGAGAACATCGCAAAGCTGCGGCTCACTTCGCGGAAGCAAGTTCCATTTATCAGCGGCTGGGAAATCAACGGTCAGCTCGCCAAATCCGCAGAACCGCCAACGGCAGGAGCAAACGCAAGATTCTGGAACGCGGAACCGAAGAGGCGACAATTCACTCAATCCGCTTGGAGTCATTCGGTGATGGGATTTCAGTGATTTCGAGTGGAGGCCCGCGGCAAAAGTTGGAATCGCGCGAATTGCCGAAAAGCGATATTACAACTCAACTCACTGCATCGCTCAAAGACAGGACCGAGATCTTCAACCTGATGGCGACGATGACAGATGACTTCACGGGATTCAATCAGGAGCTCGGCAGAGTACTGTTCACAGCTGAGGACATTGCGTATTTACGACAGCTAAGAGATCGTGAACGTTTCCTCGATGCACGACTTGAATTACCTGCGGCAGCAGCAAAACTTCCATGGGAGTGGGCGGCTGTTGAAGAAGATACCGTCCTGTCCCTCTTCAGATATTTCTATCGCTGTAGTTCCGCCAATGCCGGCGAAAGCGAGGCTATTAAGTGGATCCATTTTGCTGCGGGCGTGGAATCGGGTAAGCCACTTAAGATCGATGGGTTCCTGGGTTCGCCAATCAGGGAGCTTTTAAAGAGAATGGGTATCCAGGACAGGCTTAATCTTCCGAAAATCTACGAGACCGTCGCTCAAAGGCTTAGGGAGCATGAAAGAAACGCAAGGGTCCGCGTGCTTATTGTCAAGCCTTCGTTCACGACCCAAATCTGGACGATGCGTGGCAGCTTTGAAAGCAATCTTTCTTCGCAATACCTCTACGATGAGCTGGGTTTCAATTCCAGATCAATTGAGGTTGTCAAGCCGCACCGGCTTCCGGCCGATCTAATGTCGGCGGTGGAAAACTACGAGCCTCAGCTAATTCATCTCGAATCGTCATTCCGGCAGAGCCCAAACACCGCTGACGTATATCTGGATTTCAATGTGGAGAGCGCTAGTGGAAACCTGAATGATACGTTCCACTCGGTTTCTGACTACTTGCAGCTTTCACCGACAATGCTTAACGACGCGCTAGATAGTCTCCCGGATTCGATGCTTCGGCCGCTGGTGATACTCGAAGGACAACGAACACCAAGCCTCAGTTCAACCATCCATCAAGTGCTGTTGCGAAACACTTTTGCGTCCGAACTCTTTCGGCTGGGAAACACCAGCGGAGTTGTCGCTACGGGTCTATTTCGACATCCGGAAGATCGACTACGGCTGCTGAGACCTCTCATCGATCAGTTAGGTAACATGGGTTCGTTGGGGATGGCCGTAAATGAGATAAATTCCCGAAACATTCAAACGAAAGCCGATCTCGATCTTATTTCCTGCCCTGTTCTTTTAACTGACAACCCTTTGTTCATATTAGTTCCGACGCAGTGAGCCCTTATCAAGATCTCACACCATTCGAGCGCATTGCTTACCGCAAGAAGCGCGAAATCTGCGAAAAGCTTAAGGCCTTGCAGAAGGAGTTCGACTCGTGGCTGGACCGATCGCAGGCTGGCGGAGAATTCGAGAAGCATCATACTCAGCTTCGCGCCATTAATGCACACCTCATCAAATGGAATAAGCGAGTGCGTTCAATTCTGAGAGCCAACCTCAGCTCTGACGCGGAAGCTTTCCTCAATTCCATTCACAACGCAGAAAGGTTGATGCTTTCAGAGCACCGCATTTGGGAATATTTCCGCAGCAAGTTCATACAAAGAAATGAGAAGCGGTTTCGCACTTACCTCAGAGTTGCGGATGAATTTACATTCGCCTGTTATAGGCCGATCCGGGACAGTGTCTTTTCGAATTATTTAGACATCAAGCGCAAGGAGCCTCCGTTGGTTTTTTTTAACGGCGGCACCAGCCCATTCTCACTCTCAAGGGGAAAAGCATTCGATCCTGAACCAGTTTCGGGCGAAGCGCTCAACGGCAAAGAGATCGAAATAATCAACAAACTCCCGATACCGCTGGTCGGTATTCCCTGGAATCAAATCGAACATTTTCCCGAGGCGGTTGTAATCGGTCATGAATTGGGCCATATCATCGAAGACGACTTCGCTCTAACTGAAAGACTCAATGTCTTACTAGGTGAGGCAATCAGCGACAAAGAGACGGAACGCTACGAGGCGTGGAAGAGTTGGTTGGGAGAAGTTTTTGCTGACATCTATGGTTGTCTGGCAACGGGCCCGGCCTTTGCCGGCGCGTTAATAGATTTTCTGGCGAAAGATTACGGCGAGATCTCCAGCGAAAAGAAGACTGAAAATGAATGGGGAGCGTATCCTACGGTATATCTTCGGGGGAAATTGGTCCTGCAAACTCTAAAGAGCATGGGGTTCCAACCCTTCACGTTGGAATATGAAAAGCTTTGGGATGGATTCCGTTCGCAAATGCCGGAAGAATACCTTAGAGATGTTCCTGTTTTGGTTTCGAAGCTTCTGGATGGTCATCTGTTCAAGACGGCCGGGGCTGAAACCGAAAACACATCACTACGCCAAATCTTCTGTTTTGGTACAGAGCACCAGAAACAAGTGCGTAACACTCTTGACCAATTGAAGAACGGCCTCAGGCTGGTCAGCCTTGATGCGCGCGTTTTGTTCGCTGCCATTCGCATGGCCTACGAATACGACCCCAAGGCGTTTATTAGAGACAGCTACAGTGACAAGATGCTCGCACACTTCGAGAGTGAGGTAATAGAGCGTGGGCCTAGAGCGAGAGAGTTGATTCTCGACAGGCAACAGATTTCGCAAAAGCTGCCTGGGTATGAGCGATCAGCAGACGAAATGATCGACGACCTTCTCGGCATCCAATTCACTTGAAGCCGTGCCAGCGACAACTTCAATTCAGAAACTAGTTCTTGCGGCGCTGTTCGTGTTTGCGTTGGGCCTTGCTCAGAGTGCCGGCGCTCAGCCGCTGTTGCCCGTCAATATCAACGGACAGTTCGGTTACATAAACACCGATGGCCGCGTTGTCATCGAGCCTCAATTCGATTCCGCCGGCGATTTTGTTGACGGCCTTGCACCCGTAGGCAAAAAGGCCGGGCGTGATAACCGCTTCGGCTACATCAACGAAAAGGGCGCGATAACGATTCCAATGAAGTTCCAGGACGTCCGGGAATTTTCGGAAGGGCGTGCTGTTGTTAAGTTCCTGGGCCGTTACGGAGTCATCGACACGAGCGGTAAGTTCGTCGCTGAACCTGTCTTCGATCGAGCATTCAGTTTTTCAGACGGCGCAGCCAGGGTAATCCAACAGGATATGCACACGGGTGAAAGCCGATACGGCTTTATCGATAGACAAGGAAAGCTGATCATCACACCGCAGTATGTTTTCGCTTCAGACTTTCGAGAAGGACTAGCGGGGTTCGCCGTTGCCGGTAACGACACTCTCAAGATGGGTTTTATCGACAAACTCAATCGAGTTGTTATCAAACCAAAATTCAATGTAGTCGGGAGCTTTTCTGAAGGACTGGCGCCGGTCGCTCAAGACGCCGTGACGTATCTGTTCGAAGGAAGTGTCTTAATCGCTGAAGCAAGCAGTCCGCGCAAAAAGATCATGTACGTAGACAAGCGAGGTTCAGTTGTTATCACCGGCGAGTTTGATTCTGCCAACGACTTCTCAGAAGGTTTGGCGGTAGTCGAGATTGACGCGCGCTGTCGCTATATCGACAAAACCGGAAAGGTGATGCTCCAACCGAATTTTCCCGCGAAAGCTGATTGCGGAAAGTTTTCCGAAGGGATGGCGCCCATCAACCACGACAACGGCGCAAAGTTTATCGATAAGAACGGCAAGACTGTTATCACAACTACCTTCGACTGGGCGGATCGTTTCCGTGCGGGCGTTGCGAGAGTGACCGTGGTAACGCGCGCCGGCCTCTTCACGTACGGTTATATCGATCGCACGGGACGCGTTATTTGGAAACCGTGAACTTGTTTGACAAGCAGAGTGGGCAGGCGTAGATTACCGCACGTTCTCAATTCATTTTCTGTGTCACTCACATCCAATGCTCGAAAAACGAAGGAGATTAACGTGATGTCGGATAAGAACAAGACAGCGCACGACGATCCTTTCAGCGACCTTAGAAAACATCTGAGCTCCGGTACTCTCACCGATGAAGAACGAAAGATGCTCGAGGAGCTATTCAACCAAATCTACTCAGCGCAGAGCCTTGGGTCTGTCGGAGGCCGGCCGATAATAGCTCGCTTGCCGGGAGGACTCGACGTTATCAAGTAGCGTTGAGTGCTTTTCACCGTATCGTGCTCTGATAAAGCTGCATGAAATAGTTCGCGAAGAACAGGGCGACGTCTTTAAGATAAATGCTCAAGGCGTCGGCAGAACTGCCCTGTTTCAAGAGGCGATCAGCTAATCGTAAGATGTCTGCGTAATGTTGCGCATCTTCATCGATTTTCTGATGAGCTTTTGAACCGGCTACGTGTAATCGCGAGAAACTTTTCTCCGCCCGCGCCACAACATGCGTCGAAGCGCGCTCTGAGTTCCACTCAACGAACAGAGAATAAGCTATCGCAGGAAGTGCCCCCACGGCTTGG
>Ga0068861_100002315_pt1 | contig 12375 bp, 10 predicted proteins | sample KBSSwiS42_FD_66593 | JGI IMG/M metagenome (GOLD analysis project Ga0068861, IMG submission 66593) | Switchgrass rhizosphere microbial communities from Kellogg Biological Station, Michigan, USA - KBS Switchgrass S4-2 | ecosystem: Host-associated > Plants > Roots > Rhizosphere > Soil ...
TCAGCGCTCGAAACGCCTCCGCCGCGGCCTCCGTGATCGGAAACACCGTGCTCGAGCCGTCGATCCTGATCACCTGTTGCTCCGCCGCCTCGGCCGCGAGCGAGGGCACGACTCCACCCGACTGCAGCTCACCCGCCTCCGCCGGCTCCCGCTTGCAAGCGGCTGCGCCGAGCGCGGCTCCGAGCACCCCGAGCTCGAGGAGCCGACGCGCCAGCGCGCTGGATCTGCTGCGGCGCCACCGGCCGCTCATGAGGCCGCCGGTAACGTAACTCGGAACACAGAGCCGCCGGTTGGATTATCGATCACCCCCACTTCGCCGTGCATGGCGCCCACCAGGTGCTTGACGATCGACAGCCCCAGACCCGTCCCGCCCATCTCGCGCGACCGCCCGGGGTCGACGCGATAAAATCTTTCGAAGATGCGCAGCCGGTGCCGAGGCTCGATTCCGGAGCCGTCATCGCACACATCGATGTGGATGACCGGCGCGCCCTCTTCCGCCGCGCGCGCGCGATCGGCACGAATCTCCACATGCCCGTCCTCGGGCGTGTACTTGACGGCGTTCACGATCAGGTTGGTGAGCACCTGGTCAAATGCCGTGCTGTCGGCCAGCACGCACAGCTCCGAGGAGATATTGGCCGCGACCGTGAGGCGCTTGCGCTGGGCCAGGCCCCGGATCGATTCCACGGCGCGCTGCACCGCAGCGCAGACCGCCGTGGGTTGAATCTCCAGGCTGAAATGCCCCGACTCGATGCGTGAAAGATCCAGCAAGTCCGAGACCAGCCGGGACAGCCGCTGCGCGTTGCGCAAGATGGCGTTCAGAAACTCGGGGCCGCGGGTGGGGTGCGTGAGCGCGCCGTCCAGCAAGGTCTCCGCGTTGGCTTGAATCACACTGACTGGCGTGCGCAGCTCGTGCGACACGTTGGCCACGAAGTCCCGCCGCACCTTCTCCAGCCGACGCATGTCGCTGATATCGAGCATCACCAGGATGGTGCCGCCCGTGGACTTGATCGATGCCGCGCGTGCCAGGACCTGGCGCGCGTGGGGCAACGACAGCTCCGACTCGACCACGGCCGCGGGCTGACTGTGGACGCGCTCCATCAGCTCCCCGAGCGCCGGCACTCGCACCACTTCCACCAATGAGTGACCGATCGGCGACTGCCCCATCGACAACAGATCGATGGCCGCACGATTGACGTGGGTCACGCGATCGTTCGGGTCGAGAGCGAGCAACGCCTCCGTCATGCCCCCCAGAATGGTCTCCAGCCGATCGCGCTCGCCAGCCAGGCTGCTCAGCGTCTGGTCGAGCTCGTCCACGAGCTCGTTGAACGAGCCCGCCAGACGCCCCAGCTCATCGTCGGAAGATACAGGCAGGCGCTTGGCGATCGACTCACCCCCGCTGGTCACGAGCCTCGCGTTGCGCACCAGGCTGCGCAGGGGCCGCAGCGCGAGGTGAGACGCGATGCCGCTGATGCACACCGCGAGCCCCAGCCCGAGCAGCCCTGCCACGAACACGACCAGCCGCAGGCGCGCCGCCACCGAATCGACGTCGGAAAGGGCCATCGCGGCCCGCACCACGCCATGCAGCTCCGGTCGTTGAAACGGCACCGCCATGTAGAACATGTCGGTGTGCACGCTCATGCTGTAGCGAGTCGCCACGCCCTGACCTTCGGCGAGCGCCTGGCGGATCTCCGGGCGTTCACGGTGGTTCTCGACGTGCCCGACCTCTGCCAGGCTCAGGCTGGAGTCGCCGAGAACCCGGCCGTCGCTGGCGACGATGGTGATGCGTACGCCCGTGGATTTGCCCATGCGGCCCGCCAGAGCATCGACCAGCGCGATATCTTCGAGCGCGGGCGCCGTCTCGATCAGATCGCGCGCCAGTCGCGCCTGTGCGAGCAGCTCCAGCTCGATGCGATCGAGCAGCCAGCTGCGCAGGCGGCGCTCGAGGTACAGGCCGCTGACCAACCCCACCCCCACCACCAGCGCGAGGGAGATCGCGAACAACTTGAGGCGAACGCCGGCGTTCAAGCCCCATTCCCCGTGGGGGACTCGCGAAACCGGTACCCCACCCCACGCAGCGTCTCGATGTACTCCCCGGCGTTGCCCAGCTTCTGGCGCAGGCGCTTGACGTGCGTGTCGACGGTGCGCGTCGTCACGTCCGCTTCTATTCCCCAGACATCCTGAAGCAACCGCTCGCGGGTCTGCACGCGGCCGCGCCGCAGCAGCAAGGTAGTGAGCAGCCGGAACTCGAGCGCCGTCAGCACCGCCTCTTGATCGTCCACCCAGGCGCGATGACCGCCGCTATCCAGCCGTAGGCGCCCAAAGGCCACTGCGTTGCCCTCCGGCTCGTCACGTTGCTGCCGCCGGAGCAACGCCCGGATCCGCAACATCAGCTCGCGCACGCTGAAAGGCTTGACCACGTAGTCGTCGGCGCCGACCTCGAAGCCCACGACCCGGTCGATTTCTTCACCCTTGGCCGTGAGCATCAGCACCGGCACCTGCGCCGTGCGCTTGCTCGCACGGATCTGGCGACAGACCTCGATACCCGAGATATCGGGTAGCATCAGATCCAGCACCACCGCGTCCGGCGCGGGATCTTGCTCCGCCAGCTCGAGCCCTGTGCGCCCGGTCAGGGCACTGCGCGTTTGATAGCCTTCGCGCTCGAGGTTGTATTCGAGCGCGGCGACGAGATCCTTCTCGTCTTCAATCACTAAAATCACACCTGACATGGCGTGTGTGTACAGGATCGGCGTGGCAACCAGGTGACGTCAAGGCGTATCCGCTGACAATCCGTCACAAAAGCGGCCTGCCCGCAGTTCCCGGGCGCTCTCGCTCTGCGGCTGCTTCACATGTGACCAGCCACGGTGACATTCAGGTGACAGCAGGCGACGAGCTCGTGCACCAGGCTCGCAAATCCGAGGCCGGATCGTTGATCAGCACGTTCGGAGGGCTCGCCCACGAGTGTTCCAGATCGACAGAGCCCAGGGGGCGGTCGCCCAAGGCCGCAGAAGCGTCCCGTTTCATCGCTGCTGCGGTTCGACTGCTGCGTACGGGCGCCGGAGCTGCGCGATCGCGCTGCGCGCGGCGACGCTCGAGGCAATCTCGCTCTGGAACAGCTCAGGATCGATCGGCTCACCGACGCACACCCGCACTTCGCGGCGCTTGCCCCGCAGCTTGCCCCAGACGATCCGACCGTAATGGGGCAGGAACCCCTCCGCATCCACCCAGCACATATCCGGCGTTTGGAACTCCATACCGATGGGCACGATCGGCAAGCCACTCTTGCGTGCCAGCCAGAACGCGCCGAGCTGGAAGGGCAGCAGACCGCCGCGGCTGGTCGTGCCCTCCGGAAAGTTGAGGACGCTCACCCCCGAACGCAGTGTGCGCAGGCACTGCTTCAAGACGCGCGCCCCGCTTTGCGGCGAGCCTCGCCGCACAAAGCTGACGTTCATGCGCCGCAGTGGTTCCCCGACCAGAGGCCAGGAGCGGATCTCGCTCTTGGCGATCGGGCTGCAAGGGATGAGCGAGCACAGCACCACGGGATCGATGTAGCCGAGATGATTGGCCACGATCACGGCAGGGCCCGGCGGCAGTGTGCCAACCAACTCCACGTCGATGCCGTGCAGCTCGCACGCCTGCTGGCACGTACGGCGTAGCTCTGCGGCGCGCTCGGCGAGACCGGAGGCGCCCACGCGCTGCAACTGCTGGAGTGCCTGCCAAAATCGCAGCAGCGACGGGCCCGCCGACGCTGGCTCGCGAGCCTCCAGGGCCACTTCGGTTCTGAGCGCGACGAGAGGCTGGCTCGAATATTGACTCATGCTATCTTCTCCTGTCCAAGTTCATCGGCAGCGCGTGGCGCGGCTCTGCCAGGTCAGCTCCAGAGCGCCTGCGCTCGCAATGTCAGGCGGCTGCGTTCCCGAGGAGCCAGGCGCGCCCAGCGATCCCACGAGTAAGCCGCACGCAGCAGAAACTCGAAGAGTTGTAGGTGGCGCCGCAGCACTCGCGCGGTGCGGTGCGGCGCCAGCGGATGGAAGAAGGCTGCCTTGTTCGTTACCCGCAGGCTCTTCCTGAGCCAGGAAGACGCTCCGAGCTCGAGCGTCAGCGGCAACAGCGTCCCCTCGGGCTGGCGCAACCGGTGGGCGTCATAAATATAGTCCCAGAGGTCGCCGTGGGTCGTGTACTGCAACGACTGCGGCTCGACCACGTAGCGATGGCGCGGATACGTCTCGTCGAGCAGCGTCTTCAAGGCCAACAGCTCCGCCACATGCGGAAACAGCGTGCGCGTGCGTGCGTATGGGAACCAGAGCCGGTCCGCCCCCACGAACCCCGAGTGCACGTCGAGCGTGAGCACGAAGGGACTCCGGCTCGCCTGCCGCGCGACCCAGTCGCAGAGCGCCTGCGCTTCGGGCTCGAGCCGATCCGGCTGGCCGCGATACCACGGCAGCCGCGGCGACCAGCGCTGTCCACGATACAGCGCGAGAGGCCAGCCCGAGCGCTCGGCCTCCACGGGCGCGTTGCGCATCAGATCCACGCCTTGGCCATTGCAGCGGCGGCGACTCAGCACCCCCACCGGATTCAACACGGGGACGAAGGACAACTTCACGTGCCCGAGCACGTCGCCCAACGCGCGGTCCCAGCGCAGCGCAGCCACCAGCGTCTCGATGAAGCCCAGCACGACCTGCGCTCCGATGCGCTCGAGCCCGTGCACGCCCCCCACGCACAAGACGAGCGGCGCGTCGGCCTCGACCGCACCCAGCGTGAGCGCGCGCACGGGTAACGCCGTGCCTTCCCAGTTCACGGTACAGAGCGTCTCGAGAGACGCGCGTCCCACCAGTTCCCCAGCGAGCCGGTCCAAGTCGAGCAACTCGGGGATCGATCGATGTGAGATGCGGTCCTCAGTGCCAAACGTGCCCGCGCATGGTGGCAAGCCGCGGACGTTGGCTTGGCGACCCCGTGACTTTTGTGCAGGGTGCACGAAGCCCCACCCGTACAGGCTGGCATGGGAGGCGGCAAGGCTGGGAAAAATGGCCGGGCTCGGGAGTTGTCACACACCCGTCACCATGACGGGAATCCGACCCGGTATGTGTCGCCTGCTTCGCGGTGAGCGCCAGCCGGCAACGCTGCCTTGGGAAGGAAACACTTGGGTAGACGCGTATTGGCGCTGATTCGGCACGGCGAGTACGCCCAACCGGCAGGCGTTCCGAGCGCGCATCTGCCGTACGGCTTGACGCCAGCGGGCGTGGCGCAGGCGCGGGACGCGGCACTGGCGCTGCTCGACTTCGCCCGCAGCTCGGCGCTCACACTCCAGCCGGTCATCGACTGCTCCAAGCTCCGGCGCGCCTGGCAGACAGCGGACGTCATGGCGCGCACGCTGGAACAGCGCACCGGTCAGGGCTTCACCTGCCGAGAGCTCGACGACCTGGCGGAGCGCAGCCTCGGCGCGCTCGCAAACCTGAGCGTGGAGGCCATCGAGGCCATCGTGCGCGACGACCCGCGCTACGCCGCTCCGCCGCCAGGCTGGAAGCGGCTCTCCGAGTATCGGCTCCCCTATCCAGGTTGTGAGTCCCTGGCGGAGGCGGGCGCACGCGTGGCGCGGCGGCTGCGCAGCTGCGCGGCGGAGCTGTGGGAGGAACAGACTTCGGCGCGCGCGCAGGCCTCGAGCCTGAAGCTGCTGGTCGGCCATGGTGGAGCTTTCCGCCACGCCGCACGCGAGCTCGGCATTCTTTCCTCCGAGCAGGTCGTCAGCCTCTCCATGGGCTATGGCGTTCCAGTCTATTTCGAGGTTCAACGACCCGAAGACGGACCCGATCGCTTTGTTCATATCGCCGGGCACTGGCGGTCGCGCCAGGCCCCCGGAGCCATCGACTGATCCGCTATTCGTCCTTCGTCCCGTAACCATCTCTCACTGGCCAATGCAGCCGCATTCCTCCCAGACCATGGTCTCTTCACCAGCCTCTCCCGTGGCCAGCCTGCCCACGACCTTTCAGCAGTGGCCCCTGCCCTCCTTCGTACTGCGCATGGGGCGCGGCCTCGACTCAGAAGAAGTATCGCTCGAGCAAGTCCGGCGCTACGCCAGCGACAAGGCCTGGGTGTGGCCCTCGCGGCTGATACTGTTCTTCTGCGACATCCACGCCGACACGGACGCCTTCCTGCTCTCGCTGCTCGCCTCCGGCGGAGTGGAACGCACCGGCTCGGCTGACAACGACTTTCAGCTCACCAAGCGCGGCCGGCACGCCTGCTTCATCATCGGCGGCGACTGCTTCGACAAGGGTCCGGAAAATCTGCGGCTGCTGCGCTGCTTGAAACACCTGCTGGACCTCGGGGCAGACGTCACCATCCTGGCGGGCAATCACGATCTGCGCACCTACCTCGGGCTCGCCTACGCAGGCCGGCGCGAGACCAAGCTCCAGCACCTGTTCGTGCGCATGGGCAAGAAGACCATGCCGCTGTTCCTGGAGATCCGGGAGGAGGCGCGCCGCGCGGGTGAGCTGGACGGAGAGGTGCTCTCCGATGAGGAGGTGCGACAGCGCCTGTTTCCGAGCGACCACTGGTACCGTGAGTTCGAAGCTGCAGCCGGCAACGCCATTCCTGCCAAGAAGCTAGCCAAGGAAGTGCGGAGGATTCGCGAGAAGTCCAGCGAGCTCGAGACGACCTGTCGCAAGCTCGGCATCCGGCTGGGCGAAATCTATGCAGTGCTGGAGCGTGCGCGCCAGATGTTCCTGGAGCGCGACGGCGAGTTCGCCTGGTACTTCCAGCGCATGACGCTGGCCCGGCAGGAGGGTTCGTTTCTGTTCGTGCACGCCGGCGTGGACGACACCGTGGCCCGCGTACTGTGCCGGCACGGAGTGCCGGGCCTGAACGCCTGGTATCATCGCCTGTTCGAGGCGGACCTGTTCGAGCTCTATCACGGCGCGATCGGCAACGCGTTCCGGACCAAGTACAGAGACATCGACTACCCTCTGACCGACCACGGCCTGAGCCAGCTGCACGGCGCAGGCATTTACGCCATCGTACACGGGCACCGCAATATCCTGCACGGCCAGCGCCTGACGCTGCGCCAGGGAGTGCTGAACTTCGAGTGCGACGCGTCCGTCGATCGAAACACGCGGGCCCTGGAGGGTCTGGCCGGCCCAGGTGGCGCTGTCGTGCTCTTTTTACCCAGCGGTCGCATTCAAGCCATCAGCACCGACTACCCATTCATCAAGGACTTCGATCCGGCGCGGGTGTTCCAGTTTACCAGTCTGACCTCACGCCCCAACCCCCGAGAGGAGCACGGAATCATGACCGTAACACAGGAAGATCCGAGCTTGGACGAGACCGTCACGCTGGAAGACGGCGACGCCGATGATGATGACGGGGACCAGACGCCGAACCACAAGGGCAAGGACAAGGCCAAGATCAAGTTCGCGTCGGTCATGCAACGCGCCGAGGCAGTCGCCTATTTTTCTGCGCTGGTGGATGGGCTGCGCCACGGCCGCCTGCAATTCCGCCATGGCATGGAGAGCGTGGCGCTCGAACCGAGCGAGCAGGTGGCCATCGAGGTGAAGGCTGCGCGCAAGGGCGACAAGGAGCGCGTCTCCTTCGAGCTCGAGTGGAAGCGCCCACCGCGTGAACCGCTGGAAGTCAATGGTTAGCTCTGGATGACTGACTCAAATGTGCCCCCCAGCATCGGCGCGCTCAGCCGTGAGCTGGCGCGCAAGTATCCCGCCCGAGAGGAGCTCCGGCTGGAGTTCGGTGGCTGTGTGATCCAGGTGCAGTCGAACTCGGCCCCTCTGCTCGGCGCGTTGCGCGACTACTTCGGCGATCTCATCCTGCAGTCCGCCCCGTCCGATACCGCGACCTCTGCGTCCAGCGCGCCCGCGGCAGACGTGGTGATCCAAGCCTTCGAGGCTCCCCCGCCAGACTTCGGCCACCTGTTTCGCGACTGGCCGCGAGAGGCGGGCAAGGCGGGTCAGAAAGAACAGTTTTTCGATCTGGAAGACGGGCGAGTGGTCTTCAAAGTCCGCACTCGGATGCAGTTCCTGATCGGGCGAGATCAGCTGGTGGCGGTGGGTCCGTGCCTGGCCAACAGCAATCAGATCATCAATTTCGTCAACTCGCAGTGTATCTCCCAGCGCCTGCACGAGGGCTGGTCGCTGTGTCATGCGGCAGGTGTCGCTCTGCCGGGCCCGGGCGGGGCCCGCGGGATCGGGATTGCGGCCCGCGCCGGAGCCGGCAAATCGACCCTGGCGCTGCACCTGCTGAGCAGCGGGTTGTCCTTCGTCAGCAACGATCGTCTGTTGATCAAGGACGGCGCGCGCGGGGCTGAGCTCGCTGGGATCCCAAAGATGCCGCGCGTCAACCCCGGGACGCTGCTCAACAACCCCGACTTGCAGGGCATCTTGCCCGTCGAGCGTCAGCGCGAGCTCGAGCAGCTGCCCCGCGAGCAAATCTGGAACCTGGAAGAGAAGTACGACGTGCTCGTCGACCAAGTCTATGGCAAGGGTCGCACGGTGTACCGCGCTGCGCTGGCTGGCCTCGTGATCCTCAACTGGAGCTGGAGCGACAGCTCGGTGCCCACGCGTTTCGAGGCGGTCGACCTGGCGGGGCGGCGCGACCTGCTGGAGCTGGTCATGAAGTCGCCCGGCGTCTTTCATCGCGATCGCGGCGGCAGAAGCGCCGCCGAGACGACTAGACCCGAGCCCGCGGCCTACCTGGAGGCGGTGCGTCATGCGCGGGTCTGGGAGGCCACGGGGCGCCCCCAGTTCGAGCTCGGCGTGAGCTTCTGCCGCCGGCTGCTCGAAGTCTGAAGGGACATGGGGACGCCGATCCAGATCGCCCGCGTTCCGAGGTTTCCGGACGACCTGCGCGTGTCGCGCAGCCTGCGAGCGCCGGAGCTGGGGCCGCGCATCCTGTTCCTGAGCGGCGGAACGGCATTGCGTCCGCTCTGCCGCGTCCTCAAGCAATACACGCACAACTCGGTCCACCTGATCACGGCGTTCGACTCGGGCGGCAGCTCAGCGCGCTTGCGCAACGCCTTTGCGATGCCTGCCATCGGCGATCTGCGCAACAGAATCGTTGCCTTGGCGGATGAAAGCGTACTGGGCAATCCACAGATCTACCGCCTGTTCGCCCACCGGCTGCCCACGGGCGCTGGCGCCCCCGAGCTGGCGAGCGAGCTCGAACGCCTGGTATCCGGCGAGTCGGACCTGGTGCACGCGATCCCCGAACCGATGCGTCGCATCGTCCAGACCCATCTGCGGCTGTTCGCCGAGCACATGCCGGCGGACTTCGATTTGCGCGGGGCGAATCTCGGCAACCTGCTGCTCGCTGGTGGCTTCCTGAGTCACTCGCGCGATCTGGAGTCGGTCCTCTTCCTGTTCTCGAAGCTCCTGGAAGTACGAGGCGTGGTGCGCCCGATCGTGGACGACGACTTGCATTTGTGCGCGGAGCTGGACGATGGCACGCGCATCGTCGGCCAGCATCTCCTCACCGGCAAGGAGGTCGATCCGATCGTCGCGGCGGTGCGCGAGCTGTACCTGGTGGATGCACTCGAGGCCCCACGGCGCGCCAGTGCGACGATCGGAGACAAGGCTCGGCGCAGCATCGAAACGGCGGACTTGATCTGCTACCCGATGGGCAGCTTCTACTCCAGCGTGGTGGCGAACCTGCTACCGTGTGGCGTCGGCCGCGCCATCGTGAGCGCCAGCGGACCCCGCGTCTACATCCCGAACACCGGAAACGACCCCGAGCAGTACGGGATGTCCGTCGCCGACAGCCTGGAGGCGCTGGTGCGGTATGTGCGCGCGGACGCAGGCGGCGATGTTCCACTCGGGCGCATCGTGAACCTGGTGCTGCTCGATCGGGACCCCAGTCGCTACAGCATGCGGGTGGACATCGAGCGTATGGAGCGCATGGGCGCGCAGGTGGCGTGCCTGGAGCTGGTAACGGAGGGCAGCGCCCCCCACGCGCACCCGCTGCGCCTGACCGAGGCCCTGCTTTCCCTCACCTGATCGCGTTCGGAGATCTCGCGACCTGAAGCTGGGCAGGCGCCTCCCGGCCATCGGGCCCGGGGCCAACTTTTGAGCGCGCCAGATGTTTTTGGACTTGCGATGGTTGCGGCTTCGGGCACGATCCGCAGGTCGCTGACGGAGGGTTGAGCGCTGGGCCTGCGCTCGATAGCTGGCGAGGTACTTGCGCGTCGGGGGTAGCCCTGTGCAAAAGCGGTGCAAAAGCTGCATCGCGTCGAGCGCAAAGTCTGCACAGACTATCCACAAGCCTGCAGGTCGGACTTCGGCATCCACGCGATCTGCCCAGCAAATTGCCCGTTGATGGTACGTGCCCGACGCTTCGTCGAGGTGGCACAACCTGTGCTTTTAGATATCGCCCGGGGAATTATCGGCTGGGTCTAGCTGGAGATCTGGTTGGCCATATTTCGCAGCCGCTCTCTTTTTTTTTAGCAGCCGATAGCGTCGCCCCGGTACGGTAACCATGTTCGTATCTAAGCAGGTCATTGAAAAACTCGAGGGCGAGCAAACGCGGTTGCGGCGCGACGTGAAGTACCTGCGGCATGCCGCCGAACGGGGAGACAACAAAGCCGTGCGCGTGCACGCTGAAGACCTGGCATCTCGTCTCGAAAATCACGCCTCGCTGGTAGACGCCGTGATCGAGGCGGTGAGCGAGGACTCTGTTTCCGAGCTGCCCTGAGTTTCCGAGCTGCCCTGAGTTTCCGAGCTGCCCTGAGTCTCCGAGCTGCCCTGAGTCTCCGAGCTGTCTCGAGCGGACTGCCTCACAGATACGGCGTCATCAGGCGACAGATCCCGTCGCGCAAGCGCACGGGGAACGATCGAGCGTCTAGCTCCGAAAGCAGAATCTCGCGCGATCGCTGGACGCGCTCGTCGCTGAGTCGCGTCAGCGTTGCCGCGAGCTCGTCGTCATAGCATTCGAGATTGAACTCGAAGTTCAGCCGCAGGCTGCGCGCGTCCCAGTTGGCGGAACCGATGAAGGACCAGTACTGATCCACGACCATGAACTTGGAGTGATCGAACGGCAAAGGGTTGCGCCAGACGCGAATCCCGGGGCTCATGAGCTGCCAGAGCTGCGCACGCGTGGCGAGGTCGAGGATACGCACGTCACTCTGCTCGGGCAGCACGATGTCGATCTGCACCCCGCGCAGGCCCGCTATGCGCAGCGCCACGATCACGGGCTGATCGGGCAAAAAATATGGGGTTACGATCTTCACGGAGGACTGCGCGCACGCCAGCGCTCCGAGCAGGGCGAGGCGCACGCCTCCACCGAGCTCGTCCGGGCCATCTGCGACACCCCGAGCCGCAATCGGACCAACCGGCTCCAACGCTGGCCACTCCAGCTCGCCGAGAATCGCCTCGCCGGTGGTAAACTCCCAGTCCTCCGCGAACACCTCCAGCAGGTGCGCGACGACGGGCCCCTCGACTCGAAAGTGCGTGTCGCGCACCGGCCAGGCTGGTTGCTGCGCGAGGAGATGACCCTGGTGGATGTTCATTCCGCCGGTGAACCCGAGTCGCCCGTCGATGACCAGGACCTTACGGTGGTTGCGGAGATTGAAATGCGCGAGGCGCCGTGACAGCCGTGCTGGCAGAAAGCGCTCGACGACGACCCCCTGCTCCCTCAGCAAGCGATCGACATCAGAGTCCATCGTCCCCGCATCGTCGATCAACACGCGCACGTGCAGGCCCCGCTGCTGCGCTCTGCCCAGCGCCTGAACGAACTGCTTTCCGACCTCCGAGTCGTCGAAGATGTAGCTCATCAGCCACACGCCGTGCGCAGCTGCGTCGATCGCCGCGAGCATGACCGGATAGGCTTCATCCCCGTTCTCCAGGGCGAGCACGCGATTGCCGTGGAGCAGCGGTCGCGTCGTGACACGCGTCACGAAGGTCGCCAGCTGAATGGCGTGCGTGGGCAGATCGCGCTCGATCAAGTCCTGCGTCGCACTGGCTTCCCGAAGCAGCCCGGACCGATAGCGTGGAGCAGCGCCGCGCAGCCGATGCGCTCGGCGCTGCACGCGATTGATGCCGAGCAGGAGATACAGGAGGGCTCCGAAGAACGGAACCAGCCAGATCATGCCGGTCCAGCTGATAGCGGCGCGCGCGTCTCGCTTGAAGAGAATCGCGTGAGCGCTCGCCCAAGCAGCAATCCCTATCCAGCCGGCGAGCAGACCAAAAGGCCAGGCTCTAGCCAGGACGACCTCCACCCGGGCATCATCGCACAGATCGCTCGGGAGCCGTCGAAATGGACATCTACCACATCTGGTGCAATCTCCGGGCGGGCGTGTCGGACCTGGAATTCGTCCGCAGCACGCGCGCCTACCTGGACTCGCTACAACAACGAGGCAAGCTCGCTCGCTACCGCATCACCCGCTGC
>Ga0068861_100002319_pt1 | contig 12366 bp, 7 predicted proteins | sample KBSSwiS42_FD_66593 | JGI IMG/M metagenome (GOLD analysis project Ga0068861, IMG submission 66593) | Switchgrass rhizosphere microbial communities from Kellogg Biological Station, Michigan, USA - KBS Switchgrass S4-2 | ecosystem: Host-associated > Plants > Roots > Rhizosphere > Soil ...
GTCGCCGCCATCCACCGGCCGACGAGCGGCCGCATGCTCATCGCGCGCGGGGCGCGGATCGCCTCGATGATCGAGCTCGGCGTCGGGTTTCACCCTGAGCTGACCGGGCGCGAGAACGTGGTCCTCAACGCGTCGATCCACGGCTTGACCCGGGCGGAGATCGAGCGGATCTACGACGCCGTCGTGGAGTACTCCGGCCTCGAGCACTTCATCGACGTGCCGATCAAGAACTACTCGTCCGGCATGCACATGCGGCTGGGGTTCGCCATCGCCGCCAATCTCAATCCCGACATCCTCCTGCTGGACGAGATTTTCGCGGTCGGCGACGCCGATTTTCAGCAGCGGTGCATGGGGACCGTGAAACGGTTCCTCGATGAAGGCAAGACCATCATCTTTGTCTCGCACGCCCCGGCATCGATCCGTTCCGTGTGCCGGCGAGTCTGCATACTGGAAGAGGGAACGCTGTCGTTCGACGGGGACGTTGAAGGAGGACTGGCCTTTTATGACGATCTCGTGGCGCGGCGGGCTGCGCACGAGCACAAGTTCCGCTCCGAACCGGTGGATCCGGTCGAGATCGATGAAGCCGAGCTGGATCGGGCCTCGCACCGCGCGGTGGCCGGCGGCAGTTGGCGTGAGAAGGGCGACTGGGAGTTCGCGTTCCTGCGCGCGCAGGGGCTCGAGCCCCAGCATCACGTGCTCGACGTCGGCTGCGGCAGCCTCGCCGCGGCCATTCACCTCCTGCCGTTCGTCGGCCCAGGGCAGTACTGGGGCGTCGAGCGCAACTACACGCTGCTCGACGCCGGCATGCGGATCGAGCTCGCCCGCGCCGGCATCGCCCGCGAGCGCTCGCACTTCCTGCACAGCGACACGTTCGACGTCAGCGGAATTCCGGACGCGTTTGACTTCGCGATCGCCGACTCGCTGTTCGCGTATCTCCCGTTCAACAGCGTCGCCCGCTGCATCGCGGGCGTGGTCCGGAAGCTCAAGCCGGCGGGCCGGTTCTACGCGACCTGGTTCGAAAATCCCGATGCCGCGAATTTCGACCCGATCACGCGCCCGAACGGGGTGACCACCTACCCGGATCGCGAGCCCTATCACTATCCGTTCAGCCTCATCGAAGTCGTCTGCGACGCCGTGGGCGCGACCGTCGAGCGAATCGACGTGTCGACGCACCCGCGCGGCGAGGCGGTCCTGGTGATCTCTCCGCGATGAAGAAGAAACCATGATCATCGAACCGTACGGCGGCACGCTGGTCGACCTTTTCGAATCCGCACCGGCGTCCCTCGAACTGAAGGCGCGTGCCGACAGCTTGCCGTCGATCCAGTTGAACGACCGTGCGGTGTGCGATCTCGAGCTGCTTGCGGTCGGGGCATTCTCACCGGTCGACAGATTCATGGGGACGGCGGACACCGAGCGGGTGGCCGAGGAGATGCGATTGGCGGGCGGCCGCCTGTTTCCGATGCCGGTGACGCTTCCCGTGAGTCCGTCGCCGGCGATCGGGCTCGACCGCGAGGTCGCCCTTCGAGGTCCGTCCAACGACCTTCTGGCCGTGATGCGCATCGAGGAGGTGTCGGGTTGGAACCGCCGTCATTTTGCTGAACGGGTATTCGGAACCACGGATTCGCGCCATCCACTCGTTGCGGAGATGGAGCAATGGGGTGCGCTCAACATCTCGGGCTCGCTCCGCGTGCTTCAGACCCCTCACCACTACGACTTCGCGAGCCTGCGGCTGACGCCAACAGAGACCCGAGCCGCGCTGACGCGAATGGAGCGCGCCAATGTCGTCGCGTTTCAAACCCGCAACCCGCTCCATCGCGCCCACGAAGAGCTCACCAAGCGCGCCATCGCGGCGGTGCGGGGCGTCCTGCTCCTGCACCCGGTCGTCGGGATGACGAAGCCGGGCGATGTCGACCACTACACTCGTGTGCGGTCGTACATCGCGCTGGTGTCCAAGTACTACCACCCCGGCTCGGTGCTGCTCGCGTTGTTGCCACTCGCGATGCGGATGGCCGGGCCGCGCGAGGCGCTCTGGCACGCCTTGATCCGCCGGAACTACGGCGCGAACCACTTCGTCGTGGGCCGCGACCACGCCAGCCCCGGTCTTGACTCGCAGGGACGAGCGTTCTACGGGCCATACGACGCGCAGGAGCTCGTCGAGCGGCACAGCGAGGAGCTCGGCGTGAAGATGCTGCCCTTCACCGAGCTGGTGTACCTGCCGGACGAGGACCGCTACGAAGAAGCCGCCGCCCTCACGCCGGGGACCCGCACCGTCTCGATCTCCGGCAGTGAGGTGCGCGACGATTACTTGAGCCGGGGAAAGCGTCTGCCGGGTTGGTTTACACGGCCGGAGATCGCGGACATCCTGGCCGACGCGTATCCGCCGTCGCATCGACGGGGCTGTGCCGTCTGGTTCACCGGACTGAGCGGTGCCGGCAAGTCGACAACCGCCGAGGTGCTCGTCGCGCTGTTGCTCGCGCACGGCCGACAGACGACGCTTCTCGACGGAGACGTCGTTCGGACGCACCTGTCGAAGGGCCTCGGCTTCAGCCGGGAAGACCGGGACACGAATGTCCTGCGCATCGGGTTCGTGGCCTCGGAGATCGTCAGACACGGCGGGATTGCCATCTGTGCAGCCGTCAGCCCGTACCGTTCGACGCGCCACGCCGTGCGCAGCATGGTCGGCGCCGAACGGTTCATCGAGGTCTTCGTCGACGCACCGGTCGAGGAGTGTGAACGGCGCGACACCAAGGGACTGTACGCAAAGGCGCGGCGCGGCGAGCTCACGCAGTTCACCGGCATCGACGATCCGTACGAGGTTCCCGCCAATCCGGAGATCGCGCTCGATGCGGTGACGAGCTCGCCCGTCGAAAACGCCTGGCGGATTCTCCGCGTCCTCCAGTCGCGCGGCCTCGTGAGAACAGAGACGGACATGACGGAGCTGGCGGCAAGCAACTCGTCATCATGAGGGGGTGCGCCTGAGGACGATGATCAGTGACGTGGGATCGGCCTGGACTGCGCCGCGATCCGTCCCATCTCTGTGAATCACAATGTTCATTTGTGCGATACGATGTCGATGCGCTCGACATGCATTCTGAGGGAATAGGTTCGCCAGATCCATCTCGTCGCCGCGCCGCAGCCGCCGCGATTACGGCGGGCCAGGCTGTGCTCATTGTCGGCCACCCCGGACACGAGCTGCGACTGCACGGATGGCTCGAATCGGTGCGGCCGACCGTCATGATGTTGACCGACGGGTCGGGCCCGTCCGGGCACTCGCGGTTGGCTTCCAGCACGACGCTCCTCGAGCGCGCCGGCGCCACGCCAGGGCCGATCTATGGCCGGCTGAGCGACAAGGCGGTCTATCAGGCCGTGCTCGATCAAGACATCCGGCTGTTCATCGGGCTGGTCGAGGAAATGGCGGATGTCCTCGTCCGCGATCGCGTCGACTGCGTCGTCGGAGACGGCGCAGAAGGATACAACCCGACGCATGACATCTGCCGGTTGCTGGTCAACACGGCGGTGACGATCGCTCAGCAGATCCGCGGCAGCGAGCTCGCCAATTTCGCATTTCCCCTCGTCGCCCGGCCGGATCCGCCCGAAGCGGATCCCGACGGACGGACGCTCTGCATCGAGCTGGACGACGACGCGCTCGAGCGAAAGCTGCGCGCGGCGAGGGCGTACGCCGAGCTGGCCGACGAAGTGACTGCCGCGCTCGCGGCCTGGGGAGCCGAAGCGTTCCGGAAGGAGTATCTGCGCTTCGTCGATGCGCGCGACACGCTCGAGCCGGGCGATACCCTGCCATATTACGAGCGGTATGGGGAGCAGCGGGTGGCGTCGGGCGTCTACGATCGCGTGATCCGGTATCACACCCACGTCAAACCGATCGCCGACGCCCTGGGCGATCACACCAGGCACCGGATACGGTAAGCGCTTCCCGCTTCGTATGCGAATCCTTTTCACGATCCAGACGCTGGAAGGGCGGGCAGGCGCTTCACTGTATGTGCGCGATTGCGCGCTGGAACTCCTGAGACAGGGACACCGCCCGGTGGTGTTTTCGACGCGGCTGGGAGCGCTTGCCGCGGAGATGCGATCGGTCACCATCCCGGTGATCGATCGGCTGGACCGGCTGACCGTGACGCCCGACCTCATCCACGGCAATGCGCCGATCGAAACGGTCGCCGCGCTTCTGCACTTTCCAGCGACTCCCGCCGTCTTCACCTGTCACGCCTGGGACAACCCGGATGCGTTGCCGCCGAAGATGCCGCGCATCATGCGCTATCTCGCGGTCGATGACACGTGCAGCGATCACCTCGTGTGTCAGGAAGGCATCCCGGAAGATCGAGTGCTGGTGCGCTTCAACGCCGTCGATCTGGAGCGGTTTCCGCGGCGCTCCGCGCTTCCCGAGCGCCCGGCACGCGCGCTGATCTTCAGCAACAACGCCTCGGACGACAGCTACGTGCCGGCCATTCGTGAGGCCTGCTCCGGTTTCGGTGTCGAGCTGGACGTGGCCGGGCAGAACAGCGACCTGACGGTGGATCGGCCGGAAGCAATTCTCGGCGAATACGATCTCGTATTCGGCAAGGCTCGGTGTGCGCTGGAAGCGCTCGCGACCGGAGCCGCGGTCATCGTCTGCGACGCCGGCGGGCTGGCCGCGCTCGTCGCCAGCCACAACGTCGAGGAACTGCGGCGCAAGAATTTCGGCCGGCGCGCCCTGGAGAACCCGGTCACGGCGTCGTCGGTCGCTGGTGAGATCAGAAAGTACGATCGGGACGACGCCGCCCGTGTCACCGCGCGAGTGCGAGTGGCCGAAGGCCTCGCCGAGGCCGTGCGATCCCTGCTGCGGGTGTACGAGGCGGCGATCGCCGATTTTCGGTCCTCGCCCGCGCTGGATTGGCCGAACGAACGTCGGGCGGCGGCGGAATTTCTGCAGACGATCGCGCCGTTCTCCAACACGTTCTCGGCGGCCGACCGGCTGCGGGCGGCGGATCGGGAAATTGGCGCGCTGCGGAAGAAAATCGTGGCACTCGAGACGGCCGAGCGCATGCCTCCCCTGACCGAGTCCGAGCGACGGCAGATCCGGCTGCTCAACGTGACCAGCCCGGCCGAAGTGCGCGCCGGCGAGCAGTTCCAGATTGTCATGGAACTGCAGAATGGCTCGTCCCGTTTTCTCTCGAGCCACCGGCCCTGTCCGCTCCAGCTGTCGTATCACTGGTTGAGCGCAGACCGATCGGCGATGATCTGCTTCGAGGGAGAGCGAACCGAGCTGCTTCCTGCGTTGCCGCCTCGAGCGACGTGCCGGTATCCAGCCGCTGTGCGTTCGCCCGATCGCGCGGGACAATACTGCCTTCGCGCGACGTTCCTGCAGGATCAGGTCGCATGGTTCGACTCGCCGGAGTGTCATCAGTTCAAGGACATCGAGATCGTCGTGATCTAGGCGTCTCGACGGTCCCTCTGGGTTTGAACCCTACGTACCAATTTTTCCGCGCGGCAGGTCGACCTCGTAGCCCAGTTCCAACAGCAGCGGCCCCGCGATCGCCTCGAACCGATGGCGCTCATCCCCGCTCATGCGCTGCTTCCAGGTGTCGATTCGTGACGCCTGCGGCGGGAGTGTCACCGCAGCCTGCTGCCGCAATCGAGCGGCGTGCGACACGAGTACGCTTCCATCGGTGCGCCGCCGATCGCGATGCTCCTCGAGCCGGCCGGGCGTCCGAAGGTGATAGGCGAGCATCTCCGGGGAATACGGCAAGTCGATGAATTCGCAGAGGCTTCGCAGGACGCCTTCGGTGTGCTCGATGAGCTCCTCGAAGCGAACCTCCATGTAGTGTTGGCACGCGGCACCCTGCTGCCGGGCGGTTGAGACGCAGCTGCGCCAATGATCGGCCTGGGCTTCCATGCTGTGTCCCGGCGAGAACCACATCTCTCGCAAGGAAAGAGCGACATCGCGGCCGTCGCGGATGATGTGAACGAAGCGGGCTTCCGGCAGCACCGCTTCGATCGAAGACACGTGCAGACAGTACATCGGGGTTTTGTCGCCCCAGCGGCCCTTCCCGAATCTGGCCGCGTAGGTCCGGTAGAAAGCGCGATAGCCGTCCGCCACCGAGAACGGATCGATGTCGAGGAGCGTCGCCCAGAACTCGTCGTCCGGAAGGCCGAAATCGTTCCAGCCTGGCGCGTCCGGCGGGAACGTTGTCACGGCCTCGAAGAAATCCCGCCGCAGCGCATCGCCGCTTCCCTTCAGTCGATCAGCGATGGACAGAAACCCGGTCTCCGGCGGGATCGCCATGTCCGGATGGGAATCGAGCATGAAGCGGAGGAGCGTCGTGCCCGAGCGGGGAGCGCCGACGATGATCGGCATCGCCGGCTCGACGCGTCCGTTGTGTGCGCGCGAGGGCTGGTCTGCCACGTCGCCGTTCCCCACGCTATTGGACGGCGATGACCGTAGTCGGCGCGCACGCCGAGCCGGTTCCGCCGGAGTTTCCCGCCTTGCGGTTGTTGCCTGCGGACGCCAGGATGCCACCGCCGCAGCCGAACCCCGTGAGGTTGTCGTAGACGGTGTTGTTCGACAGCCGAATCGTCGCGCCGGCCATGGACTGTGCGGCAATCCCGTTGCCGGCCAGCATCACGTTGTCGGCGCTGAGGACGCCTGCCTCTGCAAACAGCGCGATGCCCGCGTTTCCGGAGATGACGGAGTGGTTCACCGACGTTGAACCGAACAGCGTGTCGATGCCGTTGGTCGTGCCCTGGATCGTGACACCGGTGAGGGACACTCGGACCAGGGTGCCGGCCAGGCCGTCCACGCGAACCCCGTTCGTCCCGCCTGTGATGCTCACGTTCTTGATGGAGACGTTGCCGCTGTGGATGGGGTCGATGTCGATTCCGCTCGTCGTGAAGCCATGAATCGTGGTGTTCTCGACGATGAGGGCGCCGCCCCCGATGTAGCGGATTCCGTTGGCCGCGGCGCCGCTACCCTCGAGCGACACACCGCGGACGATCACGGTGTCCGAAGCGCCGGCGTTGACGATGATGGCGCTGCCGATCGTCGTCAGCACGCCCGCGAGCGTACCGTCGCCATTGATCGTGATCGCCTTGGTGATGGTGACCGCACCGAAGCCCCCCGGGTCCAGCACCGAGATTTCGCCCCTGGCTGCGGTTTTCGAGATCGCCCCTGCGAACGTCTTGCACGGTGCGGTCCGGCTGCACGGGTTGGCATCGTCGCCGACGCCTGAAACCCACGTGCGGGAGGCTTGTGCGGACGCCAATGAGGGCGATGTGACTGCAAATGTCAGAGCAATCAATGCGATTGTCGCGAAACGGTTGATCATGTGTCCCCTGGGGTTTTGTGGAATGTTAATGAAAGTCAGACGGAAGGGCCGCACGATTCTTATCGGCGCTGGCAGGTCCCGTGAGCAGCCGGGGCCGGTGGGGGAATGGCAGTTCTGTAAACTCGTCGAACGACTGGCGCCCTGCGCACGGCGCCGCGCGTCGGTCAGGCCTTGGTCGCCACCACGGCGTACTCGCCTTGTGTCTTCCGATCCTGCTCGATGTCGCCCTGTCCGTTGGGATAGAACACGTACGCCTCATCGAACCCGGTGAGCCAGCACAGCGCGACTGCCACTTCGGGGAAAATCGGGCGCTGGTGCGTGAGATCGGTGTAGAAGGTCTTGAACGCCTCGAGCGAATGGGGATTGACCGTCTCGAAGATGAGCTGGCCGCCGGCCCGCAGCTTCGAGCGACTGACCTCGAGAAACGACAGCAGCACGTCGTAGGGCAGGTGCTCCACGACCTGCGCCGCAAAGACGGCCGGCACGGAGTCGTCCGGTCTGGCCTTCAAGTACTCGATGCCGTCACGCTGTTCGACGGCATGCCCTTTCGTCCGGCAGCGCTGCACCATCGACGCATCGTTGTCGACGCCCACGGCCGGCACGCCGGCCTCGCGGAGCAGGTCCAGCAGTTCGCCGCGGCCGCAGCCAATGTCGACGACGCTGCCGTGAGCTGCCAGAATCGGCAGGTACACCCGCTGCCGTTGCGCGATCAACGCTTCTGGACCGCGAAATACGTCCTCGAATCCTGAATAGACGCCTTGGACGCCATCGCGGCGCTTCTGAAAACCGAGCACCTTCCTTCCCTGCGCATCGACATGGTGAAACGGATTCGGCTCCGCCATGAATGGCGGTGCGTAGAGGCGATGCTGCAATCGTAGAAAGCCAGAGGTGTTCACCTGGCCAAGCTGATCGGTCAGATTCTCGAGGTGCTGAGCTGCATTCGCCTGGAAGGTGACGGTCCCTGCCTCGAGTGCATGGACTGCACTCCAGACCGCCTGCAGAGCCTCCCTTTGCGCGGGTTCCGCCCTCGCCGCCTGGGCAGCCAATTGCACCGCGTCGCGGACCGCCGCGACGATCGCACCCTGCAGATGGCGCTGATGCCACCAGTACGGTCGCAAGACCTTGAAGAGGAGCCGTTGCGCGAGAAGGAGCGCGCCTCGAAAGGGCTTGCCCGGGGCGACGCTCGGTTCGGGCGTCAGTTGGGCGGCGATGCTATCCAGCGTCGCCGTCACAGAGGTATGAGCCTCCCCTGAAATTGCGGCGATCTGCGATGCAGGAATCGCGGCGCCTTCGTTCGAGCGCGCGCGACGGATATCGTCGAGACGCCTTTCCACCACCTTGGCTGTCCTCTCCATCGTGTGCTTCGTCAAAATGTCCTGGCGGGCCTGCCGCGCCTTGCGCGCCGCCTCTTCGCGCGCTTCGTACACGCGCCTCATCAAGTGAGCCGCCTGATCCAGGTCGGGTTCGGCCCACGCAGAGCTCTGCGGATAGGGATCGCATTCCTTCCCGACCTGTGTCTTTACGTAGTTGACCAGGTAGCTGTTCTCCGGCGTCATGAAATCAAGGTTGCCCGAATACGCTGTCGCGATCACCGGCTTCTCCAGCCCCATCGCTTCAGCGATCGTCAGCCCGAAGCCCTCCGACCGATGCAATGACACGTAGCAATCGCAGAGCCCAAGAAGCGAATTCTTCTGTTCGGCGGAGTAGTACTCGTCGACGATGAGCACATCGGGCCGGCCTTCGGCCGCGGCGCGGACCTTTTCGAGATCGTTCAGCCGCGCATCTCCATTAATCGTCTTGATCACCAGCACCGGACCTTCGCCGGGCCGAAACGCCCTGGCGAATGCGCGAATCAGCCCCAATGGGTTCTTACGTTCGACGATGGAGAAGAAGTCGAAGATGAACAGGAACATGAACGAAGAGGGCAGCCTGAGACTTTCTCTCGTCACATCCGGCGAACAGATTGGAACCGGAATCGGAAGGGGAATCGTATAGACCGGCCTGCGCCCGATCGTTCGAACCGCATGTGTGACGAAGTCGGTCGCCGCCCACACTTCGTCGACGTAGTCGAATCCGGGATGCATGATCGCCGGGAAGTGTTCGAGCTCCCAGAACCAGTAGCCGACATTGTACCTGCCGTCGAGAAACGCCCTGCCGGCGTCGCGGATGAAATCCGGAGTTCGGTCGGCGTTGACGCAGATGATGTTGATGTCGAACGGGGCCCGGCCGTTGCCACGGTCCTCGAAGGCATGCGCCTTCCGGCTTGCAGTCGCACCGTAGGTGAGGGTGGAGCTCGGAATGCCGGCCGCGTCGACCGCGCTCGTCAGCAGCCGTGCGGCCTCACCAATCCCGAGCTCAGCCCGGAAGTAGCCGGCGATGTTCACTCCCGCCTGGAGCCGCGATGGCGGCGCGTAGGGTGCATCGCGGCCCTCCGCGATGTGCGCCGGCGGCAACAACGCTTCGGGGATATGAAACTGTGCAACCCCGTCGTGGCGGAGCCATTCGGCGTATCGTGTCCAGTCGTCCCCCGCCAGATCCGGAAACGCTCTTTGCAGATCCGGGCGGTCGCGATAGATCGCTTCCGCATAGCGCGACACGCGCGGACGCAAACCGCCGGTTACTGGCTCGTTCAACCAGGCCAGGAAATCTTGAGTCCTCTCCGGATCGAACGGATCCGGTGGTTCAGGCCCGCGGCCTTTCTCATGCGCCTCGAGCCCTTTTCGATAGAGACGGCGTATGCGCGCATCGAAACGGAGCCCTGACGGCAGCGAATTCCATCCGTACGGAACCGTTGATACCTCCGCCACCCCGGCGCGCTCGAGGCTTTCGATGTACTCGCGGCAGATGCGAGCCACTGCCGGCCGTTCGCTCAGCAGGATCCGCGGTTTGTCTCCCTGATGCTTGCTCAACAGGTACGGCTTGTTCACGTCGAACCCGCTGAAATGGAAGAACGTGAGCGGCTGTCCGTTGACTTCGTATCCATGACCGTTGCAGGTCAGCTCGCGGGCATGCAGATTCCAGTAGGCCACGTTGTAGGTGGGGTCCTTCAGAAGGCTGTGCTCGAAGAAACCAGGGACGAAATCGACCCACCGCTGATCCGTGAACATCATGCGGTTGTGATCCACGAGCGCGTCGCGGCGCGTCTTCTCCCACCACCACTCCACGAACGGTTCGGATCGCGGACCGAGCGCGATGAAGCCGAGGTTGTACACCCCCGACGACAGAATGTGGAAGTCGTCGATCCGGCGCCCGTCGCGCGGCAGGGGCACGGTCATGTGCGGCGTCAGAGCGATCGAGTGCTGCCGCGCCAGACACGCCGCCTTCTCCAGCGGACCGTATACTCTCGTGTCGGGATCCAGATAGATGATGTGGTCGCTCTCCCCGAGCAGATGCCTCAGGAACATGGGTTTCACGGCGGTCGCAAGCTCGGTGACGTCGTAGATGGCGGCGAGACGGCCAATCTCCGCACGATCGAATCCAATGTCGCCGAGACGACGGCAGCGGAATCGTTCGGCACGCTCGTCGTGTTCGCGCGTCTCGTCGTCGATGAGCAACACCGTGAACCGGCCGTCCGAGTGCTGCTCAAAAAAGGAGTCGGCGAGGACGCGTGCGTGGGCGAGGTAATTGCGCGCGACGATCGTGCAGGCACTGAGCATGAAAGGGACGAGTCTATCTGAACGCGCTGGCGAGTGTCACTGGCGCGGCGGCACGATCTATAATGCGCCCACCCAAGGCATGCCGAAAGCTGGAGAACTCACCTACCTGCAGAAACTCGGGCCCGCCGGGCGAAGGCACGCACTCGACAAGCCCTTCTCAGACCCATTGTGCTGGCGCTACTTGATCGACATTGGCGCAATCCTGTCGCTCCTGCCGCCGCCGCCGGCGAGGCTGCTCGATCTCGGCGCCGGCAGCGGCTGGACGAGCGTATTCTACGCCAGGCGTGGCTACGACGTCGTCGGACAGGATCTCGCGGCCGACATGATCGAGCTCGCGCTGGAGAACAAGCGCCGCTATGAAATCGAGAACCTGCGGTTCGTGCAGGGTGACTACGAGAGCATGCCGTTCGACGAGGAGTTCGATTGCGCCACCTTCTACGACGCACTCCATCACGCCGAGGATGAGCGGTCCGCGATCGCGTCCGTGTACCGGGCGCTGAAGCCCGGTGGCGTCTGTATTACTCTGGAACCGGGTGAAGGGCATGGCGCCGATCCGTCGTCGCTGGAGGTGGTTCGAACCTTTGGCGTGACCGAGCGCGACATGCCGCCCCACCTGATCATCGCGGCCGGCCGCGCGGCCGGATTCGAAACCTTCGAGGTGTTCCCGCCGCCGACGTTGTTCTTCCCACGTCCGCCCGAAGGTCCGGTCACCGCGGCGGACTACTACCGGATCAGTTCGGCCGTGCGAATGCGGAAGTGACGCGTCACTGAACGTGAGGGCGTTGCCACCACTCCGCCTCGCCCGGCTGGCTCGGTCGATCGTACTTCTGTTGACCGCTACGGTCACGCTTGTACCGTTCTCGCCAGGCATGCCGGCGGCCGGTCTCGACCCGTCATGGATGCTGGCCGTCAATCAGGCCGTCGCCCAGGGCCTGTCGTTTGGCGATCAGGTGATCTTCACGTTTGGTCCTTACGCGTCCGTGTACACGCAGCAGTATCACCCCGCAACGGACGCCATGATGCTGGGCGCAAGCATGTCTCTCGCCCTGTCGTACTGGTTGGCGCTCGTCCTCGTCATGTCCGGCGCCAGATGGCCGTGGACGGTGGCCTTCGTCGTCATTTCCCTGGCGGTCACATATTCGCGAGATGCGATCTTCTTTGTCGAGGCGCTCGTCGCCGCTCTGGCCACGTACACGATCGTTTCGTCTTCGCGGGAGTCGCGATCGCCCGGCGTTTCGAGGCTCGTGTGCGTCGCGCTGCTGCTCGCACCGCTCGGACTGCTGCCACTGGTCAAGGGGTCGACGCTCGTCCTGTGCGGCACACTCGCCGCGCTTTGCGTCCTGTTGTCCTTGGCGGAGAAACGCATCGCCATTGCCGTGACGTGCGCGTTG
>Ga0068861_100002322_pt1 | contig 12361 bp, 6 predicted proteins | sample KBSSwiS42_FD_66593 | JGI IMG/M metagenome (GOLD analysis project Ga0068861, IMG submission 66593) | Switchgrass rhizosphere microbial communities from Kellogg Biological Station, Michigan, USA - KBS Switchgrass S4-2 | ecosystem: Host-associated > Plants > Roots > Rhizosphere > Soil ...
CGCTGCGGCCCGCGGCACCCGGCCGTTCGCCGCTCGGCTGCGGCTGCCCCTGCAGTTCCGTTCGCTCGACCCGGCGCGAGTCGGTGGAACAAGCGGCGAGCGCCATCAGACCGAGGCCGAGCAGAGGCGCGCGCATGGCACCAGCATGCGGCAGCGGCGGCCAAAAGCGAAGCATCTCGAGGGCGCGCCGGGGCGCAGGGCGCAAGTTCAGAGGGCAGAGCGCCAGAGCGCGGAGCGCCAGAGCGCCAGAGCGCGGAGCGCCAGAGCGTCAGAGGGGCGGAGCGCCAGAGCGCGGAGCGCCAGAGCGCCAGAGCGCCAGAGCGCGGAGCGCCAGAGCGCGGAGCGCCAGAGCGCGGAGCGTCAGAGGGAGAGCGCGAGACCGACGAACAGCACTACCAGGTGCGGCATCGAAGCAAAAAACAGCGAGCGCGCCCAGCGTAGGTCCGCTGCCGGCTTGAGGCCGTAGGCAGCACCCACCAGAAAGGGCAGGCCAAAACCGACCGCCAGCGCGGCGTACAGCGTGCCGCCCATACCGAGCCAGAGCGGCAGCAGACTCACCAGGAACAGCGCGACGCTCCAGACGACCAGCAAGCGCCGCACGGCCAGCTGCGGGCGGCAGACCGTGAACACGGGCAGCCCGGCGCGCGCGTACTCCGCCTGCCGGAACGTGGCGATGGCGAGGAAGTGCGGCACTTGCCAGACCGCGAGCAGCGCGAACAGCGTCAGCGCGCGCCTGTCGAGCTGCCCACCGGTCACGCTCGCGTAACCGATCAGCGGTGGAATCGCACCCGGCAGCGTGCCGACGTACAACGCGTGCGGCGTGATGCGCTTGAGCGGTGTGTACACCCAGACGTAGCTGACCAGCGCCAGGAGCGCGAGCGCTGCACTGACGAGATCGACGGCGAGCAGGGCCGCGCTACCGATCACGGCCGAGAGCAGCGCCGCGCGCACGACGGGCCTGGCCTGGAGCCGCCCTTCGGGCAACGGACGGTGGCGCGTGCGCGACATCAGCGCATCGAGATCCGACTCCTGCGCCATGTTCAGGGCATTGGCGGCCGCCACCACCAGCGCCGTCCCGACCAAGGTGAGCAGCCAGCGCGCGAGTGAGGAGTGGCCCGGGGCAACCAGGCCCCCGAACAGCGTGGTGATGAGCACCAGCCGGGTAACGCCGGGCTTCGCGAGCTCCAGCCACGGCCGCAGCCGCTCGAGCGCCGCGTGGGTGCCCGCCAGGACCGGCACGGGTGCCGGGTCGCGGGAAACGCGAACGCTCAATTCCTGCGCAGCACGGATACTCATGCGAAAGTTTTCCCGATCTGGCCGAAAGCGCGCCGGATGGCAACGGCGCAGAGTGCAGATGTAAGGCAGGCAACGGCCGCAGCCGGACATGTCGCTAGGCGCCGGGCTCCCTCTGCCTCGAGGCTCGGCTGCGGCGGCCTCCCATCCGCACCACCACGGGCGCCGGGCCGGCCTTCGAGACATAAAGATCTCGGCCGCTTCGTCCGCTGTAGAATCAGGCGGGGTTGGACCATGGGATCGCCCGGGCGAGCTCGGGTCGGCAGCCTCCACGTCAGGTCACAGGAGCAGGCAACATCATGAATGCGTTCCCGCGGATTTCGCTCGGCTTTTGTACTCTGCTGGCGCTCGTCGCGGGCGCAGCGGACGGGCACGCGGAGTCGACCGGCGCAAACCGGGCCAAGGGCATCAGCGGGGGCGCTCTGGTCGGAGCGGAAGTGGTGCTGATGACGGAAGCGGCTCTGGGCGCGCAAGCCGGCTGGCTCTACGCCGTCGGTGGCCTCGTGGGTGGCGGTGGTGGTGGCCTGGCCGGTTACTACATCGGCGGATCCAGCAGCCCCAAGCCGCCATCCTTTCTGCTCGCCGGCGGCATCGCGCTCGTGATCCCGACCTTGATCGGTGTGGTGACGGCGACTCAGTTTGCGCCGCCGGACTCCTACCGGCAGGAGCGCTCGCCCGACGAGGACGCGCCGGCGGACGCTCGGCTGGAGCTGCCCAGCATCGAAGTCGCCCGCTCGTTCAGCGACGAGGAGGTGCATATGTTCCGCGTGCAGCAGGCCACGGCACTGCATCTCTCCTTGCTACGCGGTGTATTCTGACAGGTAAGGAAAGCTGCTTCACCTGCCCCGTGGCAAGAGTGGCTCGTGGTTGGACAATTCGAAAAACCGGGCCTTGGTTGTCGTCGCGCATTGCCCGTAACATCTAGCAATGCGGTCGTGAGTCGAGCGGTTCTCGTCTCCCTATCAAGATGACGTCAGTAGCCAACGACCTAGCAGGCAACGACTTAGCAGCCAGTGAGCGTAGAAGCGTAGACATGGTTCAAGCAGCCGCTAACAAGTCCTCCAGTCGCAGCAGTCGCCAGCGGGACGACCTGGCGCTCAACAAGGTCATCGCGGGCCGCTATCGGCTCGAAGCGCGCATCGGCGAGGGCGGCATGGGCATCGTGTACCGTGCCCGCCACGTACTCATCGATCGCGTGGTAGCCGTGAAGTTGATCCGTCCGGATCTGCGCGGTGAAACGCATCTGCGCGCGTGGATGTTGCGCGAGGCGCGCGCGGCCAACCGCGTGGACCACGCGCACATCATCGACATCCACGACATCGGCGAGACCGACGATGGCGAGCTGTACCTGGTGATGGAGTACCTGGTCGGCACGCCGCTCTCGACCGAGATCGCGCGCGGCCCCATGCCGATTCAGCGCGCGGTGGACGTGCTCGAGCAGATGGGCGCGGCGCTCGCGCGCGCACACGACCTGGGTGTGGTGCACCGCGACCTGAAGAGCGACAACATCCTGCTCACCACGCGCGGCGGCCGCAAAGACTTCGTCAAGATCCTCGACTTCGGGCTGGCCGCGCTGGCGCACGACCCGCGCCTGGCGCCCAAGGGCGCCGTGTTTGGCACGCCCGAATACATGTCGCCGGAACAGGCGCGCGGTGAGACAGCGGGCCCGCAGTCGGATCTGTACGCGCTCGGCATCTTGTTCTTCGAGATGATCACCGGGCAGCTGCCGTTCCGCTCGAGCGATCGTGACACGCTGCTCGAGCTGCAGCGCACCGGCGCCGCACCGCGCCCCAGCAGCATCCGCAAGGACTGCAACCCCGTCGCCGAGCGCATCATCCTGCGCCTGCTGGAGAAAGAACAGCGCCGGCGCTACCGGGACGGCCATCATCTCCTGGAAGAGTTGAAGGCGCTGCAGCGCTCGCTGCCGTCGCAGGCCTGGGACAAGACGGCCGATCCCCAGCAGCAGCCCGGAATTCCCCCGCCCCCGCCGCCGCCACGCTCGGCCGACGTCACCGAGTGGGCGAGCCGCGCGGGGCTGTTCTCGCGCATGATTGCGCGTGCGTATCCGAGCGCCAACGCCGACCCGGAAGTGATGCGGGCCATGCAGCGCGCCTGGGAGCTGGCCGCCAAGGCCAACGGGCTCGAAGGCGAGATCGCCAGTCACACCCGCCGGCTCGAGGCCCTCGAGCGCCGCGGCCGCGCGCTGCGCGCGGAGATTGGCCGCAAAGTGGAAGAGCTGGCGCAGGAAGAGTCGCGCTCGCTGCGCGACGTGAGCGCCTTTCAGGAAGAAGAGACCGCCGCTCGGCTGGAGCTGGAGAAGGCCGAAGAAGCAGCGCGCGATCTCAAGATCCGCGCCGACGGCGCCGGCAACGAAGGCACCCGCGAGTTGTACGAACAGTGCGGCGCCGCGCACGCGATCGTCGAGCTCAAGCGCCAGTACGCGAAATCGCGCGAGGCCAAGCGGGCCGCCCGCAATGCCACGGCCAAGGACCTGCGCGCGCAGATCGAGCAGCTGCGGGCGCAGCTCGCCCGCTACGCCGAGGCGCTGGAAGAGGATCTCGCGCAGGGTCGCGAGAAGGTCGCCAAACGAGCCCGGGACGGCCTGAGCTACGAAGAGGCGTTCAAGGAGACGTCGAACTTCATCGTGCGTCACCTGCGGGGCAAGCCCGAGTGCCGCGACCTGTTGAACGAGTTCGTGTCCTCGGGCGGCCAGCACGGGCAACGCACCCCGAGCGAAGACCGCCCCGAGCCGAAGCCGCTCGACGCCCCCTGAAGCGCTACGCCCCGCGCTGCAGGTCAGCCCCTTCGGACCAGGTGACCCCAGCTCGAGTCGGCATGCTCGGGCGTTACAGGCGCGCCAGCGGGCACATTCTAGCGGGGAGCGGGCACGCTGAGGAGCCGAGCCCCTGTGCGGCGCTGGCCGCTCGGTGACGATCCGCGGGCGCACCACCCCTGCCTGCGCCTGCGCACCTCTGCAGCTGTTGCCGAGCGCCTGAAGCTGGCATAAACCAGGATCGAACAGCTCGAGACGCGGCCAGATGACGAAGCGATGACGTCCACACTAACGCAGACCTCGGATGAGCGTGCCGCCGTGGCCTCGGAGCGGCCGTGGCTGGATCACTACCCCGAAGGGATGAGCTGGGCTATCGCCACGGATACCTACCGGAACGTGCTGGAGCTGCTGGAGCCAGCGTTCCAAGGCCACGCCGACTCGCCCGCTCAGGAGAATCTCGGCCAGAGCATGAGCTACCGTGAGCTCGAGCTACAGTCGCGTCAGCTCGCCGCGTTCTTTCAAGCGCGCAACCTGCAGCCGGGCGACACGCTGGCGATCCAGATGCCTAACGTCCTGCAGTATGCGGTGACGCTCCTTGCCGGCATTCGCGCCGGGCTCCGGATCGTGAACATCAACCCGCTCTACACCCCGGCGGAGATGCGCGGCCCGCTGCGAGACTCGCGCGCCCGAGCCATCGTCATCCTGGCGAACTTCGCGGACAAGCTGGAAAAGGTGCTGCCGGAGACGGAGATCTCGCTCGTGCTGGTGACCGAGCTCGGCGATGCGCTCCGTGGCCTGAAGCGACCCCTGGTCAACTTCATGGTGCGCTACGTGAAAAAGCTCGTGCCGCGCTATCACCTGCCCCAGGCCGTGTCCTGGCGAGGCGCGCTGCGCGCCGGAGCGAGCACGCACTACCAGCGTCCCGACGTGCCCGGCGATCGAACGCTGTTTCTGCAATACACGGGCGGCTCGACCGGAGTTCCCAAGGCCGCCGATCTCACGCACGCGAACATCGTAGCCAACGTGTTGCAGACCAAGGCGGCGTTCAACATGCTGGTTCCCGGCACAGAGGTGCTGCTCGCGGCGCTGCCTTTTTACCACATCTTCGGGCTCACCGTGAACAGCCTGTTCATGATGCACATCGGCGCCAAGCTGGTGCTGATCACGAACCCACGGGACATTCGCGCCTTCATCCGGGTGATGCGCCGCTGCCGCTTCAGCATGTTCACCGGTCTAAACACCCTGTTCAACGCGCTGATGGACCACGCCGATTTTTCGAAGATCGACTTCGGGTCGAGCAAGCTGTTCGTGGCGGGCGGCATGGCCTTGCAGCAAGCCGTGGGGCAGCGCTGGCTCGAGTTGACGGGCAAACCCATCCTGGAGGGCTACGGCCTGAGCGAGACCTCGCCCGTGCTGTCCTGCAACGTGCCCTCGCACAACGTGCCCGGCAGCGTCGGGCAGCCGTTTCCAGCCACCGAGATCGCCATTCTCGACGCCGAGGGGCGGCGCGTACCGCTCGGGGAGCGCGGTGAAATCTGTGCGCGCGGTCCGCAGGTGATGCGCGGCTACCATCAGCAACCCGACGAGACAGCGCGCGTTTTCACGGCCGACGGTTGGTTCCGCACGGGCGACATCGGCACCATGGACGAGCGCGGCTACCTTCGCATCGTCGATCGTCTCAAGGACATGATTCTCGTCTCCGGCTTCAACGTCTACCCGAACGAGGTCGAAGACGTGCTCAAGACCCATCCCGACGTGCTGGAGTGCGCCGTGATCGGGATGCCAGACCCGCAGTCCACGGAGCGGGTCAAAGCCTGCGTCGTACGCAAGCGCGCGTCGCTCACGGAAGAGGAGCTCATCCGTCACTGTCGTGAGTCTCTGGTCGCCTACAAGGTGCCGAAGGTCGTGCAGTTCTACGATGAATTGCCCAAGACCAACGTCGGCAAGATTCTGCGGCGCGAGCTGCGCTGAGCGCAGTCCGGCGCGGTGCCAAGCGGCACCCCGCAGCGGGTCAGGCAGCTCGGCGCGCTCGGGTGCGCAGAAACGAGAGCAGCCGCACCAGGTCGTGAGAACCGGCGCCGAACGCGCGAGGACGGTAGCCTTCGCCCCAGCGCTGCGCTTCCGCGACGGCGGCGCTGCGCGCCTCGGGGGACTCGAGCAGGTCGGTCGCGCAACGGTCGCGCGTGCGCCGCTCGCGAGACGCCCGCGTGACGGCGCCGAAGCGGGCGTAGTCCTCTGCGCCCAGAAATGCCTGGATCAACTCCGCCTCGCCCGCGAGCCGAGCCAGAGTGCCACTCGGATCCGCAGCGCGCGCGTCGGGCTGCGCGTCGCACAGCTCGCGAGCGAGCACGCGGAAGGCGAACAGCGTTTCGAGGTAGCCGACGTCGTCGACGCCCTCCGGAATCAGGTCCGCGGCGTGTAATAACTGGTTCAGGGTCTCTGCGCCGAAACGCCGCAGCGCTTCGGGAGCATCGTCCCGGTCGAGCAGCAGCGACAGGTCCCGCGCCTCCTTGCCGAGCCCTCCGAGCCAGCTGCCGAACGCGGCTCGAAAGCTCGCGTCCGACGGGGCTGGGCTCGCGAACGGTTCGCTCTGCACGGGGCTCAGCCCGTCCAGCTGAGACTCGTCCAGCGCAGATTCAGTCACGGAGCTCAGCGCCTCCACTTGATGCTGCAACCGATGCTCGGCTTCTGGTCCGAGCTGGGCGACTTGCCCGCCAGCAGGGCCTGCACCGCGGCACGCAGATCGCCGCCCGTCACGGGCACCGCGTTATTCGGACGGGAGGCGTCGAACTGACCGCGATAGGCGAGCTTGCCGGCAGAGTCGAAGACATAGAAGTCCGGCGTGCAGGCCGCATCGAACGCCCGCGCCACGTCTTGCGTCTCGTCATACAGGTAGGGAAAGGTGAACCCATGCTTCTTGGCCTCCGCTGCCATCGGCTGCGGACCGTCCTGTGGGTGACTGGTCACGTCATTGGAGGAGATGGCGACAAAAGGCACCCCAACCTCCTGGCAATAGCGGCCAAACTCCACCAGGCCCGCCCGGATGTGCACGACGAACGGGCAGTGATTGCAGATGAACGCCACGACCCCCGGCCCGCGGCCGCGCAGATAGGCGTCCGTGACGGTCTCCCCACGGGCCGTGCCCGGTGTGAGGGAGCGGGTATCGGGCAGTTCAAAGGAGGGAAGTGCGGCTCCTAGCTGTCTCATCGTGGATGGCGTCGCGGACATGGTCACCTCATCTCTCGACCGGCATTTCAGCCGGCATGCATCTCAGCCGGCATGCATCGCCGGATCCTTACCTCATCCTGCCGCGTCGAGGCACCCCAACGCGAGCGCACGAGGAACCCATCTCGTACATCGATAGGCGCCCGGCGGCAATCCGGAGTCCCCATCTGCCCGGGAGCAGGCGCCGAAACGACCGGCCGTGAAGTTCCAGGTCTGGATCCCCGGCCGTGGGCTCGCCTACTGTTATACACTAGCCGGGTCTGACCGAATCTCATGAGAGGGTCGGGCAGCTCCGCGGACATTTCGCGAGCTCGGTCCGCTGCGTCCACGGCGATGCGCGGTCGGCGGGCCCCTGCCCCAGCTCCCTGCAGAAGATGATGCAACCATCCCTTTCCCCAGCGCACGACGACATCCCCGAACCCCTGCGCAGCGCGCTCGAAGAGGCTCGCGCAGAACCCGAAAATGGCGACCGTTGGGCTGCCCTCGACGAGGCGGCGCGCGAGTACGATCAGCCCGATGAGGTCTCGGCCCTCTATCACGAGGTGCTGGCCAGCGATCTCGGCGCGCTGGCGCTGCTCTCGATCGGCGAGCGTGCGGTCGCCTTCCACGACGAGTGGTTCGACGATCCGAGTCACAACATCCAGATCCTGAAGCGCCTGGCCGCGTTCGACACGGGCGGTAGCTGGGCCTTCGAAAAGCTCAGCTTGCTGCTCACGATGGCCGAGCGCTGGGAGGAGCTGCTGGCCGAGTACGATCGCAAGCTGGCGCGCACCGCGGACCCGGCGCGGCGGCGGCCGCTGCTCGAGGAAGCTGCCCGCATCGCCAAAGACTTCGCCGGGCAAGGCGAGCGCGCGAGCGACTATCTGAAGGAGCTGCTGCTCACCTCGCCGGACAACGCACAGCTCGCGGAATCTCTGCAGCGGCGCCTGGAACGCCAGCACCGGCATCAGGACCTGATCGAGATCTGGGGCGCGCGGCTCAGCAACCTGCCGCCCGCCGAGGCACTGAGCACGCGGGTCCAGATCGCGGACCGGCAGCTCAACGAGCTCGGGGACGCCGTGGCGGCGCTGCACATGGCCGAGGAGATCTCGGGGCTCGAGAACGGGCAGGACGATGCCTGTCGCCTGCTCGAGCAGATCGCTCAGCGCCAGGCGGCTCCGGTGGCGCCGCGCCGGCGGGCGCTCGAGATCCTGCGCGAGCGCTATGCCAGCGCGCGCCGTCCGGAGGACGTGATCCGCGTGCTCGAGACGTCGCTCGGCGTGGCGGAGACCGGCGAGCAGGAGCGCGAGCTGCACGAGGCCTGTGCCTCCTGGCTGATTCGCAGCGAGCGCTACGAAGAGGCGCTCAACCATTCGGCGGCGTTGCTGCGGCTCGTACCGGAGTCGAACGACGTGCACACCCAGCTGCGCAGCCTGGCCGACCGCACGGGCCGTCAGGATCTGTACGCGAGTGCTCTGGTGAGCGCGTCCGAGAGCTCCGCGAATGATGAGCGCCGCATCGAGCTGCTGGTGGAAGCCGGCAAGGTGTACGAGGTCAAGGTAGCCGATCCGAGCTCCGCCACGGAGCTGTACCTGGGCGTGCTCGACGATCCGCGCGCCGGCGAGGCGCCGCGGCTGTTCGTGGCGCGGCGCCTGCGCCAGCTGCTGGCCGACGCCGGCGATCACGACCGTCTGCTCGGAGTGCTGGAGCGGCTGGCAGTGCTGGAGCCGAACCAGCGCGGCCAGCGGCACGTGCTGGCGGAGGCAGCCAAGCTCGCTGACGAGCTCGGGGAGCTCGAGCGCTCGCTCGAGCTGTGGCAGCGCTGCCTGGAGGCGAGCGAGGGCGATCTCAGCGCGCTCGACTCGCGGATTGCGATCCTGGAGCGCGCGGAGCGCTGGGACCCGTTGATCGACGACCTGCGGCGCCGCGCGCAGGCCAGCAAGAAGGCCGGCGCGCGCCGCAACGACCTGGTGCGCGTGGCTCGCATTTACGAGACGCGGCTGTTCCGGCTGGAGAGCGCCATCGACGTGTGGCGGGACATCGAGCAGCAGTTCGGTTCCAACGCCCAGACGGTGGATGCGCTGGTCGACCTGTGCACGGCCGCCAATCGTCACAGCGACGTGATCGGTCTGCTCGGCACTGCGGTGGAGACGGAGCCGGACGCGCGCCGCCGCACCGATCAGCTCGCGCGCCTGGGCGACGTGTACCGGGAACACGAAAAATCGCCGGGCCGCGCCATCGAATATTACCGGCAGGCGCTGGAGCTGAACGCGCTGCACGAGGCAGCGCGCTCGGGCCTGCGCGCACTGCTCGGCTCCGAGGCGCACGCGCACGATGCGGTCGAAACGCTGGCCAGCGCGCTGACCGCGGCCGACGAATGGCCGGGCGTGCTGGAGCTGGTCGAGCTGCGCGTGCGCGCCAGCGCGGGTCCGACCGCGGCGCGCGTCATCTTGCTGGAGGCGGCGAACATCCTGGAGCAGCGCGCCCAGGATCCGAGCGGCGCCCTCATCTATCTGTGCCGCGCCTTCGAGCTCGATCCCAACCCCGACCTCGAAAACGAGCTGCGCCGCCTGGCGCGCAGCAGCGGCGAGTGGGGTGTCGCGGTGTCGGGCTACCAGCGCGCCATCGATCGCTGCAAGGACCTGGAGCGCGGCCGGGAGCTGCGCTTCGCGCGCGGCCAGATCCTGGAAGAGCGCATGGAGGATCGCGAAGCGGCGCTGGCTTGCTACCGACAGATCGTCGAGAGCGAGCCGTCGCATCGCGACGCCGCCTGCGCCGTCGCGCGGGTCGCGACGCGCGTGCGAGCCTGGCACGAGGTCGCCTGGGTGCTGGTCGAGAACTCGCTGGCGCTCGGCCACGTCGATCGCAAGGTGGCCGACGCAGTGGAGAGCGCCTCCGAAGCCGCGCGTTCCTGGGAGCACACCGGGCACGCGATCCTGGAGCGCATCGACGCGACCCCCGGGCTACCGGCGCGCGTGGCGCACGACCTGCGGCGCCAGCTGGGCATCTGGTACCGCGACCATCGCGCCGACCCGAAGCTCGCCGAGTCGCTGCTCAGCCTGGCGGTGCAAAGCCAGCGCGAGGCCGACACTCTGCGCATGCTGGCAGACCTGCGGCGGCGCGCGCCTGGCCGCCCCCTGGTGGAGACCCTGATGCAGCTGGCCGACGCCGTCAGCCCCGAAGATCTCTCGGTGTTGCACGAGGCCGCCGGCGTGGCGCTCGAGGTGGTCAAAGACAGCGCGCTCGCCAAGCCCATCCTGGAGCGCGCGCGGCGCAGCGCGGGCATCGCCATGGCCGAGCTGGCAGAGCACACGCCGGACGGGGCGCTGGGCTCGCTCGCCGATCGGGTCGCCTGGTGGTCGATCGAAGAGCTGGTGAAGCTCGAAAAGCAGCGTGCTGGCTTCTCCCAGGCCTTGCGCTTGCTGGTGGATGGCGCCGCTCTGCCCTTCGACCGTGAGCGCTCGATCGCTCTCAGCTACCAGGCCGCGCAGATCGCCGTGGAGGCGCTGAACGACCCGGACCTGGGCGCGGAGATCTGCCGTAGCTTGCTGGCCAAGGCGCCCGAGCACGCGGCGACCATCGAGCTGCTCGGCGGCATCTACGAGCAGGGCCAGCGCTACGCCGAGCTGCTCGGCTTGCGCCAGCAGGAGCTGTTGCTGAACCCGGCCCTCGAGCGGCGGCTCGAGCTGCGCCTCGACGAGGCGCGCATTCTCGATCTCGTGGGCGAGGGCCCGGCCAAGCGCATCGAGGTGCTGCAGAAAAACGTCGAAGAGAGCCCGGGCCATACCCCCTCGATCGACGCGCTGGAACGCATCCTGGCTTCGAGCGGGGAGAATGCGGGGCTGTATACGCTGCTCGCCCAGCAAGCCAAGCGCGTGGCGCGCTCGGACGACCGTGAGTCCGCCGCCGCGCTCTGGGCGCGCGCGGGTCAATTGAGCCAGGTCTCGCTCGGCAACGTCGAACAGGCGTTCGCTGCATATGAGGCCAGCGTGGCGCTGTCGCCGACTCCCGAGGTGCTGGACGCCCTGGCGGAGCTCAGCGTGGCGCGCGGCAAGCACGAGGCGGCCGTGCAATGGCTGGAGCGCCGGCTGGAGCTCACGCCGGAGAACAACCTGCCGGCGCGGCGCAAGACGCTCTTGGGCCTGTGCACGGCGCTGCGCGCCTCGGGCGACGATGTGCGCGCGCGCAGCTACCTGACGGAGGCGCTGCACACCGACCCGGCCGCGGTAGAGCTGCGTTCGCTGCTCGCGGAGTCGTATCGCGCGCAGGAGGACTGGGAGCTGCTGGCGCCGCTGCTCAGCGCCGGCGTGGAGCATGCGCCGGATCGCACCGTTCAGGTGCAGTACCTGCGCGACGCGGCCCAGGTGCGTCGCGACCGGCTCGGTCAGCTCGACGAGGCCATTCCGCTCTTGCAGCACGCGGTGCAGCTCGAGCCCGGCGATCGAGAGCTGCGGCTGTCGCTGGCCGATGCGCTGCGCCAGCAAGAGCGCTACGAGGAAGCGCGCCTGCTCCTGACCGGTCTGCTCGAGGCGTTTGGCCGCCGGCGCACGCCCGAGCGCGCCAAGGTGCACTACCAGCTGGCCCAGATCGCACGCGCGACCGGCAACCTCGATGTGGCCCTGTCGGAGCTCGAGCTGGCCTCCAAGGTCGACCGCAACAACCTCCAGATGCTCAAGCTGCTCGGCGAGGTGGCGCGCGAGAAGGGCCACCTGGAAGAGGCGGAGCGCGCCTATCGCGCGCTCTTGCTGCTGCTCGGGCGCGCTCGCGCCGACGGCGCGGAGGCGCAGGCGGGCATCGGGGAGAGCTCGATCTTGTTCGAGCTGTACCGCATCGCCAACGAGCTCGGGCAACAGGACCGGGCCAAGGATCTGCTGGACTCCGCGCTCGAGGCCGGAGCTCAGGACAACGAAGAGGCGCAGCGGCTGGAGAGCGCGCTGCGCGAGGCGGGCCATCACGACCTCTTGCTGCGCGCGCTGGAACAGCGGATGCACCACGCCAAGGACGCGGCCACCCAGGGCGCGATTCTGCGCAGCAAGGCCGAGGTGCTGATCGGCCTCGGCCAGCGCGACGCCGCGCTCGATTGCCGCCTGC
>Ga0068861_100002323_pt1 | contig 12357 bp, 10 predicted proteins | sample KBSSwiS42_FD_66593 | JGI IMG/M metagenome (GOLD analysis project Ga0068861, IMG submission 66593) | Switchgrass rhizosphere microbial communities from Kellogg Biological Station, Michigan, USA - KBS Switchgrass S4-2 | ecosystem: Host-associated > Plants > Roots > Rhizosphere > Soil ...
GCGCGCACGGCCTCGATCGCCTCGAGCTGGTCGGGCGTCTCGCGGTACGGGAAGCGGCCCTCGAACTCGAGCTGCCACTCGCTGTCGTGCGGGAAGGCGTGTCCGGCGCGGCGCTTGCGCTCGGCGTACAGGTTGATCAGCTCGCCCGCTAGCGCCTGAGCGGCGCGGCGGGCCTTCAGCTTCATCTGCTCCCACTGCTTGCCGCCGAGCTTCGAGAGCGGCGGGTCGCCGGCGTCGGCGCCCACGTAGCGGCTGATCTTGTGGAGCTGGTCGCTCGGCACGAAGACGCGGTCGCCGTCGCGGTACTCGAGCTCCAGGTAGTCGCGCGTCACGCCGCCGACGGTCTTCGTCTCGAAGCCCGTGAAGCGGGCGATGCCGTGGTCCTCGTGCACCACCGGCGACCCGGCGCGCAGGTCCGTGAAGGAGGCGATCGCCCCCGGGCCGGCGGGACGCTCGGCACGGCGGCGCCTCAGCAGGCGGTGCTCGGGCAGCACGGCCAGCTTCAGGTTGGGTGCGATGAAGCCGTCGCGCAGGCTGGCGTGGGCGAACGTCAGCGACGGGTCCTCCGGCGCCGGCTTGCCGTCGAGGAATGCCGCCTGCATGCGGGCCATGTTGAGCTGGGCTCGCTCGGCCTCCCCGCGGCGGGCCCAGGCCACGAAGGTGCGATAGCCGGAGCGGACCAGCTTCTCGAGCTCCGGCTCGGCGTCGCGCAGGGAGCGCGCCGCCGTGTCGGCCGACTGGGCCCGGAACTCGTGCGGCTGGTCCTGGGAGATGCTGGACAGGCGGAGGCGCGCGCGTGCGTCGAGCGCGGCGTCCAGCGCCTCGGGCTTCACGTACAGGTGGTGGGCGTCCTCGTCGTGGAAGCTGGTGGTCACGTCCTCCCAGTAGTCGCGCAGTGCAGGCGCCAGCTCCTCCTCGGCCGCGATCGCCACGAGCGCGTCCTCCGGAACCAGGTCGAGCAGCTCGCGGAAGCGCTCGACCGGGAGCACCTCGGCGATGTCCGGGCGCTCGTTCTCCTCGGTGGCGGCGGCGATCTCCGCAAGCTCGCGGTGCTCCGGCGCCAGCTCCGCGGCGGGCGCTATCTCGACCCGCTCGGCCTCCTCGAGCGAGCGCTGGGTGAAGGTGGAGAACCAGGTGAGGCGCTCGACCTCGACGTCGAACAGCTCGCAGCGCACGGCGCGCTCCTCGGTGGCCGGGTAGACGTCGAGGATGTCGCCGCGGATGGCGAACTGGCCGCGGTCCTCGACCTGGTCGACGCGCTCGTACCCGCAGGCAACGAGCTGGTCCGCGGTCTCGTCGAGGTCGAGCAGCCCGCCCTTCTCGATCTCGAAGCCGCGCGGGCGGAGGTCGGGATCGGGAACCTTCTCGGCAAGCGCCACCGCGGAGGTGACGAGGACGGCAGCCTGATCACCGAGCAGCGAGTCCAGCGCTGCGATGCGCAGGCCGACGAGGTGCGGCGGCGGCGCGAGATGCGACTCGTACCGCATGCCGCGCGCCGGGTAGAAGCGCACTGGACGCGGCGCGAGGAAGGCCTTCAGGTCCGCCGCCAGGTCGCGGGCGGCGCGATCGTCGCCGGCGACGATCAGTGCGGGCTGCTCGGGATCCGAATCCAGGAGGGACGCGAGCAGATACGGGCGCAGGCTGGCCGAGACGAAGGCACGCTGGGGCGACCCGTGGGCCTCCTCGACGAGCCTTTCGACCGCATCGTCGTTCTTGGCGTATGTAAGTAGGGACCTGAGCATGCGCTTTTGGGCAAGCACCGGGCTGTGCCCGGTGCGCAGCCACGGCTTTCGGCCGCCCGGCGGCGCCGCGCGGCTCTCTACTCCGAGTCTACGCGCCGCTCTATCTCGTCCACCGCACGCTCCACCAGCTCCCGAACCTCGCCGGCATCCTCCGAAAAGCGGCCGAGGACGTACCTGGACACGATCTCGGGATCGGTGCTCTCCGGACGGCCGACGCCCACCCGTACGCGCACAAAGTCGCCACTCCCGAGTCCTCTTTTCACAGACTTGAGCCCGTTGTGGCCAGCGAGGCCGCCCCCGATCCTCGCCTCGATCTTTCCGAACGGCAGATCGATCTCGTCGTGGACCACGAGCACATGGTCGAGGTCCACGCCAAGTGCGCCGCGCGCGGGGCTCACAGAGTTGCCGGACTCGTTCATATACGTCTGAGGCAACAGGACCGCCACTCGCTTGCCCTCTGTGTAAAGCCCGCCGTACTTCTGCTTGAACCTCGGCAGGCCCAATCGGTCGGCGAGCAGCTTCGCCACCTCGAAGCCCACGTTGTGGCGCGTGCGGGCGTAGCGGTCGCCCGGATTCCCCAGACCTACAACCAGCCAGTCGGCCTTTCCGCCGCGGCGGAAGAGGCTCACCGCGGCCGCCCGAGCGTTGCTCGGCGGGCCGCGTTCACTCGGAGCCCTCGGCCTCCTCGGACGGGGCAGCCTCGCCCTCGGCGGGAGCAGCGCCCTCCTCGCCCTCGGCGGCCTCTTCGCCCTCGACGACCTCGCCCTCCTCGCCGACCAGCTCGGTCTCCTCCTCGATCTCGGGCTCCTCGACCTCGGTCGGGACGACCACGGTCGCGAGGATCGTCTCCTCGGGATCGTCGAGGAAGGTCACGCCCTGCGGCGGGCTGATCTCGGAGAGGTGCATGGTCGCGGCGATCTCGAGCCCGGAGACGTCCACGACGATCGCCTCGGGGATGTCCGTCGGAAGCGCCTCGATGTTCAGCTGGTGGGTCACGTGCTCGAGCACGCCGCCCTCCTTGATGCCGGGCGCCTCCTCGGCGCCCTCGAGGTGGACCGAGACCTGCGTCTGGATCTTCTCGTCGAGGCGGACCTCGAGGAGGTCGATGTGGAGCAGCTCGTCGCGGACGGGGTGCTGCTGCTGGTCCTTGACGATCACCGGGCGGGTCTTGCCGCCCACCTTGAGGTCGATCAGCGCCGAGCCGGCGAGCACCTGCCGGAGATCGCGCCAGTTGACCTTGAATGACGTGGACTCGCCGTCCTTGCCGCCGTAGACCACGCCGGGCACGTAGCCCTCGCGGCGCAGCCGCTTGGCCGCGCGCGTGCCGCGCTCGGTGCGATCTTCGACGTCGAGAGTGGGTCGCGTTCCATCCGCCATGACGGCTGGCCAGTGTAGCGGGGTACCTATGGTTGGAGCTGTGGCGCGGGGCGACGACACCGACATTCCCAGGGGACGTATCCGCCGCACAGCGCAGGTGGGGTCGGTCGTGGGCTCGCAGGGCGCCCGCTACGCCGGCACGCGCGCCCGCAATCTGACGCGCGATCCGGAGGAGGCCGCCCAGGCGCTGGAGCAGCGGCATCTGGACGTCGCCGAGCAGATGGTCGAGACGCTCGGCCGGATGAAGGGCGCGGCCATGAAGATCGGCCAGCTCGCCTCGTTCATCGACACCGAGTTCCTTCCGCCCGAGTACCGCGACCTCTACCAGGACAAGCTCGCCACTCTCCGTTCCACCGCGCCGCCGATGCCGTGGAAGAAGGTGCGCGGGGTGCTCGACGAGGAGTGGGAGGAGCCGGTCGAGGAGCTGTACGAGGACTTCGAGCACGACGCCGCCGCGGCAGCCTCGATCGGGCAGGTGCACCGGGCCGTGCTGCCGGACGGGCGCCTGGTCGCCGTGAAGGTGCAGTACCCGGGCGTGGCTTCCGCCATCGCGGCCGACATGCAGAACGCCGGCCTGATCCTGCGCCTGGCCAAGGCGTTCGCCCCCGGCCTCGACGCCAAGGCGGCCGCCGCGGAGCTGAAGGAGCGCGTCATGGAGGAGCTCGACTACGAGCTCGAGGCGCAGAACCAGCGCGCGTTCGCCCGCGGCTACCGCGGCCATCCCTTCATCCACGTGCCGGACGTGGTCACGCGGCTGTCGACGGAGCGCGTGCTCGTGAGCGAGTGGGTCGACGGCGCCGGCTTCGACGAGGTGCGCGAGCTGCCGCAGCCGGAGCGGGACCGCTTCGGCGAGATCGTGTTCCGCTTCTGCTTCGGCTCGATCTACCACCTCCAGCACTTCAACGCGGACGCGCACCCGGGGAACTACCTGCTGATGCCCGACGGGCGCGTGGCGTTCCTCGACTTCGGGATGACGAAGCACCTGGACCAAGACCAGATCGACCTCGAGATCGCGGCGCTCCAGGCGATCTTCGACGACGATCCAGAGGAGCTCCGCGTGGCCCTTCACGACCTGGGCTTCTTGAACGACCCGCGGAAGGTCGACGCCGAGCTCCTGATGGAGCACGTGCGCGCCGTCGGGGGCTGGTACATGGAGGACCGCGAGGTCACGATCGACTCCGCCCGGGTGATGGAGGCGATCGCGGCCGTGTCCGACCCGCGCTCGTCCTTCTACCGCGTCATGCGGCGCGAGAACCTACCCGCGAACGAGCTCATGGGGCGGCGCATGGAGTCAGGCGTGCTGGCCGTGCTGGGCCAGCTGCAGGCCACCCGGAACTGGTATCGGATCGGGCGCGAGTGGTGGTTCGGCGAGCCGCCGGCGACCGAGCTGGGGGCCCAGGAACGAGCCTGGGCCCAGCGCGGCTAGCGGTTTCGGCTGCGCACTATCTGCGTGGTGAGCTTCGCGCTCCCGCCGCCCGAGAGGCGGGTGGCCTTGAGCTTGAAGGCGAGCTTCCCGCGCACCAGGCGACCGATCTTCACGGTGACGTTGGTCGTGCCGCGGCGCTTCGTGATGCGCAGCTTCCGCACCCTTGACCCACGCGCCACGACCTTGCCCTTGCGAATCACCCGGATGCCGGTGATGTCGAACGCGTCATTCGGATCGTCCCAGCTCAGGGCGGTGTTGACCGAGCGCACGCCGGTGGGCAACTTGACCGACCGGCTCTGAGTCTGGCCCTGGCGGGTGAAGGTGTTCTGGAGCGTGATCGGCCTCGCCAAGCAGCTGATCGCAGCGTTCACGTCGAACATCGCCGACTGAAGCTGACCGGCGTCGTTGGCGCGCCGGTAGAGGCCGCCGGTCTCGCTCGCGATCTGCTGGAGCACCGTGTCGCCGTCGCCGACCACGTTGAGTCCGATCACGTACACGGGCGGACCGCCGCGATGCCCGTTCGCGTACGGGCTGCTGTCCTCGTTGTTGTGCTGCCCGTCGGTGAGGAAGATGCGCGCGGTCGCGTTGGGGCTCTCCGTGCCCGCGAGGCTGAAGGCGTCGTTGTAGTCGGTGAGGCCGTTGTCGGCCTGGATCGCCGTGTCCAGCGCCGACTTCATGCTCGCCCGGTTGCCGCTGATCGTGGTGGGCGCGAAGACGCGCACGGCGTCCGTTCCGAACTCGAGCGCCCCGAGCGTCCGCTTGTCGTTCACCGGGTTGTCGATGAACAGCTCCATTGCCCGGACACGGAGACGGTCGCTGTCCGTGACGAGCATCGAGCCCGAGTCGTCGACGATGGCCTCGACGTTGGTCTTGGGGACGCAGTTCTGGGCTGCTACCCCGTCGGCTGAAGCTCCGGCGGTTGCTGAGGTGGCCAGCGCGGCGAGGGCAACGCCGGCTGCGGCGAATGAACGAGTGCGCATCGAGCGACGTTAGAACAGCTGGTTCTCGCCCGCAAATATCTCCGAGACGGAATCGTCGATGAAGATGCGGCGAATCGTGTCCTCGAGGATGTCGGCGCAGGTGAGCTGCGTGACCAGCGCGGGGGCGCCGTCGCGTAGCGGGACCGTGTCGGTCACGACGATCCCGGCGAGCGGGGATGCCGCCAGCGTCTCGAAGGCATTCCCGGCAAAGATGCCGTGCGTCGCGACCGCGTAGACCTTCTCCGCGCCCTCGTCGAGCACGGTCTGGGCGGCCGCCACGAGCGTACCGCCGGTGCCGATGATGTCGTCGACGATGACGGCGCACTTTCCCTGCACGTCGCCGATCACCTTGCCGATCTCGGCGACGCCCTGCGCGGGGCGCTCCTTCTCCAGCAGCGCGTAGGGAGCGCCGACCTTGCGGGCGAAGTTCCGGACCAGCTTCACGCGGCCGGCGTCGGGCGCGATCACGACGAGGTCCTCGTCCACGAGCCGGTCGGTCACGAACTGGGTGAGGATCGGCATCGCGGTCATGTGGTCGACCGTCTTCGAGAAGAAGCCCTGGGTCTGGCCGGCGTGAAGGTCCATCGTCACGAGCCGGTCGATGCCCGCGACCTCGAGGAGCTCGGCCACGAGCCGGGCCGAGATCGGCTCGCGCGGCGCCGACTTCTTGTCCTGGCGCGAATAGCCGTACCAGGGGGTCACGGCGATGATCCGGTGCGCGGACGCATGCTTCGCCGCGTGGACCATGACGAGCAGCTCGACGAGCGCATCGTTGACCGTCAGCCCCTCCTTCTCCGAGCCGCAGATGGACTGGACGATGAAGATGTCCGACCCGCGGATGGACTCCTGGTAGCGGCAGTAGACCTCCCCGTCCGGGAACGTCTTCAGGCCGGCGTCGATCGGCTCGACACCCAGCTTCTCGGCGATCTTGCCGCCGAGCTCCTCGCTGGCGCGCCCGGCCGTGAGCATCAGGCGCTTCTCGTAGGTCGCCGTGATGCTGCGGTGCTCCGCTGGTGTCTCCGTCGGCTCGAGGAGCCTGCTCATTTCTGCGAGTCCTCCTGCTCCTTGCGGTCCGCGTAACCCTCGATGTTCTTCTGCCGCTCTCGGGCGATGGCCAAGGCGCCCTCTGGAACGTCCTCGGTGATCGCCGAGCCAGCGCCAGTGTACGCCCGGTCACCGATGTTGAGTGGTGCCACGAGCGACGTGTGGACGCTCGTCTTTACGCTTTTTCCGAGCTTCGTGCGGTGCTTCTTGCGCCCGTCGTAGTTCGCGGTGATCGTGCTGGCGCCGAGATTGCTCCCCTCGCCGACCTCCGTGTCCCCGATGTAGGACAGGTGCGGCACCTTCGCGCCCTCGCCGATGTCGGAGTTCTTGACCTCGACGAACGTGCCGACCTTGGAGTTCGCGCGCAGCTGCGTGCCGGGCCTGAGGTAGGCGAACGGGCCGACCTTGGCGCCGGGGCCCACCTGCGCCTCGACGACGAACGAGTGGACGACCACGGCGCCCGCCTCGATGGTGGCGTCGCGGATGGTCGTGTGCGGACCGATCTCGCACCGCTCGCCGATGGCCGTGCCGCCCTCGAGCACGGTGCCCGGTCCGATGACGCTGTCGCTGCCGATCGTGACCCCCGCCTCCACCCTCGTCGTGCCCGGGTGGAGGAAGGTGACACCTGCGCGGGCGTGGGCCTCGATGATGCGGCGCTGCGCGATCTCCTCCGCTTCCATCAGCCCGACTCGATCGTTGATTCCCACAGCCGCCTCCGGATCGTCGGTCTTGAACGCAGCAATCGTGCGCCCGTTGCTTCGAATCAGCGGAAGGACGCCCGTCAGATACCGCTCGCCATGCTCGAGCGCGACATCGTCCAGCGCGGAGAAGAGCGGCTCGGCGTCGAAGACATAGGTGCCCAGGTTGATCTCGCGAACCGCGAGCTCCTCAGGGGTGCGCCCCTCCGGATGCTTTGTCTCGAAGACGCGGTCGACCGCGTCACTCGAGTCGCGCACGACGCGCCCGTAGCCGGTCGGATCGAGCCTGTCCGTGGTGAGAAGCGTCGCCGTGGCCCCACGGCTCTCGTGCTCCGCGATCAGCCCCTCAACCTGCTCGGTCGTGACCAGAGGGTGGTCGCCGGACATGACCACCAGGGTCCCACCGTCCACCTGGTCGCGAGCGGCGAGCACGGCGGACCCGGTGCCCTCGCCCTCCAGCTGCTCGGCGAGCTCGACACCTTCCGGAAGCCCCTCCGCGACGCCATCACCGGGCCTGACGACCGCAATGACCCGCGTCGCCCCGGCCGCCCGAGCGCTGTCGACGACCCACTCCACAAGCGTCTTCCCCGCGACCCGATGAAGCACCTTCGGAACGTCCGAGCGCATCCGGGTGCCCTGGCCGGCGGCCATGATGAGGACCGTGAAAGGCGCGGCCATGGGCTGAGGAGGGTACCGGGCGGCGCGATCCCGCCTATCCTCGGGGAGCACATTTGGGGAGTGGTGTAACTGGTAACACGAGGCACTTTGGATGCCTAATTGGAGGTCCGAGTCCTCCCTCCCCAGCCTCGAGACGTCCGAGCTCTATGCGAACATGTGTTCGTGCAACGAGGACCTCGTTATTCGAAGGAGGAGGCGCGAACAGCGATAGCGGGATCCATGTCATGCGCGGAGGCGCTGCGCCGCCTCGGCATGTGTCCGACCGGGAACTCGCACGTAATTCTCAAGAAGTACGCGGGGCTGTGGGGGATCTCGATGGAGCACTGGGATCCCTACGCCGCAGTCCGGGGGCAGGGACCGAGGAGGCGGCGACCGCTCTCCGAGATCTTGGTTGAGAACTCGTCGTTCTCCCGTCACCACCTGAAGGCTCGCCTGTATGCCGAAGGGCTCAAGCAGCCGGTGTGCGAGCTGTGCGGTCAGGGGGAGCTCTGGAAGGGCCGCGTGATGGGACTCATCCTTGACCACATCAACGGGGTGTCTGACGACCATCGGCTGGAGAACCTCCGGATCGTTTGCCCGAACTGTGCGGCGACGCTCGACACGCACTGCGCCAGGAAACGTCGACTGACCAGGGTCGAGCAGCAGTGCCTTCGGTGCGGCAAGTCATTCCGCCCTCGGGACGGGCGTCAGCGGTACTGCTCTCGCGAGTGCGGTATGCGGTGGGACCGGTCCGGCGTACCGCGGCCTGGCGCACGCAAGGTCGACCGGCCGCCATACACGCAACTCCTTCGCGAGGTGCGTGCAATCGGTTACTCGGCCACCGGTCGGAGGTATGGCGTCACCGACAACGCAGTGCGCAAATGGATACGGCAGTACGAGCGAGAGGCCGGAAGGGCCGACCCGCTAGCCGCGTAGCTAGCGGTCCTTTTGTTGGTTCGGCACGCGGCCCGCTTCGCTGCCCTTTTCGTGGGCCGGGCCGCCTGGGGGGACTATGCCCAGGACTCGCATTGCCTTCAGGCCCAGTGAGAGGCGTTCGCGGCCGTCGGTGGAGGAGACGTCCAGGTCGGTCAACTCCTTCACTCGTTCCAGGCGGTAGCGGATCGTGTGCCGGTGGGTGAAGAGCTTCTCGGAGGTCTTGGCCACGTTGCCGTCGGCGTCCAGGAAGGTCTCGAGTGTCCGGACGAGCTCGGTCTCGTACTGCTCGTCGTACGCCGCCAGCTTCGCCACGGTCTCGTCGTAAAAGCCCTGCAGCTCACGCGGGTCCTCGGCCATCGCCGGCAGGAGCAGGCGGTAGGCGCCGGTCTCCTCGAAGGAGAGCTCTCGGAGGCCGCGTGCCTCCGCCACGTTTGCGGCGAGCAGCGCCTCGGCCGCCGCGCGGTGCACGTCGGCTGGCTCGCTCGTGTGGCGGCTGCGGGCGACCGTGATCACGAAGGCGGGGAGGTTCGACTCCAGCTCGTTCAGCACGGCGGTGGCGGCTCGGGCGCCGGTGGCGGGATCGCCGCCGGGGACCAGGATCACGAGCTCGCGCTCGGCGAGCAGCCCCGCGCCGTCGTTGGGCCCGCTGGCGCCGTGGCGCGACCAGCTCGCCTCGGCGAGGGCGGCCAGGACGCCTCGCTCGATCGCCCGGGCGCCGCGCTCGGCGAGTGTCAGCACGCGGGCGCGCCAGTCGCCCTCCTCGGGACCCTGCGGCCGGGCGCGGACCACCACGGCGGTCGCGCCGGCGGCCAGGTCGCACCCGAGCTCGGTCGCGCGGGCCACGATGTTCTCGCGATCGGTCACCCGGCGGGCCAGCAGGTCCTGGATGAAGTCGCCCACCGCGGCCTCGCTCGCCCGCTCCGGCGCCCGCGAGCGCTCGAGCTCGAGCCCGATCAGGTTTCCGACGAGCCTGAGGAGCGCCCCGGGCGGCTGCTCGCCGCGCGGGCGATAGCGGAGCCGGCCGACCTCGGCGTCCGCGACCCGCAGCTCGATCGTCTCCGTCCCCGCCTCGCCGGCCATCACGGCCCGCTCGTCCTCGGGCGACGCGCACGCCACCGCGAGCACGCTGCTCGCGGGGTCGAGCACGATCACGCTGGCGTCCAGCGCCCGGCTTGCCGCCCGGGCCACCGCCGGCAGGCCGGCGCCCGACTCGACGGCGTCCGAGACCTCGTCGAGGGCTTCGAGGAATGGGCGAGACCGTGTCGACATCACGCGTAGGTGTCGTACGTCCAGACGACTGCGAGCCCGATTGCGGCGCCGATCCCGAGCATCGTCCCCAGCACGTACAGGGTCAGGACGCCGGCGGCCAGCTTCTCCCATACGCGCCCGTAGCAACGGATGGCCGGCACAAGGATCAGCGTCACGTAGCAGAGGAGAGCCAGCGCCCCCGCCAGGGCGATGACGATCTGTGTGCTTGAAAGCTCGACGCTGCTCATCAGGTCCCGCGCGCGGCAGCGGACCCGGGTGAATCGCCGGCGCGCTCCATGGGATTGTGGCGGATGTACTCGACGACCAGCGCTATTCCGCCGACTACCGCGAAGATGCCGGCGCCGAGACCCCAGCCGCCCGCGACGTCGGACCACCAGTGCGCGCCCAGGTAGACGCGCGTCAGCCCGACGGCCGCCGCAATGCCCAGTGCCACGAAGACGAGGACGCTGCTCGTCACGAGCCGGAGCCTGCGCGTGAGCACCACCGCGGCGGCGACCCACGCCGTCGCGTACGCCGCATGGCCGCTGGGATAGGCATCCCCCTTCGTCTCCACCAGCGAGTTGGGCGGGCGCGGCCTGTCCACCACGCCCTTCGCGACATTCACCGCGATGTAGACCAGCACCAGGCCGACCACCAGCACGATCGCCTCGGTCTGGCGACCGCGCAGCGCGAGAAGCGCGGCGGTGACGGCAACCAGGCCTGCCACGGTCGGGAACGCGCCGAGCGCCGTGACGACCTTGGCGATGTCGACCAGCGTGTCGTTCCGCAGCTTCTCCGCGAAGTCGAGCACATCCGAGTCGAAGGGCGTGGGCCCCGGGTTCTGGCCCAACGCCGGCAGGTACATCACGAACACGAACAGGCCAACGCCTGCGATCGCCATCAGCGTCGTCAGCTCGAGCCCGAGCTCCCCCGGCGTGATGCGGTGCCACACGAAGCGCAGGTAGGGAGCGAGGAAGCGCGCGACCGGCCGCACCAGCCAGCGGTGGAGAGGCGTCCCGATTGCAAACAGGGGGCGAATCAGCGGATGCCGTCGATGGTCGTCCAGCCACTCGTGGATCTCGTGCCGGCGCTTGTAGGCGACCACCAACGCCACGATCACGCCGACCGTCACGGCAAAGCCGAACAGCGCCTGGCCGACGAAATGCTCGACCTTGTCGAACGAGCGCCAGAAGATGTAGCCGAGGACCGAGAACGCGGTCGCCCATAGGCCGCAGCCGACGATGCTGTACGGGATGAAGCGCTTGTACGCCAGCCCTGACGACCCGGCGATGAAGGGCGCGAGCGCGCGCACCAGGCCTATGAAGCGTCCAATCAGGATCGTGCGGCCGCCGTACCGGTCGAAGTAGCCCTCCACCTGCTCGAGCCGCTCGTGGGTGATCTTCACCTTCGGCCCGTGACGCTCCAACCACGGGCGACCCAGCCGGCGCCCGATGAAGAAGCTCGTCGTGTCGCCGAGCACGGCGCAGACCCAGACCAGGCCGATCAGCGGGAACAGCTCGATCGTGCCCTGCCCCGCGATCACTCCAGCGGCGATCACGATCGTCTCGCCAGGCGCGATCAGGCCGACGAACGCGCCGGTCTCGAGGAACGCCGCCACTCCCACGAGCGCGTACGTCCACGCGCCGAGCGCCTCGGCGGTGTTCTCGATGACCTTCTTCGGGTCGGGGAGCGCGGACAGCACCCCGCTCGCGTAGATCGCAAGGGCGAGGACGACCACCACGCCGAGCGCCTTGCGCTCGAGGCTCAGCTTGCGCCAGCGCCAGACGAGATACGCCGCCACGAGGAGGGCGACCGCCCCGGCGATGATCTCCCGAGCCGACATGACGGCGGAGGGTACGTCAGCGCAGCTCGGTCACGAGCGCGCCCGCTAGCTCCGACGCAGCCGTCTCGGCGCTCGACCTGTCCGGAAAGAGGCCAAAGCAGGTCGGCCCCGACCCGCTGACCGCGGCACCGAAGGCGCCCGCGGCGGCGAGCGCGTCGAGCCGCTCGCGGAGCTCGGGGCGGAGCGAGAGGGCAGCTGGCTGAAGGTCGTTGTCGAGCGATGCGGCGATCTCGGCGAGCGGCGAGGTGGCGATGCGGCGTAGCGGCTCCGGGTCGAGCTCGCCACGCGTGCCCTCCAGCCGGTCGAGCTCGCCGTAGACCGAGGCCGCCGAGAGGCCGTTCCGGTCCGGCAACAGGACGGCGAAAAAGGGCAGCACGCTCACGTGCTCGACGCGCTCGCCGGTGCC
>Ga0068861_100002326_pt1 | contig 12347 bp, 10 predicted proteins | sample KBSSwiS42_FD_66593 | JGI IMG/M metagenome (GOLD analysis project Ga0068861, IMG submission 66593) | Switchgrass rhizosphere microbial communities from Kellogg Biological Station, Michigan, USA - KBS Switchgrass S4-2 | ecosystem: Host-associated > Plants > Roots > Rhizosphere > Soil ...
AAGCCGGAATGGCCCAATTTCGCACCGGCAACACTGCCAGGCAGATCGCAGCCGGCGAGAGTGCAACAGCGGGTACACCGAATCCGCAGACCGACGATGATGACGATGACTTGAGCGGCGGCGCGTTGGCCGTGTTGCTCCTCGCTGTCGGCGGCGCCGTAGCCGGTGTGCTTTACGCTGCGTTCCACAACAACGACCTGAACTTTGGCGGCAGTGTTACCGTAGTCAGCCCGACCAAGTAACGTTCGCTTTCGGTTGAGTAAAAACACTGTGGCACTGGCTACCAGCGCTGCGGTCACTTTGAATACACCTTGCGGGTCACGCGATCAGTGCGCGTGACCCGCAAGGTTTTGTCCGTAATACTTGTAAGGCCCCCTACCTAAGTTCGCTTTAGGAAACGTTTCTCAATGCACATTGCGGTTATCGGTACTGGTTATGTAGGGCTCGTCACGGGAGCATGTTTCGCTGAGTTTGGGGTTGACGTAACCTGCGTCGACGTCGACCAGGAAAAGATCGAGCGGCTGCTAAACAGCGTGATGCCCATCTACGAACCAGGGCTCGAGCAACTCGTCGCCAAAAACACTCAAGCCGGTCGCCTCCGATTCACCACTGATGTTCGTCAGGCTGTAGAACAGGCCCTCGTTATCTTTCTCGCGGTCGGTACACCTCCCAAGCCCGACGGTTCACCCAATCTCAGTTTCGTTGAGGCTGCGGCCTGTTCGGTTGCGGACTACATGAACGGCTACAAAGTGATCGTTACTAAGTCCACGGTTCCAATCGGCACCGGCGAACATATTCGCAAACTGATTGCTGAACGGAAGAAGAGCAAGGCGACGTTTGGCGTCGTTTCGAATCCGGAGTTTTTGAGGGAAGGCGCAGCGATTAACGATTTCATGCGACCCGATCGAGTAGTTATCGGCAGTCGCGACGAAGAAGCGGTCGCGATCATGAAGGATCTCTATCGTCCGCTTTATTTGATCGAAGCGCCTTTCGTGATCACTTCGCTGGAGGCGGCGGAACTTACAAAGTACGCGGCAAATGCATTCCTCGCGACGAAAGTTTCATTCATCAACGAGATCGCCAACCTTTGCGACAAGATTGGCTGCGACGTTCACGACGTGGCACGCGCGATTGGCATGGACAAACGAATCGGCAGCAAGTTCCTTCACCCTGGTCCGGGTTTTGGCGGTTCCTGTTTTCCTAAAGACACGCGAGCGTTGTCGTCAGTCGCGCGACAGTATGATTGTGGTTCACTGATCGTTGACGCAGTCGTCGAAGTGAATCAGCGGCAGGGCGAGTTAATGCTTACGAAAATCCGCAAGCTCGTCGGCAAATTTGACGGCAAGACGATTGCAGTCCTCGGCCTCGCTTTCAAACCCGAAACAGACGACATGCGCGAAGCTCCGGCAATCGCGATCATTCGTAGTCTTGTCGACGACGGGGCTAAGGTCCGGGCCTACGATCCGGTGGCCGTTGCTGAAGCAAAGAAATTGCTTACCGATATCGAGTATGCGGACGACGAGTATGCGGCCGTTGCCGGTGCTGATGCGCTCGTCTTTGTTACCGAATGGAACCAATTTCGCGCTCTCGATCTGAAGCGCATCCGCGACCTGATGGCGACGCCGAAAGTTATAGACCTTCGCAACATTTACGATCCTGACGACATGAGAGAACTCGGTTTCGAATACGTGGGTGTAGGCCGATAAACGATGCCATTAACGGGAACAGTTGTCGTCACAGGCGGCGCGGGGTTTATTGGTTCGCACATTGCAGCGGCACTCAGCGCAAGCGGCGCGCGCGTACGAGTGCTTGACGATCTTTCCACCGGTCACCGTGAGAACCTCGACGAGATTGGTGGCGATATCGACTTCGTTCAGGGAAGCGTCGCAGATGAAGACCTGCTGCTGAAAGCTCTCGACGGCGTCGAGTTGATCTTTCACGAAGCCGCAATTCCTTCTGTGCCGCGCTCGGTTGAAGCACCACGCCAGACACATATTGCTTCGGTAGACGGAACGTTCTCGTTGCTGAACGCGGCGCGCGAAAAGAAAGTAAGACGCGTGGTCTATGCGGCGTCGAGTTCTGCATACGGAGATCAGCCAACGCTGCCGAAGTCGGAACAGATGCTTCCCGACCCATTGTCCCCGTATGCCGTGGCGAAGTTGGTTGGTGAGTATTACTGCCGGGTCTTCACGAGAGTATATGGTCTTGAGACGGTGGCACTGCGTTACTTCAACGTGTTTGGCCCACGCCAGGATCCAACGTCGCAATACTCAGGAGTCGTTTCTCGCTTTATCAGTGCTCTGCTGAGCGACGAACGGCCGGTGATTTACGGCGACGGCGAGCATTCGCGCGACTTTACCTACATCGATAACGTTGTGGCGGCAAATCTGGCCGCGGCTGAGTCGAAAGGAGCGGTGGGAAACGTCATTAACGTCGCGAACGGACAACGAATAACTTTGAATGAATTACTGGCAGCGTTGAAAGAGTTAACCGGAAAACAGCACGTCCACGCCGAATACCTTGCGCCACGCGTTGGCGATGTGCGGCATAGTTTGGCCGACATCACGATGGCGCGTGAACTGCTTAACTATGAATCGAAAGTTGATCTTCGCGAGGGATTAAAACGGACGATCGACTGGTGGAAGAATAGCCGCTTCGCCCATCAGGCGTGAGCGACATCCTCAAAAAGCCGTTTCAGGCTTTCGGTGTAAGGCGCTCGCGCCACTCCCTTATCCGTAATAATTGCGGTGATCAGATTATTCGGCGTGACGTCAAAAGCCGGATTGTGAACTCCTACCCCGTCCGGCGCTAACTGGTACTCACGAATATGTGTCACTTCCTTCTCGTCGCGCTCTTCAATAGGAATCTCGTCGCCTGACTTCAGCGTAAGATCGAGCGTTGTCAACGGCGCCGCAACATAGAACGGAATATTGTGTTCACGCGCTAACACCGCAACCATGTAAGTACCGATCTTGTTCGCTGTGTCGCCGTTAGCGGCGATGCGATCTGCGCCAACGACGACCGCGGTCACCTTTCCACTCTTCATCACATGCCCGGCCATGTTGTCGGTAATCACGGTGACCGGTATGTTGTCTTTTGCCAACTCCCATGCGGTTAGTCTTAGACCTTGAAGAAACGGTCGAGTTTCGTCGGCGATGACTGCGATCTTCTTGCCTGCGTCGCGGGCGCCGCGGATTACGCCGAGCGCGGTCCCGTAATCGCCGGCAGTTGCTAGTGCACCTGCGTTGCAGTGCGTCAGAACTGTGGCGCCGTCTGGAATGAGCGGTCCACCGTGCTTCCCGATCGCGCGATTTGCGGCGATATCTTCCTCAAGAATTGCGAGTGCCTCCTGAACCAGTAGCTTCTTCACTTGCTCAACGTCGCTCGTTTGACTCTTGGCGCGTTGGAAAGCCGCGCGCATGCGCGCAATGGCCCAGAACAGATTGACAGCAGTGGGCCGCGTCTTACCCATCACGTCGCAGATGTATTCGAGGTCGTCTTCGACGTCTGCGACCGAGGTCCCGACTGACTGGCTGGCGCCGAGAGCTATGCCCATCGCGGCTGCGACGCCGATCGCCGGCGCACCGCGAATAACCATCTTTTTGATGGCCTCCGCGACTTCGTCGTAAGACCGCAACGTTAAATACGTTTCCTGCGAGGGCAACAAGCGCTGATCGAGCATGCGCACGCCGTCTTTAGTCCATTCGACAGTTTTGATCATCGAGACGCATCTTACTGGAGACTTTTGTAGACAGCAACGCGAACAGTAGTAGACACAAACCGGCTTGTCACCGTGCTTGTGGCGTGTCTGATCTACAGTGTTTTAACGGGTTCTTGTTGATGGTATGCGAGTTGATCTCTGCCAGTGCGGAGCAAACCTCACAACCTTAGGAGGAAACACATGCCATCGATTCAAGACGTAGCAGATCAAATAAACGCCAGACTTGACCAAATCAACACCAACACATCGAACACGGCCACGAACACGGCCAACATTCACAATGACCTGGTGCAAACCAACAACCGACTCAACCAGGTCAACAACACACTCACGGCCGGCTTTGCCAACATTTCGCAGGGCATTTTCGCTCTGCTTCAAGTCCAACTCGCAGCGCTCGGACTGCTCGATCACAATCGCCAGCAGAACGACACCATCATTTGCGAGCTCGCCAACAGCAATAACCTGTTGTGCAACATCATGCGCAAGCTGGGCCATCAACTACAACTTAGCGAGGCATCCTTGAAATCAGTATTACGCATTGAAGGTATCGTCGAGCGAGTTCATTGCTGTGAAGCAGCGGACTTCGATCGCGATCTGGAGCTGATCAAGAAGATGGAGGAGTGCTGCCCGCCGAAGAAACGACCTGAAGAGCCATGCCCCGAGCGTTGCAGTGTCCCTCCGTTCCGCGAGCGTCAGCCAACCGGACAGGACTGGAGGCCGTTACCGGCACCGAGACAACCGGAGGGTTAACGCCATGGCTTTCTTTATTCTTCAAGACGCTGCCGGAATCGGCAGTGACGACATAGATACGCTCCAGGCTTTTGTGGACCTGGTGATCATCGCCAACGACGACGGTGTAGGCATGGACGATCCTGTCGATGGTAAGCAGTTGGTAACTTACAATCGCACACAAGACGGCCCGCCTCAGCTCCGGCTCGACGACCTCGTCAACACCACATTTACTCCGGACTACGGCAGCGGAGCGCAGCAAGTCGATACCCTGGTGATTCCCGGACTGTCCGGCTTTACACTCGACGACGGCAGCTCTTTTCAGAACAACGGCACAGCGCTGGCGCCGCAAGGCAGTGGACTTGCCGGATCGTCCCTGAACACGACGGATTTCTGTCTCGTGATCTACGACACGCAGCAAAACATCTGTGTCGCGCGTGACGGGACTGACGGTGATATCGATCTGCCAATCTCGAATCCTGTCGTCTTGTACCACGAGTTGTCCCATGCATTTCGTGTCGTGACTAACGCGCAACTCGAACTAACCCTTGAATGTGATCCGTCGTCGGCAGAAGAGAACGCCGCCATTGTTGATGAAAACGATCTGCGCACGCAGATCGCAGAGCGACAAGGCGAAACCCCTGCGTTGCGCGATCCAGGCATTCACTGCGGTGAGGTCGGATGCGACGGAGGCTGCTGCATCATCGCCACGGTCGCTTCCAAATCGCTTAACTCGAAGCAGATTCACTTCCTCAGATCTGTGCGCGACCACTTCGTGCGCAGCACCGAGGTCGGGTATGCTTTCTTCCAGAAGTTTTTCTACGACTACTACTCCTTCTCCCCACAGGTATGCACGATCATGGCCGGCAATCGCGGCATACCCGAGCACCTGTTGGAGGGTTACATCAACCCGCTGCTGGATTTTTGGCGGGTTATGATCGAGCGGTCGGGAAACAACTTCACCGATGCGGAACTCGGCGCTGCGTTTGTTCGTCATCATCGCGATCGCGACGCTGCACGGGCTCGGCTCGAAGCACTGCAACGAACAGTTACCTACTGGTTGCAGGACGAGACGGCCGGTTCGGACGCACCGCCCGAGTTGATCAAGCTTTTGCGAGAACGCGCGTGGCCTAGTGAGTACATGCAATGGGCGCTTGTTGCTCCAGTGCGTATCTACCACGAAGTGCTGACGCTCTGTCTCGCAGGCGCAGACGAGCCAACGCTCGGACGCGCCTTCAACGAAGAGCTTGATGCATGGGCGCCGGAGATGCCGATTAGCGACGTCTGGGCCGCGCTTGCGGCTGACGAGGTCGTTAAAGAGCTCGAGTTTTGCGAGAATGTGTTGCTGCAATCGGCAACCAGCAAGAAACGCTTTCATCAACGCCTGCTCGATCGTTTCAAGGACATCACTGCGGTCGATGTCGCGCTGAACGGTCTGGCGGCTGACACGGGGGTCGTCCAATGAAAGACCAAAAACCCAAACCCGACGACTTGAAGGCTTCAGTTGAAGCCGTTGAGACAGTGCCGGAACGCAAGGACGAGAAGACCGGACGCAAAAAGCCGGGCGAAGTGGAGTTTGTAGTGCGTATGACTAACGATGCCGATCGTGCGTTGCACTACATCTCCGACGTCCGCGCTACACGGTACGATCCATCTACGAAAACGCTCGTGGTGGCTCTCTCGGACGAAGGCCGCGAAATAATTCCGGGAACGATTATGAAGTTGCCAGTCTTCCGGCGCATCGATCCCAAGAACACTGCTGAGATTCGACTCCGCGTTCCCGACAGAATAGTTAAGCTTTCCCGAAGCGCTCCTCCAGGAGAACTGGCATTCGAAACTCACCAACTATCCGAGGCGCAGCAGGTTGTTGTCGAGATTGGCTGGGCCGACGTGCCTTTTTACAAAGACACTCGCGCCAAGGATGACAAACGGCTTCCTGCTGTTCGCTGGGAACAGCATAAAGCACGAACTACCAAGAACATCAAGGGAGGGCGCAAACCAAAGAGTTAACCTCACACTTTGATGGCGCCCACTCTCACATTTGTTGAGTTCAATCCGAGGTTGGTCCATCCAAACCAGCCTCGGTTGAACTCCACACCAGACCGTTAAGGGCGGTCTTACTTCACCCCCGCGAAGACCCTCCGCCCTCTCATTATTCCTTTCTAAAGGAGAAGCTATGGACAAAAAGAAGAAAAATGGCCGGACCAAGTCGCGCGCCTCGTCGGAAGGCGAGCGCCGTGAGGCATACAACGGCCACGAGATTGTTATCCCCACCGACGAGCGACGCAAACGCATCTCGATCGACGGCCGGTCGGTTCACTACGGCGTGACGGATACCGGCCAGTACTACCTCGATAAGTACGCCTACGATCGTGCCAAATCGCTCGATGAAGTTATCAAGCGCTACATCGACTATCTCGACAGGGTCGAAGGGTCGCGAAAGGAGGGCAAATAGTCATGCGATGCAGACGTGATTACCGCGATCTCACAGCGGCTGAGAAATCCCGATTCATAGCTGCTCTCTACGATGCAAAGGCGAGAGGCGTCATCGATGATTTTGCAGACCTTCACCGTGACCACTTCGATCACGGTCATAACAACTCGTCATTCCTGCCGTGGCACCGCGAGTTTCTGCGGCTCTTCGAACTGGAGTTGCAGGTGTACGACTCGCGCGTGATGTTGTGTTACTGGAACTCTTCGAACGATCAGTCCACTAGTTCCGATCTTTGGGCCAACAGCTTTCTGGGTCAGTTCGACGCGGCCTGGGACCTGGGCCGTTCGCTCGGCGACGGCGGCTTTCTCGCGTCACCGGATACTGTAAATGACGTGCTGGATCTCGGAACGTATGACGCGTTCTGGCCGGACCTGGAATTCAATGTTCACGACGGTCCACACCCCTGGGTCGGTGGCGAGATGTCTACAGCTAGTTCGCCGCACGATCCAACGTTCTACCTCCATCACACGTTCATCGACATGCTTTGGGCTCAATGGCAGCTTCGCAATCCGGGCGCGCCTTTTGTGCCCAGTGCCGGAGCACCTGACGTCGGCGATCACCTGCATCCGTGGTCTACGACAGTCGGTGACGTGCTGGACCATCGCACAATCAACATCTACTCGTATCCCGCGGGCTACACGCAGGACGAGCCACGTGTTACACCAGCGCCGGACTCACCGCCGACAATCACGTTTGCGGATGTACCCGCGACTCTGACATTTCTGCGACCAGCGATCTTCCAGGTAGGCGCCTGTGAGAATCTAACATTCAACATCGCAGATCCCGTTGTCGACAGTGGACCGATGGGAACAGACTTCAACCGCATCGACACGAGCGTCATCGTAAATCCACACGTCGAACCGGTTGCGCGAGTCTGGATTTCTTACAGGGGAACTGCTGCCGGGGATCACGCAACCGGGCATGTTGACGTCACGTGCGAGGAAACAGGAGACGCGTGGACCGTACCGATCGTTGCCGACGTTATCGATTTGCCGAGTGCTGCGATAGCGTTGGTGCTGGACCAGTCGAACAGTATGAACTTCGACTCCGGAATCGCACCTGGCGTACATCGCTCGGATGTACTTCGGTTTTCCGCGCCGCCATGCATCGACGTAACAGATGCAAACCACGCTGCCCTCGTGATGTCCTTCGATCACGATCCACATCTGCTGCGCGCACTCACGACCGTTGATGTGGTTGGAAGACTTCAGCTCAATGCCACGATCAATGCTTACACTCCCAATCCGGATGGGTGGACAGCAATCGGCGAGGCGCTCAACTTTGCTCACAACCAACTCGATCCGGTGACGGGTTACGACATCAAGGCCACGGTCCTGCTTACTGACGGCGAAGAGAACCATGGACCCTACGATCGCCTTTCGATCGACGATGTCGCGGGATTGATTAACGAACACGTGTACGCGATTGGACTCGGAACACCGGGCAACATTCAACCCGAAAAGCTGCAGCAGTTGTGTGGTGGTCACAACGGGTACATGTTGATTACGGGCGCGTTGAACCCAGATGCATACTTCCGGCTCGCGAAGTATTACCAGCAGATCATCAGCGGAGTCACGAATCAGGATATCGTGCTCGATCCTGATGGTTGGGTGTATGCGGGAAGTGTCGTTCGTATTCCGTTCTACGTGACGGAAACGGACATCACGGCTCGCGCGGTGCTGCTAACGGACAGTCCGGCGAGGGTGATCCTTGGCCTGGAGACACCAGGTCACGAGATCATCGTTCCAACCACCGCCAACCCGATGCTCGAATTTCGCATTGGTAGTGCAGTTGAGATGTACCGAGTCTCGTTGCCCATTCCGATCGGAACCGAGCAGGCGCACGTCGGTAAGTGGCACGCACTGATCGCACTCGGCAGACAGACAGTGGGCGCTCTTACACACGGCTTTTCAAGCGCGGCAGCGGTTGCTTCGGCTCGTTACAGCCTGAGTGTTCACACGTTCTCGAACCTCCGCATGCGGGCGTCATTATCGCAATCGAGCAACGAGCCGGGCGCGACCATCTACCTGCGTGCGGCGCTGACGGAGTATGCGGTTCCATTGCGAGGCTCCGCAAAAGTACATGCGGAAATGACACGGCCCGACGAAACGCACGCAATCGTCCAGTTCACGCGAGTTGGACCAGGTGCATACGAGGCGTCTGTCGTCGCTTCGGAGTACGGCGTGTACCGGTTCCGCATTATCGCGGAAGGTAAGACGATGCGCGCGCAGCCGTTTACGCGCGAGCAAACACTCACCGGTGCAGTTTGGCGTGGTGGTGACCGCCCGAGACCGCCTGCGGGTGGCCACCCCGGCTCTGGAACCAGAGATCCGGGTCGCCAGTGGTGTCAGTTGCTGATGTGCCTGTTGAAAGACAAAGGCATCATCGAGCTGTTGCGGAAACACGGAATCGATCCCGCTCACATCGCGCGGTGTATCGAGGAACTGTGCCGCCGTCGAGATCTGCTGCAAAGAGATCCGGCGCAAACGCTGAGAGACATTGTGAAAGACGACCGCGTCGCAGAGATACTCGCAACGGCGTTACGTACTCTCAATGTCACTCACGACTGAGCTGCGTGAAATTGACACTCCGTGGAAGCGCGTGATAGTGTCCGCGCGTTGGACCGATCTTTGTAACAGATAAGCGTCTGGGTGCCCCAAGTCAGGGGAGAATAGGGAAGCGGGTGTGAGTCCCGCGCGGTCGCGCCACTGTGATGAGAACGCCACGCCGGCTTCTCAAAGTCAGGAGACCTGCCCTACGCTTGCAGCCTCTCAACACTCGCGCAAGGTGTTCGGGCCGCACACGGGCTTCCACTTTTCGAGTCCCGCTGATGCCTGTTTCCTTCGCGGAAAGCAGGAGGTCAGCGGGACTTTGCTCTTGTCACGACATTTTCAACTTAAATCAATCGTCAGTTTTGCCGGCGCGGTGTTTCTGGCGTTCGCGTTTGCGTGCACTCCCGCGCCAAAACCGCAGAACGCTGAGGCAACTCAACAACTCGTCGATGGCGCAGGCAAGGCCGTCTCTTTGCCGAAGCGCGTCGATCGAGTGATAACGCTTGCTCCAAACCTCACCGAGATCGTGTTTGCAGTAGGCGCCGGCGATCGACTCGTCGGAAACACGAGCTACTGCGATTACCCGGAGAAAGCGAAGACCATAACGAAGGTTGGAGACACTCTGCATCCGAGTATCGAACGCATCATTGCATTGAAGCCGCAAGTGGTCCTTGTCTCGACCGCCTCCCAACTCGAAACGTTCACCAGTCAATTACAAAATCACAACATCGCCGTATTTGTTACCGATCCTCACGATCTCGAGGGTGTCTTTCGATCCATGGAACAGATTGGGGAAATGCTGGACCAGGCATGGCAGGCGCAAGCAGTGGTCGAGGGACTGCGCTTGCGGACCGATGCTGTAGAACAAGCGGTGAAGAAATCGCCACCAGTTCGCACTTTCTATCAGGTCTCAGGCGAACCACTCTATACGGCGGGACACGATGCGTTCGTAACCGATTTGATGCGGCGCGCCGGCGCCCTCTCGGTGACTGCGGACGTGCCCGGCGCCTGGCCCAGGTTCAGTAATGAGTCTGCACTCGCAGCAAAGCCTGACGCGATCATTCTGCCAACCGGGGGATCGATGGGCGCTGCCAATTCCGACGTTGCCGCGGCACTGCGCAATTCTCCAGCGGCCGTTGCCGGTCGCGTTTACAAGATTAACGACGATTATCTCGCTCGTCCTGGACCACGCGCAGTTAACGGGCTTGAAGAGATGGCCCGGGCGCTTCATCCCGAAGCCTTTAAGAAATGACGAGGCGCGTCACTCTTCGGCGAACATTGATCGCCTGCGGCGCGCTGGCGCTCGCCGTGCTTGCTGCCATAGTGCTGATGTCGTTACTCGGCAGCGAACAACTGCCCGCGCGCGCATCACTCTGTGCGCTGCTCTCAGCCGGCGCTAATCCGTGTGGTTTGGGACGCGATCAGTACGACATTCTTTTCCAGCTTCGTTTACCTCGGATTTTATTGGCTGCAGCGGTGGGCGCTTCCCTGGCGACAGCCGGCGCGAGTTATCAGGCGTTGCTGCGTAACCCGCTGGCGGAACCTTATCTACTCGGTGTTTCCAACGGCGCTGCGGTCGGAACGATGATCGCGTTGGTGTTCTTTGGCGCGAATGAGTGGACCCGTCCGGTGCTGGCGTTTGCCGGGGCGTTGTTAGCGACACTTGCTGTTTATCAACTGGCACGTGGACGTGCCGGAGCAACACCGGAGCGCCTCGTACTCGCGGGTGTGATCGTCACAACGTTTCTGTCTTCCGCGATTGTCTTCATTACCACTCTGATGGACGCAACGCGTATCAGATCCTTTACATTCTGGCTGCTTGGCGATCTATCCGGCGCGAGCAGCACGTTGCTGCCCGTGGTGATTGCGATTGCTGTGCTGGGTACCGTTGCACTAACGCTCAACGCTCGGTCACTGAATTTGTTAATGCTTGGAGAACGAGACGCGTTCGATCTCGGCGTGGAAGTGGGACGAGTCAGAATCGTCGTTTTCATAGTGGCGAGTTTATTAGTTGGAACTTCGGTAGCGGCGAGTGGCTCGGTCGGGTACGTCGGACTCGTCGTACCGCATTTGATTCGTCTTTCACTCGGCAGTGACAACAGGCTCAGTATTCCCGCGTCGGCGCTCGGCGGCGGACTGTTCGTAATCGTGGCAGACACTGTCGCTCGCACCGTCATCGCGCCGCGCGAACTTCCCGTCGGCGCTATCACGGCGCTCATCGGCGCGCCGTTGTTTATCTATCTTTTGAAGCGGGTGTGAAGAATCGATGCTCGAAGCTCTGGATTTAACAATTCGATATGACGAGCGCGTGGCGGTGGCGAACGTGTCGTTGAAACTCACGTCCGGAAAAATCGTCGCCGTGATCGGTCCGAACGGCGCTGGAAAGTCAACGCTGCTGCGTGCGTTGAACGGACAGCTTCGTCGTTCATCAGGCGCGGTGTTGCTTGACGGGGTGCCAATCGAGAAGTTTAGTCGACGAACCATCGGCAGGCGCATTGCAGTCGTTGCTCAGGAAGCGGAACTTCGTTTTCCGGTGACGGTGCTCGAGTTTGTGCTGGGTGGACGTTATGCGTGGGCCAACAATGCCGGGTGGGGTTGGGAAACAGGGCGCGACCTGCGCGTGGCTGAGGAAGTGTTAGACGAAACAGAACTTGCTGAACTGAGCGGCCGCTTGATGAACGAATTGTCAGGCGGTGAACGCCAGCGAGCCGTACTGGCGAGAGCACTCGCCACGGAAGCGTCGTTCCTCTTACTCGACGAACCGACAGCGAATCTCGACCTGTCACACCAGGCGACGTTGCTGGCGCTCGTGAGAAATCGTTGTGATCAGCAACACTCAGCCGCACTCGTC
>Ga0068861_100002338_pt1 | contig 12324 bp, 17 predicted proteins | sample KBSSwiS42_FD_66593 | JGI IMG/M metagenome (GOLD analysis project Ga0068861, IMG submission 66593) | Switchgrass rhizosphere microbial communities from Kellogg Biological Station, Michigan, USA - KBS Switchgrass S4-2 | ecosystem: Host-associated > Plants > Roots > Rhizosphere > Soil ...
GGTCAGACCCCCTTGAGGGTGGTTGAGGGTTCAGGGCCAGCGCCCCAGGCCCTCGCCGCCAACCGGATCTTCGGGCGGCGGACCCAGTGCGGCGATGCGCTGCCGTGCCGCCTCCACCTCGGCCGGATCGTCGCCGCGCAGCAGGTCGTAGTTCTCCTGCCCCGCAGGATAGGCGCCCACGACGGTGAAATCACCCTCCGATGAGGATCGGCGGTGCCCGGTGCCGGCCGGCAGCACCAGCACGTCGCCGGCCGCGACGTCGAACGCCTCCCCCTGCGGGCCACCGAGCTCAAGCGTCGCCCGGCCGGCGACTACCGCGAGCGCCTCATGCGAGGTCGAGTGGAAGTGATGGAAGCCGAACACGCCGTCCACCCACGAGCCGCCCCAGCCGTGCCGAGCAAACAACTCGCGCGCGGCATCCGCGCTCGCGGCGGCGGCATCCACGCCGCGGTAGATGAGCACTGGAAAGCGCGGGTTGTTCGGGATCCGATCGCCGGGGGGCGCATGCCAGGCGTCGAGCTGCATGGCCGAGTGGTACCCACTCGGCCGAGGCCTAGCCTTCTAGGGATGAGAACCTTCCAGCTTGCCGGCGTCGAGGTGCCTCGCATCGGGCTGGGCACCAACCGCCTCACGACAGCATCTGAGCACGTCGCGTTCGTCCGAGAGGCGGTGGCCGAAGGCGTGCGCCACATCGACACGGCGCACCTCTACAGCGGCGGGGACAGCGAGCGCGCCATCGGCGAGGCGCTCAGCGGCGTGCGCGAAGACGTGCTGGTCGCTACCAAGGGCGGCTACCGCCCGGGCGAGGGCCAGCCGGAGGCGCTGAACGCACAGATCGAGCAGAGCCTGCGCTCGCTGGGCACCGATGTGATCGGCCTGTATTACCTGCACCGCGTCGATCCCGAGACGCCTCTCGAGGAGAGCCTGGGCGCGATCAAGGAGTACGCGGACCGCGGCTCGATCCGGAACATCGGGATCTCCGAGGTCGGCATCGAGCAGATCGAGCGGGCCAGACAGATCGTGCCGATCGCCGCCGTGCAGAACCGCTACAGCGTCTCCGACCGCCAGCACGACGAAGTCGTCGACTACTGCGAGCGCGAGGGGATCCCGTTCGTGGCGTACTTCCCACTGCGCGGGCAGGGGGGGCCGGGAGTGGCGGAAGCCGCGGGGCGCCTCGGGGTGAGTGGGAACGCCGTCAAGCTGGCCTGGCTGCTCCAGCGCTCGCCGGTCGTGCTCCCGATCCCGGGCACGCTGTCGATCGAGCACCTGCGCGAGAACCTCGCGGCGCTCGAGCTCGACCTGGGCGACGCGGCCGACATCGCCGCCTGAGGACGGTTGCGAGGAAGATCAGCGGCGGACCGGGCGCCGACAGTCCTGGCCCGCGACCTTCACCAGGTTGAGCGCCACGTCGGCGTCTACGGGTGACTGGTCCGGCGCATCGAAGAGCGCACACTCCTCGGGCGTGGCGCAGCCGCACTCCTTGGCGACCTCGAGCCAGCCCTTCATCGCTCTCGTGCGCTCGAGGAGGGCCTCCACCTCGTCGAGCTTCCTGGCCGAGAGCGCGCGCATCTGGTCCGCCATGCCCTCCGAGGAGTCGACGCCCTCGATCAGTTTCTTGATCTCGCTCAGCTTGAAGCCCGCGCTCTGGGCCACGCCGATGAAGCCGAGCTTGCCGAGCACGTCGGTCCCGTACCGGCGCTGGCCGCCGACGCGCTCCGGCTTAGGCAGCAGCTCGATCCGCTCGTAGTACCGGATCGAGGACGTCGCGACGCCTGCGCGCCGCGCCACCTCTCCGATCGTCAGCTCCGGCAGCTCATCCATCGCGGGCCAGCCCTTGACTTGAACCGCACTTCAACGACCATCGTAGGTCGCGGTGGGTCAACTGCACAACCACGAGAGCGAGGAGAAGTCATGCCGAAGGCATCCAAGGAGAGCGCTTCCGAGCACGAGACTGTCGAGGGCTACGAGGGCCACTTCGAGCACTTCGACGGCGGCTGGACGGTCGGTTTCGAGGCCTACTCGCAGGACGCGGACCTCGCCCCGTTCTTCAAAGGGCTCCCGAACGACGAGTGCCAGTGCGAGCACATGGGCTACGTGATCCGCGGGAAGGTCGGCTTCCGCTCGGGCGCAGACGAGGAGCTGTTCGAGGCCGGCGACGCCTATTACGTCGGCCCGGGGCACACGCCGATCCTGTACGCCGGCACTGAGGTGGTCGAGTTCAGCCCGACCAAGGAGCTCGGCGAGACCATGGAGGTCGTGACGAAGAACATGGAGCAGATGGAGGCGTCCGCCTGACGCCTCACGAACCGGCTTCGAGAACTCCCTTCAGGCGGGCGAAGCCCTCGTCGAGGTTGCGCTGGGTGGTGCGGGCGATCAGCGGCTGAATCAGGCGCAAGAACCCGGTGGGGCGTCCGGTGACTGAGAAGCGCACCGAGGTGCCGTCGCCGTCGCCCGCCAGCTCGTAGACGAGGGTCGTGCTGAACGGGCCGGAGGTGCTCTCGATCCGCTGGCGGGTGGGAGGCTCGTGCTCCACGATCTCCCAGTCGATCTCGTAGTCGCGGCCCATCGACCGCATGCGCGTCCGCACGGTGCTGCCGACCCGGATCGGCTCGGGCGACGTGAGCTCCTCGCTGTCGACGCTGTCGTCCCAGCTCGGGCGGTTGCGCGCGTCCGAGACGAACGCGAAGACCTCGTCCAGCGGACGGGTGATGACAACTTCGACGGTTCTCGTGAACACGGGCGGGGCGTCCGACCCTATGCGGGGAGGAGGCGCCAGGCAAGCACGAGAATGCGGCGCCTCAGGCGCGCGGCAGCGAACGCCGCAGACGCACCTCAGGCACGTCGGGATCGCCCCTCAGCGCGCCGTCAGGCGCGAAGCCGTGCTTGGCGTAGAAGCTCTGCGCTCGTGGGTTGTCCCTGAAGACCCACAGCGCCGCCTCGTCCCAGTGGCCGTCATCGAGCCGCCTGACGGCCGCGTCGAGCAGTGAAGTGCCGACCCCGGAGCGCCACCGGCCCGGGTCGACGTAGATTGCCGCAAGCTCGTAGGCCCGTGGGCCAAGGTCCTCATCGCGGGCTGGAGCGGCCACCGCGCAGAACCCCACAACTTCATCGCCGTCCTCGGCGACCAGCGTGAAGCCGGCTGCGTCGCCGGCCGCCAGCAGCTCGGTCCAGAACTCCGCTCGCCTCTCCACCGACAGACCTTCCAGGTCATCGCCTGAGACCAGCCCTCGATAGGCGGCGTGCCAAGTGCGCACCTGAACCTCCGCGATGGCGTGCGCGTCGTCAGCCGTCGCCTCCCGAACCACGCTGCTCACGCCGGGAACGTACCCGCGGCGCGCGGGACTTACGTAGATTTGGGCGCATCCGATGGCGACCTGGAAGGACGTCACCCGCCTCGCCCTGGCCCTCCCGGAGGCGGAGGAGGGCACCACCTACGGCGGCAACCGGGCGTGGACGGTCCGGAAGAAGCTGTTCGTCTGGGAGCGGCCGCTCCGGAAGAGCGACCTCGAGGCGCTGGGCGACGCCGCGCCCGACGGGCCGATTCTGGGCGCGAGGGTCGAGCACCTGATCGCGAAGGAGGCGTTGCTCGCGGACGAGTCCGCCGTCTTCTTCACGACGCCGCACTTCGACGGCTATCCCGCGGTGCTGGTACGGCTTCCTGAGGTCCAGCTCGACCTGCTCGAGGAGGTCGTGACCGAGGCGTGGCTCGTCCGTGCGCCGAAGCGGCTGGTGCGGGAGTATCTGGCCGGGCTGGAGGACAGATGAGCACCGCGCCACATACCTCGGTCGCCCCCGGCGCTCCCATCGTGGCCGACGCGCCCGCAGGCCTGGCGGACGCCCGCCTGCTCCCGGCGCTCCGCTACGCGCTTGGGGTGCTCCTCCTCGCGGCCGGCTACTACGGCGCGGGCCAGGCCAGCCTCGCTCTGCAGTACACCGGCCCCGTGGCGGCGATCTGGCTGCCGGTCGGCGTGGGTGTGGCGGCGCTGTACCTCGGCGGCCTGCGCTTCTGGCCGGGCGTCCTGATCGGCGACCTGGCCCTGGCCGACTCCGCCCAGCCGCTGGGCAGCGCGCTCGGGCTCACGCTGGGCAACATGGCGGACGTCCTCGTCATCACCCTGCTTCTCCGCCGCCTGCTCGGCCGCCGTGGCGCCCTCGATCGGCTCGAGCGGGTGGGCGGCATGATCCTCGCGATTGCGGCCGGTGCTGTGATCACCGCGACCGTCGCGATGGCCTCGCTCCGTGCGGGCGGGGTCATCGGCGGCTCCGATGTCCCGACCTTCTGGCGCAGCTGGTTCCTCGCGGACGCGTCGGGCTCGCTCGTGGTCGTCCCGCTTGCCCTGGCCTGGGCGCAGCCGGGCTCGCTCGAATGGTCCCGCCGCGACATCTGGCAGGGGGTGCTGCTCATCGCGGCGGTCATCGCGCTCAGCGCGATCGCGCTTGCCGGCGACCTGGCGCTGACCTACATGGTGTTCCCGGCGCTGATCGGCGCGGCGCTTCGCTTCGGCGATCGCGGCGCGACCCTCGCCGTCGCGGTGGCGGCCGGCATGACCGTCTGGCTCACCGCGAACGAGATGGGGGCCTTCGTCAGCCACTCGATCACCGACAGCGCGCTGAGCACGCAGCTGTACCTCGCGGTCGCCGCGCTCACGACGCTCTGCCTGGCCGCGATCGTGGACGAGCGCAGGCGCGGCGCGCTCGACCTCGCCGCGTCCGAGCGGCGCGCAGGCCAGCGGGCTGCCGAGGAGCGGCACCGCATCGCGCGGGACCTCCACGATTCCGTCTCGCAGTCGCTCTTCTCGGCCAGGCTCCACCTGCGGACGGCCGAGCGCGCTTTGACGAGCGAGGGCATGGACGCGGCAGGCTCCGGAGGCCAGGAGCTCGCCCGCGCTCAGCAGCTGACGGCGGCGGCACTCGCCGAGATGCGAGCGCTCGTCTACGAGCTGCGCCCCGACGGCCTGGCCGACGACGGGCTCGTCGTCGGCCTCACGAGACACGCGACGGCGGTCAGCGCCTGCGAGGACGTCGCGATCGCGGTGCGCGGGCCGGAGGAGCGCCTGCCGCTCACCACCGAGGCGGAGGAGCAGCTCTACCGCCTCTGCCAGGAGGCGATCGGCAACGTGATCAAGCACGCCGGAGCGACCGAGGCAGCCATCGACGTCGCCGTGGACGACGGCACGGTCGCGGTTCTGGTTCGCGACGACGGGTGTGGCTTCGATCCCGCCGCCCCGAGCGGCGGCGGCTTCGGCGTGCGATCGATGCGGACACGCGCGGCCGAGGCCGGCGGACGGCTGGAGATCACGAGCGTCCCCGGTCGCGGCACGGTGGTGCTGGCGGAGGTGCCGGCGCACTCTCCGGAAGCGCCCTCCGGCGACCAGGCCTGACCAATCCAGATTCCGGGGCCGCGACGTACTACCGGGCATGAACACGATCGCGTCCCCAAGAATCAGAACCATCCCGAGCAGCCTCCTCTGGAGCGCCGGGGCGCTTGCCCTCGCGGGCGAGGCCGCGGTGCACGTCCAGCAGTACTTCGCGCTCTTCCACGACATCCGCTGGATCGGCCCGCTCTTCCTGGCGAATGCCGCGGCCTGCGCCCTGGCGATCGCCGGACTGGCCCGCCGCGAAACCCGCGATCTCGCCGCGCTGGCAGGAGTCGCCATCTCCGCCCTCGCGCTCACCGGCCTGATCGTGAGCTACGGACAGGGCCTGTTCGGCTGGCAGGAGGGCGGCTTCAGGCCCATCATCCAGCTCACCGTGATCTTCGAGCTCGCCGCGGTCGTGCTGCTCTCGGCGGCGCTGGCGGCGGCGGCTTCATCGAGGGCGCGCCCGCCCGCCGGCTAGCCGGGAACTACGGAACCTCTCCCTGCGTCGAGTGATCGGCGCAGGAGCCCTGCGCGTAACAGTGGGCAGTGGCGCTTAGGAGGAGCAAGAGGTGAGGCTCGCGATCGTGGGAGCGGGCGTGTCCGGCCTCGTATGCGCTCATCTCCTGAGCGAGCGGCACGACGTCACGCTCTACGAGGCGAGCGACTACGCGGGTGGCCACACGCACACGGTGCGCGTCGACACCGAGAACGAGACGCACCGCGTCGACACGGGCTTCATCGTCCTCAACGATCGCACGTACCCCCGCTTCCAGCGCTTGCTGGCGCGCCTGGGCGTCGCGACCCAGCCCTCAGACATGAGCTTCTCCGTGAGCGACGGCGCGGACTTCGAGTACAGCGGCGGCTCGCCGAACGGGCTGTTCGCGCGGCGCTCCAACCTCGCGAGGCCCTCGTTTCACCGCATGGTCCGCGACCTGCTCCGCTTCAACCGCGAGGCGCCCTCCCTGATCGGCTTGAACGGGTCCGGGCCCTCGCTCGGCGAGTTCCTGGACGACGGCGGCTATTCGCCCGAGTTCGTGCAGCGCCTGATCGTGCCGCAGGCCTCTGCGGTCTGGTCCGCGGACCCGGCGCGCATGTGGGAGTTCCCGGCGAGCATGCTCGCCGAGTTCTTCGCCAACCACGGCATGTTCGGCCTGAACGGCCGTCCGAGCTGGCTCACCGTCAGTGGCGGCTCCGACCGCTACGTGGAGGCGATCGTCAAGCCGCTCGGCGAGCGGCTGCGGCTCTCGACCCCGGTCGTCCGCGTCGAGCGTCGGGAGGACCGGGTGGAGGTCACGCCGGCCGGCTGCGAGCCCGAGCGGTTCGACGAGCTTGTCCTCGCCGTGCACTCGAACCAGGCGCTCCGCATGCTGGCGGACCCGACCGGCGCCGAGGCGGAGGTGCTCGGCGCGATTCCCTATCAGCAGAACGAAGCCGTTCTCCACACCGACCCTTCGCTGCTCCCGAGGCGGAGGCGAGCCTGGGCGAGCTGGAACTTCCACCTGCGTGACGAGCCGATCGGCCGCACGACCGTGACCTACCACATGAACCGTCTCCAATCGCTACGCGCGGAGCGCGAGCTGTGCGTGACGCTCAACCAGACGGAGGCGATCGACCCGGACAAGGTCATCAAGGCGATCCGCTACGAGCATCCCGTCTATACGCCGGCGGGGCTGGCGGCGCAGCGGCGCTGGAACGAGGTCAGCGGGGTCCGCCGGACCCACTACTGCGGCGCCTACTGGGGCTACGGCTTCCATGAGGACGGTGTCGCCTCGGCGCTCAGGGTCTGCGCCGCCTTCGGCGCCTCACTCACATGACCGCGAGCGCGCTCTATGAGGGCTGGGTCCGCCACCGCCGCCACGAGCCGGTCGAGCACGAGTTCCGCTACCGACTGTTCATGAGCTACCTGGACCTCGGGGAACTGCCCGAGCTGCTCGACCGGGTGCCGCTCTGGTCGGCACGGCGGCCCGCGCCAGCCTGGTTCCGGCGCGGCGATTACCTGGACGTCGACCACGACGGCCCGGTGCGGGTGCTCACGCACGTGCGCACCTTCGGCCACCTCTTCAACCCGCTGAGCCTCTACTACTGCTTCGATCCGGCCGGTGAGCGGATCGAGAAGGTGCTCGCCGAGGTGACCAACACTCCCTGGGGCGAGCGCCACACGTATACGCTCGACGCCCTCGATGCAGTGATCTGCAAGCGTTTTCACGTCTCCCCCTTCCTTGGAATGGACGCTGAGTACAGGATTCGGATGACGCCGCCCGGAGAACAGCTCCGGGTGCACTTGGAGAGCCGCCGAGGCGAGTCCGTTCAGTTCGACGCGACGCTCGCGCTACGTCGCCGCGAGCTGTCGCCGTGGCCGCTCTTGCGGTATCCCTTCATGACGGCTCGCGTCATCGCCGGCATCTACACGCAAGCGCTCCGCCTGCGGCTGAAGGGAGCGCCCTACCACCCCCGTCCGGCGCGGTGATCGCGCGGACCCTCCTGTCGGCCCTCCTGGGGCGCGTCCGCGCAGGGCGCATCGAGCTCGTCGAGCCGGACGGGCGGCGCGCGCTCGGGCCGCCGGACGCCGAGCTCCAGGCGACGATCCACGTGCACGACCCGTCGTTCTGGCGTTCGCTCCTGCGCGGCAGCCGCGGCCTCGGTGAGTCGTACGCCGCCGGCGCCTGGGACTGCGACGACCTCGTGCGGCTCGTCCGCATCGCCGCGCGCGAGGTCACCCGGCTGGACCGCCTCCGAGCTCCGCTCGCGTCGCTCCGCAACAGGCTCACGCGCGTGCCGCGGAACAGCCGCGCCGGGGCGCGCCGGCACATCGGCGCGCACTACGACCTCGGCAACGAGCTGTTCGCGCTGTTCCTCGATGACACGATGACCTACTCCTGCGGGATCTTCGAGAACGGCGAGACGTCGTTGCGCGAGGCCCAGGAGGCGAAGCTCGACCTCGTCTGCCGCAAGCTGGAGCTTCGACCCGACGACCACCTCGTCGAGATCGGCAGCGGCTGGGGCTCGCTCGCACTCCACGCCGCCGGCAACTACGGCTGCAGGGTCACGACGGCCACGATCTCCCCCGCTCAGCTCGAGCTCGCGACGGCCCGCGTGCGTGAGGCGGGCCTCGAGGATCGCGTGGACGTGGTGCTGCGCGATTACCGCGACCTGCGCGGCCGCCACTCGAAGCTCGCCTCGATCGAGATGATCGAGGCGGTCGGCTGGCAGTACTTCGACACCTTCTTCGCGCGCTGCTCGCGCCTGCTCGAGCCGGACGGGCTGATGCTCGTCCAGGCGATCACGATCGACGACGCCGCCTACGAGATCGAGAAGGGCGCGCGGAGCTTCGCGAACGAGCTGATCTTCCCGGGCGGCTGCCTGCCCTCGCAGGAGGTGATCCGGCACGCGACCGACCGCGTCACGGACATGCGCATCCTCGACGTCGAGGACATCACGGCGAGCTACCCGCAAACGCTCCGGCACTGGCGCGAGAACTGGCTTGCCGCGGCGGGCCAGGCCGAGCGCCTGGGCGCCGACCGCCGCTTCCGGCGGCTCTTCGAGCTCTACTTCGCCTGGTCCGAGGGCGGGTTCACCGAGCGCCGCATCCAGGACGTGCAGGTGCTGTTCGCCAAGCCGGCCTACCGCGGCTCGCGCGTGAACATGGAGCGCGAGACGGCATCCAAGAGCGCCGCCGGCCCCCGCGAAGCGAGCTTGGCGAGCGCGAGCCGCCCGCCCGGTCCCAGCACGTGATCGCCGCGCTCCACGGCGCGCACGACCTTGGCCGCCCACTCCTGCGGGCTCGTGTCGCTCCAGGAGTCGGCGTCCATGTGGCGGCCGTAGACGCGTCTGGTGTCGTCCAGCATGTCCGTGTCGACGCCAGGGGTCACGAGGTGGAGCACCTGCACGCCCGTGCCGCGCAGCTCGCGCCGGAGCGCCTCGCTGAAGGCGACGACCCCGGTCTTCGCCGCCGCGTAGGTGGTCGTGGCGGGGAACCAGGCGTAGCCGCTGATGCTCGCGTTGTTCACGATCGTGCCGCGGCCGCGCTCGACCATTCCCGGCAGCACCAGTTTCGTGAGATGGACGAGCCCGACCAGATTGACCTGGAACATCGCGTAGATGTCGTCCGTGTCCTGCTCCTCGAGCAGGCCGCCGGTCATGAGCCCGGCGTTGTTGACGAGCAGATCGAGCGGAGGCAGCGAGCCGGCCGCCTCCTCGATGGACTCCCTCGTCGAGAGGTCGACGGTGAGGTTTCGGACCTCGCGCGCCCCGCCAGGCGGCGCAGCGGGCGGCTCGGTGTCGGCGGAGCGCACGCCGCAGAGGAGCAGCTCGAGCGGGCGCGCAGCAAGCTCCTCGGCAATCGCACGTCCGATGCCGCGGCTCGCGCCGGTTACGAGTGCTGTGGTTCCGGTGAGATCCATGGATGCTGAGCTGTTGACCGGGCTCGTCTGGTTTACGCGCGACCTGCGTGTTCGGGATCATCCCGCCCTGCGCGCCGCGCTCGACCGCTGTGAGCGCGTGGTGCCGGTGTTCTGCTTCGACGACCGGCTGCTGCGCGGCCGGCACGCGTCCGGGTCGCGCACGCAGTTCATGCTCGAGAGCCTGGCCGATCTGGACGAGCGGCTCGGCGGCACGCTGGTGTTCCGGCACGGGCCGCCCGAGCGGGAGCTCGTGGCGCTGGCGCGTCACGCGCGGGCCACCGAGCTGCACTTCAGCACGGATTCGGGGCCGTTTGCCCGCCGACGGATCGGGCGCGTCGCGGCTGCACTGCGCGAGACGGGCGTCGAGCCGTTCGCGCATCCAGGCCTGCACGCTGTCGACGACCTCGACGGGATTCGCACCCGGCAGGGCAGGCCGTACACGGTCTTCTCGCCCTTCCATCGCAGCTGGCTGCGCGAGCCGCGCCGGGAGCCGACCGGCAGGCCACGCTCGTTCGGCTCGCTTCCCTCCGCCGTCCGGAAGGGCCGGCTGCCCTCGCTCTCCGAGCTGGGGCTCGAGCAGGAGGTCGAGGATCCGCTTCCGGGCGGCGAGACGGCCGGCCGCGAGCGGCTGTCGCGCTTCCTGCGCGCGGGTGTGCGCGACTACGAGGACAACCACGACGCGCTCGGGGCGGACAGGACTTCACGGCTGTCGCCCTACCTCCACTTCGGCTGCGTCTCGCCGCGCGAGGTCGAGGAGCGGCTGCCGTCGGGCTCGGGCCCGGATGCGTTCCGGCGCCAGCTCTGCTGGCGCGACTTCTACCACCACGTGCTGCTCCACCACCCGCGCAACGCGCGCTCCGAGTTCCGGGACCGCTACCGCGGCTCGATCTCGTGGAGCCGCGCAAGGCGCAGCTTCGACGCGTGGTGCGACGGCCGCACCGGCTACCCGCTCGTGGACGCCGGGATGCGTCAGCTGAGGCGGGAGGGCTGGATGCACAACCGCGCCCGGCTGGTCGTCGGCTCGTTCCTTACCAAGGACCTCGGCATCGACTGGCGCTGGGGCGAGCGCTGGTTCATGCGCTGGCTGATCGACGGGGACGCGGCGAACAACAACGGCAACTGGCAGTGGATCGCATCGGTCGGCGTGGACCCGCAGCCCTTCTACCGGCGCATGTACAACCCCGCCCGGCATCAGGAGCGCTTCGACCCGCGCGGCGACTACGTGCGCCGCTACGTGCCCGAGCTGCGCCCCGTGCCGGACGACTACCTCGCCGAGCCCTGGACGATGCCGGACGACCTGCAGCGCGACTGTGCCTGCGTGATCGGCACCGACTACCCGGCACCGATCGTGGACCGCCGCGCCGCCCGGCGCGAGGCCTATGAGCGCTACGGCCGCGCCGGCTAGTCCGTTGCGAGCATCACGTGCGAGGCCTTGATCACGGCGGTGACCTCGCGGCCTTCGGAGATTGCGAGCTCGTCGACAGCTTCGGTGGTGATCGAGGCGACGATCCGGTTGCCGCCGACGTCCAGCTCGACGTTCGCGATCGCCTCCCCGCGCCGGATCCCCCGAACGGTCCCTCTGATCTGGTTGCGCGCGCTGATCTTCATAGACGTCAAGCTAGCGCCGGCGGCCAGGGTGATGCGCGACGCTTTCTTTCATGGATCCGCCTGTGGAAGTCCGGGGAGCGCGTGTCGACGATTGCGACGCCATCGCCCGGATCTACAACGAGGGGATCGCCGAGCGCAGCTCGACCTTCGAGACCGAGTTGCGTTCGGCCGCCGAGATCGAGGCCTGGCTCGCGTTGCCCTCCCATCCGCTTCTGGTGGCGGAACGCGGCGGGGCGGTCGTCGGCTGGGCGCGGGCCTCTCCATACAGCACGCGCGCCTGCTACGCCGGGGTGGTCGAGGGCAGCGTCTACGTGAGCGCGCAGGAACGTGGCCGCGGTCTCGGCTCGGCCCTGGTCGTCGCCCTGCGCGACGAGGCCGAGCGCGCCGGCTTTCACAAGATCGTTGGCAGGCTCTTCGCCGACAATGAGCCGAGCCGTCGTCTCATCGCGCGGCATGGATTTCGCGAGGTCGGCACCCACCTCCGGCACGGCCGGCTCGACGGCAGCTGGCGCGACGTGGTCGTGGTCGAACTGCTGATCGGATCGGCTAGGTCTGGGCGATGACGAGGACGATCGTCGTCAGCGCGAGCACGATGCCGCCGACGGTGAAGGCCGTCACGACATGGAAGCTCAGCGGCACCAGCGAGCGGCCGTCGATCGCCCGCTCGAGCTCCCGCTGGCGACGAGCTCCGGTCACGAGCAGGCCTATGGCGAGGGCGGCATAGCCCGCACCCAGCACCACGTAGGGCCACGCGGCTACGTGCAGCACCTCGGGCGCCAGGCGTCCGACAGCCAGCGCGCCGACGGTGGCTGCCAACGCGGTCCGCCACCAGGCCAGCCAGGTCCGCTCGGCGGCCATCGAGGTGCGCTGCACGACGTCGGCGGCCAGGGACGCCGGGGTGGGCTGCGGCTCGCCCGGAGGCTCCGGCTCCGTCATGCGCTGATCTAATCACGGCC
>Ga0068861_100002339_pt1 | contig 12320 bp, 9 predicted proteins | sample KBSSwiS42_FD_66593 | JGI IMG/M metagenome (GOLD analysis project Ga0068861, IMG submission 66593) | Switchgrass rhizosphere microbial communities from Kellogg Biological Station, Michigan, USA - KBS Switchgrass S4-2 | ecosystem: Host-associated > Plants > Roots > Rhizosphere > Soil ...
TCTTCGAACTCGTTTGCACCCGGCTCATCCATCGTCGGCGCCCTCCTGGCATCGTTTGGTTACGGCTGCTGTCGATTCACCCGGCACCGATCCTGGAGCGAGTGGGCACAGCGAGTGGCGAACTTGCGCGTTGACAACATGGAATGTCAACTGCTCAATAATTCGGCAACAATTTTTTGCTTGCGCCGGCAACCGAATATTACAGCCGTTTCCTCGCAAGTTTCGTGCACGCACCGCTCGCGATGAACGTTCGCATTTCGAGTTTTACCGTCGGCACACCAACAACGCGATGACAGTGCTACATCCGCGTTACGTTGATGTGTCATCGGCAGACCATCCGGTGGCGACATAACTTCACACTCTTTCTAAACAACCCGGCTCGCGCTCGATCGCACGATGACGTGTAGCGCGGTTGCAAATGTCTGATAGAGAAGGCCATTGCAGCGACGGCGGCGGCGCATCGAAAAAATCCCACGAAGGGTTCGCGGCATTCGCCATCGAGAACGTTCTTTCCCTTACCGCCTGCAACAGAGTCTCTTTTAGCACTTCATCCCCCATGGCCGCCTGACATGCCCTGTTGACTGCGCCGCGGAGCAGGTGTTGTGCTCTGCGACGCCACCGCGGATGGCGACGTTCCTTTCCGTTATCATCAAGGAGACGACCATGAACATCGAACCGAAGCTGATCGATCTGGGCGATGCATCGACCGAAACGAAGGCCGGCGGCGACACCAGCCCGAACTTCGATTCCGGCCCGTCCGGAATGAGCCGCACTCACTAATAGCGGCAGCCGACTTGCGGCCAGTGGTGTGCAGCCTCGTCTGCACACCACCCGTAGAGGGACAGCGAGATGACGGTGGAACTCGAACCCAAACTGATCGATCTCGGCGACGCGCTGCTAGAGACGATGGACGGCGGACCGTCCAGTTATTTCGACGCCGGACCTCCCGGCATGAGCCGGACTCACTGAGCGCACCTTCGGAGCACGGAATGACGCACACTTCCGTCAGCAGCGCCGCTCGACAATTTTACCTGCGGGATCGCGTGCACTATTGCGAGACCAGCGACGGAGTGGTTTTCCTGGATCTGCGACGAGGCAAATACATCGGCCTGGGCGGTACCGAACTCCAGTCGATCGCACCGTATCTGAATGCATCGACGGATCCTGGCGAGGCGTCGAAAAACATAGAAAGTTCCCTGGACTATCTGGTTGCGCAGGACTTGCTCACCACCGACCCATCGCAGGGACGTGACGGTGCCCCGCCCTGCCGCGACGTCCCGGTGGTCGCAGCCGCCGATCTTTTCGAGCACATGGCACCGAAGATATCCATCGGTCAGGCACTTCGCTTCCTGACAGCTTGCGCGCGCGCCGCGTTCAAACTGCGTTTTCGATCGCTGGGCAACGCTGTAGCGACGGTCCGCCGCAGAAAGCTGCGACGTTCCAATCATGGCCGCCGAGTTCCGAGCGAAGGCGAGCTGCTGGAACTAGTCAGTATCTTCGTCAAGTTGCGGCCGCTCGTGTTCTCGGACTACTGCAAATGCCTCTTCGACTCACTGGCCCTGACCGAGTTTCTGGCCGCCAATGACGTCTACGCCGACTGGACCCTCGGCGTCAAAACACAGCCTTTCAGCGCACACAGCTGGGTACAGATGACGGGCATCGTACTGAACGACACGCCGGAACGGGTCAGCGCTTTCTCGCCGATACTGATTGTCTAACGCAGGGTGCACCGTGCAGTTGCGATACGTGGCGTTTTTGTGGAACCCCGAACATGCAGCGGCTGCGGCTGCGGCGAAGTTTCTGAAGGAGCGTTCTGCGCGGTCGTCGTTCGACACGAGCAGGCAGCTGGCGAAACCGGGACTGCACATCATCTATTCGAGTGGCGACGCCTCGATTCAACCGTGGTGCCCGCTTGCCGGCGGCAAAGGAATTATCGTAGGCCGGCTGTTCGAATGCATGGGAAAGCCCGATGCCGGTCCACCGAACCCAGTAGCGGCCCTCGCCGAGCGGGAGACTGAGAGCGTCATCCGCAGCTCCGGGCGATACCTGGTCGAGCACTACTGGGGATCCTACGTGGCCTTCCTATCGGATCCGGCGAATCGCCGGCAATGGGTGCTACGCGCTCCGATGGCCCAACTGCCGTGCTTCCGAACAGCGTGGCGCGGCGTGCAGATTTTTTTCTCGCGGATGGAAGACTGCCTGGCCCTGGGTGGCCCGACCTTCTCGTTCAACTGGTCGTACATTGCGACCCACGTGGCATTCAATGCCGTGAAGAGCACGGCCACGGCCCTGAACGAAGTCGAGGAAGTCAAAGTCGGGCAATGTATCGAGGTCGCGCCCGAGCGCACCGCGGCGAGCTTCTACTGGAATCCGTGCACGATCGCGAAGTCGGCAAGTCTCGAAGATCCAATGGAGGCGGCGACGTTGCTGCGGGCAACTGCACTGGCATGCACTCGGGCTTGGACGCGATCGCACCAGGACGTGCTCGTCACCCTATCCGGTGGACTCGATTCGTCCATCATCCTGTCGTGCCTCGCAGAGGCCGCAGACAGGCCGAGAATCACGGCCCTGAATCGCTATTCGATAGGATCGAACGGCGATGAACGCCGCTTCGCACGCAGCGTTGCCGCGAAATCGCGGTGTGCCCTGGTCGAACAGCAACGCACCGTGGATGTTCGCCTGGAAGACATGCTCGGCGCAGCACGTACTGCGCTGTTGTACGGCTATACCAACGAACTGATCCATGCGAAGCCGGTGAACGAGTTCGCTGTACGCCATGGCATGACCGCGGTCGTCACGGGCAACGGCGGAGATTGCATTTTCCATCGCAGGCCCGCACTACCTGCCGTCGTGGATTTCGTCCGCCGACACGGCCTCCGGACCTCGCTGGTGGAACTCACCCTGGACGTAGCTCGTCTCGAACACCTGTCTGTCTGGAACGTCCTGCGTCAAACGCTGGGCGAGATCCTTTTCAAGACGGCGAAGCGTCCCTGGTTTCACGACGTCGATTCGCTCTGGGTGGAACGCGGCAAGGCGGTGGTCAACAAGGAAGCGATCGCCTACGCCATGGGCGCTGCCTCCTTCGATCATCCCTGGTTCGATTCCGCAGCAGGAGTGCCACAGGGCAAACTGTGGCAGATATCGGGACTCGCCTTTCGGGCCAATGACGATCCGTTCCTGAGCCGGGAACATCCTGAGATCGTCAATCCCCTGCTATCGCAACCGATGGTAGAACTCTGCCTGCGGATTCCAACCTACCTTCACCTGCATGGCGGACGGGATCGAGGCTTGGCCAGGCGCGCATTCGCCGGCCTCGTACCTGACGATATCCTCAAGCGCACGGCGAAGGGCGGCGTTGAGGAATATGGCAAGGCCATCGTCGGGAACAACATGAAGTTCGTTCGCGAACGCCTGCTCGACGGCGTCCTGGTACAACACAAGCTGATTCATCGCGACCTGCTTGCGGATGCACTCTCCGGCAAACCCAGCACATCCTATCTCTCGTTCGGCGACCTGCTCGCACATTTGAGCACAGAGGTCTGGTTGACGTTATGGAGCGATCACAAGAGCGCGGCAGCAGCCTGACACTCCGTGTCGATGTGGAGGCTATTCACGTCGAGACACGGTGTCGACAGTAGCGCCCGCGCCGCCGAGATGCTCTGCGAGGAATTCCAGGCGGCGATTCCAGAAGTCGACGACGTTGGCAGTAGCGGTAATCACGTGCCCCTCGCCTCGGTAGATTCGATACTCGACCTGCTTGCCCAGGCGGCGCAGCGCCACGAATGTGGCATCGGATGCGATCAACTTGCCGTCCTTCTCTCCCTGGCCGATGAGCAGCGGGGCCTGGATGCGATCGAAGCCGAAGATCGGCGAGTTCAGCGCGTAGCGCTGCGGATATTGCCAGGGACTGCCTCCCATGTTGCCCTGCCCGTGTTCGAAGTAGCCCGTGGCGTCCGTACTCGAAGGCGTGAGTTCGAGATAGGAAGCGAGCAGGTCGGGATGAATGATGGCGGCGCTCAGAATGGCAGCTTTGAATCTATCTGTCCGTGTGAGCAGCGCCAGCGCGCTATAGGACCCGAAGCTGTGGCCCATGATTGCGAGTCGATCGGCGTCCGCATAGCCTTGCGCGATGGCAGCATCGATGCCCGGCATGACTGTGTCCTCGAGGTCCTGCAGAGAAGCCCCCACGGTGAGCGGAGCATCCGGATCCAGCACAGCGTAGCCCCGCGTGGCCAGGATATGAAAGTTGAACACCGGCGCGGCTCCGCCGTTGATGCCGAATGAATTGATCGATTCCGACCCCCGGGAACCGCCGTAAACGTTCACGACGAGAGGCAACCTCTGGCCCCGCTGGTAGTCGGGCGGCAGGAGCAGCGTACCTCGCAGAGCCTGGTCATTCGCGCCACGCCATTCGATCAGTCGGGAAGAGCCCAGGGCGAAACGATCCAGTCGTTCGTGCAGGTGAGTCACCTGGCGCTCCTGGCCGTTACCCGTAGCGAATATCCAGGCATCGTCGAGGTGCTGCTGGTCGCCTGCGACGAACGCTATTTCACCCGTGACGTCGTTCGCGGCGAGATTGTATGTGGTCTGCAGTTTGCGATTGCCCGTGACGAATGAGCGTACGTCGCCAGCCTTCAAATTCACTTTGTAGATACCGTCGCGCAGCTGCGCCCGGTCTTGCCCTACAACCCATGCGACACGACCGGCGTTCGTAGTCCAGATCGTCGATTTGCCAGGCCGATCGACGATAGCCGTCATCCGACCGCCGGGGATCGTAGCCACGACGCTTGCGTGGCCCGAGGCGGCCTCGACGCGCCAGAGTTTTTCATCGGCTCCGATCGAGTAAAGCATTCGACCGCTCGCATCCCACAGCGGCGCGTGCTTTCTGATTCCGATTTTCACCGGCGCATCATCCTGACGTGTCGTGCGATCGGAGGTTGCGGATCCGACTGCCAGGATCCTGATCCGCCCGTTACCCAGCTGTCCCGTGTCGGCATAGGCCAAGTGCCGGCCGTCCGGCGACCAGCTCACTTCCATCCCATACTCGAGATGGGCAGCGCTCACCAGCGTACGATCGCTCGCACTGGCAATCTCATACACATGAATAGCGAATTCCGCCTGCTGGGTGTTCGGCACCCAACCTTTCCAGACGGTGTAGGCCACGCGCTTGTCGTCCGGTGAGAACGCATACCAGCGCGGCTGAGTGCGCTCAGCAATGCGGACGACCCGATCGGAGCGTGGCTCGAGCATCGCCAGATCGGCGACTGCCCACCTGACCTGTTCCGATGCGCTGGAATCGCGGTCGGTGTCAGCGTCACGCTCCGGAAAACGCAGCACTCGAACGGCGGCGGTCTGCTCTTGTCGAGCGCTTTCGACACCGCCCTGGCCAGGCTCTACGGAGAGCGCATTGGCCTGCTGTATATCCATGTCGGCCGGCAGGATCTTGCACAGTACCCTGTCACCTGCAGATGACCAGCGCAGGTATTCGAAACCGAAGAAGGGTCTCGCCCTGACGTCAGCGATTCGGCGTTGCTTACGAGTGGCTCGGTCCCAGATCCACACGCCGGCTTCGGCATCCTGATCGGAATAGAAGGCAACCTGCTTGCCGTCAGGGGACCAGGACGCCGCCCAGCTGGAGGATGCCTCGTTCCCCAGATCGATGAACTCGCTGGTTCTCGTGCTGGTCAGGCGCGCGCGCATGCGGTGCCCGCCTCCTTCGGCCACAGGAACACCACTGGCAGAATAGTAGTGAGTACCGGGCAAGAGCATGTCGGCGGTCGAATAGGTATGCGCCAGCCACTGACCATCCGCGGACAAGTCGAACGCAGAACGGTTGTTATGCAACGGAACGGCCGCTGCAATATCGAAAGGTAGCGGCTCGCGGAGCTTGGTCTCGTTCGCACCTGCCGTAGAGTCGGCAGCTGCGAAAGCTAGAGATAACGCCAGGCAGATCGAGCGTAGCGCAAGCGCGCGCGACATCGGACATCACCACTTCTTGTTCAGCTGCAAGCTGACGATCCTGCCGTACAGGTTGGTGTTGGCCGGATCGAAACCTACGCCCGACACGTCAGCGAAGGGCGGAGACTCATTCGTGACGTTCACCGCCCTGGCGCTGAGACCAAGGCCGCTCAACAGGCCGGAGGTTGCTTCGAAGTCGTAACCCACACCCAGATCGAGCGTGGTCCACGACGAAATGCCGCGGACGCCGACCGATAGAAGGTCGCGCTCGTGCGAGCTGAAATTGACGTCGCCAGAAACGTTCCAGGCCCCTACGTGCCAGCTAGCCGATGTGCGCAAACGCAGTCGCGCGGGATTTGCGTACGTTCCGACATACTCCACGTCAGGAGAGGCTGGGCCGATGCTCTGCTCGAAGCTCAGCATGTAGGTTCCAGCCACCGCCAATCGCAGCTGTCCCAAGCCGGTGTGGAATACAATATCGGCGCCGATGTCGAGGCCCTGAAGCTGTACGCTCGCCAGATTCCTGTATCTCACGTCCAGTACCGCGCCGACGCTCCCCACCGTCGGACACGCACCGACGACAAATCCTTCGGCGCAGATCGTCGACAGCTGCGCTGCCGTAGGATTGCGGATGATGATGCTTGCCCACTCGCTCTCAGCCGCAAGAGCCGCCTGTGAGTTGCCGGTGGGACCGCCTCGAGCGATGCGATTGCGGTAGTCGACATTGAAATAGGTCGCATGGAAAGCCGGGCCGTCAGCCAGAACGTAGTCGAGTCCCACCGTCCAGACATCCGCAGTCTCAGGCTGCAGATTGGCGTTGTTACCCAGTCTCACCAAGGCATTGACCCGCCCCGTCGGCGACTGCGGATCGACGACGGACAGCACACGGTCGGCAGTACTGAGCACGCCTGGTATCGCGACGATCTGGTTGAGGCGCGGCGCCTTGAAAGAGTTGCCCCAGGTGGCGCGAACATCGAATGCGTCGGTCAGCGACCAGGTCAGGCCATACTTCTCATTGGTCGTGTCGCCGAAGTCGCTGTAGTCCTCGGTACGGATCGCCGCGGAAATCTCGAGAGAATGCAACAGAGGAATGCCGGCTGCTGCAGCAATCACGGGAACTCGGACCTCGCCGAAATAGGCGGTGATATCGCGATCGGCGTCGAACAGCGCGTCGGCGCGACCTGTAGCTCTCGACCGCGCATCTACATTCAGCTTCAGGTAGTCCGCACCGACGGCAGCTTTGACCGCGCCTGCCGGCAAGTGGAAAAGCGATCCATTGAATATCACGCTCCCTGACTTATCGGTGGAGGTGCCGGTCTCCACCTGGGCTCCCCGGAATGAGTCGATCGTTGCCGGATTGCTGTTGCTGCCGTCGCCGAAGGGATTGAATGCCGTGGCGCGGTTCCTGTCAGCGAGCGCAAGCGTCAGCGCGGTTCCCTGGCTTTGGACATTGCTGATGGTGGTGTCTTCATCGTCGCGGCCATAACTGCCCACCAGTCGCCCTTCCCAATCTCCGAACAGCTGGACATTCATGCCCGCGGATCCGGAATAGACTTTCGTCAGGCCATCCCACACCGAGTTGCCAAGGTCGCGACCGAAGTTGTAGGCCACCGAAACGTTGGCGGTGCCGCCGAAAGGATTGATGTAATAAGGGTTGGTGGACGGCACCGAGAGCGTCGTAGCGAAGCCGCCGTTGTTGCGGAGTATCGAACGCCGGGCGTAGCGTGCATCCGCAAAGAATTCGACTCGCTCCCCGGCCGCCTGCGAAAAGGTGACGAACACAGCGTGCGAGGTCTGCTCCGCCAGCAGATCGAACGGATTTTCGCAAAGGCGGCCTCCAGGTACGAGCTGTGCAGTCGTGAGCGCACTGCCATTCTGCCCGGTCGGAATCGCGAATGCGGGCTGCCCGGTGGTGGGACTGAGAATGTTGCCTGGGTTACAGCGGGGCTGACGGTAGTCGCCACCGCCGAACGCTCGCAAGTCGGCGCGTGCGTATGATCGATCGGAATTCGGCAAGCTATCACGATCCGAATACTGATAGCCGACCAGGACATTCCCACTGCCCCACGTTTTGCCCAGCACTTGCGAAGCGATGACTTCGTTCGAGCCGCCATCGTAACCGACGACCCGGGCCGATGACTCGGCTCCCTCGAAGTCACGGCGTAACAGGAAGTTGACCACTCCGCCCACGGCATCCGATCCGTACAGAGCGGACGCTCCATCCGGCAGGATTTCGACTCGCTCGATGGCGACAGCGGGAATGGTGGACACATCGACGAACGCCCCGTTCACGCCGCTGCCCGGCTGCCGGCGGCCGTTGATCAACACCAGTGTCGAATCTGCACCCAGGCCCCTGAGATTGAGCGCCGTACCTCGATTGAAATTGGTGGCGCCTGAATCCAACGTCCTCGCGGACTGCACCTCCGACGCTCCTGCGCCTGAAAACTCCGGCCGCGACATGAGCATGTCGTGCACATTCGAATAGCCACTGTTGGCGATTTCCTCGCGGCCGATGATCGTTACGTTCGCTCCCACCGGGGCGGCGCCGCGAATCTGTGTGCCGGTAACGACGACTTCGTCGAGACTCTTCCCGCCCGCCGAAGACGCACTGGATTCCTCGCTCCGTACTGCGTACTGCGTCGTATCGCTCGTCAGCAGGACGCTCTCCTTGAGTGGCGTGGCGTCCGATACCGCGGAGTTTTTATTGAGCTGAACAGTGACGGTGTTACCGCGCACGATTGCATGCAAGTCTGTATTGCGGAGCAGTTTGCGTAGAGCGGCAGCTACATCCAACCTGCCTTCCACTCCCGCAGTCCTCTGCTCCGCGAGCGTGCCGACGGCTGCGCCGACCATCACCTGCATATCCGCTTGCTTGGAGAACTCCAACAGCGCCGTCTCGACCGATTGCGCGGCAATGTTGAAATCGATCTGCCGGTTCGCGGTCTGCGCGGCCTGTGCCGAGGACCCAGGCAACAACGCACACAACGACGTTGCCGCCAGTGGCAGCGATGACGCTGCCACTGCAGCCAGCGCTGAATTCCTCAACCCCGATCGCACCATGATGCGAAGCTTCATGCTACCCATGCCGTCCCCGTTGTCGTTCCGTGCGAACCAGAAACTCAGATCGCAGGTAGGACAGCTGAGGCGTAGAAGTTGGACGCGATTTAATCTATTTATCTATTTGCTGGTGGTCAGCGGCTTCGTACGGATGAGCACGTTGTTGGCATCGGTCTGGGTCACTTCCAGCAACGGGTAGATGCTGTCCAGGTTGGCGATCCACTCATCGATATCGCGCTCGAACACGGTGCCGGTAAACAACAGATCGCCGGCTGCACGATCGCCGATCACGATGGGCTTGCGCGAGTATCGATTGATGTCGGGAATGATGTTGCGTAACGGCTCCTGCCGATAATGCAGACGACCTTCGTGCCAGGTCACGGCATTGTCATCTACGGTTTGCACACTGGTGAGTTTGCCATCCTCGCCGTAGCTGACCTGCTGTCCGCGCTCGAGCCGCTGACGTCGCAGCGATGCCGGAGAAGGCGACTCGCTCCTCGTGTCCACGAGATTGGGAGTGACTTGAACGACGCCTTCGGTAACCGTCACCACCACCTGAGCATCGTCGCTCCGGCGTACATTGAATGCGGTGCCGACAGCCGTGATCATGCCGTTCCCAGCCATCACGTTGAACGGTCGACCGGTGTCGTGAGCGACCGAGAATGCGGCCTCGCCGGTGTTCAGCACCACAGTCCGGTAGCGCTCGCTCATGGTTACGCTCAGCGAACTCCTGGCGCCCAACTGGATCGTCGAGCCGTCGCTCAGCTTGACGTCACGGTGCTCGCCGACGGCGGTCTCGAAGACTTCCAGTTCCGACTGCGCACCATGCGACCGATCGCGCCCGAGGAGCAAAAATCCCGCCGCGATGCTGACGAACAGAGTCGCCGCGGCGGCGAAGTAGTACCACGAGCGATGCGACCCGGAGTCTGACGATGCAACCTCGGCTGGTGCGGGAATGGGAGCGCTCCCTGCCGCTTGGAGCTGGCGGCGCGCGCGCCATCGGGCGACGGACTCGGAACCATCGTAGTCGTCTTCCAGGATCGCAGGACGCGACGGCATGGCCGGCGGGTCGATTTCATCCAACGCCTGCCACAACCGCTCGAGTTCGTCGAACACCTGGCGATTCTCGGGTACCGACTCCCAGCGCTTCCACGCAGTCAGTGTGCGCACCGACAGATCGGGCTGCTGCAAGATGACGAACCATCGAGTCGCCTCCTCCAGGCGTCGTTCAGTCTCGGATATCACAGGTTTCCTGCTCATTTCGGTTTTCTGCCTCCCTGCCTGGTCTCCTGCGAGTGCACTGCCTTCAGGCAATGCTCCATCGCGCGCGCAATATAGCGTCGGACGTGCCGTGGACTGCACCCGATGATTTCGGCCGCCCGCTCGAATCCCACATCGTGGAACTTCACGAGAATGAAGGCCCGAACCACCTTGGCGGGCAGGCCTTCGAGTGTCTGCACGACGACATCGAGGTCATCCTGTGCCGCACAGGAATGCTCCGGCGACTTGGCCGTCTCCGTTTCGAAGAACACCAACTCGTCGATCTGCCCCCGCCGCCGCCGCTGCACCAGCCGATTGGTGGCCAGGTTGGCGGCGGTTTGAAAGAGATAGGCTTGCAGATGGCTTACCGTATTGGGGTCACGCAGCCGCAAGACTTGAACATAAGCTTCCTGCGCAACGTCCCGCGCTTCCTGCGGAGAACGCAACCTGGCGCGCAGGAACCGCAGCAGGGATTCGTTGTGCTCCTTGAACAGGCGCTCGATATTCTCGCGCGTGGCGGGCCCAAGCCGGGCTTCAGCTTCCTGGTCTATTCCGGCTGCCGCGATGGCGAAATCCCCGGGGTTGATGACACTTTGAACGGGCACACACGACCTCTTGGGTAATGTTTGAAGACAAGTGAGGCCGGGGGTTTTGACATCTGTATACAGGCAGCCTGACTGTCGGTTTCGACGCGGACGTCGCCGAACCGATGCGGGCGCTGCGTAGTCGCTCCGTAACGCTCCAAGCCTGCTGTCGTCAAGGTGCGCTGCGGTGGGACCGATGGCCCGACAAACCGCCCGCTCCAGGGGATCTCATGCCCGGCTCAGAGCCTTAGCCCAGTTGAACATCCTGTTCGATCGCGAATACTTCACCGGCGCACAGCTCGGAGCGACGGCCTTCAATTCGGCAGGCGGCTTCATCGCGAGACCCTTTGGGGGCCTGTCGTCGATGGCGAGCGGCCCCCTGCAGGGCTCAACGTTCGTTGCGCCGGGCGCACCGCGAGCCTATTGGTTGGGACTGAGATATAGTTTGCTGAGAAGTGAGAATTTCTCGCGGAGAACGCGATCAAGGGACAGAATTCAGAATCGGACTACCCAGTATTTTTCTCTGCCCGCGCTCTCCGCGCGCCTATATCTTTCGAACGCTTAGGCATACCGCAGCACTGGTGAGTGCCACCGCTTTGGGAGGGGGCAATAGCAGCCAACGGTGCCAACTGAAAGGGCTTCAAGAATATGACTCGCGGAGAACGCGGAGAACGCGGGGCAGAAAAGCGGGCAGAAAAGACAAAGTGCGGAACTCGGATTTGGACCTTGCTGTTTTCGTGTTCTCCGTGAGACACCCCAAAGACTTCCCTGGACTTCCCCCGGTTTGATGGAGTCGCACTCCAGTTCCTGTGCGACGCCGTGCCTGCGAAAGGTGACTTTGGGTTTGGAGCCGGCGATGTGATGAAGGGCGACGGATCCGGCGTCGTAAATCGTCACGGCGCCGCACGCTGCACGCGCGTCCATCAGGTCGCGCGTGACTTCGGTTTGACCATAGACGGTCATGTTCTTGCCGGTCAGCAAACCGAAGTCGATCCGGTGCCGCTGGCCGTCAACGCCGATGTCCACATCCACCTGCCGGGGCGTCGCTCCTTCGAGCACCATGCGTTCGGCTTCGCGCGCGTAGCCTTCCATACTGGCACTCGCGCTTCCATCACGATCCCGCGAATCGCTGGATACGGGGGGCATCGTCGCGGAATTGTTCGTACAGAAGGCAAGGCGCAAGGCGAGCAAAGTGGCACGCTGAACTCAGGCGATGCCAGGGGGTGTATCGTAGCGCCTCATTAACTCTCTCCCCTCAACTGGCGATTGCTGCATGACTGCTCATCGGATCCTCCTTATTGCGCTTCTCACCGTCGCACTCGGTGCTTGCGGCAAACCCGTGCCACCGGACAAATCAGACTATGTCGGCGAGTGGATCTCACCGCAGGCGGCTATCTTCATCAGCCAGGACGGCACTATCCGCTATGCACACAAGGAGAAAGGCGTCAGCAAGACGGTGAA
>Ga0068861_100002343_pt1 | contig 12315 bp, 7 predicted proteins | sample KBSSwiS42_FD_66593 | JGI IMG/M metagenome (GOLD analysis project Ga0068861, IMG submission 66593) | Switchgrass rhizosphere microbial communities from Kellogg Biological Station, Michigan, USA - KBS Switchgrass S4-2 | ecosystem: Host-associated > Plants > Roots > Rhizosphere > Soil ...
GTGTTGAGCGCCGACCCGCGGGTCGTGCCGGCGGCGTTCGTGCTGCCGCAGATGACCTACGAAGAGGCGATGGAGCTGTCGTACTTCGGCGCCAAGGTGCTGCACTCGGCGACGATCGCGCCGGCGGTCGCCAAGCGCATTCCCATCCTGATCAAGAACACCTTCAACCCCGATGCGCCCGGCACGCTGATCTCGCGCACCGCCGACGACGACGGGAAGATGGCGAAGGGGATTACGTCGGTCGGCGACCTGGCGCTGCTGACGCTGCGCGGGCCGGGCATGGTCGGCGTGCCGGGCGTCGCCGAGCGGGTGTTCGGCACGCTGGCCGCGCGCCGCGTGTCGGTGGTGCTGATCTCGCAAGCCTCCTCCGAGCACACGATCTGTCTCGGCGTGCGCAGCACCGACGCGTCCGCGGCGGTCGACGCGATCAAGAAGGAGTTCCAGTTCGAGTTCGGCGAGCAGCTGCTCGAGGTGGACGTCAAAGGCGACCAGGCGATTCTCGCCGTCGTCGGCGAGGGGATGAAGGGACGGCCCGGCGTCGCCGGCAAGGTGTTCGACTCGCTCGGCCGGCAGAACATCAACATCAGCGCGATCGCCCAGGGCGCGTCCGAGCGCAACATCTCGTGCGTGATCGACGCGGCGCAGCAGGTGCGCGCGCTGAATGCGATTCATCAGGGATTCTTCGAGACCAGGAAGCACCTGGCGCTGGCGATGGTCGGCGTCGGCAACGTCGGCAGCGCGGTGCTGCGGCAGCTGCACCAGCAGCGGTCGTACCTGCTCGCCAAGGGCTTCGACGTCCGCGTGGTGGGGCTGGCGAACAGCAAGCGATTCCTCGCCGACGCCAGCGGCATCAACCTCGCCGGCTGGAAAGAGGCGCTGCGCGAGGCGCCGACGCGGATGGAGGCGGCGGCGTTCGCGGAGCGGATCGCGGAGATGGAGCTGACCAACGCGGCGCTGGTCGACTGCACGGTCGGGCCGATGGTGGTCGACGCCTACCCGGCGTTCATCGACGCCAACCTGCACATCATCACGCCCAACAAGTGGGCGAACGCGCTGCCGTGGCCGCGCTACGCGGCGCTGATGGAGGCGCTGGCGGCCCGCAACCGCCACTTCCTGTTCGAGGCCAACGTCGGCGCCGGCCTGCCGATCGTATCGACGCTGCGCGATCTCATCGCCAGCGGCGACGAGATCGTGCGCATCGAAGGGATCCTGTCCGGCACGCTCAGCTACCTGTTCAACACGTTCGACGGCAGCGTGCCGTTCAGCGCGCTGGTGCGCGACGCGCATCGCATGGGCTACACCGAGCCCGACCCGCGCGAGGATCTGTCGGGGCAGGACGTGGCGCGCAAGCTGCTGATTCTCGGACGCCAGATCGGGCTGAAGATGGATCTCGACGAGGTGCAGGTCGACAGCCTCGTGCCCAGGTCGCTGGCGCGCGGCAAGTACACGAGCGGCTTCCTCACCGGGTTCGCGCGCCACGACGACGAGATGGCGGCGCGGGTGGCGCGCGCGGCCGCGCGCGGCGCGGTGCTGCGGTACGTCGGCACGCTCGAGAAGGGACGGGCGCGCGCGGGATTGAAGGAGTTTCCGCTCAGCCACCCGGTCGCCTCAGCGAAAGGCAGCGACAACTTGATCGCGTTCACCACCAAGCGCTACTCGCGCACGCCGCTCGTGGTGCAGGGGCCTGGCGCGGGCGCCGACGTCACGGCGATGGGCGTGTTCTCGGACATCCTCAAGCTGCTGCATTACCTCCCGTATTGATCTCGTAGCGCAGGCCTTCAGGCCTGCCACCCGCGTTGACCACGTAGCGCAGGCCTTCAGGCCTGCCACCCGCGTTGACCACGTAGCGCAGGCCTTCAGGCCTGCCACCCGCGTTGACCTCGTAACGCAGGCCTTCAGGCCTGCCACCCGCGTTTGACCCCGTAGCGCAGGCCTTCAGGCCTGCCAACCGCTCAGAGCGGCAGCCCTGAAGGGCTGCGCTACGAATCGCGCGGGTCAACTGATCACGTCAGGCCAATTGCATCGATCTCCAGGACGGGGTCGGACGCGAGTGTTCTGTCCGACCCCTTCCATTGGGTTGGGGGCAGGTCCGGACACGCCTGCCTCACGTTTACAGGAGGAAGGTGCAGCATGCGACATCTTGGTTTTCTGCCTCTCGCGCTGGCGGCTGTGGTCGCCGTCGGCTGCAACGGCAACCGTAGAGATACGACCGCCGCGACCACTGCGGATTCAGCGGCCGTAGGAACCGCCGGCGAAGCTGATCGCGCCAAGCCGGGGATGGGCGACAAGGACTTCGTCAACGACCTCGCGATCGCCGGCACCGCCGAGGTCGAGCTCGGCCGCATGGCGTCCGAGAAGGGCAGCAACCCTGAGGTAAAGAAGTTCGGCAAGATGATGGTCGACGACCACACAGCGGCCGGCGACAAGCTGAAGGCGATTGCCACTCAGCACAACATCGAATGGCCGGCGACGCTCGACGACAAGCACCGCGACCTGCGCGACAAGCTGGCCAAGCTGCAGGGCGCCGAGTTCGACCGTGAATACATGAGCGCGATGGTCGACGGCCACCAGGCCGTTGCCGACAAGCTCGAGTCGCGCATCGACCGCACGACGCTGGCCAAGTGGAAGACCGAGACCACCGATCAGGTGGATGGCAAGAAGGCCAAGGTCGAGGGCAAGGCCGTCTCGGTGCTGCCGGAGCGGAGCGACAACCAGATCACGATGGCGATCAACCAGTGGGCGGCCGATGCGTATCCGACGGTGCAGGCGCACCTGACGACGGCCAAGAGCCTGAAAGACACGACCGGCAAGCGGCGGATGACGAACTAATCATGTCGGGGCCGAGCGAGCTCGGCCCCCACAGCTGTCACCTGTGGGGGCGGAGCTTGCTCCGCCCCCGACATTCCCCTCGGCCCCCGCATCAACGCTTTCCCCACGCATGCCGTCTAACCAGCCAATCTGGAGGCTGCATGCACTTCACACGGCTTTGCCCGCTCCTCACCGTTGTCCCGATGCTGCTGGCCGGCTCACCGGTCGCCGCGCAGGACTTTCACTGGGCCGGGGCGCTGAGCTCGGGCCAGAAAATCGAGATCAGAGGGGTCAACGGCAGCATCCGCGCCAGCGCCTCGGGGTCGGGTCAGGCGGAGGTGACGGCCACCAAGGAATCGCGCCGCAGCAACGCCGCCGCCGTGCGGATCGAAGTCGTCCCGCATGCGGGCGGCGTGACGATTTGCGCCGTCTACCCGGATGTCGCCGGCCGCGAGCCGAATCGCTGCGGGCCGGGTGACGAGGGCCGGATGAGCACGCGCGACAACGACACCGTGGTGCACTTCGACGTGCGCGTGCCGTACGGCGTCGCGTTCGTCGGCCGCACCGTCAACGGCGAGGTCAACGGCGAGGGCCTTCAGGGCGACGTCGACGTCAAGACGGTCAATGGGTCGGTCCGGATCGACACCACCGGCACGGCCGTCGCCAACACCGTCAACGGATCGATGAACGTGTCGATGGGCCGCACCGACTGGGGCAGCGGTGCGAGCTTCAAGACCGTCAACGGCGGCATCACGCTGACGCTGCCGGGCGTCTTCGACGCCGACCTGCACGCCGAGACGTTGAACGGCAGCATCAGCAGCGACTTCCCGGTGACGATGACGGGGGAGATGTCGCGGCGAAGGCTGCAGGGACGGATCGGCAACGGCGGGCGGGAGCTGGACCTCAAGACCGTCAACGGCAGCATCAAGCTGTTACGCGCGCAGTAGCGCAGCCCTTCAGGGCTGCCTAGAGTGACGACGTAGCGCAGCCCTTCAGGGCTGCCTAGAGTGACGACGTAGCGCAGCCCTTTAGGGCTGCCTAGAGTGACGACGTAGCGCAGCCCTTTAGGGCTGCCCACGCGGCGGTGGGCAGGCCTAAAGGCCTGCGCTACGCGTGCCGCGCGCGTTACGCGTCGGCCGGCTTTGGCTTGAGGCGACGCGCCTGGATGTCCGACTGGTAGTTCTCTTCGAGGTATTCGACGCCGTCGGCCGTGATGACGAGCAGCGAGCTGTCGCCGCGCGTGATCATCTTCTTCTGCACCAGGTACCAGAGCGTGAACTCCAGGTGCTCGCGCGGCCGCCCGGTGAGCTTCTCGAGATCGGTGGCGAAGATGCCGGGCACGGCGGCATCCATCCGGCGCTGCGTGTAGAGCACCTCGAGCACCGTCAGGCGCAGCGCCTGCTCGCTGACGAAATCGTTCTCCGCCTCCGCGCCTTTCGCGACCAGCCGCCAACGATCCTGCTGCCGCTGCTGGTAGGCGACGTCGTAGCGGGCGCGCTTCTCCGGGACGCTCAGCACCTCGTACGCCTCGCTGATCAGGCGGAAGCGCGCCGCGCTGCCCGACTCCTTGTTGTCGGGATGAAAGCGCTGCGCCAGCAGGCGGTAGACGCGATGGATCATCTCCGGCTCGGCGTTCGGGCTGATCTGGAGCGCCTCGTAGTAGTCGACGGTGTTGTCTTTGTCCATGCGATCGCGGGATCTTAGCGCGGGACGCGTCCCGGCGTGTAGGGCGCGCCGGCACGCTCGAGCTCCTTCTCGATGGCCGGGACATCGGTCTCGACCAGCGCTTTCAGCGCCGCGCGCTGGGCGGTGAACAGCTCCGAGGCAATCTGCAGCTGCTGCTCGTGCGTCGCCGTCGGCCGCCCCAGGGTGCGATTCAGCTCGCCGCTGATCGTGTTCGCCCGCTCCGAGATCGCCGCCGGCACCGGCACGCTGCGCGCGCCCAGCCGGCGGTCGCCCTGAAGCTCCACCAGGATCGCGCTCAACCGCCGCGCCAGCGCCCGCGCCTGATCGTGGAGCGCGCGCGGCGCCGCCGGCGTCGCGTCGAGCGCCTTGCGGATCGCGTCGAGCCGGGTATCCGTGCTGTTGGCCAGCTCCAGCGAGCCGGCGATGTCGCGGCGCAGCGACTGCAGCTTCTGCTGGAACTGCCACCGCGCGGTCTGGTCGGCCGCCGGGTGCGGGCTCTGCGGATCCATCACGACATTGAAGGCGACCGGCCCGGCGATTTGCGTGACGGCGCCGCCGACGCGCTGCGAGAGCGTCACCGTGTACTTGCCGGGCACGACGTAGGGACCGACCAGCGGATCGCCGAACAGCTCCTCGATTTCGCCGCGCGGCCGGTTCGGCGGCAGCTGATGCGCCGGCGCGCGCAGGTCCCAGGCCACGCGCTGCAGCCCTTTCGCGATCGGCCCGGTGACGACGCGCACCGGCGTGCCGGCGGCATCGCTTACCGTCAGCAGCATCGCCGGCGCCTCTTCATCCGCCTCGGCGCGCAGTTCGTCCGGCGTCGGGTAGCGAATCGGCTTGCCCGCCTTCTCCGCCTCCTTCTCCGCCTCGATGCGCTTCTCTTTCAGCGTCTTGATCCCGTCCTTGACGTAGTACGTCAGCTGGACGCCGAACGGCGGGTTCGGCGCCGCGTACAGCATTTCGCCCTGGAATGCCTTGCCGGGGAGGCCGTAATCGAGCCGCGGCACGTAGAGCACCGTGTCGCGGACTGGAAACAGCGTCGCCGCCGTAGTCAGCGTCGCGGGCGTGGCCGCGCGCACCGGCGAGTAATCGTCGACCACGTAGATGCCGCGGCCGAAGGTGCCGAGCACGAGATCGTTCTCGCGCCGCTGGATCGCGATCTCGCGCACCGCAATCGTCGGCAGCCCGCCGATCTTGCTCCAGTGCTGCCCGCCATCCTTGCTGTACCACGCCGCGAACTCGGTGCCGGCAAACAGCAGGTTCGGGTCGACGTGGTCCTCGGCGATCGAGTAGGTCGAGCCGCGCGCCGGCAGGTCGCCGTTGATCGACTTCCAGCTGCGGCCGCTGTCGGTGCTCTTCAGCAGGTACGGCGCGAAGTCGCCGTTCTGATGGTTCTCGGCCGCGACATACACCGTCGCCGCGTCGTGCTGCGACGCGCGGATGCGGGCGATGTAGGCATCCGAGGGAACGCCCGCGAGCTTGTCCACCTTGCGCCATTTGCCGCCGCCGTCCTCGCTCACCTGAAGCAGGCCGTCGTCGGTGCCGATGTACAGGAGCCCTTCTTTCTTCGGGCTTTCCGCAATCGCCGACACGTTGCCGTAGAGCGCCGTCGAGGTGTTCTTGGCGACCGCGTCGGGCCCCCACACTCTGCCCATCACCGGCAGCGTGTTGCGATCGATCTGCCGCGTCAGATCCGGCGACACGATCTTCCAGGTGCTGCCCTTGTCGTCCGAGCGGTAGAGGAACTGCGAGGCGAGGTACAGGCGCGTGTGCAGGTGAGGCGAGATGATGAACGGCGAATCCCAGTTCCAGCGCAGCGGCACGCCGCCTTTGTCCTCCTGCGGCTGGATGCCGATGCGTTCGCCGGTCCGCTTGTCGTAGCGGACGATCACGCCGTGCTGCAGCTCGGCGTAGATCGTGTTCGGATCTTCCGGATCGACGCGCGAGACGAAGCCGTCGCCCCCCTGGGTGACGAACCAGTCCTGGTTGAGGATGCCGTGCTCCGACCGCGTGCGCGCCGGTCCGCCCAGCGAGTAGTTGTCCTGCGTGCCGCCGTAGACGTTGTAGAACGGCGCCGCGTTGTCGACGTCGATGTCGTAGAACTGCGTGACCGGCAGGTTCTCGTAGAAGATCCAGTGCGCGCCGCGATCGTGCGATCGGTAGAGCCCGCCGTCGTTGCCCACCAGCATGTGGCTGGTGTTCGCCGGATCGACCCAGATGATGTGGTTGTCGACGTGCATGTTGCGCGTCCCGAGCGATCGCAGCGTCCGCCCGCCGTCGTCCGAGACCTGGAAGACGACGTCGGGCACGTAGATCCGCTCGACGTTGGCCGGATCCGCGAAGACGTCGCCGTAGTACATCGCTCCCTGGTTGTAGTCGCTGCGCTTTTCCCAGGTGACGCCGTTGTCGGTGGAGCGGTAGATGCCGCCTTTCGCGTTCGCCGCTTCGACGTTGGCGTAGACGATGTCGGGGTTCACCGGCGAGATCGCCAGGCCGATGCGTCCCAGCTGCTCCTCGGGCAGGCCGGTCGTCACCTTCTTCCACGTCTTGCCGCCATCGGTGCTGCGGTGGATCGCGCTCTCCGGCCCGCCGTTGATCATCGTGAAGAAGTGGCGGCGGCGCTGATAGGCGGACGCGATCAGGATCTGCGGGTTGCGCGGGTCGATGACGACGTCGCTGACGCCGGTGTGCTCGGAGATCTTCAGCACCTGGTCCCACGTCTTGCCGCCGTCGGTCGTCTTGTAGAGACCGCGGTCGCCGCCGGGCGCCCACAACGGTCCCTGCGCCGCGACGTACACCGTCTCGCTGTCCTTCGGGTCGATGACGATGCGGCCGATGTGCTCGGAGTTCTTCAACCCGACGTTGGTCCACGAGCGGCCGCCGTCGTCGCTCCGGTAGACGCCGTCGCCGTAGCCGACCGAGCGCTGCGAGTTGCGTTCGCCGGTGCCGACCCAGACGACATTCGGCCGCTTCGCGTCGATGGTGATCCAGCCGATCGAAAACGATCCCTGCGTGTCGAATACCGGCTGCCAGGTGGCGCCGCCGTTGACGGTCTTCCAGACGCCGCCCGACGCCGCGCCGACGTAGAAGGTCGACGTGTTCGCCGGGTCGACCGCGATGGTGACGATGCGGCCGGAGGTGACCGCCGGCCCGATCGATCGCGCGCGCAGGCCGGAGAACGTATCGGCGGTGAAGGATTGCGAGGCGATCGGCCACGACGCGGCAATCGCCGCGAAGAAGACGAGGAGGAAGGCGAGGCGTTTCATTTCCTCCTTATACACTTGGCGCGCCGCGAACGCCATGTGATGATCCCGCCCATGAAAGCAGCGTGCGCGATCGCAGCCGTGGTCATCCTGACCGGAAGCGGACAGTCGAACGGCCGGCCGGATCTGGTGGCGTTGTTCAACGAGTGGCGCGCGTTCCAGAAGCCGAAGCTCGTCGACGGCGTGCCGGACTACACGGCGGCGGCGATGGCGGCGCAGCAACGCGAGCTGCCCGCGTATCAGCGCCGTCTTGCGGCGCTCGACCCGAGCGCGTGGCCGGTGCCGCAGCAGGTCGACTGGCAGATCGTCCGCGCCGAGATGAACGGCCTCGACTTCGACCAGCGCGTGATCCGGCCGTGGGCGAACAACCCGGCTTTCTACGTCACCATCTTCACTTCGCAGAGCGATCAGCCGGCGCGCGAGGGGCATTTTGCGTTCGGGTCGGTGGAGCTGTGGACGTATCAGTTCCCGCTCGACGCGGATCGAGCGGCGCGCCTTTCAGCCGGCATCCGCCCGATCCCGAAGCTGCTCGAGCAGGCGAAGCAGAACCTCACCGGCGACAAGGCGGACCTGTGGACGTTTGGCGCGCGCGAGGTAAGGAACCAGAGCGCCGATCTGGCGGCGCTGGCCTCGAAAGTCGCCGGCGCGCCCGGCACGCTCGCCGCCGACGTGGCGCGGGCGAAGGAGGCGACCGACGCGTTCGCGCAGTGGCTCGACGCGCAGGCGCCGTCGAAGCGCGCGCCCTCAGGCGTCGGGGTCGAGAACTACAACTGGTATCTGAAGAACGTCCAGCTCGTGCCTTACACGTGGCAGGACGAGGTGACGATCATGCAGCGCGAGCTGGCGCGCGCGCACGCGTTCCTCGCGCTCGAGGAGCGGCGCAACGCGGCCTTGCCGGCGCAGGTGCCGATCGCCAACGCCGACGACTACAACCGGCGCTTCAGCGAGGCGGTCACTGCCTACATGACGTTCCTGCGCGACCGCGAGATCATGACCGTGCGCGATTACATGGAGCCGGCGCTGCGGGCGCGGATAGGCACGTTCAGCCCCGGACCGCGCGAGTTCTTCTCGGAGGTCGACTACCGCGACCGGCAGATCATGCGGACGCACGACTACCACTGGTTCGACCTGGCGCAGATGGCGAAGGAGCCGCACGCCGACCCGATCCGCCGGCTCCCTCTGCTCTACAACATGTTCATCACCCGCACCGAGGGGCACGCCACCGGGTGGGAGGAGATGATGCTGGAGGCGGGGATGTTCGACGATCGCCCGCGCTCGCGGGAGCTGATCTACGTGCTGCTGGCGCAGCGCGCGGCCCGGGCGCTCGGCGATCTGCGAATGCACGCCAACCAGTTCACGCTCGAAGAGGCGGCGCGGTTCGCATCGGCGAACACGCCGCGCGGCTGGCTGCGGCTCGACGCCAACACCGTCCGCGGCGAGCAGCACCTGTATCTGCAGCAGCCGGCCTACGGCACGAGCTACATCATCGGCAAGATCCAGATCGAGGGGCTGCTGGCGGCGCGGAAGCGTCAGCTCGGCGACGCCTTCACGATGAAGCGCTTCATGGACGAGTTCAACGCCGTCGGACTGATCCCGGCGTCGTTAGTGCACTGGGAGATGACCGGAGAGAAGACGCTGGGGCAGCCCTGAAGGGCTGCGCTACGAAGAGGCAGCCCTGAAGGGCTGCGCTACGAAGAGGCAGCCCTGAAGGGCTGCGCTACGAAATGACGGCGCTCTCGCCGTAGCGCAGCCCTTCAGGGCTGCCCGCGGCCAGCCCCCAGCCCCTAGCCCCCAGCCCCGGCGCGCGCGCCGTTGGCCATCGCGCTCTTGATCAGCGCCACCTCGAGGCTGTCGACCAGCGCCTGCAGGCTCGCCTCGATGATGTTCTCGTTGACGCCGATCGTCCCCCACTCCGACACGCCGTCGGTCGTCTGAATCAGCACGCGCGTGGTGGCCGCGGTGCCGCTGCCCGAATCGATGATGCGCACCTTGTAGTCGGTCAGCCGCACCGACTCCAGCTGCCGGTAGAAGGTGACCAGCGCCGACCGCAGCGCCGCGTCGAGCGCGTTCACCGGTCCGTCGCCGTCGGCGACGGTGTGCGCCCGCTGGTCGCCGACCCGCACTTTCACCGTCGCCTCGCACACCGACGATCCCCCTTCGGCGCGCATCGACACGTGATACGCATCCACCAGGAACGGCGGCGGCGCTTCCGTGAGCACGCGGCGGATCAGCAGCATCAGCGATCCATCGGCGGCCTCGAACTCGTAGCCCTGGTGCTCCAGCTGCTTGATCCGGGCCAGCATCGTCCGCAGGTGCGGCGTCTCGTTCGACAGCTCGAAGCCGAGCTCGCGCGCCTTCATCACGATGTTGCTCCGGCCGGCGAGGTCGCTGATCAGCACGTGCCGCGAGTTGCCCACCACCGCCGGGTCGACGTGCTCGTAGCTGCGCAGCACCTTCTGCACCGCGTTGACGTGCGTCCCGCCCTTGTGTGAGAAGGCCGACGAGCCGACCCAGGGGTTGCGCGGGTTGGGGCGCAGGTTCGCGGTCTCGTCGACGAACTGCGACAGCTCGGTGAGCAGCGTCAGAGACTCGGCCGGCACCGATCGCTTCCCGAGCTTGAAGTGCAGGTTCGGGATCACCGTCGTCAGGTTGCAGTTGCCGGTGCGCTCGCCGAAGCCGTTGATCGTGCCCTGCACGTGCGTCGCGCCCACCTCGATCGCCGCCAGCGCGTTGGCGACGCCGAGGCCGATGTCGTCGTGGGTGTGGATGCCGATCGGCACGCGCAGGCTGCCGCGCGCGGCACGGGTGATCGCGGCGACGTCGACCGGCAGCGAGCCGCCGTTGGTGTCGCACAGGGTGACGATGTCGGCGCCGGCGTCTTCCGCCGCCTTCAGCGTCGCCGCGGCGTAGGCAGCGTCCTCGCGATAGCCGTCGAAGCAATGCTCCGCGTCGTAGACGACGAACCGGCCGTGTTGCTTCAGGAAGCGGACGGTGTCGCCAATCATCGCCAGGTTCTCTTCCGGCGTGGTCTGCAGCACCTCGCGGACGTGCAGCAGCGAGGTCTTGCCGAAGATCGTGACCACCGGCGTCGCCGCGTCGAGCAGCAGCTGCACCTGGTCGTCGGCCGAAGCCGCCACGTCCTTGCGGCGGGTCGACCCGAACGCCGCCAGCCGCGCGTTGCGGAAGCTGCGGCCCTTCGCCTCGGCAAAGAACTCGATGTCCTTCGGGTTGGAGCCCGGCCACCCTCCCTCGATGAAGTGCACGCCGAACTCGTCGAGCTTCTCGGCGATGCGCAGCTTGTCGGCGACCGACAGGGAAATGCCGTGTCCTTGCGTGCCGTCGCGGAGCGTCGTGTCGTAGATCTCAATCTCGGGCGCCATCAAACCATCCTGGGGTGCGCGTCGCGGAGCATCTTCTTGGTTTCCGGATAAGTGAGCCGCTTCACCGCCTGGTCGAACGGCAGCCACACCTTCTTCCGCCCGTCGGTCTCGTCGGTTTCGGCGGTCGCGCGGACCAGGAAGTATTTCACCCGGTATCGCTGGCCGCGCCAGTCGAACTCCTGTTCGCCGGCCGGCCCAATCACGTCGCCGGTGACGCCGGCTTCTTCCTCGAGCTCGCGGACGCCGGCTTCCTCTGACGTCTCGCCGCGCTCGACGTGGCCCTTGGGAAAGATCCAGTTGCCCGGCTCTTTCTTCGACGACACGAGCAACACCGACACGCCGCCCTTCCGGGCGTCGATGCGATAGGCGATCCCGCCCGCCTGCGCGACCGGCCGCGGCACGGTTACCGGTTCTGGACGCTGGTTGTCGGCGCCGGCTTCGCCTTGCGCTCGTCCACCAGCCGCTGGAACTCGGCGTCGTCCAGGTAGACGATGTTGACCCAGACCTGGAGCATGTCGTCGACGCTGCGTTCGCCGAAGCCGACCCACATGTTCGGATCCGGGTTGCGGCGGTTGGCGGCGGTGTTGTCGTGGATGCCGATCATGTGCAGCACGGTGCCCGCCGGCAGGAGCGGCGCGGCCTCATCGGCATACACATAGTTGATGTGCCAGTTGAAGTCGAAGTGATCGACCGAGCTGAGGATCTGCGTCCGGTTGTCGGCGACGTTGATCGCCTCGAGCGTCATGCCGCGGCCGCGCATGTGCATGTGCGGCTGGAAGGCGTCGATCCGCGCGTTGCGCGGCAGCCGGTAGTAGCCGTCGGTACGCACCACCGTGTTCGGCGGCACCTCGAGCTCGTCGTTCGGGATGTTGCGCATCGCCACCGACCGCACCTGGTACTTCGGCACCGCGCCCTTCGGGTAGAACTTGAAGGCGATTGTCGTCTTGTTGTGCTGTTCGGTGCCGATCGCGAAGTAGTGCATGTCGTAGCGCAGCCGCGTCCCCTTCTTCAGCAGGCGCCCGGTGCTCTCGCCGAAGATGTCGCCGTACTTGCCGACCGCGTACTCGTGCAGCATCACGCCGGTCTCGGGCGTGCCCTCGGGCGCGTCCGGCTCGATCGCATAGACGACGACGTGGTGGACGATCTTCGGGTTGCTCGGCTTGATCTCCATCGCCTTG
>Ga0068861_100002346_pt1 | contig 12312 bp, 14 predicted proteins | sample KBSSwiS42_FD_66593 | JGI IMG/M metagenome (GOLD analysis project Ga0068861, IMG submission 66593) | Switchgrass rhizosphere microbial communities from Kellogg Biological Station, Michigan, USA - KBS Switchgrass S4-2 | ecosystem: Host-associated > Plants > Roots > Rhizosphere > Soil ...
CGCGCTGCTATAGGCCCGCTCGCGTCTGAAGGCGCTGCTCCCCGGTAGCTCAGCGGTAGAGCAACCGGCTGTTAACCGGTTGGTCGCTGGTTCGAATCCGGCCCGGGGAGCCATATTTGCCAAGAGCTTAGTTGACCCAAAACCCCGCCAGCGCGAGCCGGCGGAACGAATCTCTTAATCAAGTGCTTCTCGCAATGAAAATCATGAGGAGAGCAAGATGCACACGGCCCTCGGCGGCGAGAACCTTTTGGTCGCCATCCTGATCTGGATCATCATTGGGGCTTTCATCGGCTGGCTAGCTGGCCTGCTCGTCCAGGGCGGCGGCTTCGGGTTCGTGGTCGATGCACTGATCGGCATCTTGGGCTCGGTGCTCGCTGGCCTGCTGTTCCCCGCGCTGGGAATCTCACTCGGTGGCGGACTGATCGGATCAATCCTGGCCTCGGTAATCGGCGCCGTTATCGTCGCAATAGCGGTGAGATTGTTGCGAAGAATTTAAGGTTGCCCATCACTTGCCGCGGCGGCCAGATCTTGATCTCATGCAGTCTTAAAAAGCCCCCTGCGGCCAATGGCATCGTGGCGGAATGATCTTATAGTATCGATGGTCGGGCATGAGCGATGCAAGAGGTGTCGAGATGCCACCGGGTAGATCAAGCCAATCGCTCGAAGAGCGGCTTCCCCAAAAACACTGAGCATCGAAAGGCGATTGGCAGACGAAAGACGCTTGACCGCCAGCCAGACCGCGCCTGTTCGATTTCGGGTCGACGTTCACCATAGTTGGCGGCCCCGACCGTGACATGTCCGGTATAAGATGTGGGCCGGAAGACTCGTCAAAACGGGTGGGGCGGCAATGTTCGATTTCGAAATTCATCTCCTAAAGACGTGGCAGGTCAACGCTCGCGGAGAGCTCTTGCACTTCCTCATCCCAGCGCTCATCCTGATCGCATTGTCCGCGCTCTATTATTTTTGTGTGAACAGGTCCGTCCGCGATAGATCCTGGCCAAACCTACGCGAATTTATATTTCCGCGCACAGTTTTCAGTCATGCAAGCTGCCGCATCGACATGATGATGATCTCGTTATCAGCCTTGCTTTGGCGCCCATTGATTTCGGTGGTCACTTCGACTCTCGTGGGCACGAATGTGCGGCGTGCGCTCAACGCCTATCTCGGTAGCGACGCCCCGATGTTGCACTCACCGCTGCTCATCCTGACGGTCCAAGCGATCACCTGGTTGCTCAGTATTCAGTTTGCATTTTATGTCATGCATCGTTTGGCCCACACAACTGAATGGCTGTGGCGGTTCCATCGCGTCCATCATTCTTCTGAGGCGCTGAATTTCATGACAGCCGGGCGTATCCATCCGCTTGAGCCTCTATTCTTCGACATTCCGATTTCTCTCACCTCCGGCGTTGCGCTTGGCTTGTTGCTTCACTTTACGGGGGTGCCGCTGAGTTCGGCGCTGCCGGCCACGGAAGCCATTTTGCTGGTGGTCCGCGGTGTGGCCAATTCCATCCATCATTCCCATTTCGCGCAATCCTTCGGGAAGCTCGACTACGTCTTCGTGTCGGCGAGGATGCACCAAATCCACCACAGCGCCGAGTTGCGGCACCGAGACCGAAATTTCGGCGGTTTCCTGTCGATCTATGACTGGATGCTCGGAACCCTGTACCTGCCCGGCAAGGATGAGAAGTTCCGGGTCGGATTGAACGAGAATGAGCTTGGCGAGAGAAATCCCCACCAGCGGCTGCGCGACTGCTATCTGGAGCCTTTTGGTTTCCACGGGCAGCGTCTAAGCGCTCGCAAGCACCTAACGGACAACGCGATATGATCCCTCCGGATCTGAGTTTTACACCAGTCGGCGCCGAGATCGCGCCTTAACTTCAAAGAGATAGCCGATATGGCTATATCGCTTCCGCCAAGCCGCTTCGATGTTCCGAATTTGTCGCCGGATGACGTGCGTTCCTGACAATCGGTAGGATAGGACGGGGAAGCTCAACCCTCGCGTGAAATCCCACAGGTCGTCATCAGTGACGGCCGCTCCAACACAATCCGATACGGCTATGTCTAGGCGGCGGCCCATCGATGGCGGCTACGGCGCACATCATCCGATCGGCAGGAGCGGCTTGTGGAACCGCCAGTCGCGATGGCTGTTGATCCTAGTGGAGCTCCACTGGCAGTGGATTGGGGCGCTGATAGGAAACGTGATGATGACAAGGATTATTTTGGCGCTGGCGCTTTCAAGTGGATTGCTCCTTTCGGCTTGCAACACGATTCACGGTGCGGGCAAAGACATCAAGTCCGTGGGCGAATGCGCGGACGGAAAGCCGGGAAACTGCTAACAATTGCAAGCGGATCGAGGCGGGAGGCTCCGAAGCGACCTCCCGGCCCGAGCGCTGACGGCACATAACAGGCTAGCCCTCAGGCGGACTAGCGGCGTCAGGGCGTATGCGCAGCGGCGGAAAAGCTGACCGCCTCATCAGGGTGTGGTATTTCGGTCGCGCTAGGTGGTATCATGGCCCGCGTGGTCGAAGTGGCGATAAAACGAGCGAGATGGTGAATTGAGAGCCGATTCGCGTTTTGACCATCTCGCCAACCCGTTCAGAAATTTCAGCATTAGGTGATGGTGTTAAAAGGCGTTAACCTGCCTGTACCGTCGCCTCGTTCCCGCAAGCCTTTGGGACGGCTGAGAGATAATCCGAACTCCCGCTTGCCTGTCACGACATGCACAGGAGAGCTTTATGGATGAGACCTATCATCGCGCCCGCGAAATGCGGGAGCGCGAGCGCGCTGCCGCCGCGTCGGACCCGGCAGCCCGTGTTTCTCATATGAGACTGGCGATCCTTCACGCCGCCAAAGCCGATCGCGAGCAACTGCTGAACAATCGCTATAAGCCTAGCGGTGCGACATTTGTCCGAAAAGTGGCTGCGGGGTAGCCGCGCGACGAGCGCGCCGAGGCTGCTGTTCTTGTCGGTCCATCTCGTTACGTCACGGTCATTAAATGACGGACGAGGGGAGCCATTGCCTCGACCAAGCGTTGACTCGTGCCGCGATCTGCGGCCAGCGCCAAACGGCCAGTCTGGAGAGGGTGCGTCAAGGTATCCGACACATCTCCGCTGACGCGGTGGCCACGGCTAAGCCGGCTGCATCTGTCCCCCGCTCGGTAGCCGGTGAGGGAAGAGGTGGATACCCGTGGCCGTGGCCTTTCGCATGCTACCATAGCGGACGTGCTTGGCATAGTAGCCAGGATATTGCGACCATGGGAAGGCGGGTTCGTTACAGCCGGCGGAGGCAAATGACACGCCGCCAGCGTACGCAACCTGCTGAAAGATTGGATCGGATAGCGCCCAAATCCTGCTGCGTTTACCGCGCAATGCTGCCTAGCTCTGGCTGCTGGTCGCTGCCGGCAACATCGACCTCAGCAGGCCGCAATCTCTTCAAGCTCTCCGCGTCATGGAGAAAGCAAAGCGTCAGCAAGGTGAATATGATGATCGATAGAGCCACTCTTAGACGGGCACCTGAAGTTGCAGAGCTCGGAAACCTGGTTGCCATCAATGGGCTCCTTGTGTCGAAATAGGCCACTCCCCTGTTAAGAAAGCATCAAAAAGGTCTATGCGATCAAAGGGGCGCGCAACGGGATGAAGGGAGTTCCGGGAAATATCCTCCGATGATTCAAGGCTGTAGCAGGTAAGTCTGGCGTAGCTACGGGGGTCTATCGGAAGTTGTATGCAAGCAGTTCTTCGATCGTCGGCTGCCACGGCTCGTTTACACACGTACCTCGTGATCGCCTTCGCCTTCGGCTCAATCATGGGCGCGTTGTTACTTCATGCGATAGCACCACCACGCTATGACCACACAGTTCTTGATAGCACCAGGTCCGTCTTTGCCCTGAGTTCGATGATCGATTCCTGGCTTCCAATGGGTAACGCGCTACGCGTTTGGCACAGCGTCAGCGGACACGACATCTACGCGAAGGTTTTTTTCGCCCCCGTAGACGCATATCAATATCCTCCGGCGGCGCTGTTCTTTGCGATGGCGCTGGGGACGGAGCCTTCGGCCGTACCCTCGATCGCCGAAACCGCTTCGTTGCTGGTCTCTCTTGTCGCTGTGGCGCTGGCCACGACGCTAATTCTCGAACGTATGATGATCCTTAAAGACATGGTTTTAGGGGGCTGGGTTCAGCGGTTATTTCGCGCCGGCTTGGTGACGGCGCTCATGTTGACCTTCTATCCCGTCGTGCGTGCCTTTGAACTTGGCCAAGCTCAACTTTGGATTGATGCCGCATTCGCTCTCGCATTGGCAACTTGGCTCCATGGGAACCGTGCATTGAGCGGCATCCTGATTGGCATGGCCTGCCTGATCAAGCCGCAGCTCGGCTTATTATTGCTCTGGGCGTTCTTTCGCAAGGAATGGCGCTTCGCAGCCGGCTTGGCGGGCTTTTGCGCCGTCGCTTTCGGCATATCGCTCCTCTATTTCGGAGCGGAGAACCACCTCAGCTATCTGAACGTCCTCTCGCATTTATCGGAACACGGCGAGTCTTATAAAGCCAATCAATCAATCAACGGCCTGCTAGGACGCCTCATGTCGCTCCAGGATCCGGTAGGTTTCAACAATCTGCAATGGCGCGAAAGCCTGCCACCCTATGATCCGATGGTCTATATCGGTACCCTCATCTCCTCGCTCGTCATCTTGGTCCCGGCCTTGATCTGGCGATCGGATGATTCTCTGCTGCCCAGGACCATTGATTTTTGCATCATGGCCATCAGCAGTACGATGGCGTCGCCGATCGCATGGGAGCATCACTACGGGATCATCTTCCCGATCTATGCCGTGGCCATGGTGGCAGCCTGGGATCACCCAAGAATGCTCGGAGCGCTTGCTGTCAGCTATGTCGTCGCAAGCCATTATCTGCCTATGACCGGCAGGTTCGCTCATACGGGCCTGAACGTCCTACAGTCCTATTTGTTTTTCGCTGCGTTGCTGCTGCTCGCCATCATGTACCGGCTGCGGCCAGGTTTTCAGTGGAGGGGCGTGGCGAGCGCTCGTTTAGGCGTGGCGTCGGCATAAGCATCGCAGCGCATCGGGTCGACGGCGAGCACAACCGGCGAGTGCCCGGATCATCCAATGATCTAGCGGGGTGTCTTGGCGCTCAGTGAGTCTCAGGAGCAGAATTTGAGGCGCTTGCAGCCTTCCGCACCTCATGCGGAGGGATCGTGCGGATTGTGGCTGCATATTCGGCGAAAAGGATCAGCAGCCAGATTTCAACGCCTTCCCATTGCCCGGCTTTTATGCCGTGCAAGATGTCCAGCATCAGAAGCGCTAAAGCGAGCAGCCGGAACCATCGCATGCTGTACGCCGGCATGTCGGCCCGAAGCGACGCGGTCAGCATCATCACGACGCTGAAGAGCCCTGCTATGACTTGCTCAGCGAAGGTGTCGGCCAGGCGGAGCTGATCCAGCGCCACGATGAACCAGAACAGCCGAGAAATCGCGAACTGGCTCTGGCCGCTCACCTGGCAAAGCTTGATAATCGGCGGGATGAAAAGCGTCTGCCCCACCCATCTGTCGATTCCTGAAAAGCTCATTGCCCCTTCAATCTGGCTTCCAACGCTTATGTAAACCCGTTGCTGTCACGGGATGCGGGACGACGGTGGACGGCTGAGCGCCCGTTACGCCCACCAAGATGCGCCGAACAGCCTCAGGACGAGTAGGCTTTGGATCGGGCTGCTGGTCTATCCAATGATCTAGCGCAGCGAGCTGATCGGGTTGAAGCCGGACACCGATCATAGTGCCAATACCCGTAGGAGGTCGTCCCATCCTTTTTCTGTTATCAGAAAGTCTTGCTTCGGCCATGACTTCTTGATAACAAAAAGACGAGCCGAGGGGAAGCGCCCACGTCCCGCCCGACCCTCACCTTAGCCATTCGACGGAACGATCATAGCTATTGCAGACATGGGCTCCCGTGGGACGAAGGCACCGGCGTCCAAGGATGTGAGCGGGCAGTCGCACAAGCCGCGGTCGCACTCATCAGTACCATGCGCCGGTAAACCCTTCTTAACCAAACTGGCTTAATGCTCTTAGGTTGAATGGCCGGGGGTGCCAGATGATTGCGTTGATCAAAGCCTTGCTGCTGGGAACTCTGCTGACGTTGGCGGGTGCGGGCATCTTTGGGTCCGCTGGCACTTCGGCCGGTTTCCTCGACGTCCACCACATCATGATCGCGGATCATGGGGCCTATTGGTCATGGCCGCTCTTTATCGTCGGCACCGGCCTCGCCTGGGCAATCCTTTGGATGATGCGGTAGTATAATCAAAGCCGCGCACGCCAGAAGCCGAGCGGCCATTGGGGCAAACGAACTTCGATGACGTCCGCAGTAGAAAAACAAACAAGATCGCCTTCTCTTTTTTCGGGCGAGCTTCCGCGCTTCGCGCTGGTCGTGGCATTTCTGTTGTTCCTTGCGAACATATTGGCGGCAGGCCTCCATGCACCCCTTTGGCTCGATGAAAATTTCAGCGCAGCGATCGCAATACTGCCAAGTTTTCAGAGGTTGATCGACTGGTGCCTTAATGAATTGAGCGGGCCATTATATTATACTTTGCTCTGGACCTGGGAAAAGCTTGCTGGGGACAGCAATGTTATACTCCGGCTTCCCAGCCTGGTTTTTTCCGTCGCTGCGCCCAGCCTCATCTTTTGGAAAGGCCATCAGGATCGGACGATCAGATATCTGTGGGGCATCAGTCTGGCCCTGTGGCTCCCTGGTTTCAATATCGCCACGGAGGCCCGGCCCTATTCGTTGATGGTGTTTCTCGGATGCGCTCAGGCGATATTTTTTTTGCGCCTCCTGCAAGCTCCCAACACGTCTCGCGCGGCTGCTTGGGCTGGAGTGTCCTCGCTCGCCATACTGACCCACTATCACGCGATCATAATATCGGGTCTGCAGGGGCTTGCCTATCTTGTGGCGTGGCGACGGACTGCGCTCCGGACGTGGCCTGCGCTCTTCGTCTTGCTGCCGATGGCGTTATGGATGAGGTGGCATCTTGCGATGGTGCTGAACTACGCCAATTCGGGACAAACCTGGTATCAACTATTGTCCTGGAGGGAGGCGGCGAACGCACCCTTTTTCCTCTGGGGGTCGGTTGTTCCGGTTGTTGCGTTGGGCGTTCTTCTTCCCGTCTACCTCTATGCTGTGTTCTCCAAGCCTCGAGACGCTCACCGCTTTCCGATGCTCTCTCCGGAGATAATTCTTGTCGGCACGGGACTTTTGTCGACGATGTTGGTGGTCGGCATTGGTTTCGTCCGGCCGAGTTTCGTGATGCGCTATTTGCTCCCTTACGTCGGAGCGACGTCGCTGCTGCTCCCGATGATAGTGTGTAAGATAAAGCGCGACATTCCCGCCGCGCCGTTGGCAATGATATTGTTATTGATCGGCTCTGCCATACCCCCACTGGCGCAACACCTGGCCAGACCTACCGAAGATTTTCGATATATTTTCAACTTCGAACAACCGTCCGCTTGGATCATGAGCAACAGCAAGGCGAGGAAGCTGGTCTTTCTATGGGATAATCCAACCGTCCTATTGGGCCAGCCCGACAAGATTGCCCAGGTCGGCGGCTTCTTTTTTCGCCGGCAGGGCAAGCCGCTGGATGTGCTCATTCCCCGCTATCCACTGAATGCTGATCCTCACCCGGCAATAGCATCTCTGATAAATGGACGCTCGGACACCGCAATCATTTGGGCTTATGACAAGGGGGTCCCGAACACCAGCGCACTTTTATATCCGCCCGAGCTTTGGAAAGACAAAGCAAGGTGGAGATGCCGGAATTTCGGTGCGGGGCAGGTTATCGTGTTGACGTGCCTACCGCTTCAAGAGACCCGCGTTAGGAAAATAAACTAACGTCATTGGCGCGGCGATTGGGGAATTTGATTGGGAGACGGCGAAATCGAGATCGGTGATCTGATCAGCTTCGTCAGCGCATCGAAAATCTGTTCGGGTACATATGGTTTTTGCACCAATAAGCTGTCTTCGACGCGTTCGGTCGCCCATTGGTAGGCAAGGCCGCCGGTCGTGTAGATGATCGGCAACGCTGGGATCCGCCGTGTTGCTTCGCGGGCGAGTTGCCAGCCAGAGAGATCCCCGCGCAGCCCCGCTTCCGTAACCATCGCGCTGATCTGGCTTCCGCGTTCCGCCAGCACCGACAGGGCCTGCTGGCTATTTACGGCAACGATGACGTCATAGCCGCGCTCCTCCAGTAGCGCTTGCGCGAGCGCCATGATGAGCGGCTCATCTTCCACAAAAAGAATCAAGGCTGGCGGCATCCAATCCAAATCCGCGCGGTCTTGCCATATCCGCCCGTCAGCGTTTCCGCAGGCGCCGCTTACCCGAAGAGCTTTGGATTTAAAGAAAGGCGGGAGCGTCCGGGATCAGTAATGATCCATAGCTGTATATGCTACCATGCCGCGATCGATTCGCCACGCAACGATACGGCCTGCGGCATGTTTTAGCCGTGGAGGCCGATATGCCCAGACATGAAGAAACCGAAGCCGAACTGACCGGCGTAGCCCACCGACGAAGGCCGAAACCCGAGGTGCTGGCGGTCGGCGGACGCAAATTGCAGCCGTCGACGCTGATGATGGGCCATGGCTATGATCCGGCGCTTTCGGAAGGTGCGCTCAAGCCGCCCATCTTCCTGACCTCCACTTTCGTGTTCGAAAGCGCGGCGGCCGGAAAGCGTTTCTTCGAGGGCGTGACTGGCGTGCGGCCGGGGGGCGCCGAGGGCTTGGTCTATTCGCGGTTCAACGGTCCCAATCAGGAAATCCTCGAAGATCGGCTTGGCATCTGGGAGGATGCCGAGGATGCACTGAGCTTTTCTTCGGGCATGTCGGCGATTGCCACCGTTCTGCTCGCCAATGTGCGGCCGGGCGATACGATCGTTCATTCTGCGCCGCTCTATGCCGCCACCGAGACTCTGATCGGTAAGATATTGGGCCGCTTCGGCGTGCATTGGCTCGATTTTCCGGCTGGCGCATCGCGCGGAGAGATCGAAGCGGTGCTGGCGCGTGCCAGCGTGACTCGCGTGCCGCTGATCTATCTCGAAAGCCCAGCCAATCCCACCAATGCGCTGGTTGATGTCGAGGCGGTTCGTTCCGCCAGCGAGGCGGTGTTCAAGAGTGATCGCCCGCTTATCGTGATCGATAACACCTTTTTGGGGCCGCTCTGGCAGAAGCCGCTGAAACACGGCGCCGATCTGGTGATCTATAGCCTTACCAAATATGCCGGCGGTCATTCGGATCTGGTGGCTGGGGGCGCTGTGGGATCGAAGCGCGCCATTGATCCGGTGCGGGCGATGCGCAATACGGTCGGCACGATCACCGATCCGCATTCCGCCTGGATGCTGCTGCGCAGCCTCGAGACACTTGAATTGCGCATGACGCGCGCGGGGGAGAATGCGGCGAAGGTCTGCGCCGCATTGCGCGAGCATCCAAAGGTACAGCATGTCGGCTATCTCGGCTTTCTCGACGAGGGGAGCTCGCAGGCCGATATCTATCGGCGGCATTGCACCGGAGCCGGATCCACCTTCTCGCTCTATCTGAACGGTGGGGAGGCGGAGGCGTTCGCATTTCTCGATAGCCTCAAGATCGCGAAACTGGCGGTCAGCCTCGGCGGCACTGAAACGCTGGCGAGCCATCCGGCGGCGATGACGCATCTTTCGGTCGCGCCCGCACGCAAGGAAGCGCTGGGGATCGGAGACAATCTAGTCCGCATCTCGATCGGCGTCGAAGATCCGGAAGACCTCATCGCCGATTTCATCCAGGCTCTGGATGCGGTGTAGCGCCAGATTGGGTAGGAAGCGCGGCAACTTCTCTATTGACCGCTGGAGCCGAAGCGCTTCCCCCTCGTTGTGCAGCGAAGCAAGGAGACTGGCATGGCCGGGCCGCAAGATAGGAAGCATGATGGGATCAGCTCAGGCGCGCTTGCTGTCGCTGCTGCCGGCATCGCGGCGGCTACGGCCGCCAGCGCGCTGTTCAACGTCACCAAGGCGCGGCAGGCGGAGCAGGAGAATCCGCCAACAGGCAAGTTCCTGGAGATCGACGGTGTTCGGCTTCATTATGTCGAAAGCGGGGAGGGGCGTCCGCTCATCCTGCTGCACGGCAATGGCGTCTCGCTTGCTGATATGGAAGCGAGCGGCCTGCTAAGCCGTGCGGCGCAGCGCTATCGGGTCATCGCATTCGATCGGCCGGGCTATGGCCATAGCACGCGGCCTCGCGATCGGACCTGGTCGCCTGAAGAGCAAGCCGAGCTGCTCTGGACCGCGCTGCGGAGCCTTGGCGTCGCTGGCCCAATCATCCTCGGCCATAGCTGGGGTACGCTGGTCGCCCTCGCGATGGCGCTGGACCATCCTGGCGAAGCGGCTGCATTGGTTCTGGTTTCGGGCTATTATTATCCAACTCGGCGGATGGATGCGCTGCTGCTGTCGCCGCCTGCCTTGCCGGTCGTGGGCGATGCGATGCGCTACACGGTTTCACCGCTGCTGGCGCGGCTGGTCACGCCAGCTTTGGTGGAGCGGATGTTCGCGCCGGCAAGCGTCCCGGAAAGCTTCGCTGCTTATCCAATCGAACTCTCGTTGCGGCCCAGTCAGTTGCGGGCGGCATCTGCCGAAGCGGGAATGATGGTGGGCGCCGCTGCGCGGCTGAGCAAGCGATATAACGAGCTCGATCTGCCGATCATATTTGTCTCAGGCGATGGCGATCGGATCGTCGAGTTCGATCAGCAGTCAAAGGCGATGCACGAGGCGATTCCCGGCAGCGAATTGCGGGTAGTGGAGGGGGGCGGGCACATGATCCACTATCTCGATCCCGATGCGATCGTGGCGGCAATCGATGCCGCCGCCGCGCGCAGCCCTTTCCAGGACGAGCCGCAGGACCTTCCTGCTACAGAACCGCAGACCTCTCCAGCTGAGGATTCGGGCCATGCCCGATGAACCGCCGTTGAAACCCGGTGACGTTGGCCGGCCTGGCACGCCCGGCACCGGCGAAAACATCTGTCCGCAGTGCGCGGGCACGGGAAAGCTCGGTGATCGCATATGTCCCAATTGCGAAGGCACTGGCCGTATCGTTGAAGGCATTGGCGGCGCATAGCTGGTCGTTACGCCGCTTTACCGAAGCTAGCGACAAAGCTTACGGATCAAGCTAACAGGGGATCATGACCAAATCCGCAACCGACGTGATGCACGACATCGTTTATTCGGCAGTGATCGATGCATTTGTGGCAATCAAGGCGGCCTCGAAGGGATTGCCAAACACGTTGCTGCGCGATCTCAACGCGATTCACGCAAACACCACTTTCGCCGATTTTCCCAAGGAACTGCAGGATAGCATCAATGGCAGCGTGCGCGCTGCCTTCAACCGGCTGTTGAAGGAAGGCTATTCAGTGTCGACCGGCCAGCCGCAGCGGCCCGACCGGCCCAACCCGCGCCGGCAGGGCGAAAGCGGCCCCCGCCAAGGGCCGCCGCCAACGCGTCACGATCCAAGCGGGAAGCGTCCGCCGCGCCGGGATCAGCCGGATAAGCCGCGCCCCCGGCCGCGCGGCCGGTAGAGCCTTTCCGCGCCAAAGCTGCTTCCGGTGCCACAATGCGCGGAGTTGCACAGGGCAATGTCGACAAGTTCGGCGCGGATGTCCCACCAGCAGGATTTAATGGACGAAACGCGCGACGACCTCGCGATAGCTGCGGCTCACTTTTACCTGAGCGCCTGAATCGAGCACAAGGAAGCATTCGCCATTGGTATGGGGCTTGACCTGCCGCACAAGGTCGAGATTGACGATGGTGGAGCGGTGGACCCGCTGAAAGCGTCGCGGATCGAGGCGGCGTTCCAGATCCTTCATCGTTTCGCGCAGGATCAGCGTGTTGTCGCCGGTATAGATGCACATATAGTCCCCGGCGGCATCGATCCGCTCAATCGTATCGACGTCGACCCGAAAGATCTGGCCACGATCCTTGACATTGATCAGCTTTTCGAAGCGATTGGACGCAGGCGCCTCAACGCCATCAGTCATATTTTCAGCAGCGTCCGGCGCAACTTCGGCGAGGACTTCCTTGAGGCGACCTGCTTCTTCGGACGCCTTCTTCTCCGAAAGCCGCTGGCGAACGCGGTCAAGCGTATCGGCGAGGCGGGTCTCGTCCACCGGCTTCATGAGATAGTCCGCGGCATCGGCCTCAAATGCGCGGATCGCGTGATCGCTGTACGCCGTAACGAAAACGAACAAGGGCGGTTCGACCTCCATCAACCCTTGGATTACGGAAAAACCGTCAAAGCCCGGCAT
>Ga0068861_100002348_pt1 | contig 12309 bp, 15 predicted proteins | sample KBSSwiS42_FD_66593 | JGI IMG/M metagenome (GOLD analysis project Ga0068861, IMG submission 66593) | Switchgrass rhizosphere microbial communities from Kellogg Biological Station, Michigan, USA - KBS Switchgrass S4-2 | ecosystem: Host-associated > Plants > Roots > Rhizosphere > Soil ...
CGATCTCAATTTATGAGTACACGGCCCGGGCTCAATGCTGCGTCTTTCGCACGCCGCAAGCTGAGTCGATAACCGGACAGTCAGTTCCTGCGTCTGCAAGGTCAACGACTTCGATCCTCACTGCTCCCTGCGTCTGAGTGGCTTGCAGCCGTGGATGCAGGTAAGGGGCGGCCGCCATAGCCATACGGTCACGGCGCTCGTCGCTCTCGTTGGGGTCGCGCATGATGCGAAGAAAATACTCAAGCGGTAGCTCGCCACTGGCCTCCGCCTCCGCTCGCATTTCCGCAGTCGCTTTTCCGAGACTTCCCGGCTTGCGCCCTGCACCTTCGCGTTTACCGCCTCTTGGCATATCTGATTGTTTGATTGTTAATCAAATGTCGTTCTTTCAGCTAACGGGGCCGCTCTTGCCGCTTCTGCCAACTTGGATCGATGTGAGTGATTTGCGCGGTATGTCCCGCTCTAACACCGAACGTTAGGGCCGCAGGGCTTCAGCGTCCCATAGTACTCAACGCAAAAACCTTCATTCCATTGCACACACCTGTGCTGGGATGGGGAGACATGGCGGGCCCAAAACTCGCAGCGACCATTAATTCGTATCTGGTTCGGGTCGTAGCATGGGCGGGTCCGGCGGGCTTGGCGGATTTCCGTGATCATGGCATCCGGCTCATTAAGCGGCGCGGGCGACATGGCCTCTGCCGACGTTGCAACGGCTAAGCCGGCGACACTGATCAACAATCTGATCATTGTTTCCTCCCATGTGAGGTTTTTAGCTACTAAACCTTACAGACAGTCTTACAGACAGTTTTGGAGCGAGAGGGCAAAAATGCCTACGCTTGACGCCTTGTATTACCCCTATATCAACGTGCGAAGCGTCAATTGGCTGAAAGCAACGCTGCTTTGTTTCCCTCACGTACTACGGATGATGCCACAGGGCTACATCCGACGCGACTCCCGAGAAATGCTGCAATTTTCAGAAACCGCAGGCGAGTCGGGGAGACCGTTACTTGAGCCCGTCAATGTTCTCGACCATGCCTATATCGGAGCCCAGCAGGAGTTCCTGGCCAGACTTCAGGCTCACTTTGAATGTAAACCTGATTTTCTGATCCGGAGGTTTTCCCGCGATCGAGCAATCGCGGATTACGGCGAGACCGCCACTTCGTTCTTTCCGATCCACATCGGAAAATTCTCGATGAGCCTCGTTAACTTTCTTCGCGAGCGACACCTAGCATGGGAGCCCATTAGTGAGGTCGATTCCGACTCGTTCCATCAAACCTGGCGCAGAACTAGAAACCCGGAGAACCGGGTCGCGGTGCACCCACTTTTAGGTCAGGCTATTATGTCAACTATAGCTGCCGCTGTGGCAACAGATCGCGAATGCGATGTGGTAACCGACTGGGGAAGGTGCATGCCGCCCTGGCCAGTAAACAGCCGTCGGCAATCTATGACGAGCTAATAGGCACGCGAAGCCCGCAACAACAATGTGACCTCAACCGAATACGGTGCTTCAGTTTGTGTTCATGACGAATTTCAATCTCGACCGTGTCACTCCTGCCGAGATCGCAGAGCTATCGCGGGATAGAGAGGTAAGCCCCCGCAGTTCAACACCAGCGATGCCACCAGCTTCCGCAAGGCGGTGGACATGAGTGACGACGAGCTTGCAGCGATAGCAGCACGAGCCAAGCTCACCCTGGTTGAGGGTTAGCTAGGGCGTGTACGCATAAACCAACAGCCAAATGCTGACTTGGATGCGCCGCCCAATGTCCGTTATTGGGGGTAAGGCGGACATGGCGCGGACTTGTCAGTATGTCCGCTTATGACCCAAAGCGGACATGCCCGCTCAATTGGCGCGGGTGCTGACGATGCTGCGCTTCTTTGAGCCGCCCTTGCGACTGGCCTTGCGACTGACCTTGCGCGTACCGGACGGCTTAGGTTTGGCGACGCCGCAGATGGCGTCCTTCAAATGCGCCGGCCCATCGGTCAACGAGGCTTGGATCGCCAGCCCATCGATGCTGGTGCCGAACAGCGATTTCCAGAAATAGCGCTTGAAGCCGTTCTCCAGCAGGTCGGTGGCGCGCACGCGGCGCGTGGCCAACGACTGCTCTCCCAGCACGACGGCGACCAGCTTGCGGCCGTCCCGGGTCGCGCTCGCCACAACATTGAATCCGGAGTTGCAAATGAACCCGGTCTTCATACCGTCGGCGCCGGGCAGACTCAACAATAGGCCGTTATGCGTGCGCATGATCTGCTTGCCCACCTGAACCTCGACGGTGGTGAACAGATCGGCGTGCTCGGGGAACGCGATGATGATGGCGCGCGAGAGCTTGGCAAGGTCGCGGGCGGTGGTGAATTGGCGCTCGTCGGGCAGGCCGTTGACGTTGGCGAAATTGGTCCGCGTCATGCCGAGATGCTGTGCCGCCTCGTTCATGCGCTGGACAAACGCCTCCTGACTGCCGGCGACCCCCTCGGCGATCATGACGGCAACATCGTTGGCCGACTGGACGATGAGGACCTTGAGCGCGACGTCGAGCGTGATCGACTCGCCCACTTTCAGCCAGAGCTTGCTTGGGGCCTGCTCCGTCGCCTCCTTGGAGCATATGAGCTTGGTGTCGGGCGTGACGGTGCCTGCCTTCAGCGCCTGGAAGGCGACATAGGCCGTCATCAACTTGGTGAGGGATGCCGGGAACCACTGGGCGTCGGGATCTTCGGCGTAGAACACCGTGCCGTTATAGGGCTCGAAGACAAGGGCTGGACCGGCGGACGCGCCTGACGAGGCGATCAAGACCGCTCCGACGAGAAGGCCAAGGCCCGCGCGTCTCAGCATCGTTCCGTCCCTCATTTAATCGACGCCAGTCCTCCAATAGCCCGGGTCGCCGCTACACGATGCAGGGGCAGAGTCTCGTCATAAATAATGTCGTTTTCTGGGGCATCAGTCTTTAGCCTGATCAGAACACATGATTGGATTTTGCAGAGGCGCCCGCGAGGCGGTCTTTGCTTTTGTCTAATTTGACTGGTGTCGCCTATGGGCACTGAGCGGACTCTTTGAGCGGGCTCGCCGCACGTCCGCTATCGGGGGCAATCCAGTCATAGAATGGTGCTGAAGAGAGTCCGCTTTTGACCCAGAGCGGACATTCAGCATGTCAGTTGGTCGCTGTTGCGAGCGGCCCCACAGACCATACTTCACATTCGGTGTGCGCCTAAAGGGTCGGAGTAAATGCGCGACCTTTCTGCTATGAAATTTGACCCCAGGATTTCCCGGCAATCCCTTCACCGTCAACCTGGATGAGAAGAGACAACTCGTCCGTCACGAGCGATTAATAGTGACCGCCTAGAATCGCCGCGTTATCCTGTGGTGAGCTCTTGAGGCTTTGACTTCGCGACGCTAGTCGCCTTGCAAGATCACCTCAGGGCAGGTGAGGTGCGGCGTGTACGAGTACGGGAGGGGCGGCGCGCAGAAGCTCGCCCGTGAGGCTGCGTCGGTTATTGCAACATACATCGGCCTGGCTGCTCTTGTGATCGCCGTTAGTCTCCCAGCGGAAGCGAAGAACAAGGCGAAATCCCCCATCACCGAAGTTACACTTCCCGATCCCGCAAATGGCGAGCCGATGACGCTCATGATTTCGCTGCGTGATCAGACGCTGGATGTCTACCGAGGCACTTCGCTCATCGCGAAATCGAAGGTGTCAACTGGGATGCCAGGCTACGCCACCAAAGCCGGGGTGTTCAGCATTCTCGAGAAGCGGCGGCGTCACCATTCCAACATGTATAGCGCGGCGCCGATGCCCTGGATGCAGCGCGTCACATGGTCGGGGACGGCACTCCATGGCGGCGTCGTGCCGGGCTATCCGGCCTCCCATGGTTGTATTCGGCTGCCTTTCTCCTTTGCTCCGAAGCTGTTCCAAGTCACCCGGATAGGCGACAACGTCATGATGGCCGCAAACAGGACAATGCCAAAGCTCATTGAGCATCCTGCGCTCTTCCAGCCGCTACCCACTCCAACGGCTTCAGCGGTTATCGCTCAGGACGCCCCGCAGCTGTCACCCAGCGATATGGTCACCAACAAGGCCGCGGCGAGCGAGGCGCTCCCTGCGATTGCATCAGCTATTGAAGCAGGAACGAAAGCCGTGGGCCTCACCATTGCAGAGCCTCGCTCCACGGCACCCTTGCGTATTTTGGTGACGCGACAAACTCAGCGTGACCGCATCATCGATGTGCAATATGCGCTGTCCGCCATGGGTTATCTCAAGCCCCAGAACTTCGACGGCACGCTTGGCGGGCTGACAATCAGCGCCATTAAGGCATTCCAGAAGGAGCAAGGGATGCGGGAAACGGGCGCCTTCACCGAAGTTCTGGTGAGCAAGGTGTATCAGGTTGCGGGCAAGACGGAACCGCCCGACGGACGCATTTTCGTCAGGCAGAATTTCCGTCATGTGTTTGCGGCGCCCATCACCTTCAAAGATAGGAAGCGGCCGCTCGGCACGCACGTCTTCACCGCCATGAAGTTTGCGCCGGGCGATACCAAGACCCGGTGGATGACGATGACTCTTGAGGGTGACGACGCTGGAGTAGCGCTCGACCGCATTCAGATTCCACAGGACATCCGCGAGAAAATCTCCGAAAGGCTCACACCAGGCTCCTCGCTCATCATAGCCGATGAAAGCAGCAACTCGGCCATCTTGCCAGAAGGGGCGGACTATCTAGTTTCGATCAAGGAAACACCGGTTGTGGCTGAGAAGCCTAAGACGAAGCAGTCAGCCAACATTAAACAAGCGAGAGCTAAGAAGGCTAAGCCCAGCCTGGCTAAGCAAGCGAAAGCGAAAAATCCCACGCACGCGAAGGTCGCCGCAGCCCGGAAAATTCGGCGTTCCGCTCCCTACTATTACTACTATGATTTGCCTCCCGAGTTTACGGGGCGCCGTTTCTACCGGTGGTCGCCCTACGGCCTAAGGTGAAGGGGAGGATGTGCTTGAGAGGTCCCTTGTGCCTGCAGGCATCTCTTTCCGCTGTCCGTGACGCTAACGGCAGAGGTTGTGGTTCCGCTGCTTCATATCGAAGTGGAAATGATCTCTGTGCGCCTTATTGGCCCCTGGCCCCAGCACAGTTCCAAAGATGCTGCAGGCGCTCTCATGCGCGCTCACCACGAACCCGGATCTCTGCTGAGTCGCGGTGATGACGTTCGGTAGGGAGACTGCAGCGCTCGCCAAGTGAACCAGGCTCCGATCGACAGATCGGTTATCCCAGTCCTCTCGCACCGTAATGTGCTTCCCCGACGTGAGCTCGAAGCCAGTGAGATCTATGGCATTAGCCAAAGCATGTTGGCTCAAGGGTGGATTAGCTCCGTCATAGATGTTGCGGCAGGCATAAGAGGAAGCACGCAGCTTCGCGACCGCAACACCGAACCGTTGCTTAGCTTCGCGTTGAACCCCATCAATCCACTCGCTTAGCGCCTTTGCTAGATCGCAAGTGACCGTTGCCGGCGGATCAAACTCAACTTTCTGATCGACTCCTAACGATCTCAGCAGGATGGGCGCGGGTGTCCCGCACAGTCCCTGTCGTATCGGTGATAGGGGCTCGAAGTCGAGCCTAACCCCAGACAGCGTCGCGGTGCATTCCGCCTTTGCAGCAGCAATCTCACCATCAGTCCACGGGCTGGTTTGTATCTCGCTTGGATGTAGGGGCTTTGGCGTGAAAGCCGAGGCGGTGCGTTTGGTGTTTCGCTCAGGAACGGGTGGTGCCTTGCTCTTGGCCTCAGCAAGGACTGGCAACCAAAGGCTGCATAGAAGGAGGGCAACAGTGAGTGAACGAAGCATCTCCGATTGTCCTTCATCGGTTGGGGGAAGGGCTTAAATCGCGACGAGAAGATGCCGTTCACTCGGGCGTCAGTTAGTCGGAACCGAAGTCTTCTAAAGGCAAAAACAAGGCACAATCGCAGGTGAGAATTTTACCGTCGACAATTTTGCGGCTGAGACGCTTGCCCGGTCTCGCCAGATGCGCCACTGAGAGCGAACCTGCCTTTGAATCGCCATGAGGATCGCGCTGCTCCGGTCGTCGATTCTTCGGTTGCCGCGACATCTGTAGTGGGCGATGGCATCAAAACGCTGGAATGTGCCCATCCAGTATTTCCCGAAGCTGGGTCGACTATCTGTGACCAATCGGAATGACGGGATGTGATGCGACCCGACGGGGCATTGGACACGTCACTGGAAGACGAGAGTCGCCAAATATCTAAAAGGGCGCATTCGGCAACTAAGTCCAAGCCTGCCGCCAAAGCAAAACACCATAGAGCGACCCGTTATTATGGTCACCGGAGGTTCGCGTTCAGATTTTTCTTTAGGGGCTACCGACGCTAACGAGACGAATGTCAGCTTCTGGCACTTTTCGGACATCCAACCCGCACTGACGAATGTCCGTTATTGGGGGTAAAGCGGACATGGCGCGGACTTATCAGTATGTCCGCTTATGACCCAAAGCGGACATTTGCAGCAACTCCAGTCATGAAGGCTTATGCATGGGAAGCCCCCAGTGCTGCAATAGCCTACCAGCAGACCTGGGCACCTGAGGTGCAGACATAAGTCGAGATCACGCCTTGCCAACAAACGGTGTAGGATTTCTCAGTGACGATGTCAGGATGGTACATCATGTTCTCGCTCACCCTACCGCGCCAATAAGGCTGCGGTTCTGCGCGCATGGCACTGACGGTGACCGCGCTGAGATGGTTCTCGGCCTTGTACTGCTTGATATAGTCGTCAAGTGCGAGTTGCGCGCGGCTCACCGCCGTGTCCTTGTCGAATCCATCGGCGGTTCCGGCCAGAACAACACAAGCTGCCGACGCTGGCGTGCCTTGAGCCATGCATAATCCCACCGCCACCAATGCCAGCCTAATGGTCCGCAAATCGCCCTCCCTGAACGTGACGGCAAAAAAAGGCGTTCGATCAGTTTGGGGATGACCGAACGCCTTAGAAGCGCTTTCGCGCGGGTGCCGGGAGGGAAACCGGCACCTGAGGAAGCCACATCTTCGGGCTAGACGGGGGGCACTAGCGATGTACAGACGTGGTCCCACTGAGAATTATAAATCGCTACACGCGGAGGTAATGTGAAAATCTTACGACGTCTCCATTCCGGGGGTGTTTCTACTATCGATGTCCTCAATATCGTACATCGATGAAGGCGATAACGGCGCAACTCGCTTCATGCCACTTTGGGTGCTAAATACTCATCGATTGGCATGACCTGGGGCACGTTGCGCGTTAGCTAGGCCGGACCGCCTCGGCGGCTAATTAACTGATTAAGGAGGTTGCTATGGGCTCTCGACCTCCCCGCCAACCTTAGCGGCCCTAGAGCAAGCGTTCACCCATGCTTGGGCCGTGCTCGAAGCTCGCGATCCTTTGCGCGACTGGGGTAAAGGACGGCCAGCTCAGCTCTAACTTGTCGGAAAAGCTCATGGCACTAGCAGATACGGGCATCACTACGCAGGACGAACTGTGCAAGCGGGCTCTGAAGGGTTTGCCTCGACGCCACGCGGCCTGACAACAGGGCATCACAGTGTCTTCGGGACTGCAGCCAAGAGACTTGCGGCCGCCTGCTTGATTCCATCCATTTGCCGTTTGGCTCTCATGAGCTGAGTTGGACTCACGATGCTCGAGGCCCAGCACCATCCAACTGCTCTGCCGGTGGGTGAGTGGTATTGCCACGCTTCTCTTGTTGCTTATGCATGCTGTGGTGATGAGCGCACAGGCTTTGGGTATTCTCGTATTTGAAAAAGAGTAACCACTGACCGAGGTGAGGAGTGATGTGATCGACGTGGCTTGCAACTACGGGTCGACCCTCAATTGCACACTGCCGGCACTGTGGCTCCTCGGCGAGCCTGTGCCTTCTGATCGACTTCCAAATTGGTGACTTACACCACGAGCGCCAGAGCGGCTCCGCTCTGCGCGTGGCGTGATGCCGTGAACCAGCGTCAATCGTGAATGCAGTGTTGTAATGCGGCATGACCTGTGCCCCCGGTCTGCCAATGTGCCGCCTGACGGACGACAGCGCATGCTGCACTGCTTCCGTTTACGGAATCTTTCTTTATGAAGTGATTCTAGCCATCTAGCGTGGCAATTTTTGGTCGCGCGCTTCTAGGGAACAAATAAACTTAGTGAGTGATCAAAGCGCCACAGATTGGGATCTACGTGGCCACTGGGCTGGGAAGGCAATAGCTCGCTTTAAAACGCGAGCGTTGTTGCTCCTAGGTCACGCTCTTCCGGATTCATGTCTTATCGCCCCTCGCCATCACATCGCTCCGCACCCATGCCCGCGGTCTATCCCTGCGTCCCCGGCCATGAGAGCGGATTATTCGGCAGAAGCCAGTGTCCGAGAGACAGTTGGAGAAAGCCCTCAGGACTGTGGGCTTACACCGCGCGCCTTAGCCGTAGACACATGCTAGCCGCTAGACACATGCTCTCGAACGTCATGGTAACGTCGGGCACGCCGCGTGAGGTTCTCACAAAACGCACTGAGGTAGCGCACGGTCATTCTGATGTCTTGCCGCTGGTAGTAAGTCTTGGCGTAAGCCCCGTTGTACAAGATAGAGTGCAAGGGCACGCTCAAACTCCGATCCACAGCCCAACTCGACGCCCAGCGCTTCTTCTTGTTTGACGAATTTCTCTAATTGATCTGCGGCGAGTGCGGCCCGCAAGGTCAAGCGCGATTGCATCGTCAAGGCCTCCGCTTAGCATTTTGAATCACAAGCCCCTTGATCGATTTTGTGACAGGCGAGGACGTAAGCAGAATTATTTCATACGACGCTCCCGGAACGAGGCTAAGCCGCCGTTCCGCTAGCTCGAACTCTCCGTGCGGATTGCTCCGCCTGTAGTGTCCCTTTCCAAGCATGGATGGCGAACCACTTGAGCTTTCGATGGTCGGTTTCGCCGACAGAGGCGAGTGCAACCATGGTTGTTCTCAGCTTGTTTCGTGCTGGCGTGGTTTCGAGAGTGCCGTCCTTGTTTAATTCCTGCCACGCGTCTTCCAGCGCAGCCTCAATCAAGCTGCGGGTCTGAGGACCAATGTGTTTGGGAACTTCGTTGAGGGGCATGACCTCACCTCCCCCGTCAGGAGTGGCGCAGGATCATCGTTCCCCCGTTGCGTCGATGATCGTCTAACCTGGACATTCTATCTTGTTGGACGGTAGTAAGCGAATCGCTGTCTCGCATTGCAGCACTAAATGCTCGATGGTATTGCACTTGCAATAGTTTCTGCCCTAACCGCTTCTTTTTGTAGGACTTAGGCTTCACCACACCGCTTCTTTTTGTAGGACTTGAGCTTTCACCGCAAACGCAATGCAGCAACGGTGATTGTTTCTTTTCCACAAAAAACGACACTGTTCCGCTCATGCCTACCGATCCCTCTCCCAAGCCGAACCTAATGCTGGCGACTATAGCGGACTACACACCTCCACCGCCGAAGCGGCGCCCATACAAAAAAGCCCCGGTAGCGGCCGGGGCTAATTAAAGACTGCCGTGCGGTGACTCCTGGAAGTCACCGCTACGCATTGTATCCTGTTCACCTGAGGTGTTGAGCTACAAGGGGGAAGGCTGTATTCGTTAACAGCTCAATATCAGGGGGGATCCTCATGGACATCATGGCAGTGATAGTGACGCTCATCATCGGCGCCGTAGCTGGTTGGCTCGCCGGAGTGCTGGTAGAGGGAGCGGGTTTCGGCCTCCTTATCAACATGTTGCTCGGCATTGCCGGCGCGTTTATCGCCGCTCTGCTGTTCCCCAGACTGGGACTGGGGTTGACTTTGGGCGGAGGCATAGTCGGCGCGATTGTCACCTCGGCACTCGGCGCGATCGTTCTGCTTCTGATTGTCAATCTGGTACAGCGACTGGTCAGTTGAAACTGACAACACGGTAACGCAAGGGAGCGCCCGCCGAAGCGGGCGTCCCAAGCCTGGAAGTCTAGACCACAGCGTTGTTCGTAATTGGCAACAGGAAAGAAGGATGTCATGACCCGCCTCCTCGCAATTACCGTCACCGCACTGGCCATGGGATTAGTGCCGGCCTCGGCTACGGAAAGTTCGTCACCCACCACCCCTCCAACAGCAAGCACTGTGTCGCCTGAGGCATCTAAGTCAGCGACCGTTCCGCCGTCGGGCAGCGCCGACACTTCAGGTGGCGCTGCTTAGCAAAGCTCGTCGCCGCCTTCAGCGGGTTCAACGATGGGCAAAGTGGGTGAGAAGAGTTCGTCGTCCCCATCAACTCCCTCAAGCAAAATGGGTGAGACACCAAATCCGACAGCGCCAAGCGCGAACGACTAGTCCTAGAGTTCCTTTTTCTCCACTCTAGCCCCGGCTCAATGTCGGGGCTTTTTTTGGCATCGAGCGCCCGCAACGCCATGATGCCGTCAGGCGCGAGTCGGCACCATTCTCCAGTCGCTGCTTGCCAGCGGTTCGAACATGCCGATTTTCGCTCTCCATTATAGCAACTTCTCGCGTGCTGATTAGTTGGTCTCCAAACCCTGTTGTTAGAAGGAGATTCAACATGAACATGAAGTTCGCTGCGGCTACAGCACTCGCAAGCAGCTTGCTGATCCTGCCCCTGATGCAAGGATCAGCGCAGTCAGCAAGCATTCCATCTCTTCCAAGTCATCCGCGCGATCTAACCCTCATAGCCCACGGCCACGGAGGCGGTGGAGGCGGAGGAGGCGGTGGCACAAACTTCAGTGGCGGAGGCGGTGGTGGCGGACGCATGGGAGGCGGTGGTGGTGGACCGCATGCCATGGGCGGTGGTGGACCCCACGCGATGGGTGGTGGTGGACCGCATGCCATGCGCGGAAATGGATCACATGGCATGGATAATGGACCGCATATGCGTGGCGGTAATTTTGCCGAAGGCGGTGGCGGGAGAGAGTTCCGGCGCGGTCACGGTGACTCTTCCGACCACAATGGTCGTAACCACGGGCGTTTTGCTGAAAGAGGCCGCGACTTTGATCACAATCACGGGCACGGCCATCGTGTGTTCCGCAATGGGACCTGGGTGTGGGTCTACGGGTCGGATTATTACGCTGGCGATGATTGTTATTGGCTGCTTAGACGGGCACGCGTCACTGGCAGCCCATACTGGTGGAGCCAGTACAACGCCTGTGTCGGTTACTACTAAGACTTTAATTAAAGCTGGCTGAGACAAAAGCTCAGACAGCACGGGAAGCCCTGGTGTAACCGCATTCACCAGGGCTTCTCATTTGTTCGCAGCGCTCCCTGGTGCCACCACAGCTTCATAAGAGAAGCCCCGGCGACGGGGGCACACCGGGGCTTCGGGGGCTCCTGTAGGGGGGACCTGTGATGGGGAGGGAACCCATCACAAGGGCGCTCTACACCCGCTGTATTTTTCGAGCAACACTCAGTTGAATTGAACTTCGTGCCATTTTGTCGCCCTCGTCTTGCCACCATGAACCACTTTGGTGGCAGTGAGATTCGCGCGACGAAGACGGGGGAACGCGTAACGGTAGGCCCAGGGCACGGCGTCCTGGGCCTTCTTTTTCGTCCAGGGCTTCTTCTTTGGAACCTTGCTAACGAAGCTTGGTTGAACTCAAGCGCGGCGGAGATTTCCCCCCGGTGCCCCACACCAACCGTCCTGCCGCGCCTGTCGAGCTGAACTTTGAAGCCCGGTGCCCCCTCACCGGGCTTCTCGTTTGAAAAATTAGCTCTTCGCCTCCGCTCCAGGTGTGTTCCTAGTCGGGTCCGGCGTATCGGGATTCGAGGCACCAGTGTGCTTCCTGGGTTCGGGCATTGGCGCGAGGAAGAGCGGCGCGTATGCATCATACGGCGTGACCACGGACGGTAGATAAGTTGGAGGAGCCGAGGGCGTGGGTTTGGCCAAAACTGGCGTTCCAGCCAAGAGGAACGTGGCGAGCGTCAAAGCTACTGCTGTGTGTTTCATCTGATTAACCTCCGAGGGAGCGCAACCGCTACCGCGAAGGCTAAAAGTGGCTCCGCTGCCGCACTGTATCGAGCCAGGTTCCCTCGATGCGCCGTCCCGACGGTGAGCTTGGTCCTCGGTGTTGACGAGTTAAAGGAACTTCATTCATCGCGTCAGCATTAGCCGAGTCTGAAACTTCTAGAATGCAAGATAAAGGTATGATGCGGTTATGATGCGGTTGTTGTGTCTCTTCCATATTCGGCACAAATGGCGCTATCTCGGCGATTTCACAAGACGCGAATGCAAGAGGTGCAAGATTCGCCAATGGGCATGGCTGAACCACACCGGCTACACCTGGGTTTCGGAAGAGAACCTCCCCTTTAAGATTTAGCTCCAGCCTCAGTGAGCTGGC
>Ga0068861_100002366_pt1 | contig 12273 bp, 5 predicted proteins | sample KBSSwiS42_FD_66593 | JGI IMG/M metagenome (GOLD analysis project Ga0068861, IMG submission 66593) | Switchgrass rhizosphere microbial communities from Kellogg Biological Station, Michigan, USA - KBS Switchgrass S4-2 | ecosystem: Host-associated > Plants > Roots > Rhizosphere > Soil ...
AACCAGCCGCCTTCGTGGATGCCCGCTTACGTTCGTACCACTTACATGCAACGGAAAGGAGCCGGCAAAGGCGCGTGGAAGAGGTTTCACACGGGCCAGGAGGAGTCGAAAAGAGTCTGGCTGGCAGTAAATGCGAATGGCAGTTTGGAGGCATTTAGTCGAGGCGACTGGGACGACATGTATCACTCGTCGCAAGGTGCGCCCAACGGTAATTGGCAGAACGCAAGCTGGACTCGGTTCTTCCAGGCCGGCGACAAGATTAAGGAGTTAACCTGGACACGCAATCCCAATGGCAAGCTCGAGATTATTAGAATCGATCCTGACAATCACGTCTTTCACACGACTCAGTCGGCGCCGAATAATGGAACCTTCGGAAGTTGGAAGCAGCTCTACCCGGCAGGAGAGAAACGGATTTCCATCTCGGTGGAGGCAAACCTCGACGGACGCCTGGAACTGTTTGCTGTCGGAGACGACGGCCGTATTTACCGTACCGCGCAAACGACTGCGGGAAACTGGTCGGGAAATTGGGTACGGGCAAACACATCAAGCGAGCTGTTCCTCGGTGTGTGGATGGCTCGGAACGCAGATGGAACGCTCGAGGTCTTCGGTATCAACACGAACCATCGGATTCGCCGCACCAGACAGACGTCACCCGGTGGAGGCTGGAGTCAGACATGGGCCCCGTTCTTTACAGAGGGTGATCACCTCGCAAAGTTGGCGGTTGGCCGCAATGCGGACGGGACGCTTGAACTAATTGGCATTGCGGACGACAACGGGAGTATCTGGCACACGAAGCAAGACTCGCCTGGGAACTGGCCCGGTCCGTGGAACCCACTCTTTCAATCCGATGATGCCCTGGAGGACCTCTGGGTTACGACCAATGCCATGGGCTGGCTGGATGTCGTCGGTCGCTCATCCAACAATCGGGTTTGGCATTCATGGCAAACGGCTCCAAATGGGAACTTCGAGGCTAACTTGTACGAGCTCGACGCGATCAGGGGCCGTATCTCATTGTCACTGGCCCCGAACCCTGACGGTTCGATTGAGATAGTAGGAAACACACCGAGAACAGGCCTTCTTGATGATCCTCCTAATGACCCGGAACACGCCTGGCGCATGCGCCTCAAGGCGGAGAAGCGTTTTGCGATCCAGTTTTCCCAGGTTCTGGACATCGGTATCGGCTCGAGTCACTGGAATGAGAACTGGCAAACACATTTCGGCGGCGAAATCCACGCGTTGCTGGCACCACGGCCGTTGTTTCAGGGCGAGCGATACAGCTTGACGCAGTATCGTTTCCTTAATGGTCCAGTGATCGACGGCGATGCGTTCAATGACGGGACGACCAACTTTTACATGTTCGTGAAGCTTGGCCCGCCAGGTGCAACAGGCGCCGGATACTTACAGCGTTACGCCATTCTCTGGTTCGACGAGCAGACCTACTTCACGCAACGCTGGCGTTTGCTCCATCCGACGGATGACATCCTTGGCGATCTTTTCTCATTGCCGCATTACATGAGAGAGAATCCCGATTGGTACGACTTTCATCTCGGGAAATATTGGGACCCGTTTCGTGACAACTTGATCGACGACAACAGCCGCATGGTTCTGCGTCGAAACGTAATCGTCGTAACCGGCTTGAATCCATCGCGGCAACGATATGACATCTATACGATCGTCTTTAACTACGGACTTTGCGATCACAGTTGGCGCTGGCGTCTGTTCCCGCAAGCAGAGCAGAAACTGATCGATCGCGACCTCGCGCAGGACCAGGACCCAACGCTCCCAGCGGATGTCACTGGTGGGACTGGAAATGCCTACGTCGTAGTCAACATGATCGACATACGTGACGATACGACGTTGCACGTGCACGGATCACTGCGGAATCCCCTGAATCAAGCTCTTCGTGTCGGCCGCTGGGTGCAGCGTTACTTGCCCGCCGATTGTCGTCATGTGCCGGATCGGCACGAGCTGGCAGGAGTGAAACCCGTACTCGGTTTCGATCACAAGTGGGACTTTGTGTCTGAAGACACGTACAAGCGGGCCGATAAGTATTATCAATTCGGTGTTTACGAGAACCTGATCGATTCGCGCGGGCAGTATTACCGGGTCGAACTGTTGGCCGGGCCGCAAGGCGAGCCGACCATTCAGGACGTGGTCGGGCGCGTGTGGAAAAACGACGACACATCAGCCGGCGACAAACGGTTGAGGATGAACACCATCAACTTCCACTGGGGCATAAACAAGCAGGCCGACGGCGCCATCGTCAAAGCTGCGCAGTCCGATAACCCGGATGAGCTGTGGGCTGACGACTTTAACAACCGGCCGAGTATCTCAATGTACGAAGGGACCACGCGCTTTCGTATCCTCGAGCGGAAGCCGCTGGGCCTGATCGCCGTCTTTTACGACAAGCGCGACGACGAACTGCAAGCGACGAGCAACCTGCCACAACCCACAACTCTCAGCCACGACGACGTTGAAACGACCGAAATTCCTAATGCGTGGAAGACCGACGAGGGTGAAACCATTCCGCCTGCCTTACCTCCTCCGGCTTTTTCGGATGTCGGCATCAGGTTCATATCAAACCATCGCGTCTACCAACCGCCCAATGTGCGCAAAGCGCAAATCATCATTGACAGCGCACCGGGCTTGCGGTTGTTGCACGTTTCGTTCTGGACGCCGCAAACCGAACAGGAGGTTTGCGAGAACATTTGGAAGGTGAGTCTTGCGGCGCTTGAGCCGGGCGGCGTCGTTTTTCCGATCTTCAGTGTGACGCGTTATGGGAACTTCGTTCGTCGTGCATATCCGGATGCGCCCCTTCCAACCTACTATACCCTCGACCTTGGTGATGCGTGGCGATACGATTTCAATTTCCCATTCACCAAGGAAGTGGAGACCAAGGTCCGGCGTTACTGCACGACTGACGGTCACATCGAATTCGGGACGAGTCTCTGGTTCGAAGACATTGTCGGCCACCGCGCTCTCGCTCAAGAACTAGTTTTCGCGTGAGAATTCGGTGTGATTTGTGGTAAGAAATATCGCCATGAAGACCACACCGGTTGGCATTGGAATTGTCGGCGCCGGGTTTGCCCGGACCACGCAGATCCCGGGATTTCGCGATTGCATGGGCGCGAAAGTGGTGGCGATCGCCAGTCGTCACCTCGATCGCGCCGCTGCGGTCGCAAAGGAATTTGGCATTGAACACGTAGCGGCGGATTGGCGGGAGCTGGTCGAACGTAACGACGTCGATCTCGTCAGTGTTGTCACGCCGCCCTCGACGCACATTGAGATCACGCTGGCAGCGCTCGAACAACATAAGGCGGTGCTTTGCGAAAAACCGATGGCGCTGAACGCTGACGAGGCGGCGCGTATGGTGGAAAATGCGCGTTCGGCCGGGGTGTTGGCGTTGATCGATCACGAGTTGCGCTTTCTGAACAGCCGCCGAACGATGCGCGGCATGTTGCAAACCGGCGCAATCGGAACGGTGCGCCATTGCAACTACGTTTTTCGTTCCGACTATCGCGGCATTGCGGATCGCGGTTGGGACTGGTGGTCCGACGCAGCGATGGGCGGCGGAACACTCGGCGCAATCGGATCTCACGTCGTCGATTCGTTTCGCTGGATGCTGAGCACTGAAGTCACTCGCGCGCTCGGCATGCTCACCACGCACATCACAGAACGTCCGGATAAATCTTCCGGCGGCACGCGCCCGGTGACGACCGACGATGAAGCAAAACTGCTTTTCAGGTTTGCTGACGGCCAGTACACGAGCGGCGCAACCGGCGCGGCGGCTTTATCGGTTGTCGAATCGGGAAAGTATGAAAACCGTCTTGAGATCTACGGAACCAAGGGAGCGTTGATGGTCGAAGAGACCGGCGAGCTTTGGCGTTCGCCCGCTGGTTCCGGAACGTGGCGTCCAGTGCAGGTCGATCAGGATCATATGGCCCAGGGTATGCGCGAGAGCAGTTGGTCGCGAGGATTCACCTCGTTCGCGTGCCGCATTGTGGAAGCGTTGCGCAGCGGCAAACCGACTGTCGCGGACGCGGCCACGTTTGAAGACGGTTATCGAGTCCAACTGGTGCTCGATGCGCTACGCGAGTCGAACGATAGCGGCTGTTGGGTGGACGTCGGTGGGTAAGTCGATCCCTTGGTGACTAAGTCGATCCCTTGGTGACATCAGTGACTGATCCAATTCGTGTTGGCGTTGACACCGGCGGCACGTTCACCGACTTCGTTTTCGAGCAAGACGGGCAGATTCAGCTTTTCAAAGTTCCTTCAACTCCATCCGATCCGTCTTTAGCCATTCGCCAGGGCCTCGATCGCATTTGCCTTAAAATCCCTATCCAACTGGCCGACCTTATGGTCGTCCACGGCACAACTGTCGGCACCAACGCCTTGCTTCAACGTCGCGGCGCGCGCACTGCGTTGGTTACCACTAAAGGCTTCGAAGACGTTCTCGTGATCGGCCGCCAGGCACGTCCGGAACTCTACAACCTGAACGCCGTCAAACCACCCCCCTTGGTCTCCGACGAGCTTCGACTTGGCGTCGCCGAGCGCGTCGTAGCTTCCGGTGAAGTGTTACACCCGCTCGACGAGAACGAACTCGAAGCCTTGGTTCAGAAACTGAAGCGTGAGAACGTAGAATCCGTGGCCGTTTCGCTACTGTTTTCCTTCCTGCACCCGCAACACGAAGAGCTGGTAGCGAAGGAGATTGAGGCGCTTGGCGTACCGGTCTCAATTTCCAGCCGGATCCTGCCTGAGTACCGCGAATACGAACGCACTTCAACGGTTGTTATCAATGCGTATTTACAACCATTGATGGGCCGGTATTTGAAGCGCTTGAGCAGCAGCTTTCAGTTGCGCGTAATGCAATCGTCAGGCGGCAGTATCTCGGCTGAGATGGCCGCAGTCGAACCCGTACGCACGATTCTTTCCGGCCCCTCAGGAGGCGTCGTCGGCGCACTCCGCGCCGCGCGAGCTGCCGGAATCAAGAACATCATCACGTTCGACATGGGCGGCACTTCAACAGACGTTGCGCTGTGCGACAGTGGCGCCATTCGCACGACGAATGAAGCGACAGTTGCGGGACTGCCCGTCGCGGTTTCTGTCATGGACATTCACACTGTCGGCGCCGGCGGCGGATCTATCGCGCGAGTTGATGAAGGTGGCTCGTTGCGTGTTGGACCAGAATCAGCCGGCGCCGACCCAGGCCCGGCATGTTATGGACGATCGATGTTGCCGACTGTAACTGATGCACACGTCGTCTTGGGCCACTTCGGAGGCGGCGGATTGTTGGGTGGCGAGTTCAAGCTGGATGCGGCTCGCGCGCATCAAGCGATGAAGCAGTTGGCGACTGATCTGGGTAAGGCATCGGGCAAGCGCGGCAGCGTCGTTGCCGCGGCTGAGGGAATCCTGTCAGTGGCAAACACAAACATGGAGCGGGCGCTCAGGCATATATCAGTTGAGCGCGGCCACGATCCACGACAGTTTGCGTTATTACCGTTTGGCGGCGCCGGCGGATTGCACGCTGTTGAACTAGCGCGTGCGTTGCGGATTCCGTTGGTGATTGCGCCGTTGGCGCCGGGAGCGTTGTCGGCTGTTGGTGTGATGGTGGCAGACGTGATCAAGGACCAGAGCCGCACTGTCATGTTTCGCAACGAGCCGAAACAGATTGCGCGACTCACGAAGGTTTTTCGAGAGATGGAACAGGAAGCCGCGGCGTTATTGCGTGCCGAAGGTTTCTCTCGCGGGAAGCAACGGCACGAGCGTAGTTTAGCGATGCGTTACCGCGGTCAGTCGTTTGAACTCGAAGTGAGAGAGACGACCGGCGACATTGCTGCGAGTTTTCATCGTGTCCATCGCGAGCGTTACGGATACGCGCAGCAAAACAGTGAGATTGAGATTGTAAGCGCGCGGCTGCGTTCGTTTGGATTAGTGCCGAGAGTGCCGGTCAGGAGCGTTCCCTCCGCGCGCGGCGTTGCCAAACCACACGATAACGTGACGGCGTATTTTGGCGGACGAAAATTACGGGTGAGCCTTTACCGGCGAGACGCGCTTGCCGGAGGAGTGAAACTGAAAACGCCGTGCATCGTGACGGAGTACTCAGCCACGACGCTGATACCTGCGGACGCCGCGGCTCGCGTCGACAAGTTTGGAAACATCTTGATCGAACTATGAAGACTCGTTTCGATCCAACGACACTCGAAATCTATCGCGCACTCTTCACTTCAGTGGCCGAAGAGATGGGCGTCGCGCTGCGTCGCACTGCGTTTTCGCCGAACATCAAAGAGCGACGCGATTACTCTTGCGCGGTGTTCGACGCGAGTGGGCGCGTGATTGCGCAAGGCGATCACATGCCCGTTCATCTTGGCTCGATGCCGATGGCTGTCGCTGCTGCGTTGAAGGAGATCAAGTTCGCTCCGCGCGATGTGGTTGCGGTAAACGATCCGTTCGCAGGCGGCACGCACCTGCCTGACGTCACGCTGGTAATGCCGGTTGCGAAGGGCCGCAAGGTCTTGTTCTACGTCGCCAATCGAGCGCATCACGCCGACATCGGCGGCGCCACACCCGGATCGATGGGACTCGCAACGGACATTTATGGCGAAGGCATTCGCATACCGCCGATTCGGCTGGTCCGTGACGGCGTGTTGGATCAAGACACGATGCGTTTATTGCTTGCGAACGTGCGCGGCAATGTCGAACGGCGCGGCGACTTCGACGCGCAAATCGGTTCCTTGAAAACGGGCGCTGCGCGTTTGCTAGAGATCATCGAGCGCCGCGGCGAAAAGGAAACTGCGATTTACGCCTCGCAATTGATCGCTTACTCAGCGCGCTTGATGCGACACACGATCGCATCGATTCCTGACGGCACTTACGAAGCTGAGGACGCGTTAGACGATGACGGAATAGACGATCGACCTGTTCGTATAAAAGTGACTTTGGCCATTCACGGCGAACGCGCGCTGATCGACTTCGCGGGCAGTGATGCGCAAGTTGCCGGCGCGATCAACGCCGTCGAAGCGATTACTGTGTCGGCGGTGTCATACGTATTTCGCTGCCTCGTCGGCGGTGAAGTGCCGGCCAGCGCGGGATTGATGGAGCCGATCGAAGTAATTGCGCCGGCGGGAACAGTCGTCAACGCGAACCCTCCGGCGGCGGTTGCGGGTGGAAATGTGGAAATGTCACAACGGATCGTCGATGTGTTGTTCAAAGCGTTGGCCCAGGCGTTGCCGGAACGAATTCCGGCGGCAAGCCAGGGCACGATGAACAATCTCACTATTGGCGGCATTGATACGCGCACGGGACAGGAGTTTTCTTACTACGAAACTGTTGCTGGCGGCATGGGTGCGCGACCATCGCTTGACGGGATGAGCGGCGTGCACACGCACATGACAAACAGTCTGAACACGCCTGCCGAGGCGCTCGAGTATGCGTATCCGCTGCGTGTTTGTGAGTATCGACTGCGGCGTGGCTCAGGTGGTGATGGGAAGCAGCGCGGCGGTGATGGCGTCGTGCGCGAGATCGAGACGCTCGTGCCGGCGCGAATGTCGTTGCTGGCGGATCGCCGCAAGCGCGCACCGTATGGTTTGTACGGTGGTGCAGGCGGTGAGGTTGGTCGGAACAGGATTAACGGTGGTGACATCGCTGCCAAGAGTTCGCACCAACTCAAAGCGGGAGACCGAATCAGAATTGAGACGCCAGGTGGTGGTGGCTGGGGCAGAAAAGTCCGGCCGTGAATTCATTGACAACCCCGTAACCCGACTTATATCTTCCATCACGAATGACCCTTGCCGGCCGCATTACCTCAATACGGCCGCTTTAACCCTGACTCTGACGCGGGCCTCCGATGAATGCGCCCCATCCGAGCCTCAACGCCATGTTTCCACGGGGATTAATCACAGCGGGTGTTCTCTTGTTGCTGCTTGCGGCAACCGGTTTTATCTACGTCCTCGCCAGACCAGCGCCGCTAGTACAGACACTCGAGCCCGAGCGACTTGAACTCGATAAGCCCCAACCCGTGGCTACACCGCAGCCAGTCGTTCATGAGAAAGCAATCACTACCAAACACTTAGCTGCGTCCCGGCACTTGAAGACACCCGAAAAATTTGCGGTACAGATTTTCAGTCCATCAATGGCGCAAACCTTTGTGGCGCCGGCCAGTGTGACCTTGAAGGCAGCAGCCAATCACCGGCGCGAATTGAAGGGCATCGAGTTTTACAGATCTTTCCAGAGCACTCTTTGTCAGAGTCTTTCTATCCCGGCCATATTTCCCAAAGAACTCAAGATCGGCGAAGCATTTTCTCCTCCTTACGAGACGCAGTGGGATATTCGTGAACCGGGCACTTTCACCATCCGGGCTGTTGCGACCTACAAGGGGGGCGAACAACAGATCTCGTCTCCGGTGGTGATCATCGCAAACCCTCGGCAATCAGGTGAGCAAGACTCAAGTCCCGAGGCAGGCGAACCGCCAGTAGCGCGAGCGAGTACCCGCTGGCCAGTGAACCGGACGTGTCCGGATCTTGCCGAGTCGATCAACTACCTAACATATTTAGAGCTCAGCCCAGTCCGGCGCATTAACGTTTGTCCCCACAATCCTCTTGATCCTGCGAACACTGTCACCCGATTAACACTGAACTCGAAAGTGATCTTCGGGAGATACGGTAATTTTCCCTTGTTTGAGTATTGGACCACTGGCGGAAGGATTCTGAGAGAAGGGAAAACGGCAATCTGGGACGTATCTGAGCTGGTATCTCGGCCCGGTCTCTACACGGTAGTAGCAAGAGCTGATGACGGTTGCGACTGCACTAGTATTGAAGCCGAAACACTTGCTGTTACCAATTCCTGCACATCGTGCGTGAGCGTAGCATGGGGTTGTAGTACGGATGCCGGTTTGCCGTCCTTCACCGCGAACGTCGGCAAATTTGCGATTGCAGAAAAGCCGACATTCTATTGGACCACAACTAAAGGAAGCATACTCAAAGGCCAGGGCACGTCAAACGTTGTCGTCGACACGCGAGGATTGGCGGCCGATGAAGAGTTCGTCGTGTCTGTTGGCGTCGATGGTCTTTTGCAGTACTGCACGACGCAATCGTCAACTACCGCAGTCGTTGGCTTTGATCCATGTGGGCCTCCCTTTAACTTTGGTGGCCCGGACATGCCGCTGCCTCGCCCCCTCTCCGATCCACCGATCATTCTTCTGGGGATTAAAGATGCATCCGCCGCGAAACGATCCGCTCCGAAGCCCGTACGCCGTGACACTCAGCCGCCTAACGTTGAGACCCCATCTCCATCCGCGACACCATTGCCGGAGACGCACGTGCGACCGCGCACTAACGAAAAAGAGTGGATTAATATTTCCTGGACACCGCGTGTTAAATCGGACGATTCGGTAACCATCAGAGTCGTCTACAATCGAAGCACCGAATCGTTTCAAGTCTCAAACATTCCGGGTCAACTTTCCGAAGAGTTGAAATTGGGCAAACTGTTGAGCGAATGGTTTGGCAAAGACTACCAAACGTTCGGTGAGGTTCGTTTGCGAACCGCTGGATTGAAATGCGATTCGTGCAACGAGGAACAATTCCAGTCGTTCGACAAGGAAAAGTTGGAATGGAGTTGGCCCTTGAAGCCTGAAGGGGCTGGAATGCAAACGTTCAATATCGAACTGTGGATAAAGGGAGAACCACGAGACAAACTCTCGGATAATCCGGCGCTCCCTGCTGAGAAGGTTTGGGCGAGGCTTGATAATAAGGTCCATGTCACAGAGCCATTTCTGACGCGCAACACAGTCTACGCCGGTGGTGGATTGTGCGCCGTTCTTGGGCTTGGGCTCTGCGTGCGTGGACTTAGGATCTACCGCGTCGGTGATACGTACAACGTGGGCCAGGCGGTCGCTGTCGGGCACAATGTGACGATGACGAATACTACCGTGAACCAGGATTCCAACCAGGGAGAAGATGAACATGTCTAAAGAAGGCGATACTTACAACGTCGGTCAGGGCGTCGGCGTCGGCCGCAACGTCAGGATGAACAACACCACAGTCAACCAGGCGCAAGGTACGGAAACGCTGGATTTGCCTGCCTTAGCTGACCAACTGGCGAAGCTTCGGGCCGAGATGAAAAAGCAAGCGACGGAGCCGGACCATGATGTTTCGGTGGGAGCGATAGCGGCAGCGGAGTCAGCGGCAAAGAATGGCGATGAGAAATCGGTGTTGGACCATCTCAAGAACGCCGGGCAGTGGGCCATGGAAATCGGGTTGAAGGTGGGTGTGCCGGTTGCGATCGAAGCTATAAAAAAGGCGTCTGGATTCTAGGTTGTTAGACGACGGTAAATTCCGGGAAGGCGCTCGGGTAAAGAGAGTACGTCGTCGATGATCGTGTAGCCGATTTCGCCGTACAAGTCCTTTAGCTCAGCTTCAGACTCACGATCGATCGTAATACAAAACGGCGTAATGCCTTCGTTCTTCGCTTGCCGCAATGCTTCGCGCGTGTCTTCGCGTGCGTAACGCGCGTCGCCGTAGTCGTGATCGTACGGGCGCCCATCCGACAACACAATCAACAGCCGCGTACGCGCATCCTGTTTCGCCAGCTTCGCCGTTGCGTGCCGGATCGCAGCGCCGAGCCTCGTGTTGTTCTGGTAATTAATTCCGCCGATGCGTTTCTTTACTTCGTCACTGTACTTCTCGTTGAAATCCTTCACGACGTAAAACTTCACGTTTCGCCGTCCCTCCGACGTAAACCCGTTTATTGCATACACATCGCCAACCGCCTCGAGCGCCTCGCTCATCAACACCAGCCCTTCTTTTTCAATCTCGATGATCCGGCGTCCGGGACGCGTGTATGGTTGCAGGGGATGTCGTCCGATCGTTCGTGCTGTCGATGACGACTGGTCTAACAAAAACGATACCGCCACGTCGCGGCGGCGTCGCAACCGTTTCGTGTAGATCCTTTCAGACTGCTGCCCATCAGCACGGCGGTCGATCACGTAATCGATCACCGCGTTCAGATCAAACTCTTCGCCGTCAACTTCGTTAGCTACGCGCGTCAGGTTTTCGGGTTTCATCAACTGAAACTGGTGCCGAATCGACGAGATAACGCCTTTGTGTCGCTCGCGCGTCTGTTCGACAAACGATCGATCGCCGTGCTTCACGCGCTTTTCAATCACCCGACACCAGCCCAGGCGATGGTCCGTTAACTCACGATCCCATTCGTCGTAGTTGTATGCCACCTCGCCTTCGGAGAGCGCGTGCTCGGGTGTTTCAGCCTCTGACCACGCTTCCATTCCGGCAAGTTCATCAGGTTCGCCTTCAGGTGACGGATCGTTCCAGGCGTTGAATAACTCGCGCGCATCTTTGCGTTGCGGCATTTGTTGCGTCTGCTGCTGCTTTATTCGCTCGGTGAGTGGCGAGTCGTCCTCACCGTCAGTTTGATCCTCGGGCGCTTCGACCTGCTGCACCGAGTCGTCAGTTGGGATCGCGGATTTGAACAGGTCGTAGACGCGCGTTGTCGCCATCAACGTGTCGGCGACGGTGGCATTCGCATCGGAAAGATAGTCACTGACGATCGTTTCAATTTCCGAAACGATCTGGCCGTAGGCCTGGCGCGCGTCATCGCGTGCGCCGCCGAGCATTGTGATCTGAAAGAGTAATTCGAATGGGACCAGCAGGGCGGGAAGTTCGTTGATACGCGGGCGGCTGCGACCGAGATGTTCGCGAATTAAATCGAGATCGCGACGCAGGCCGCGATAAGTGTGACGAAGGCGGCGATCGATGCGGCCGTTTTCAAGCGTTCCGAAGATGCGACGCGCGAGTTGCGGCAACGGAAAGAGTTTCAGGACTGTTCGATGGTCGGTTAAGTCCGCCTTTTCGTTCTTTCTTAAATTACTCCCTTCCTGACTTTCGCTTGCTTGCCCTGCGGTGTACAGCAACTCGTCCGCAATCGCGAATGCGTCTAACGCGTCAACATTCTCCGGTGAGTACGTCGCACGAATGGACGCGTGCGCCGCAATCACCTTCCCACCACGTTCATAAGTCCCAAACTCAATCTGCCCCGCCGCATGCGCCGCCAGCACCTTATAAAGCTTAAAATCAAGATCCTCGTCGCCAAACTCGTTCACGAGCGACGGCAGATGAATCGTTCGTCCATCGCCGATGCGCGCTTCATCAGGCACTGCCGCCAACGGCGCAATCTCAACTTCACGTCCCGTCAACGCTTCAACGTACAACCGCAGCAGGTGTTGCACAGTGTCCAAAGCGAGCCCCGCGCTGCCGCTATGCAAAG
>Ga0068861_100002369_pt1 | contig 12268 bp, 9 predicted proteins | sample KBSSwiS42_FD_66593 | JGI IMG/M metagenome (GOLD analysis project Ga0068861, IMG submission 66593) | Switchgrass rhizosphere microbial communities from Kellogg Biological Station, Michigan, USA - KBS Switchgrass S4-2 | ecosystem: Host-associated > Plants > Roots > Rhizosphere > Soil ...
GCGGCGGTCAGCATGACGGCCAGGTCGACGCCGGGCTCCAGCGAGCGATCGATGTCCGCCGATTCGGGCCGCTCGGCCGACGTCCCGAACAGAACGTCCAGCCACACGATGTGCGCCAGGAAGCGCAGCGCGAACGCTATTGCCTCCGGCGAGGCATCTATCCCCGGTTGCCCCGGCGGCGGATCGTGGAACGAGGCGAAGCGGTACAGCGCGTCCGCCAGCGCATCTCCCGATCGGTCGACGCCGATGGCCACCGCCTGCCCGGCGACCACGCGCGCCAGCGTGGGAAACCGCAGCACGGGCAGGATCCGGCCCCAGGCGATCGGCGGCTCCAGACGCAGCGGATCCAGGGCTTCACCCAGGGGGCTGGCCACGTTCAGCGCCAGGAACGCCTGCCGGCCGACGACCGGGATGCCGATCTCGCGCAGCCAGCTGCGGCTGGTCTGTTCGACGCGAACGCGCCGGAGCGTGGGCAGAGCGGTCACCCGCGGCGGCACCCGGCGCCCGACGAACGTCTGCCGCCCCAGCCAGAAGTGCACGGTGCGATCGACGCGAACAATCTCGGGCAGGCGCGCCAGCAGCGAGTGCCGGTTGACCGCCTCGCTCGCCGACCTCGGCGCGCCCACCGACGCCAGCTCCAGCGCCGCCGCGGCGACGCGGTCGGTGCGGCGCGACCGGGTTCCCCCCAGCTCGGGGTGCCCGAGCGCCAGCAGATCGTGCAGCGCCGCGGCCAGCCGCACCGTGGTCTCGTCGAAGGGAGGCGGTGCGACCACCGGCGCGACGCGCGTGCCGCTGGCGATGCGACAGGCCGCCAGCCGATCCAGCGCAGCGCCCTCGACCAGCGGCAGATCGCGCAGCATCCGGTCGACGGCTGGCAGACCGATGGGACGCCCGACGTGCACAGCGCCGCCACGAACGACCGGCAGCAGGAAATCGGACACGAAGCGCCGCATCGCCCGTCAGCTCTCCGGCGTCGACCGGCGCAGGCCCCACAGCGGCATCGGTCCCATCGGGCGGTTTTCGATCTCGACCGGTTCGCCGATCGGCTCCTCGCGCACGTCGTCGACGACGCGGTCGGGCCGCGCGGGCTTCAGCGCCCCGATCACGCGCAGCTCGAGCGGAACCAGCGAACCGGCGGCGACGCGGAACGGCGCGCCGGTGCGATCGGGAAACACGACGGTGTTGCCCTCGGTGGCGCCCAGGCGTTCCACCAGCAGAGCCGGCGACACCGCGGGGACCAGGCGCGTGCCCACCGGGACCAGCACGTCGGGCGCCGCCAGCTCGAAAAGCGTCCCGAACGGGATCCCTTCCAGCACGTCGCTCGCGCGCACCAGCACGCCGCGCTCCAGCGGCGCGACGCGGTACCGCCGCAGCGCGGACGCGGGCAGCGCGTAGCAGAGGCGCTGCAACCAGGGCACGCGATTCCACGGGACCAGCGCCGCGACCGTCGGACCCGCAGAACGGCCGCTCGGCTCGACCCGCAACGCGAGCGAGAGGTCGGGCCGGGAGCTGGGCGCGGCAGCGGCCACGCGCGCCTCGGGGGCGCGGACCCTGACGATGTCCTCGATTCCGGCCAGAACAGGCAGCGGCGCCACCTCGGTGACGCCGCCCGGCGAGAACAGGTGCAGTTTCTCCGCAGGGAAGCTGCCGCGGCACGATCCCAGGTGGATGGGATGGCGGTAGCCGGCGGCGATCGCGACGTTGTCGATCACGGGCACGAAGACGTCCAGCCCCGGCGTCCGCGTCAACAGGCCGTGCATCCGCGCGGGCAGACGATCGACGCGGAACAACCAGAAGGATTCGGCCGCCGCGAAGGCGCTGGTGGTCGCCGCCTCGCACAGGGCGGCGGCCGCGCGCAGGCCTTCGCCGCCGGCGTTCGCGATCGCGGCGCGATGCAGGTAGCCCGCCAGCATCGGTCCCAGGCCCCGGCGCGCGGTCACGTAAAGCGGGCCGTCGGGAAGCAGCGCGCCGCCATCGCGCCGTTCGGCCCGCACCAGCGACAGGCGCAGCAGCAGCTTCGCCAGCGGCAGCTCACTTTCGATCTGGTACGGGACCGTCTGTTCCGACCCGTGCAGGATCAGATCGCCCGCGACGTCGGTCAGCATGGCGACGTCGTACCCGAGCGGCGCGCGCGCGTCCCGATACTGCACGAACTGCTTTCCGGTGCCGGTGAAGGTCTGTCCCCCCGCCAGTCGGGCGGCCTGGGCGACGACGTCCGCCAGACCCGGCGATCCGACAGGCATCAGCACGATCGCCTCGCGCGTGCCCGCCCCACCCCGCGCGTAGACGATGCGCAGCCCCGGCTGGAGATCATCGATGCTCTGCTCGGCCGACAGCAGGCGCAGAAACGCGACCAGGCGGTCGATGGCCGCGAACCGTGCGGCCAGCTGGCGCCCGACGACGACGCCGCGCGCGTCGGCGACCAGACCGGGCAGGTTGAAGCGCACCTGCCCGAGAACGACCCGCTGGAGCATCGATCAAGCTTATCATCATGGGGTGAGCTCCCGTCGGCGCGCGCTCGATCCCGAGCTGACGATTCTCGGTGGCCGCGATTTCGTGGGCCTGGTCGGCCGCCTGTGCCGTGAACAGAACTGGGAGGCGCTGACCGCCCTGTTCGGGGCCGTGGGCGCCAGCGAGAAGGATATGGCTTACGTTTCGCTGACCGACCTCGACACCGCGTCCCGTGTTCTCGCGGACGCGATCGCGGCCCTCGCGCCGGCCGGAGGCCGCGACCGATCAGGCAAGGACGCGCGCGACGATGACGACGAGGTGGACGAACTGGCCGCGGTCCGCATCGCTGCGGCCGAGGCGCTTTCGGCGCGCAGCAGCCGGCCGCCGCTGACCGACCTCGAGCGCCGTACGCTGGGGCGCGCGGCGTCGCTGCTGGGGGACGCGGGTGACCACCGCCGGGCCGCGCTCGCCTACGAGGACCTGGGTGACGAGACACGCGCCGCGACCGCCTGGGGCGCGCTGGGCGACATCGACCGCATGGAAGCGGCGCTGGCGCGCGACGAGCAGCGGATGACCACCCGCCGCGCCGCCGTCGACGCCGTCCGGCGCTTCGAGGCGCTGCTGACCGGGGGCGAGCGCCGCGCCGCGCTGGCCGCCGTCGCCCAGTGGACGAAGGCGGGCGTGGAGGAAGCCGCGACCGTCAGCCAGCGCGCGGCCCGCATCGCCGGCGGGCTGATCGGCAGCCGCGGGATCAACCTGCGCGTGACCGGCGGCCCCTGGTGTCGGGTCGCGCTGCTGCCCGCATACATCGGGCGCGATCGCGCCGCGGAGATCCCGCTGCGCGACCCCGCCGTCTCGCGCCGGCACGCGCTGCTGCGCGCCGGCCCCGACGGGATCACCATCGAGGACGCCGGTTCGCGCAGCGGCGTCCGCATCGGCGGCGCCCGCGTCGACGACCCGCTGCCCCTGCGCGACTCGGGTGAGATCGGGCTGGGCAGCGGCACCACCCTGCGGTTCACGGCCAGCGAGCAAGACCTGCTGCTGGAGGGAAGCAGCGGCCTGGACCGGTCCTTGCGCGCGCTGGTCGGCACCGAGACCGTCGCCCTGGCGCGCCTGTTTCCCGGCAGCGAGGGCCTGTCGTTCACGTTCAACGGAGGGGCGCGTCTGATCCGCAGCCCCGACGTCGCGGTCCGCGTCGACGGTCAGTTCATCGGACCGGGCTGCGATCTCGTGCACGGCGATGTCATCGAGATCGGCGGCCCGACGCTGGTGCGGCTGGAGGTCGAGTGACGACGGCGCCGCGGCCCGGGCGGCCGGATCGTCTGCTGGAGGAGGCCGACCGGGCGCAACGCAGCGGCGACTTCGCCGCGGCGGCGGTGGCGTTGCGGAATCACCTCGACGAGCACCCCGAAGACGACCGCATCCGCCTGCGCTTCGCATCCGTGCTGATCTCGCTGGGCGAGCGCGCGCGCGCGCGCGGCGTGCTCGCGCCGCTGGAGACCACCGGCGACGACGAGACCATCCGCCGCGAGGCGGTCCGGCGGCTCGCCGAGCTCGACGAAGCGGAGGGGGCGGTCCTGGCGGCCGCGGAACGGTGGGAGAAGATCCTCGCCGACGACATCGACGATCCGCAGTCACGCACGCATCTCGCTCTGCTGCGCCCCACCCGCTCCGACGTCGACATCGATTCGTCGCAGACGCTGGTGTCCCCGGCGGGCGTCGAGACCCTGCGGTTTCGCCTGCTGCGCGAGCTGGGCCGCGGCGCGACCGCGACGGTGTACCTGGCGCGCGACGAGGCGCTGAACCTGAACGTCGCGCTGAAGGTCCTGCACCCGCAGCTTTCAAGCGCGGGGCGATCGGATTCGCTGCGCCGGTTCTTCGCCGACGCGCGCGTCGCGGCCGCCCTGCGCCACCCCGGCGTGGTCGCCATCTACGACGTCGACGAGGCGGCGCGCGCGGTGGCGATGGAGTGGATCGCGGGCGGAACCCTCCGGCAGCGGCTGCGCGAGCATCCGGGGGGCCTGTCCACGCCCGAGCTGCGCGCCACCGCGCGGTCACTGCTGGGCGCGCTGGCTCACGTGCACGCGGCCGGGATCGTCCACGGCGATCTGAAGCCGTCGAACTTGCTGCTGCGCGACCCCGGCGACGTCGTGCTCGCCGACTTCGGGACGGCCGGACTGACGGGGGGCCCACGGGGCGCCGGCGCGGCGGGAACACCGCTTTACTTCGCGCCTGAACAATTCCACGGCGCGCCCAGCTCGCCCGCCACGGATCTCTACGCGGTGGGCGCGATCCTGTGGGAGGCCGCGACCGGCCGCCCGCTGCGCAGCCACGCCGACCTCATGCGCGGCGCCGCCGAGCGCCCCATCTCCGACGCGGACCGCGCGGCGATCGAGGCCGCGCACGGGCCCGGGTTACTTCGGCTCCTCGTCGTCCTTGGGGACGTACCGGCCCGGCGGCACGACGGTTTCCGCGCCGTAGAAGTTGAACTGTAGCCCGACGTTCACGTCGGCCACGAATCCGAGCTTGGGCAGACCGGCCAATCCGTGCACCTCGACGACCACCGAAGCGCGCCTGGTGGCCTCGTAGTAGAGACCCGCGCCGCCGCCCGCGATGAACGGCCCGGCTTGCACGGTGTCCTGGATGTCGCGGACGCTGTAGAGCGGGTCGTTCATGTTGGTGACGCCCGAGCCCGGCTTGATGACGAACCGGAAGCCCTCGCCACCGCCGACGATCGGCCCGAAGAAGAACCGCAGCTGGCTTTGCTGCGTGTAGAACATCAGCTTCGCCAGGCCCGAGATCGCGCCGCGCGCGACGAAGCGCGCGAACTTCGGATCCTGCGGGATGTACTGAAAGCGCCCTTCCAGCGAGAACGCCATGTTGGGCGTCAGCATGAAGCCGACTTCGGGCGCAATGTGGAAGTACCCGGCCCACGCGCCGCCAGGGGTGAAGCAAGCCGACAGATCGTGGAACCCGCTGCCCTGCCCGCACATCGCCTTGGTCCCCGGCGGGAGCGTCGTCTCGGGTGATCGGTTGACCGCCTCCAGGCCGTCGCCCTTCGCGTAGCCGAAGCCGCTGCCGCCGCCGATGCTGATCCACCACTTGCGCTTGCCGAACCGGGTGTCCAGGCCGATGTCCGACTCGTGCGCGCCCAGCTTGGACTGCTTCTTCGGCCCTTCCTGGGCTTCCAGGGGGTTCTCGACGTCCTCGCCGAGGTTCTCGTTCTTCTTCTTCGCCTCCCGGTAGGCGTCCTCCTCCATGACCAGCAGGAGGTTCGGGCCCTCGGGCTCGCCGTTGCGGACGACCGGCTTGCCGGCGGCGTTGCGCCCCTCGAAGTAGAACTTCACCGACTTCCCGGTGACGGCCTTCTTCGGGATCTTGCCGACGTACCAGCCCTTGGGAGACTTCTTCATCTCCAGCTCGGTGTATTCCTCCTTGCCGGGCTCCTGGTACATCAGGAAGACCTTCGCGACGCCGAGGGTCGGCTTCACCGCACAGCGCAGCGTCGCGGGCTTGTCGATGATCGCCTCGTCCTCGTTGTCGCAGTCGAGCGCGGTGATCTTGACCGGCAGGTCTCGTTCCTCGGACTCGTCGTCGTCGGACGTCGAGGACTTCACCGGCGCCTTCTTCTTCTTGGGCGGCGGCTCGCCTTCCCCGTCGCCGCTGTCCATCACCGGGCCGCGGCGTTTCTTCGCCGGCGCCTCGCCCCCGCCGGCGCTCGGGCCGCCACCGCCGCCGCGCGCCCCCTTGGCCTCGTTGAACGCGTCGGACACCTCGCGCGTCGCGATGCCCTTGGAGAGCTGGATCGAGGGATCGATCTCCAGCGCGCGGGTGAAGCTCTGGATCGCCTTGTCGCGGTTCTTGAAGCCGGTGATGTAGACGGCGCCGAGGTGAACGTAGGTCCGCGCCATGACCGGGTGGTTGTCCAGCCCGGCCTTCTTGCCCGCGACCAGCGCGTCGAGCAGCGTCTTCTTGGCCGCGTCCCACTCGAGCGTGTCGTAGTCGTCGAGCGCCTTCTTGTTCATCTGAACGAGCTTCTCGATGGCGGCCTGGTCCTGTGCCAGCGCTCGCCCCGCGAACACCGTCAGTGCCAAGGCTATTGCGAACGTAGTTGGTCCGAGCCGAGAACGGATCATCTTGGGTTCCGCCTTATTGCTGGGTGATGAAGAATTCGACGCGCCGGTTCTTTTCGCGGCCGGCTTCCGTCTTGTTGGTCTCGATTGGCTGGTCAGGACCGTAGCCCTTCGCGTCCATTCGCGACTGGTCGATCCCCAGCCCCACTAGATGTTGCCGCACGGACTCCGCACGGGCCGCGGAAAGCTTCATATTGTGCTTCCGGGTACCCCGCGAATCGGTGTGCCCTTCGATGCGAACCGTCATGGTCGGCCGCGATTTCAATACGTTGCCGATCTCGTCGAGCAGCGGGTAGCTGCGCGGCTTGATGGTCGCCTTGTCGAAGTCGAAGAAGATCTTCTGTTTCAGCTCGATCTTCTCGGGCGTGACCTCGATCAGCTTGTACTTCTTCGGGCAGCCGTCGTTGTCGGGCGGTCCCGGATCATTCGGGCACTTGTCGGCCGCGTCGGGGACGCCGTCCTTGTCGTTGTCCGGATCCGGGCAACCGTCCTGATCCTCGAACCCGTCCTTGTCCTCGGGATCGTTCGGGCACTTGTCGTCCTCGTCCTTGATCCCGTCGGTGTCGTTATCGGGATCCGGGCAGCCGTCCTCGTCCTCGAACTTGTCCTTGTCCTCGGGCTCGTTCGGGCACTTGTCCTTGATGTCGAGGATGCCGTCCTTGTCGTTGTCCTTGTCGGGGCAACCGTCCTCGTCCTCGAAGCCGTCCTTGTCCTCGGGATCGTCCGGGCACTTGTCGACGTTGTCGAGGATGCCGTCGTGGTCGCGGTCGCCCGGCGTCTTGGGCGCGCAGCGCAGCGCCATGTTGTACGCCTCGCGTGCGTTGCGATCGGCGATGCGCACGTGCTCGCGGGCGCGGAAGTAGTCGCCCTGATCCAGCTCGCTGTTGGCGAACTCCACGTGGGTCTCGGCCAGCGCCAGCTCGCGCGGGGCGCACTTGTACGCGCCGCGGTCGCGCGCTTCCTTGGCGATCGCGCGCACCTCGCGCACGTTCGACCGCAGTTGCATGCCGGCGCATCCGCCCACCAGAACTGCCAGCACGCAGATCGCCGCGAACGACTGGCCCCGGGCCTTCAGTCCTACGTTCCCGATGTTCATTCGGGTTCGGACCGTTTGGGGGCAGCCGGCTCTTCACGCTCGGTCGCGGGCGTGAGCCGGGTGGACTTGCTGGCCGCTTCCGCCTGCTTGGTCACCGCGATCGCGCGGGCGCGGTTCGCGAAGTCCTCGGCCTTCTTTCCGAATTCGATCGCGTCCTGGTACTCCGCGTACCCGCCTTCTTCGCGCGCCTTGTGCAGGTATTCCTCGGCCGCCGTGTATTCGTAGGGCGCGTAGCGATCGGCCTGCGCCAGCTTCGCCGACGAGACCGCCGTCGCCGCCCGGTTGCTGACCTGACTGATGTACTCGACGGGGCCGCAACCCAATAGCGGCGCCACCGCGAGGACCGCCACCGTCGGAACGCAGCGAAGGATGCGCAATCTAGGCGGACCGTACCAACTCGTCGGAGAACGGTCAATCACCGGCGAAATCCTTGTCATGCGTCTTGCTTAGGCAGTGTATCCGCGTTATGCGTTGGCAGTCATTTTTCGTCTGGCCTGAAACCCCTTTCGACTTGCCCGCCTGGAGGTGTCCCGGTGAAACAGCTGATCGCCTACCTGCTCGATCACGCCATAATTGATTTCTCGGGCGATCTCACCCTGGACATGGTTCGCGATTTCCTGCGTGAAGACGACAGCCCGGAAGGACGGAAGCTGCTTGGCAAGCTGGTCGAAGATAGAGGCGTCGACGACATGGTCGTCACGCTCGCGGACTGCCTTCAGGACTACCTGCGCAGCGGCATCACCGAAGAAGTCGTGCGCGAGCAGATCCGCCTGTATTCCGAGAGCTAGTCGCTCCGCGCCGCAGGCGCGGTCTGCGACTACTTTCCCGATCCGCAGCTGCATTCCCGCGCTGCGCGCGGGAGCAGCTGATCTCGGTTTCGCGTTCGCGTTCGCGTTTGCGGCCGCCGCGGCGCTGTCGTCGTTTGCGTGCAGTTACACGACCGACGACACCCCGTACCCGGGCACCTGCGCGCGGCTTCAGCCGGTGAAGACCGTTCCGTTGCCGAACAGCACAGAGGTCCCGACCGACGTCACCTTCCGCATCACGTTCAATGACCTGCCCGATCCGGACACGGTCAGGTCGGGCACCATCCTGCTGACCACCGGATACTTCTGGGTCCCGGGCACCTATGGTGTCGATCTGATCGACAAGGCGGCGTTCATGCGTCCCATCCGGCCGCTGGTTCCCAAGCTGGGGTATTCGCTGCACCTCCGCCCCGCCCTGGGCTCGCTGGCGGGCTGTCCGGGATCGAGCGAGGACATCGAGTTCATCTCGGGTGAAGGCGGGGCCGGCGTCCCGCCACCCGAACCGGCGCCGTTCGCATCCGTGCAGGGGATCTTCGGGGCCCGCTGCGGCGGGGCCGGTTGCCACCTGGCAGCGGACGACGCCTCCAGCTGCCTGCCGGCGCCGGCGGCCGGGCTGTCGCTGTGCGCGTCCGAGGCCTGGGACAGCCTCGTCTCGGTGCCGTCGCGCCAGGACAGCAGCCTGCGGCGGGTGGAACCGGGCGATTCGGCGCGCAGCTACCTCTTGCGGAAGGTGCTTCCGTCGCCGACCGGTGGTCCGATCACGGGCGTCGCCGGCCAGCGCGAGCCCCCCGGCGATCCGCTGCCCGAGGATCAGCTGCGTATCATCGCCTCCTGGATTGATGGCGGCGCGGTGCGCTAAAGGCCAGATTTCGGCGGGTTAAGGTCCCAAGGGCGCATCGGGCGGGGTAAGATTCGCGTAGCCGTCGCGTGCCCAGTCAGCCGATGAAACCGACGCCGCCCCGGAAACCCGCACCGGAGCAAAAGGTCGGGTCTTCCGAAGGGCGTAGTGCATCCGCATCCGGGAAGAGCAGCTCGGGACGCACCGCAACGGCCGCCGGCCGCGAACCGTCCGTGGACGTCGCCGAGCAGACCCCGGGTTCGGGAAGCTTGGGCGCGGGGATCGGGTCGATCGGGCGTTACCGGCTGCTCGGGCGGATCGGCGAGGGCGGCATGGCGGAGGTCTACCGCGCCGCACTGATGGGGCCCGAGGGGTTCGAGCGCGAGCTGGTGCTGAAGCGCATCCTGCCGCGCCTGTCGGCGAGCGGCGACTTCAAGACGATGTTCGTGCGCGAGGCGAAGATCTGCGCGCAGATGCTGCACCCGAACATCATCCAGATCTACGAGTTCGGGCAGGCCGACGGCGGCTACTTCATCGCGATGGAGAGCGTCCAGGGCGTCACCCTGCGCGAGGCGCTGACCACCCTGCGCAAGGAGGAGCGCGCGATCCCGCACATGATCGCGGCCGACATCACCCGCCAGATCTGCATCGGGCTCGACTACGCGCACACGCTCCGCGGTCCCGACGGCATGCCGCTGGAGATCGTCCACCAGGACATCTCGCCCACCAACATCATGCTGGCGTTCACCGGCACGGTGAAGATCCTCGACTTCGGCATCGCGCGCGCCGCGGAGTTCGCCGAGGAAGAGGCGAAGAAGGGCATGATCAAGGGCAAGGTCAGCTACCTGTCGCCCGAGCAGATCTACGTGCGGCCGTTCGACGCCCGCGCCGACGTGTTCGCGCTGGGCGTCGTGTTCCACGAGATGCTGACCGGGCGCCGCCTGTTCCAGTCGAAGAACGACATCACCAAGATGCGCGAGCTGCTGGCCGCGCCCATCCTGCCGCCCTCGGCGATCGACGCGATGATCCCGCGCGAGCTGGATCGCATCGTGATGAAGTCGCTGGAGATCGATCCGAAGGATCGATACCAGTCGGCGGCGGACATGGCGGCCGACCTGGAGCGCGTGCTGATCGCGTCGCGCCATTCCAGCCGCGAGCTGTCCAAGATGCTGCACGACCTCTACATGGCGGGCGACGACCCGCTGGTGGTGATCGACGCGGCCGACGAGAAGGACGCGCTGGAACGGACCATCGCCATCACGTCGACGGACACGCTGCCGCCGGCCGAGCACACGCGCACCGGGATCCGCCCGAAGGAAGAGACCCAGAGCCGGATGGACACGGTCCTGCGCGCCGAGCGCACGCGCCTGGAACGAAAGCGGTGGCTGGGGCGGGTCAAGGCCGTCGTCGCGACGGTGGTGGTCATGGCGGTCATCGCGGGGCTGGCGTTCGTGGGCAAGAAGTACCTGCCCGAGTTGCTCAAGCGCCCGCCGCCGCCCCCGGCGCCGGTCATCAAGAACCAGGAGGCGCCGGCGCCCGCGGCCGCCACCAAGGCGACGAAGCCGGCGGCGGTCGTCGGCAAGGGGACCAAGACGCGCGTCCCGACGACCACCCACAAGGACAAGGACAAGGACAAGGACAAGGGCAAGAAGCACTCGTCGGCGGACAAGTCCGGCGACGAGACGGGACCGCAGCCGGTGGAAGACGCGCCGATGCCGCCGTCGGCCGAGTAGCGGCCTTACTTTTTCAGGCGATCGATCGCGATCACCAGCTTGGCCAGCGCGGCTTCCATCTCGGCCAGCTTCGCCTTGTCCTTGTCGATCACCTCGAGCGGCGCGCGCGACAGGTAGTTCGGGTCCTCCAGCTTCTTCTTGTAGTAGGCGATATCGCCCTCGAGCTTGAGCTTCTCCTTCACCAGCTTGTTGAGCTCGGCCTTCGTGTCGACCAGTCCCTCCAGCGGCACCATCACCTCGACGTCGCCCGCCATCGCCGTCGCCGTCTTGTTGAGGACGAACTCGCCCGAGAAGCTGGCTCCGGTGCGGCGGACGCGCACGTCGCCGCACTTCGCCTGCTCGGCGATGATCGTCTTGTAGCCCTCGAGGATGGTCTTCTTGTAGTCGTCGTTGATCGCCAGCAGCACGGTCAGCCGGGCCGAGGTCGGGATGTTGCGCTCGGTGCGGATAGTGCGAACCGCGCTGATGATCTTCTGCACCAGCGCCATCGACGCCTCGGACGCGTCGTCGTGAAAGCGCACGTCGCGCACCGGGTAGAGAGTGATCATGATGCTCTGGGGCGTCCCCGAAGACTTTGGCAGCTGCTGCCAGATCTCCTCGGTGATGAACGGCATGAACGGGTGCAGGAGGCGCATCGACGTGTCCAGCACGGTGACCAGCGTCCCCTGGATCTTCGAGCGCGCCTCGACGTCGGCGCCGGCGCGGCGGAATCCAGCCTTCGCCAGCTCGATGTACCAGTCGCACAGCTCGCCCCAGATGAAGTGGTAGGCGGCCTGCGCGGCGTCGGCGATGCGGTATTCCTCAAGCGCCGCGTCCACCTCTTCCGACACGCGCTGCACGCGCGACAGGATCCAGCGTTCCGGTAGATCCAGCTCGGCGCGGTCCGGCCCTTCCGCGATCCAGTCGGCGAAGCGATCGGGATCGTAGCCCTCCAGGTTCATCATCGCGAAGTTCGTCGCGTTCCAGATCTTGTTGGCGAAGCGGCGCGCGTCGTCGACGTTCGACACCGAGAACTTGATGTTCTTGCCCTGCGCGGCCGACGTCGTCAGCCACGCCAGCGCGAAGCGCAGCGCGTCCGCCCCGTGCTGCTCGATGACGTCGAGCGGGTCGATGGTGTTGCCCTTCACCTTCGACATCTTTTCGCCCTTCTCGTCGGTGACCAGCGTGTGCAGGTACACCGTCCGGAACGGCACCTTCTTCATGAAGTGCAG
>Ga0068861_100002371_pt1 | contig 12264 bp, 12 predicted proteins | sample KBSSwiS42_FD_66593 | JGI IMG/M metagenome (GOLD analysis project Ga0068861, IMG submission 66593) | Switchgrass rhizosphere microbial communities from Kellogg Biological Station, Michigan, USA - KBS Switchgrass S4-2 | ecosystem: Host-associated > Plants > Roots > Rhizosphere > Soil ...
TCCAACCTGCTCAACAACGCGGCCAAATACACCGAGCCGGGCGGGCGCATTTGGCTGAATGCGGAAAAGCTCGAGAACGAAGTGCTCATTCGCGTGCGCGACACGGGCATCGGCATTCCGGGACACATCCTGCCGCGCATCTTCGACATCTTCCGCCAGACCGACACGTCCCGTTCGCGGCAAAATGGGCTGGGCATCGGGCTCACGGTCGTGAAGGGGCTGATCGAAATGCATGGCGGAAAGGTGCAGGCCTATAGCGCCGGCCTGGGCCGGGGGAGCGAGTTCACCGTGCGATTGCCATTGGCTGCCTCTCCTTCCGCGCGTACCAAACCCAGCCCTGAGCAAAGCGCCGCGACCAGCCGCGCGCTATCCAAGCGCCGCATTCTCATCGTCGATGACAATCGCGACGGCGCCGAGAGTCTCGCCATGCTGCTCAATTTCATGGGTAGCGACGTGCGCGTGGCGCTCTCGGGACCGGCCGCGCTGGAAATCATGGCGTCCTACAAGCCAAACGTGGTTTTGCTCGACATCGGGATGCCGGGCATGGATGGCTACGAGGTGGCGAACCAGGTGCGACAGCATCCGCAGCTCAAGGACGTCACGCTGATCGCACTGACCGGTTGGAGTCAGGAAGAGGACCGTCGCCGTTGCCGCAAGGCAGGGTTCGACCACCACATGATCAAGCCGGTGGATTTCGACGCGTTGCAGGCGCTCCTGGTGTCGTTGCCGATGTAGCAAGAAATTATTTGGGCGCGCCCGAGTATTGAGTAATAGGGCGCGCCCTGATTGCCGCGCTCCCCGACCTATAGATGAATGATTGATCAGAGATTCAGAGATAAGCCATCATGCCCTGCTGTTTAATGGGCTTCATTGCCCTTATTGCGCCTCGCATTCTTATTGCGATCCTCTGGTTCTTCACCCATTGGTTCCAGGGCATGTTCAACACCGTGCTTTGGCCCATCCTCGGCTTCATCTTTCTCCCCACCACCTTTCTCTGGTATTCGGCGGTGCAACACTGGTGGGGCGGGGTTTGGTCGATGTGGCCGATCGTTGGGTTAGTGGTGGCACTCATTTTCGATGGTATGCCCGCGCGGGGGTGCTGGAGGCGTTTCTATTAACGACGAGATCACGATCCGCCCACTGCGAGCCAATGAGCTGGATGAGGCCGATCACATCATGCGTCTCGCGTTCGCGACTTACCTGGGGCTTTCGGAGCCCACCGCGGTTCTGGGGGACGCCAGCTACGTGCATGCGCGATGGCTGGTGGATCCCGACACGGCATTTGCGGCCGAGCGGGAAGGGCGGCTCGTCGGTTCAAGTTTCGGCACGCGGTGGGGAAGTGTGGCCAGCGTGGGTGCCCTCACCGTGCATCCGGATCTGTGGAACCGCGGCATTGCGAGCCGCCTTCTGGAGCCGGTGCTCGAGCGCGTTCACGCATGGGGGAGCCGCCATACCGGGCTGTTCACGTATCCGCAGAGCCAAAAGCACGTGAGCCTATATCAGAAGTTCGGATTCTGGCCGCGCTTTCTGACTGCGATCATGACCATCGATGTCGAGTTGGCCCCCGTGGTGACGACGTGGACTGCGCTTTCCGATCTCTCAGACATCGATCAGGAACGAAGTTTGGACTTATGCCGCCGATTGGCCGACTCCGTGTACGAGGGTCTCGATCTGTCGGACGAGATACGCGCGGTCGGTCGCCATCGGCTGGGTGAAACGCTCCTCCTTTGGGACGACGCCGAGCTCATCGGTTTCGCGATCTGTCATAACGGGCGGCAGACCTACGGTGGCACCGGCGTGACCTATGTGAAATTCGGCGCAGTGCGCCCCGGGGCGAAAGCGGGTGAACACTTGAATCGGCTCTTGGACGTGTGCATGGACTTTGCCCAACGCAAGGAAGCATCTCGCCTTGCCTTGGGAGTGAGTACCGCACGTCACGGTGCCTATCTGGAGCTTTTGGCCCGAGGATTTCAAATCAGTTTTCTAGGGGTGTCCATGCATCGCCCCAGTGACGCGGGCTATCACCGGCCCGATGCGTACGTCCTGGACGATTGGCGCTAAGAGTGGGAAAGGAGTGATCATGGCAAGGAAAAAAGCTCGTCGGAAATCATCATCATCGCGTAAATCATCCTCGCGAAAATCATCCTCGCGTAAATCATCGTCTCGCAAGTCATCCTCATCTCGGAGCACTAAGAAGAGAGGCAAGCGTAAATCGAGCCGGAAGTACGGTTCGAAGGCCAGCGAGAGCGTTGAACGCGCCATGCACAAGCGCAAGCATGGCACGCTGCGGTCCGGGCGGGGCGGCAAAGGCGGCAAGGTAAAGAGCCGTAAGCAAGCGATTGCCATCGGCCTCTCCGAAGCGCGCGAAAAAGGTGCCAAGGTACCGGAAAAGAGGTCCTGATGTGAGTCGCGACGCTCGATCCCCGATTGCAGGATCACCCTGGGAAAAGACCGCGCCGCTTCCCCGGCGAGCGCCACTCGCCTCCTCGATCGATGTGGACGTGTGCGTGGTTGGAGCGGGCATTTCCGGCTTGACCACGGCCTACCTTCTCTCCAAGGAAGGTCGCTCGGTAGCCGTGCTCGATGATGGGCCGGCCGGAGGCGGCATGACCCGGGCCACCACGGCCCATCTCACGCACGCGCTGGACGACCGCTACGTTCACCTCGAGAGTATTCGCGGCGCCGAGGTGAGCCGGATCGCCTCGGAGAGCCACACCGCGGCCATCGATTGCATCGAAGACATCGTGAAGCGCGAGGCGATCAATTGCGAGTTCATGCGTCTGGACGGATATCTGTTCCTTTCCCCGCAGCATAGCGAATCGCTGCTCGATCGTGAGCTGGAAGCGGTCCACAAAGCCGGGCTCTCGAACGTGGAGAAACTGCCCGGCGGCGCATTGCCGTTCGAAAGCGCTCCCTGCCTCCGGTTTCCGAATCAAGGCCAGTTTCACCCTCTCAAGTACGTGAACGGTCTCGTGACCGGGTTCGAGCGCGGGGGCGGGCGTCTCTTTACAGAAACGCACGTGGACCGCGTGGAGGAGGGAGACAGCATCAACGTTCACGCGGGCGCCCATCACGTGACCGCGCGTCATGTCGTGGTTGCCACGCAAACTCCTTTCATCGACCGAGTGAAGCTTCATACCAAACAGTTTCCATACCTGACCTACGTGATCGCGGCGCCGGTGCCCAAGGGATCCGTTCGCTTAGGACTGTACTGGGACACCGAGGATCCGTATCACTATGTACGCTTGACCGGACACTCGGATGATGAGGACTTGCTTATCATCGGAGGTGAGGACCACAAGACCGGTCAGGAAGAGGACGGAAACGCACGATTCCAGCGCCTTGAAACTTGGGGCCGCGCTCGGTTCCCCATGATGCGAGAACGAGCGTTCAACTGGGCCGGGGAAGTGATGGAGACGCTGGATGGGTTGGCGATGATCGGACCCAACCCCGGGTCCGACCGGGTATATGTGGTGACGGGGGATTCCGGAATGGGGATGACGCACGGCACGATTGCGGGGATGCTGCTCACCGACTTGATTTGCGGGCGGCCCAATCCCTGGGCGGACGCGTTCGATCCCTCCCGCAAACCGGTGCGGGCCGCGGACACGTTCTTGAAGGAAGCCGCCAACATGGCGGCCCAGTATGCGGACTGGGTCGAGGGCGGAGACGTTGCATCCGAAAACGACATTGCCGCCGGTCAGGGCGCCATATTGCGGGACGGCCTTAAAAAAATAGCGGTTTACCGAGATTCTGATGGTGCGGTACATCGCTACTCTGCCGTGTGTCCGCATCTGGGCTGTGTCGTTGCGTGGAACAAGGTGTCCAGCACCTGGGATTGTCCCTGTCACGGTTCCCGTTTTGACGCGCACGGCAAGGTGGTAAACGGACCCGCGAATCGGGACCTGTCTCCAATGGAATGACTTCTTCAGCGGGGAAGGCGAACCTGTTACACTGCCGCCAACCCCCAAGCTGTCTCGAAGAGCAAGTGCTGATGCGTTCATCAGCGGCTTGCTAAACCCTCAGCCACATGGACGTCATCCGCATCGACGAGCGGGGCGGACTCTATTTGTCGCCGGACATCGACGACTGGTCCGCCATCCTCGAGCAATCCATTTCCGCCGTCATTGATCTGGACGGCGATCTGGATCCGGGTGTTCCCACAACACCCGGCGGGCTCCTTTACGTCTACTTCCCGTTCAACGACGAAACGCTTCCCGATCTGGAAAAGTTGCACGCGGTCGCGGCTATGGGAGCGGAACTGGTCGGCACGGGACAGCGCGTCTTGTGTCACTGCTTGATGGGATTCAATCGCTCGGCCTTGGTCGCCGGGCTCATCCTCGTTCATCTCGGCATGGACGGCCGGGACGCGGTCGGGCTCTTGCGTGATCGTCGTCCCGGAGCGCTCTACAACGAGATGTTTGCTGCCTATCTCGAATCCCTGTCCGGTCGTGGCCACCACACAACCAGGATGACGCACGCCATTCGCATGGAGGGTGAACCGGAGGGAGTTTGAAGGGGTTGGTCTGGATTCCGGCGGCAGTATGCGCCGGATGGCTGGCGGCCTGCTCGCCGGTGAAAACACAGGACACGATCGACACGCCGCGCGTGGACGGGGAGCTCGCCCATGCGTTGGATCATTTCCTGACTCAGGAAGCGGACTCGGGTTGGGATGGCTCGGTGCTCGTGGCCCAGAAGGGGCACATTATCCTTCACCGTGGTTACGGCACTCTTAATCACGCCGGCCTCGACTCGGTCACCACGGTCACGCCCTTCTGGATTGCCTCGATATCCAAACAATTCGGCGCGGTGGCCACGCTCAAGCTGGCCGAAACGCAAAAACTGTCGTTGTCCGATTCACTTCCCCGGTTCTTTCCCGACGTGCCCGCCGACAAACAACCGATCCGGATCGAAGAACTGCTCGACCATACCGCCGGCCTGGCCCGCAAGTACGCCGCGGACGGAATCGAACGCCGTGATGACGCGGTGCGAGCCGTCCTGGCAGTGCCCTTGGATCACAAGCCGGGCGAAACGTTCGGCTACTCCAACGATGCCTACAATTTGATCGCAGCCATCGTGGAGATCGCCTCGGGGATGCCGTACGAGCGTTATGTCTCCGACAACCTGCTTCGCCCGGCCGGTCTCCAGCACACTGGATTCTGGGGACCGCGTGAACATCCAGAAGTGGCGCCCATTCGGGGCGCGTTCGCCGACAGCGCGAACTTGAACCAAAACTGGGGATTTCGCGGGGCCACCGGCATGTTCTCTACCGCCGGCGATCTGTATCGATGGAACGCGGCGCTGCAAGCGGGGAAGATCATCTCGCGTGCCGGTCTCGACCTGCTTCTCACTTCGCACACCCGTTCGAGCAAAGGGTTTGGAGTGGGCTACGGTTGGTTCAGCTCACGCACGCCGTTCGGCACGCCCAAGATCTGGACCCGTGGCCACGAAGACTTTGGGCACGGCGCAGTGTTGGCCACCTACCCCAAAGATGAAGTCGTGATCGTGGTCACGTCCGATGCCGGCGACAAGGACGGCCTTCCGGTAAGCCATCGGCTGTCCGAAGAGCTGGAGAAGATCGTGTTCGCCAAGCCTCAGTAGGGACGTTCCGTGGCGTGGTCGGCTACCGAGGCCACGCCCTCGGCGCGAGCGCAATGCGCGCAGCAATAGAAGCTCGCCTGAGCCTCCATGCCGTGACCCAGGATCTTGCATCCGCAGTGCTGGCACGTGGGGGCCAGCTTATGGATGGCGCACTCGAAACTGTCGAACACGTGGCGGGAGCCGAAGGCGATGACCTCAAAGGAGAGTTGATAATCGTTGCCGCATACTTCACAGATTGCCATGGGGTGCCTCGTCAAGAATGAGAAAGAATGATTAAAGAGACGCGGTTAAAGCTCTTCGTGATCATACGCCGCCCGCTCATTTGACTACCACCACGTCCACTTTTCCTTTCCGGTCCAGCACGGTAATGCCGACGTCATGCCGGTATCTCCGGATGCGGATATCCACGATTCCCTTACCCGCTCGAAGCCTGCGTAGCGTTATTTCGGGGAGAGATTCGGGGATGATGGGACGGTCGAAGACGATCCGCTCTTCCACGCCATCGACGCTGAGCCCCAGACAGGATTGCAAGAGCATGAAGACGGCCCCGGCCGCCCAGGATTGCGGGGAACATGCAACCGGATACAGGGTGGGTCCTGCTCCGTGGCGCCTGGCAAACCCGCAGAAAAGCTCCGGCAAACGGTGCAGGTCGATGGACAGGCTCGCGTCAAAAAGCCCGCTCATGATGCGCGCGGACGCGGCCTTGTACCCATAGCGCGCCAGTCCGGCCGCGATGATCGCGTTATCGTGCGGCCACACCGATCCGTTGTGGTAGGACATCGGGTTGTAGCGCGCCTGGCCGGCCGCGACCGTACGAATTCCCCATCCCGAAAAGAAATCGGATTGAAGCAGGCGGTCGGCCAGGCGAGCCGCGCGATCGTTCCCTACCAGCCCGCTCCACAAACAATGGCCGGCGTTGGAGGTCAGCACGTCGCAGGGACGTTTCTTTCCGTCCAGCGCCAGCACGTAACACCCGTTCGATTCCGACCAGAACGCAGACTCGAAATGCTCTCGGAGCGTTTCGGCCTGGCGCGTGAGATGCGCGGCTCGATCAGAGAGGCCGGAAAGGCCGGCCAGCCAGGCGCCTTCCTTTTGCGCCGCGTAGACATAGCTTTGCACTTCGCAAAGCGCGATCGGCCCCTCGGCCGCCGTGCCGTCGGCGTGAAACACTGAATCCCGCGAGTCCTTCCATCCCTGATGCAACAGACCCTGTTCGGTATGACGGTGGTACTCGACGAACCCATCGCGATCCGGATCGCCATCGCCCTCCAGCCATTTGAGAGCAAGATCCACGCTCGGCCAGATCTCCGACAGGAGTTCGAGGTCTCCGGTATGGCGAGCATAGGCAGCGGCGAGAATCACGAAGAGCGGCGTCGCGTCCACACTCCCGTAATAACGGCGAAATGGAACTTCACCAATGGCGGCCATCTCGCCTTTCCGGGTCTCGTGGAGGATTTTTCCCGGCTCAGCTTCCGAAGCCGCATCGTAGGTTTGCGCCTGAGTGCTGGACAAATAACGCAGTACCCCGCGCGCGAACTCGGGATTGATCCATAACGTTTCCAGCGCGGTGATGATGCCGTCCCGCCCGAAGATGGTGCTGAACCACGGCACTCCGGCGTAGGGATAGGGGCCGCATGACGTATCGGTCACCATGAGATGCAAGTCGGAGATGGAGCGATTCACCCAATCGTTGAACTGCTCGTTCTCGGTGTAGATGTGGCAATCCCCCGCGCGCCTCTGGTCGAGGGTGGCCCGGGATTTTGCCTTGGACACTTCGTAGGACAAAAGCGGGGGCCGTTCCGTTCCCGTTTCGCAGATGAAGGTGAGCCAGTAGGATGTCTCTTCGCCGGCCTTGAGCTCTACGTGCAAGACAAGCTCGCTGTCACCAATCGTAGTTGGTACCGGTTCGCAAAAGATCCGCGTTTTACGGATCACCCCGTCCAGGCCTTCATAGGACAGCGTGACGCCCGACTCACCAATGTGCGGCGTGAGACGGTTGCCCCGCCGGGTTCGCTGGGTGCCCCGCACCTCGAAGATGTCGGCGAAATCGGATTCGTAGATGTAATGCAGGATGGCCTTGATCGGCACGGGACCATAATTTGCGATGCGCAAGTGCTCGTAGCAGCCTCCCTCCCACAGGTGACGCTCCCGGGAAACATGCAATGTGCCGCGAGGAATGACGACTTCGCCATCGGCGGTGATGTCGGGGTTGGTGAGGTCCACCCACAGGAGCGCGTTGTCGTTGGACACGGTGGAGCTCAAAAGGAGCAAGCGCTCGCTTCCCAGCGTGAGGCCGCATCGCGACAGAAATCGCGTGCCTTCGTGGTACAGGCCCAGCTCACCCAGTCCTACCGGCGCGATGTCCCCGAAACGGTCGCACACCGCGAACGTCTCGCCGTGTTTCAAGACTCGCGTGCGATCATCGAGCCGTGACGATGTGGCGACGATGTAATATTTTTCTTCGACCTGAATGACTTCCATGCATCGACTCCGTCCTCACGCCATTTTGGACAAGGCGCCCCCGCTCTGAATGACCCGTTCGTAGATCGTCGCGTAATCTCGCGCCATTCTGGATACTGAGAATCGTTCCTCAAACACCTCGCGGCAACGACGCCGGCTCAACCGGTCCACGCGTTCTACCGCGCGCACCGCGTCCTCGACGTGGTTGACCACGTATCCGGTGACGCCGTCTTCCATCACTTCACTGACCGAACCATGAGGATAGGCGATCACGGGCGTGCCGCAGGCCATCGATTCGATCATGACCAGACCAAACGGCTCCGGCCAGTCGATGGGAAAGAGAAACGCCCACGCGTTTCCCAAAAAATCGTCTTTCTCCGCTTCGCCGATTTCACCCACGTACTCGACACCGGGCTCTTCGAGAAGCGGCGCTACCACGTCGTCGAAATAGGCCTTGTCGACCAAGTCCACCTTGGCCGCGATCTTGATTTGCATGCCGACGCGACGCGCAATGCGGATGGCGCGGTCCACTCGTTTTTCCGGTGACACGCGGCCCAGAAAGGCGAGATACGACCCGGGTTTTTCCCGGAAGGTATACAAGTCTTCGGGCAAACCGTGATACACCGTGCCCACCCAATTGGCTCGCGGGAGCGGCTCGCGTTGCGAATTGGAAATCGAAACAAGCGGCACTTCGGGGAATTCACGATACAAAGGCACCAGATCCGGGATGTCGAGTCGCCCGTGCAGGGTGGTGAGGTGCGGCACGCTTTCCCGCCGCGAGATGGGATAGTGCAGATAATCGGTGTGAAAGTGGATGAGATCGAAGGCGTCGCGATGCTGGTACACGCGTTCCAGCTGAACGGTGTGATGGGCTAGGTGATCGATGGATGTCTTATCGAGGCGAAGCGCTCTCCGGCAACACGCCACCAGCCGCGCTTCGGTCTCCGAATCGCCGCTCGCGAACAGGGTGACGTCGTGACCCTGCCGCACCAGCTCTTCGGTCAAATAGGAGACCACCCGTTCCGTGCCGCCGTAATACTTTGGAGGAACGCTTTCAAATAAAGGCGATACCTGGGCAATTCTCATTATTTCTCCCGTGCCTATCCGGAATAATCCCCAAGCAGAATACTTGTCTGGGCCCGTGGGCTATCCCGATTTTTTCCCAACCTGCGGTCAGGGCTTCACTTCGGGGGATCCGGTGTCCGTTTTGCCTTTCCGCAAATCCTCTCTGGCCTTGGTGGCCACGGCCTCGTAATTTGCTCGAATCCGGGCCAGCTCGTCGTCATCGAGCTCTTCCAGATCCAAAAGAGCCGTATGTGCGCCACGGGTGACCCGAATCAACTCGTCAAGCTTTATCTGAATCGCTTCCGCATCCCGGTTCTGTGTATTTTGAATCAAAAATACCATCAAAAACGTGGCGATGGTCGTGCTGGTATTGATCACCAGCTGCCACGTATCGCTGAACTTGAACATGGGGCCGGTGAACGCCCAGACCAGGACGAGCGCCGCCGCGCCCCCGAATGCGGCCGGCCGCCCGACCGCCCACGACGTCTTCTTGGCCAGCCGCGTGAACCAGCTCTTGGACCGGTTCGAGATGCCGGAAGAAGATGGTTTCGACATCATGAACATCTCCGTTGGTTAGAGGCGCTTTCCCGCCCAGGATTTCAGGGTAGATTTTACCCCGCCATTCGGGATGTGCACCAAGCCCAGGCACGAGTAGAATCGTTCCCTTGCCGCCCGAAGCAAGTAAGGCAAAGGACTAGGACCGTGATCGTCACCCCCCGCTTGAACCTCGTTCCGGCCACGCCGCCTCTCATTCACGCCGCGCTCGACGGGCGGGCCCGTCTGGCCAACGCGCTCGGGGCAAGCGTACCCGAGACCTGGCCGCACGAATTTCTGGACGACGCGGCGTTTCGTTTTGTGTTGCGTCGCTTGGAGGAGCATCCCGAGGACGCGGGATGGTGGTTCCATTTCGTGATCGCCAGGGCGGGGCACTCGCTCGTCGGATCGGCGGGGTACAAAGGCCCTCCGGTCAACCGCACGATGGAGGTGGGATATGGGATCGTGTCGGACCAACGGCGGCAGGGCTACGCATCCGAATCGGTACGCGGGCTTTTGGGCCATGCCTTCGCGCGTTCGGACGTTGATCGGGTGATTGCGGAAACCTATCCATCGCTCATCGGTTCCATTGGGGTGCTGCGGGTCTGTGGGTTCCGTGGCATAGAGGGAGGTTCGGAACCGGAGGTGATCCGATTCGAGATCACCCGTTCCGAACACACAGTCATCTCTGCCGCGGGTTAAACCCGCGGCGCTGGAGTCATCCATGGGAAACGTGACATTTCGCACTCGAGACGGAAAAGAGACCAAGGTAGACACGGATCGCCTGACCGCGCTCGGAAGCGAGCTTCGGGGACCGCTTCTGCTGGCCAATTCACCGGAATACGACGCGGCGCGCACACTCTGGAATGGAATGATCGACAAGCGTCCGGCCGCGATCGCGCAATGCCGCGGCGCCGCCGATGTTGCCGCGTGCATTCGCTTCGCACGCGATAACGGCATGCTTCTCTCGGTTAAAGGCGGCGGCCACAATATTGCCGGGAACGCGCTCGCGGATGGAGCGCTCACCATCGATCTCTCGCTCATGCAGTCGGTGCGCATCGATCCGCAGGCAAAAACGGCACGCGTCGAGCCTGGAGTCACGCTGGGTGGTTTCGATCGCGAAGCCCAGGCGTTCGGACTGGCCACCGCGCTCGGCATCAACTCCACGACTGGGGTGGCCGGACTCACGCTGGGCGGTGGCTTTGGATGGACCAGCCGCAGTCTGGGTCTCACCATCGATAACCTTCTCTCCGTCGATGTCGTCACCGCCAAGGGTGAGCTCGTGCATGCCAACGAGCGCGAAAATGCCGACCTCTTTTGGGGGATTCGGGGGGGCGGCGGCAACTTCGGCGTGGTCACGTCGTTCGAATTCAAGCTGCATCAGGTGGGTCCGCAGGTTCTCTCCGGACTCGTCATTCATCCCATGGATGACGCCCCAGAGGTGCTGAAAGCCTATCGTTCGTTTACATCAGATAGCCCAGATGAGCTGGCAACTTGGTTCGTGTTGCGGCTTGCTCCGCCACTGCCGTTCTTGCCCACCGAGTGGCACGGGAAAGGCATTCTGGTTCTCGCCATGTGTTATCTCGGCTCGATGGAAGAAGGGGAACGGATCACGCGTCCGTTGCGCTCGGTTGGAAAACCGCTCGCCGATGTCGTGGGTCCGCATCCCTTCGTGGGCTGGCAAACCGCGCTGGATCCGCTCCTCACCCCGGGGGTGCGGAACTATTGGAAGTCACACGACTTCTTGCGCCTGGACGACGGCTTGATCGACGTGTTCATGGACTTCGCGCGCCGCATTCCCGATCCGCAAAGCGAGATCGCATTCGCTCAGCTTGGGGGAGCGATCAGCCGCGTAGGTTCGTCGGTCACCGCGTACTCGGGCCGGGAGGCGCAGTACCTGGTGAACGTGCACGGGCGCTGGGCGGATCCATCGAAGGACGAGGCCTGCATTGCATGGGCGCGTCAGCTCTATCAGGCGGCGGCTCCGTTTGCGACCGGAGGCGTGTACGTGAACTTCCTCACTCAGGATGAGACCGAGCGCGTGCAGGCGGCGTACGGCCCGAACTATGCCAAGTTGGTCGAGCTCAAACAGAAGATGGATCCCGAGAATCTCTTCTCGGTGAATCAAAACATCCGCCCGGTGAAGAAGTAATGGCGGAGTGACGCAGAGCACGCCGTTTCGCGATCACTTCTCCCGGGTCTCCTCGGGCTACGCGGCGTTTCGCCCACGCTATCCCGCCCTCTTGTTCGAACGGCTGGCCGGGCTCGCGCCGGCGCGCGAGAGCGTTTGGGATTGTGGAACGGGAAGCGGGCAAGCGGCTCGAGGCCTCGCGGAGCATTTCGAGACGGTATGGGCGACGGATGCCAGCGCGGCCCAGCTCGACGCCGCGCTGGAGCATCCGCGCATTCACTATCGCGTGGCCCCTGCCGAAGCGAGCGGGCTTCCGGACCGCGCGGTGGACATGGTCTCGGTCGCACAAGCCTTGCATTGGTTCGATCGCCCGCGCTTTTATGCCGAAGTGCGGCGCGTACTGCGTCCCGCCGGTGTGCTGGCGGCGTGGAGCTACGATCTCATGCACGTGACGCCGGAAGTAGATGCGCTCA
>Ga0068861_100002374_pt1 | contig 12263 bp, 24 predicted proteins | sample KBSSwiS42_FD_66593 | JGI IMG/M metagenome (GOLD analysis project Ga0068861, IMG submission 66593) | Switchgrass rhizosphere microbial communities from Kellogg Biological Station, Michigan, USA - KBS Switchgrass S4-2 | ecosystem: Host-associated > Plants > Roots > Rhizosphere > Soil ...
CGTCTCTTCGCTCTTTCGTAATCGTGTGCCCGTGGACTAGCAATCGCCCAGCTTCCGTTGCGTTGAGGTCTCGCACCAGTTTGTCTCTTGTATTGATACTCATATCAGTAATCTCCAGTCGGTTCGTTGCGCCCCATGACTTCGTTGTAATATCCCATCGGGTCGGCTTCTCGCGTGCAACTATCGCAGTGGTATCCGTGCGCTTTTTGATACGACGAGCGCAAGCGAGATTTGCACGTCGGGCACAATAGCGGATGATTTTCAGGAGGAAGTCCGTTCGTCTCTTTCTCTACTTTCGGGATTCCAGTGGCGCAAGCTTTGCACTTCCCGGCGTGCTCTCTAGCGTATTTCTTCGACGTAAGAGCACCGCACGAACACCGGACCGTAAACTGCTTGAATTGAAAGTTGCTCATATTCCAATCCTCCCATTCGCTTTGCCGCTGCCGACTTGATTGAGGCGAATCTGCTGCCCCTTAGCTCGCCCGAAAGCGTAAGCCGAGTTGCTGACTTGTTGCGCCCGAGCTTTCGAGCGAATCAATACGGGGAAGTCTTGCGCCACGCGCTTCGATATCAGAGCGTCTTTATTGACGACAATCAGCGCCCAGCAACTCGCTTCCTTCGGAGTCAGCTTCGCTTCTTCGCGCCGGTTCACTTCGATAATTCCGTCGCAGAGCCCGCGAAAGACTCCGTTCTTGTTTGCGGCGCAACTGACCATCCCGTTTTTCTCGGCGTGGTAATACGTCGAGGGAAAGACTTTCTCCAGATAGGGGAAGAGCTCCCGGCAGATGGCGACGTCCGTCGCTTCTCCGATAAAGATAGCCTTCGTGCCACTGATGATAACTTGAACGCCGAAGCACTGGCGCAGCACGCGATAAATCCACGTATGGTAGGGCTTTTGAGCGCTCGTCTTTATCTGGATATCGGCGCGGTCGATTTCAATCGACGAGCCAGCAGAACGACCGGCCGCCATATCAATCGACGCCAGTTCAATCCCGTGCTTCATGGCCAGCTCTTTCGCTTTGCCCATCGCCGCTTCCATCTCGCCTTGCGAAGCGTTGCCGTGAGACAGCGCGAGGCACTTGCGAATCTTTTCAATCACCGCCGAGTTCATTTGATTTGTCATAACTTGTTTTTTTTGTTTCGCCCTGTGGAAAGTATATCGTCAGCCCTTAGGGATACTTTAGCTCAAATCGAGAAATCAATTACGACGCTCGCAACTGTCGCAACCACAACCGTGAACTTTACCCACCAGTGCGATTGATTCGCTACGCTCGCTCCGCCGCGGAACGCCGCGTAGTGCTCGCCCTCGTCGACTAACACTGCGCCGGGAACGGCCGCGATTACTTGAGCCGCGTAGCTTTCCGCGCTACCGCCGTGACGATAGTAGAACCCGTGGCGAGCAGTAAAGACGCCATTCCGCAAGCTTATTGAATCCGCCGATATTAGTTCCTCGATTTGCTTTATTGTCATTTTGTTTTTCATACTCCCCTAATAGCAAGCTCGATACCACTACTGTATTATCTCTAAGTGCTTGAGTTTAAGCCAAACCCTAAATTGAAGATTCCCCTAGTGTCTCGCTCCTAGATAGACAGTGTCCCGTTTCGAGTCAAAACCCCCGAGTTTGCCCGAAAGTTCCCCACTTGCTGATAAATTCCAGGTCCAGGAGGACTTGCTTCGTTATCGGGCTCACCGCAGGTTCTGCCGGAACGCTAGCCAGGGCGCGTGAACGCACGCTCGCTTGACGTTGCTCGACGAGCGCCGGGATTGACGCTAGGTTGGTCGAGACGTAGAGCAAACAAGCGAGAGCCAGCCAGAACGTCTTGAGACTCGCTACCGCTGGCGTCGGTCCAACCAGCACGTCGAATTCGAAAGCGTCATTGTTCATACTGGTAAAATCGCTAAATCAATGAGCCGAAGCTACATACCACTTGTTATCTACGCCGAGCACAATTTGAAACTTTCCCTTGTGAGAGACGAAAACAGCCGGCGGCATTCCGCAGGGGCGAGGACGAAGCTCTACAATCGCCGCCGTCAAAGGCACGCCATTTTCAATTTCGACTTGCACTAAATCACCGACTTTTAAGTTTTTCTTCATACTAGAGTTATCGTCAGCCCTTAGGGATACTTTAGCTTTATCTCAAAGCTTTGCAGCCGCAAGCACTTCAGCCCGGAGCTTAGCCGCGCAGGGAGCGCAGTAGCCGTGAGAGACGAAGCTCCCAAGCGCCTTGCTGCGCTCTTTGTTATCGCAAGCGCAACAGAGCCAGAGCATAATCTCTTTGCCACGACAAGCAGCTTCGCGGACGAGCGCCAGCGCCGTCAAGTCCGTAATCTTTACTAGCTCGCTCGTTGAGCACCGAGTCCAGTCTCCGCCGCTAACGGTAAATCCGGCCGGAGCGCCCGTATAGTGCAAGCGCGGGCGGATTTCAGTTTTCGTCCCGTCCAAGTCCCAAATATTGTAGCCGACGCCAGGAGCGGTCGATTCCAGAGACTTTACCGCCGCCGCAAGTTTGATTGTCATATTCTTCATACCCTAGTTATCGACGCCCTTAGAGAATACTTTAGGGGCGATTGATATATCCACTGGGGTTGCGCTTAGCGTCTTCCAGCAAGAGAGCCAGGAGGAACAAAGTATCAGTCTCGCTTTGCGCCATACCGAGCGACTCCGCGCGCTTCCGGTCAGCGATTAGCGAGTCAATTATTTCATCAAAAGTTTTCATATCATTCCGTTCGCGTCGAGCTCGTCATAGAGCGCTTTCGTCTTCGTTACCATATTATTGTCTCGCTTGAGCCGGCGGAGCTGAACCAAGACGTCGATTACTTCCTCGTCAGTTATCGGCTCGCCCAAATACTTTGCCATAATTTGCTTCGCCGTGAGTTTCTTTGTTTTGCTTTTCATAAAATTGTAACGCACGGAGCGAAGTGAAAATCCCGCATTGCTTGTTCGATAGTCATCCCTTCAGCTTCGCCCGTAACAAAGTCTCCATACATCAATTCGGCTGCGTCTGCCCGAGTCTCGAAGTCTCCAGTATATTGCTCTTCGTGCTTTAGTTTTTTGCAGTCCTTGCAATCAGCAGCGTGGACAATAAAGACGCCTTTGGATTGGTCCCGCAAATTAGGTCCGAAAATTGTCAGTTTCATAAATCTTGCAAGTAGGGGTTGGGTTTGTAGGTCGGTTCGGGCTTGACGTTGAGCTTTTTGGGCATCATGGCGAGCGCTCGTTCCATCGGAGTTTGCTTTACGTCGAAGTGAATCAAGACCGGTTGGTAAACGAAGACTCCACGACGACCGGCGTAAGCGCGCACGTCTTCGATACTTTCGAAGCGAGTTGCCTTTTCGTGATTGCGTATCGACTTGAATCCAGTCGGCGGGACGTCTACTAAATACACGTTTTTCTTCTCAAACCAAATTACCCATTTGCTATCAATTTTCATACTGGTATATCGACGCCCTGTGGAAATACTTTAGCTCAAGCTTTGAAATACTTTGCGATATCGGGAAAGTCTCGCTTGAGCGACGCTACAGCGAGCCGAGCGATTTCATTATCAACTTTGCGAATCTCCGCGTTGACTTGCTTGCAAGTTGCGTCAGCCATAAGCTTTATCGCTATGGGCGTGCAACCGTCGTATTTCCCGAAAGATGCTTGCTTGCTCAAAGCGTCTCGGATTTGGACAGTATTCCAGCCGGCGTTTAGAAGCTCGCCGATTGCTTTTTGCAGTCTCGCTACCACCGTTTCGTTTATCTCGTTCATACTAGAGTTCAGCCCTTAGGGATACTTTAGCTCAATCTTGAAGAGCGATTGCAGCCGCGCGGGCAAGCTCGACGCCCTTGCTAATCCGGTCCCGTTCGATTAAGAGCAACGGCTTGAGCATCGTCGATACTCGCGGCGACTTGATTAAGCGGTCGAGACGGTCCCAATCGGCTCGGATAGAGCGAAACTCTGCATGGGCTTGTAAATAAGTCATAAAAGCTTAGTTTTCAAAACATTGGACCCACTTAACGACTTGAGACGTAGAGCTACGGATTGTGCTCAAGACGCGCCTGGCGCGGCTCGGCTCGATATCCATCGGGAGCAATCCTTCAAGCCGCTCGATTGCTTGTTTCATTTGCGTCAGCTCTTCCTGGATTCTATCGTATTCGATTGATTTATTCATACTCAAGTTATCGACGCCCTTAGGGAATACTTTAGCTCAAAGTTGCAAAGACTTCAGAGATAACATAAGCCCAGCCCCGTCGATTGAACTGCTGACGAATCCCGTTCCCTACCATTACATTATACGGTTCGAGATTTGCGCCGGCATCTTTGACAAGCTTTAAGATAATCCAGCGTCCGTTGTCGCTCGATATTCGATAGAATTGGCATTCCACGATTCTGTGGTCGATTTTGAATTGCCCGACTTGCGATTGACTTGTTGCTATATATTTCATACTAGAGTTATCGACGCCCTTAGGGAATACTTTAGCCCTTATTTACAGTCCAGCAACTTTGCGAATCAATCGAAGCTCTTTCTTCGAAGACTCTGCCGGGTCTTTCGCGTCAATTACGATATTCTCCGTTACCCCAGGGAAGCAAGCGAGCAAGTCCGCCAGCTCCCGCGCCCGCGCTTGAGCGTCGAGCGACGAGTCCAGGCAGATGTAACGTCTCGGAAACCCAGCCAGCGTCTTTACTTGCTCGCTTGTCCAGGCGAGCCCAAAGAGCGCTCCAGCGCCGGGACCGACGGCCCAAGCGTCAATAGGGCCCTCGACGATTACGACGGCGTGGCGGCACCAATCCGCTCCATAAATAACGTGTTTGAGATTGATACTCGCTTCCGTCTCGGGCGCAGACAAGTATCGCTTCGCTGCACGGTCTCCGATTGCGCGAGTTGTCCAGCTAACGCGGACTCGCTTGCTCAATATCGGAATGTAGATTCGCCAAGCGAGTCGAGCGTCTATCCCGATTCCCTCGACTTGCCAGAGACGCTGAATCTCTTCGGGGTCAAATCCACGACGCTTGAGATAGTCCCGGTGGCAGCGTTGCAACGGGCCCCGTCCGCCGGGCTCTTTCAATCTCCCAGACCACTCCGCTTTCTCCGGCTCTTTCCCTAGCTCGTAATCGTGGAGAAACTCTCGGATGGTTGACGACGAGACTCCGAGCTTGAGCAACGTCTCCCAAACCGGATGCCAGCGACATTTCCAGCAAGCGAAAAACTTGTCAGAGAGATTGAACCCCAAGTGGTAATTTTGCGAGCCGCAAAAGGGACAAACTCTAACTTGCAGCCAGCCAGTCCGGCAATGGTTGTGTCCCGACTCCAGATAGTCGAGTCCAGCGCCAGCTAGTAATTCCTGGATAGTCATTTCCTCAGGATATATTGGCGCATCAACTTGACGATAGCCTCCTGCATCGTCTGCCCCTTGCGAGCGCAAGCCGCCTTGAATTGGTTCTTGGTATCAATCGGGATACCCTTGAAAAACAAAACACCTTTGTGGTGCTGCAGTTCCGATTTCATAATTTCTCTGTTCGTATTATCTCCAGCAAGTCTTCGAAGATATTGAAGCTCTGAGCGTCTTCTTCTCCGTTCAATACTGCGTCTAGGATATCCGACTTCTTCCGCAGAATTCGCACCAGCTTCTCTTCGATAGTCCCTAACGCCGTCAAGTAATGAATGACGACTTTCTTCTTTTGCCCAATCCGGTGGATGCGGTCTTCGCCCTGTAGCAAGTCGCCGGGACTCCAAGGGAAGTCCAGAGCTGCCGCGTTGCTGGCCGCATGCAAAGTAATTCCGACTCCAGCCGCTTTCCAATTTCCCAACAGCAGATTGACGCGACGATTGGATTGGAACTTCCGTACGGTCTCGTCCCGCTTGCGCCCGACTACGCGGCCATCGATAACGACGCTGGACGGGAATCTCTCTTTCAATTGGTCGATGACAAAAGTATGCATGGTCAACGCCACGAGTTTCTCTCCGGGGTGCGCGATAAAGAATTCCTCAATCCATTGCTTGGTCCATTCCATTTTCAACTTGGCTACGAGCCGCAACAGATATCCGACTTTGACGAGCGCCAGACTCTTCTTCGCCCGCATCGCTCGGGATGGGCTGGTCTCTTTGAGCCAGACCAGAAACTCGTTATCAGCCCTACGATATTCCTTGTAAGACGCCAGCCGGAACGGAACGATACGCCGAGTCTTGGCCGGCAGCTCCAGCAGCACGTCTTTCTTGAGCCGGCGAATCATGCACTCCGAGCGGAGAATCCGGTTCAGTTGTTTCAAGTTCGTTGCGCCATCGTATCTCCAGCCCCACGGAGTATATCGCGGCTTGCAATACGCCCAAGCATACTCTTCCCGGGATGGAAACAAATCGGGGCGGATGATTCGCAAGATGGACCAGAGCTCAATCGGCCGGTTCGTCAACGGAGTCCCGCTCAGCCCGATAACCGAAGAAGCTTTCTTGACCAGCCTCCGGCTGGCTCTGGTTCGTCTCGCTCTCGGCGTCTTCAGGTAATGCGCTTCGTCAAAGATTACCGTTTGCGGTTTAGCTTTCAATAGAACCGGCAACCACGATTCCAGGATATCGTAATTGATAATAACTACAGAGCCGGGAAGCGGCTGGCGTCGCTTCATCTGGCCTTCCAAGACTTCCGTCCGCATATTGAAGTGGATGGCCGCTTCCGACTGCCAAGTATATTTGACTGAAGCGGGGACTACGATAACGACTGGCCGTCGGCGTGGCGTCTTGAGAATCCAATAGAGCGATTGAATAGTCTTGCCCAATCCCATTTCATCAGCCAGCAAAGCTCGCCCTTTGAACGCTCGGATTTGACGAGCGCCAGCCAACTGAAATGGTTTAAGCTTGGTCATTTCGCATAATAAGCCGAGTCTAATTTTCCTTCGCGTTCTAATTCTTCAAGGTCTTTTTTGTCGTTGAAAAACTCGAAGCCCGTAATGTTTTGAGACATTGTATGCATGTGACGAAACCGCTTATATTCGCCCGGCTTCCACGATTGATGCCGATACCACGATACGTCGGGGATGGTTTTCGTAAAAGGAACTTCGGTCAAGTTCTCTACTTGCGGAGGAGTATCTTTGTTTGTTTTCATAAATTTAATGAGCCCACACTTCCCAAAACCGCAATTCAATCTCTCGTTGCGCTCGCTCGATGCGTCGCTTGTCCAGGCCTTTGCTCTGGAGATATTCTTTGACTCTCGCCAGCAGTTGCTTCGGCGTCATCTTGCTCCCCAAGTCCAGACTTTCTCCGCGACGCGGGCCAGCAGCAATCCGCCCCACTTCCAGAATCTCCGCCGGGGTCTCCAGCAGGAGACTGATTATCTCTTGAGCGTCTTCCGACAAGCCACCAATCATATCCATAATCTCGCTACGTTGCTCCGGCGCGAATCCAGTCAACTCGTCGTTCATCTCCGTGCAGATTAGCGGGTCTCTCGTCCGCTTCGTTATCCAGCTGCGCAAGCTCGTCCAGACCTTAAAGTAGCACCAGGAAGAGAACTTAGAACCGCGGCGGCTATCGTAAGTTTGACAAGCGAGCATGAAGGCCAGATAAGCCTCGCTCCGCGACTCTTCGAAAGTTACTGGACAAGCTTGCGCGACTTTCCACGCCAGACTGCAGAGCATTTTTTCCACTTTGGGAAATTCAATTTGCGGGTCGATTTTTGTCATTTGTCGTTGGTTAGAAAGTATACCTTTCTAACCCGGTGTCAACTCTCAAAAGATAATAAGACGTTAGGTTTATATTTACGTATTAAAAGACCCAAGAACTTTAGAGATTCGTTATGTAGGAGCCCACCGGAACTTAAAATGCAATTCAAGTCGGCTTGCGCTCGTGATAGAGAAACGATGCAAGAAGCAATCGTAAGGATGATGCAAGAATTTTCAGACGAGAGATAATAAGCAACGTGAAACTAGAGTCGATTACGCTAAACAATTTCCAAGCGCACGAGCGCCTAGAAATAAAGTTCTCTCCGACGATTACCACCATCAAGGGCGCTACTGACAAGGGCAAGAGTGCAGTCCTGCGGGCGTTGCGTTGGGTCTGCTTAAATGACACGGCAGGGGTGGACTTCATTAAGGAGGGGACCAAACGGGCTATCGTTACGCTGACTGTCGTTCACGAGCCGGCTCCGTTAGTCCGGTTGGAAGAAGTGATAGTCCGCAGCAAGAACGTCGACGGAGCGACTAATACGTATGCACTGGACGGGAAGGAATTCAAAGCGTTCGGGCAAGGCGTCCCTCCAGACATCGCCAAAACCCTAGCTCTAAGTGAAATCAATTTCCAGGGGCAGCACGACTCTCCATTTTGGTTTGCCGAGACGTCTGGAGAAGTATCGCGGAGATTGAACGCAGTGATTGACTTGTCGATAATTGATACAGCGCTGGCTAATATCGGCGCCGAAGTCCGTCGAGCTTCAGAGCGGAAAAGCTTGGGCGAAGAGCGATTGAACGAAGCGAAGACGCAACTGGAAGAGCTCGCCCCGCAGCGGGAACGGATTGAGGAATTTCACAATGTTAAAGTCAAACAAACTACGCTTAAAGCCGTTGCTGAAGATTACGATAAACTGGCAGACGTCCTGGAGCGGGCAAGTTCTAATCAAGCAAGGGTCCTTGCTGCCAAAGCAGCCGACGGCGGTGAGCTATTGGCAGCAATACTATCCGCTCGTCGAGCGCAACGAAGTGCTGAAATGCTGGAGGAGATTATCTATTCAATAGGCAAGTGGCAAAGCAAAGCAAAGCCGCCGCCGGACTTTCACCCAGTACAGATGGCTTGGGGAACTTGGGCAGACGCACGAGCGAAAGCAGAGAGACTATCAACTTTGACTGGTATCGTATTTGATAAACTTTCTATTATTCGCACACTAGCGGAAGAAGCTCAACAAGCCGAAGCAAAGTTTCACGCGCAAGTGCGCGGCAAAGTTTGTCCGCTATGCAAACAGATAATTGAACTTGATGAAAGATAAGCCTTATCCGATAGCCCTAGCCGTTGCCGACTTGCATCTCTCTTTGCTCCAGCCGGCTTGCCGAGCCGATAAGAGCTGGACGGACGTGCAAGCGGGATACCTCGAGCAACTAAAAGAGATTGCTGAAATTCGAATGACAGACGGTTCGCTTAGAACTTTGCCTATCCTCTGCGCGGGAGATATTTTTGATAGATGGAACGCCAGCCCCGAGTTGATTAACTTTGCATTGCACTGGTTACCCGATGGTATGCTGTGCGTCCCTGGCCAGCACGACTTGCCGCTCCACCGGAGCGACTTGATGCACCGCTCCGGATACGGAGTATTGAAAAAAGTAGGGAAGATTAGAGACTTGTCTGAAGATGTGGTAACGATAGCAGCGGAGAGATTGATGGTGCATGGATACGGATGGGAGCAAGAAATTGAACCGCTGGAAAGTAAATCCCGAGACCGCTTTCTCTACGTCGCCCTCATTCACCGCTACGTATGGACAGTCGAAGCTGGCTATCCGGGAGCGCCACAGTCTTCCCACTTGAGCTCGCTAATGAAAAGCTTGAAGGGTTACGACGTGGCAATCATCGGGGACAACCACAAGCCCTTTTTGAAAGAGCTAAAGAACGGCTGCACGGCTTACGGGTGCGGAACTTTTATCCGCCGCAAGACGGACGAGATTGACTACGCTCCTAGCGTGGGAATTATTTACTCTGATGGAAAGGTAAAGCGCAAGCTGCTCGACATCTCTGGAGACCGCTTCCACGAAAGCGCTAAAGACCGTCCAGAGACAGCTTTTAATATGAAAGAGTTTATCGAAGGGCTGGAAGAGCTCGGCGAGCACGGGCTGGACTTTAAGGCAGCCGTTGAGAATCACCTCAAGAATGAGGACGTTCATCCGCAAGTAAAGGAAATTATCTTGGCCGCGTTAGATAATACGAGAGTATGAAAGTAATGCCCGTTCAATGCGCCACTTGTCCCTTCCGGAACGATGTGGACGAAGAGCACAAGTCCGTAATGGTTCCGACAATGGAGATGTGCATAAGCCCGGGCGGAGCCTCTCGCATCTGCCATTCGACGGGCCGAGACAATACGTTCCATAAGCGCACGGGCAAGAAAGAAATGATTTGCCGCGGGGCCCGCAACTTCCAACTCCAATTCCTTGCTGCCATCGGATTCTTAGAAGCTCCGACGGACGCAGCGTGGCTAAAGAAATGTCGAGAGCTAGGGATTCAACCGGACCAGGGAAAACTAAGATGACGAAGCACGATAAAGATTGCGAGCTCGGAGACAACCACAAAGACTGCCGCGCTTGTCGAGAGAATAATTATGAGCAACGAAATCACAGAAGAGAAGTATCGAAAGTTAAAGCAGCAAGTCGAAGAGACGAAAGCCGAAGCAAGCCGGGCCCAGGGAGCGTTGGACCAGCTGCTCACCCGGCTGAAAGAGGAGTTTGATTGCTCTAGCTTGAAGGAAGCAAAAGCCAAGCTGACCGAACTGGAGGCAAAGAAAAAGAAAGCGGAGTCCGTATTTGAAAAAGTGCTGGCCGACTACGAGGAGAAATGGAAGCAATGAGACCCTGCCCGCCCGATAGAGACCCTATGTTTTGGAGGGAAGATGAGGAGAATAGAATGACGGACCTTGCTGCCGAAGAAAAAGAAATAGTCGAGCTGGCCCTCCGCTTGTCCCACTTAAAAGGGGCAGTCGAGGACGAGACCGAGGCGCTAAAGAAAGCGGAGCGCACCTTGCAGCGCACGCAGGAGGCGCAAGAGATACTTCAACTCATCGCCCAAGCCGTCCAGCAGCAAGCTCACGAAAAGATTTCCACCGTAGTTACCAAATGCCTCGAGTCCGTCTTTGAAGACCCTTACGCTTTCAAAATAGAGTTTGAACGTAAGCGGGGACGGACCGAGGCAACCTTACGCTTCGTCCGGCGAGAGCTCGACGCGGACCCGCTCAGCTCGACTGGCGGCGGCGTGGTCGACATCGCTGCTTTCGCTTTGCGCGTCGCTTGCTTGATGCTCCATCGCCCTCGCTTGAGCCGAGTCGTTATCCTAGACGAGCCGTTCAAGTTTGTTAGCGCTCAGTATCGAGAGAATATGCGGACGATGCTGGAAGAGCTGGCTAAGGATTTGCAGATTCAAATTGTAATGGTTACTCATTCCGAAGAGTATGAAACCGGAAAAATAATCGAGTTATGAAGCCGCTAGAAGACTTATCCCCAATGCCCTTCGGCAAACATAAGGGCGCTCCTATGCAAGACGTGCCAGCTTCTTACCTGCACTGGCTTTGGACCAACGGCCTGAGTAAAGATAAACAAAGCTCCGTCGCTGACTATATCCGGCGGAACTTGCACGCTTTGAAACAAGACCATCCAGACGGAATTTGGGATTGATTCGGTAGCCTCTCCCACTGCAAGCTTTGCAGTGGTGTCCGTTGACTAAACACGAAGCGTCAAAAGCTCTCCCCGTCCCGTAGCAGGCTGCACAAGGAGCCACCTTCTTGTTCTGAGACGTCCCTCTCATGCCCGCAAATTAGCAGACTGGGGACTATCTGCAAGAACTTTTTAGCTAGGCGGGGTAGGCGGGAATAGTTTGCTGAGCGGTAATATTGACGAAAGCTCCGTCTCCGTTCGCGTCGAATACGCTCACGCGCCAGTAGTGTAGCGCGTGCGCTCCGTCCGAGTCCAGCGGGAGGCAGACGATGGTGGACGTCGGAATCTCGCTGGCTTCCTCGTCAATCAGAGGAGTAACTGTCTCCGGGTCGAAGCTCTCCGTTTCCGACAGCCACAAAATCCATCCGACTAGATTGCTTACCGCGGGGACCGTCCAGCTTAGCACATAGCACACTTGGTCACTCTCTTCGCTGTCAATAACCGCGCTTAGCGCAGTCGGAGGCGTGGGGACGATAGCGAGACTGCTAATCTCCAGCGAGCCGTAAACCCACTCTCCTTGCCCTTCGTTGACTCCGGCCACGCGCACGTAGAACGTCCCGAGCAGGACTTGCAGCTGAATGGACGTGCGCGTAAGGACTCCGCGCTCCTGCCAGTTCTCTCCGTCTTCGCTCGTCTGCACGATGTAATACTGAGCGCCATACGCTGGCGGCCAGAGCACTTGCACGAGCGACGCCACGCCGCCGATTTGAGTAACCGTTACCGAGTCGACTGTTGGCAGCGCCGGAACTTCTGGCGCCGCCGGCGGCAAGTTGAGCACCGGCGCTTCCAGGGAGTCGAAAGAATAAATCAAGTCATTGCTATTGGCAGCGGAGATTCTAATCCGCTCTCCACCGAGCGGCTCCACTCGAACCACGCGCCAGTAGCGAGTCACTTCGGC
>Ga0068861_100002378_pt1 | contig 12251 bp, 9 predicted proteins | sample KBSSwiS42_FD_66593 | JGI IMG/M metagenome (GOLD analysis project Ga0068861, IMG submission 66593) | Switchgrass rhizosphere microbial communities from Kellogg Biological Station, Michigan, USA - KBS Switchgrass S4-2 | ecosystem: Host-associated > Plants > Roots > Rhizosphere > Soil ...
ATGCGATAGATCTTCGCCGAGTCGAACAGCCGGCGCGTGTGATCGCGCAAGCGAAAGATCACCGGACCCTGCGGCGTCGCGTAGGCGCGTACACCCTCGAATACCGTGGAGCCGTAGTGGAGGGCGTGCGCCAGCACATGGACGGTGGCTTTTTCCCAGGGAACGAGCTTTCCGTTGTACCAGATGTGTTTGGCGGCATTGATGGGCATGAGGGCTCCCGGCGTGGGCTCCAGTGAGTGACGCGCTAATGATGAACGGAGCGGACGCTAGATGATAGCGGCATCGCGCGCACTCACACCGGCACGTTCCGCAGTGAGCCGTGTGGATGCAATGCGGTTGATGATTTCGAGGTATGACCGGGCTGCAGCTTCGATGATGTTGGTGCTCACGCCAGCGCCTCGATAGCTGCGGCCATTGTGCTCCACGGTGAGCAGCGCTTCGCCCTGGGCATCTTCGCCGACCGTGACGCTGTGCACTTCGAATTTGCGCACTTGCACCGATGTACCGGTCGCGGCGTCGATAGCCTTGACCACGGCATCGACCGGACCTTCGGCATGCATTTTCTGTTCGACCCGGCGGCCATCGGTGTGGGCCAGCTGCAGCGTCACCATGGCGGCTGCGGCCGAATCCGTTTCGAGATGCATGTTCAGCAGCGACCACGGACCTTCGGCAGCCGAGGCACTCATGACCAGCGCTTCGATATCGCCGTCGAACAACTCCTTCTTGCGGTCGGCGAGCGCCTTGAACTCATCGAACAGGCGGTTGAGTTCGGCTTCGTCCACTTCGAAGCCCAGTTCCTTGACCCGTTCGCGAAACGCATGGCGGCCGCTGTGTTTGCCGAGGACCAGGTTGGTCCGGGTCAGCCCCACATCCTGGGGCCGCATGATTTCGTACGTCGACGAATTGCGCAGCATCCCGTGCTGGTGAATGCCGGATTCGTGTGCGAAAGCATTCTCGCCGACGATCGCCTTGTTACGCGGAATCGCCATGCCGGTGATCTGCGATACCAGGCGGCTGGTTGGATACAGGCGCGTCGTATGAATGTTGGTATGGACTCCGAAGAAGCTCTCACGCGTCTTGAGCGCCATCGCGACTTCTTCCAGCGAGCAGTTGCCCGCGCGTTCGCCGATGCCATTGATCGTGCATTCGATCTGGCGTGCACCCGCCCGTACGGCGGCGAGACTGTTGGCGACTGCCATGCCGAGATCGTCATGGCAATGCACGGACAACACGATGTCGTCGATGCCGCGCACGTGACGCTTGAGGTAGGCGAAGACTTCGTGGAATTCCTGCGGCACGGTGTAGCCGACGGTGTCGGGAATGTTCACCGTGGTTGCGCCCGCCTCGATAGCGGCTTCGACGACCTGGGCCAGGAATTCGGGTTCGGTACGCGAGGCGTCCTCGGGGGAAAATTCGATGTCGGCGCACAGGCTGCGGGCGAACTTCACGCCTTCGATGGCCGTGCGCAGGATCTCGTCCTTCGCCATGTTGAGTTTGTATTCGCGATGAATGGCGCTGGTCGCGAGAAACACATGAATGCGTGGACGCGCTGCATCGCGCAAGGCCTTCCAGGCCTGTTCGATGTCTTCGCGATGGCAGCGGGCGAGGCCGCAGATGATCGGGCCCTGCACTTCGCGGGCAATCGAATTGACGGCTTCCCAATCGCCGCGTGAGGCCACGGGAAAGCCGGCTTCGATGACGTCGACTCCCAGGTCCGCGAGCGCTTTCGCCACTCGCAGCTTTTCCGGCTGGGTCATGCTGCAGCCAGGCGATTGCTCGCCGTCGCGCAGCGTCGTGTCGAAAATCAGGACGCGATTCGGGTCAGTCTGATTTGGATGGGTGCGGTTCGAATCGTCAATCGCCATCGTGGTCTCCTGCTCGAGCCGTCGCCGCGACCGGCAGCCGCGGCGACGCCAGTCGGATCTCTGTCCGAGATCCGACGCAGCGCGAGCTTATGCCTGCTCCTGCAGCCACGGCATGCGCTCTCGCAGTTTCACGCCGACCTTTTCGATCTTGTGCTTCAGGTCCTTGTTCAGCATGGCCTGGTACTTCTTCCCGCCGCGCTTGTTCTCGCTCATCCACTGGCGGGCGAACTTGCCCTCCTGGATTTCCTTGAGAATCTTTTTCATTTCCTTCTTGGTCGCGGAGTTCACGATACGCGGCCCGCGGGTGAGGTCGCCGTACTTGGCAGTGTCGGAGATGAACTTGTGCATTTTCGACAGGCCGCCCTCGTGGAGCAGGTCGACGATCAGCTTCAGTTCGTGCAGGCACTCGTAGTACGCAACTTCGGGCTGGTAGCCGGCTTCGACGAGCGTCTCGAAGCCCTTGACCACCAGTTCGGTGGCGCCGCCGCAGAGTACGACCTGTTCGCCGAACAGATCCGTCTCCGTCTCCTCGGCAAACGTCGTCGTCAGGACGCCGCCGCGAGTTCCGCCGATGCCGTGCGCATAGGCGAGGGCATTGTCCTTCGCCTGGCGCGAGGGGTTCTGATAGATGGCCAAGAGGCAGGGAACGCCGCGGCCCTGTTCGTACTGGCGGCGTACCAGTCCGCCCGGACCCTTCGGCGCGATCAGCACCACATCCAGGTCCTTGCGCGGCTTGATCTGTCCGAAGTGGACATTGAAGCCGTGAGCGAACAGCAGCGTCGCGCCCTGGTCGATGTTGCCGATGACCTGCTTGTACAGATCCTTCTGCGAGAGATCCGGAGTCAGCATCGCGATCAGCGCGGCCCCCTGCACGGCTTCGGTCGGTTCGGCTACCTGCAAGCCATCCTTCTTCGCCTTCGCCCAGCTTTCACCCGTCTTGCGAACGCCTACGACGACGTCGAAGCCGCTGTCTTTGAGGTTCAGCGCATGGGCACGGCCCTGGCTGCCATAGCCGAGGATCGCGATACGCGCGCCTTTCAGCGCCTTCTTGTTGACGTCTTTCTGCGAATAGATCTGCATTTGCGCTCCTGAACGCGATTTGAAAACAAAGAACCCCGCCGCCCTTGCCGCAAGCCGGCCCGTATTACTCGGGCCGTAACACGAGGCCATTACACGGGGCCGTAGCGAGGTTGCGAGTGAAGTGTGTTCGTTGAGTGACCGTCGGCAGGCCCGGCAACCCTGGCCTCGGCCGCGTTGCATGAATCCAGCGCGCGAGAGGCCACCCAGGGGCCACGGCGCATGTTCGTTGCACGGCTGCTTTATTACAAGACTGTCGATGTCGAGAAAAAAACCCCTCCAATCAAGCCGCGGGATAGCATCATACGGTTGAGCAGGTGTCAATCCCTTGCGCCCGACAAACTCGTACAGCCCGCGCGTGTTGCAGGCACCTCGGCGAACCGCAATTGCCGACTCCCCTTGAGCCACGCAAGGGCGAATGCAGTTAACATTCGGTCACGACCTCACAGGCCATCCCCCTACATGTTCTTCACCGACGAGCGCAGCGATTCGATCCCCATTCACCTCGTGTGGGAGGAGACCCTCGAGGAATGGCGTGGCCTGCAGCCGGAGGCATTGCGCAACTGGCTTGCCGCCAACGCGTTCAAGGCCGAGAGGCAGAGGATGGTGCTGGCGCCATCGTCGACCGGTTCGCTCGCGGGAGTGGTCATGGGCATGGGCAAGAGGCCCGCGGTGCGCGAAGAAATCAATTGCTGGCACGCGAGCGGTCTATCGGATCGCCTGCCTGACGGTCACTACCACCTGGCGCAGCAACTGCCATCGACGACGATGGCGCAGTTCGCCCACGGCTGGGCCTACGGCCAGTATCGATTCGAGCGCTATCGCCGGGCAGCGCCGGCCCGCTCCGTGTCGCTGCGCCTGCCAGCTGACGTCGACGTGATTCAGATCGAACGGCTGCGTGCTGCGACGTCACTGGCGCGCGATCTCATCAACACGCCGGCCAACGATCTGAATCCGGAAACGCTGGCCAACGCCGCGATCGAAGTGGCTCGCCGCTATCGCTGCCGTCATCGCCAGGTCATCGGGGATTCGCTGCTCACCGAAAGATTCCCTGCGGTTCATGCGGTCGGCCGCGCCAGCTCCGTGGCTCCGCGGCTGGTCGACATGGAGTGGGGCGACGCATCGCATCCGAAAGTAACGCTGGTCGGCAAGGGTGTCTGTTTCGACACCGGCGGCCTGGACATCAAGCCGGGCGCTTCGATGCTGCTGATGAAGAAAGACATGGGCGGCTCGGCGGTCACGCTTGCGCTCGCGCAACTCATCATGGACGCCAAGTTGCCGGTACGACTCAGGGTGATCATTCCGGCGGTGGAGAATTCCATTTCGGCGAACGCCTTCCGTCCTGGCGACGTGCTGCCTACTCGCAAAGGCCTGTCGGTGGAAGTAGGCAATACCGACGCCGAAGGTCGCCTGATCCTGTGCGATGCACTCGCGCTTGCCGACGAAGAACGTCCGGATCTCCTTATTGACATGGCAACACTGACCGGTGCCGCACGTGTCGCATTGGGTCCGGAATTGCCGGCGTTGTTCGCGACCGACGACGCCATGGCCGCCGAGTTGGTGCGTACCGGCATGGCGCTGGCGGATCCCATGTGGGCCATGCCGCTGTGGCATGCGTATGACGACGAATTGTCGAGCAAGGTCGCGGATCTCAACAACGTGTCGAGTTCAGGATTCTCCGGCGCCATCTTCGGTGCCCTGTTCCTCAAACGCTTCGTGACCGAAGCGCGTGCGTGGATGCACATCGACCTGTATGCGTGGAACGGCAAGGAGCGTCCGGGTCGTCCCGTAGGGGGCGAGCCCCAGTGCGTTCGCGCTCTGTTTGCGTTCCTGCAAGCACGTTATCGGGGCTGAGAGCGGATGTCGGTCGAAGCCTCTACCACAGCTGTTCAGCAGCCAGCGTCGCTTGCGGGCCGCGATCTCGCCTTCCTGCTCGGCATCAACCTGATCTGGGGCCTGAACCTGATCGCGTCGAAAATCGGCGTGGGCCAGTTTCCGCCGATTTTCTTCGCCGCCGTGCGTTTCGGCTCCATCGCGATTTGCCTGGCGCCGATCCTGCGGTTGCATCGCGGCCAGATGACGAACCTGGTGCTCGCTGCGCTGCTTACCGGACCGGCGCAGTTTGCATTGCTGTTCATCGGCGTCGCCAAGGTGCAGGACGCCTCCATGGTGGCCATCGCCACCCAGATGGGCGTGCCGTTTTCGACGTTGCTGTCTGTCTGGCTGCTGGGAGAAGTCATCCGCTGGCGTCGACGGCTGGGCATCCTGCTGGCCTTCGGCGGCATCATGATCATCGGCTTCGATCCGCGCGTGTTCACCTATTGGGAAGGCCTGATGCTGGTGATCAGCTCGTGCTTCGTGAGTTCGCTCGGCCTGATCTACATGAAGCGGCTGCGCGATATTCCGGCACTGGAGCTGCAGGCCTGGATCGGCATGGTGAGCGGTCCGCTGCTGATGCTGATCAGCCTGACGCTCGAATCCAATCAGTGGCAGGCAGTACAACATGCAGACTGGCGCGCGTGGTCGGCGCTCGCGTTCACCACTCTGCTGTCGAGCATGGTCGCGCACACCGGCTGGTACTACCTGGTGAGCCGCTACCCTGTCACCAGCCTCTCGCCGATCACTTTGTTGTCGCCGCTGTTCGGCGTGTTGTTCGGCGTCACGTTGCTGCATGACAGCCTCAGTCCCAAGATGCTTCTCGGCGGCGCGATCACGCTCGTCGGCGTATTCATCGTGCTGATCCGCGAAAAGAAGCTCATCGACGTTGGCACGTAACGCGGCAGTCCGGCTTGCAAGCCGGCACGCGGTCGCGGAGGATTGCGCCCCGCCAGCCTTCATCCCTGTCATCAATTAGCAAGCGACTCATGGCCAGCAAGAAATCTCCCGCAAAGCAATCCGCCAGTCCTTCCCAGGCTGCCAAACAAAGCACCAATGCACGGCGCTATTCCAGCCCCGTGGTAGATGGCGTTGCGCAAGCGCCAAGCCGCGCGATGTTGCGAGCCGCGGGTTACAAGGAAGCCGACTTTCGCAAGCCGGCCATCGGCATCGCATCGACCTGGAGCAACCTCACTCCATGCAACATGCACATCGACAAGCTCGCGAAAGCCGCAGCGGAATCCGTAGACAAATCGGGCGGCAAGAGCACGACGTTCGGGACCATCACGGTCTCGGACGGCATTTCGAACGGCACGCCCGGCATGCGCTATTCATTGGTGTCGCGTGAAATCATTGCGGACTCGATCGAGGCCGTCACCGGTGCGCAAGGCTTCGACGGGATCATCGCCATCGGCGGCTGCGACAAGAATATGCCGGGTTGCATGATGGCACTGGCGCGCCTGAATCGGCCGGCGGTGTTCGTGTACGGCGGCAGCATCCAGACGGGAAAAAAACGGCGCGACATCATTTCGGTGTTCGAAGCTGTTGGCGCGCATGCCGCGGGCACGATGTCCGATCGCGAATTGCTCGATGTCGAGAAGACCGCGATTCCAGGTCCCGGCAGTTGCGGCGGCATGTACACGGCGAACACCATGGCTTCCGCAATCGAAGCGTTGGGGATGAGCCTGCCGAACAGCTCCGCCCAGGAAGCCGTGTCACGCCACAAGATCCAGGATTGCCGCGACGCTGGCAAAGCCGTGGTGAAGCTCGCGAAGGCGGGCATTCTTCCCTCGCAGATCCTGACGCGCGAGGCGTTCGAGAATGCGATTACGGTGGCGATTGCACTTGGCGGATCGACCAACGTCGTGCTGCATCTGCTGGCCATCGCACATGCCGCCAATGTTCCTCTCGAGCTCGATGACTTCACCCGCGTCGGTAAACGTGTGCCCGTGCTTGCGGACCTGCGTCCGAGCGGCAAGTACTCGATGTCCGAACTGATCGCCATCGGCGGCATTCAACCGCTGATGAAAACGCTGCTCCAGGCGCGCCTGTTGCACGGCGACTGTCTCACCGTGTCCGGCAAGACGCTGGCGCAGAACCTCAAATCGGTGAAGCCTTATCCGCGTCACCAGGACATCGTTCACGCTATCGACGATCCCATCAAGGCCGAGAGTCACCTGGTCGTGCTGTACGGCAACCTCGCCTCCGAAGGCTCCGTCGCCAAGATCACCGGCAAGGAAGGCCTGCGCTTCACCGGTACGGCACGCGTGTTCGACGGCGAAGAAAAAGCGCTGCAGTCGATCCTCGACGGCGTGGTCGTGGCAGGCGATGTGGTGGTGATCCGGTTCGAAGGTCCCAAGGGGGGGCCCGGCATGCGCGAGATGCTGAGTCCTACCAGTGCGATCGCGGGTCGCGGCCTCGCAGGCAAAGTGGCGTTGATCACGGACGGACGTTTCTCAGGCGGCAGCCGCGGCTTCGTCGTTGGCCACATCACGCCCGAAGCGGCAGTCGGCGGCGCCATCGGCCTGGTGGAGGACGGCGACTCGATCACCATCGATGCGGAAGCGCGGGAGATACGGCTGAGCGTGAGCGACGAGGTACTGGAACATCGGCGTCGCCAGTTCCAACCTCCGCAACCCTACGCATCGCGTGGAGTGCTGGCGAAATATGCCCGTTCGGTGAGCAGCGCGTCTTTCGGCGCCGTGACCGACAAAGACTGAAAATCGTCCGGTTCGATGGCGCATGCACGCGGTTCGACTTTTTGGATAAATCTTCCGCGACTTCTCCAATTCGGCCTTTCCTGGCGATCCACTCAAATGGATCAATGGATTAGCGTAAGAAGCTCTGGTAAGGCCTGACTACGGGCGGCGGCGATACCGGCAAAAAAGTTGTATCCCGTACACCCCTTTTTGCCGTGTACAACGGACATACACCGGTAACGCAGCTGTCGCCGAACCCTGTCATTCCAGCAGGAGCCGGCTATACACTGCGTCCATCGGGCATACATGCCCTCCAAAAAATACCGAAGGGAACATCATGGCCAGAGCAGTGGACAAGGCTTATCAAACCGTCCGAGAGCGGATCGTGCGCGGTGTTTATCCGGCTTCTTCCCGCATTACCGAGCAGGAAGTAGCTGCAGCGGCAGGGGTCAGCCGCACGCCCGTTCGCGAAGCGTTACGCAAGTTGCATGCAGAGGGACTCCTCGAGTTCGTTCCCCACCAGGGAGCCGTCGTCACGGAATGGACCAGCGAGGACCGGGAAGATGTATTCGAGCTGCGTGCATTGCTCGAATCGTATGGAGCTGCGAGGGCGGCGCGCCGTATGACACCGACTGGCATCAGTGAGTTGCGCCAGCTTGCTGAAGACCAGTATCACGAAACGCTGAGCAAGACCGAAGGCTACCTGGAGCGCATCGGCGACCTGAATAGCCAGTTCCATCGACGCATCCATGAGTTCGCCGGCAGCACCCGACTGGGCGGAGCCTTGGCGTCGCTGATCGAAGCGCCGCTGATGATGAAGACGTTCAGGAGCTACGAGGACGAGGATCTGATCCGCAGCGCGTCGCATCACCTGGAGATCGTCCGTGCCCTGGAAGCACGCGATCCCGATTGGAGTGCCGCGCTCATGCGATCGCATATTCTCGGCGCTCGCGGCGCGTTGCGGCTGCTTTAATCGATCGTAGCTACAGCGTCCATAGCCGGGAACAGGTGACTGTCCAGCTACGCCATGTCGACAGGTGAGGACCCCGGTCCATCGTGGGACGATGGCCGGTGGTCTTCTTTGCCTCGCCTGCAACAGGATGTTCGCGCCGATGTCTGCGTCGTCGGCTTGGGCGGCAGCGGCCTGACTGCGGTCGAATCCTTACTCGACCATGCGGTCAACGTCGTTGGCATCGATGCGGGCAGCATTGCCGGCGGCGCCGCAGGACGTAACGGCGGATTCCTGCTGGCGGGTCTCGCACGCTTTCATCATGAGATGGTGGGGCTGCTGGGCCGGACCCGGGCTGCGGCACTCTACGAATTGACCATCGCTGAGATCGATCGCATCGCACGGGTCGAGGCGGCACAGGTGCGTCGACTGGGATCGCTACGAATCGCGGTGGATCAGGAAGAGTTCGCCGATTGCGAACAGCAGCTTGCAGCGCTGCATGCCGATGGCCTGGCAGCGGAGCGCTACGATGGGCCCGAAGGGCGGGGCCTGTTGATTCCCACCGATGGGGCTTTCAATCCGCTGTCGCGTTGTCGTTCTCTATCCACGGCTTTGATGGCGCGCGGCGCAACACTGTTCGAAAACACGCCCGCGGTTGCCATAGATCAATGCAGCGTGGAAACGCCGCACGGCCGCATCTTCGCCGACCACATCGTCATCGCTATCGATGGCAAGCTCGACCAGGTACTGCCCGAATTGCAAGGCCGCGTTCGCACTGCTCGATTGCAGATGCTCGGCACCGCGCCGACGCGCGAAGTAAATTTTCCGCGACCGGTGTATGCCCGCTACGGTTACGACTACTGGCAGCAAACCACGGACGGCCGTGTGTTGCTCGGTGGGTTTCGCGATACGGAGAGCGAAACGGAGTGGACGACGCAGACGACTGTTACCGGCAGCATCCAGGCTCGCCTCGAGCGGCAATTGCGTGAACGGCTGGGCGTGACCGCGCCCATCACCAATCGGTGGGCCGCCTCGGTCGGCTACACGCCTGACGGCATGCCGATTCTCGGGGAAATCCGCCCCGGTATCTGGGCACTGGGCGGCTACAATGGCACCGGCAACATCGTCGGCGCGCTGTGCGGTCGGGCCATCGTCGAATTGATCCTGACGGGGAACTCGGCGTTCGCGTCGTTGCTTACGACCAATTCACGCATCGACAGCTGACATCCTGTGACGCGGCCTGCCCGGCGGGAGTACGCTAGCAAGCTGCTCACCCCCTATCTCAACTCAGACTTCTCAACTCAGATCGAAAGGAGAATTGCGCATGACCATCAAGGTTGGAGATCGCATGCCTGCGGGCTCGTTCACCCAGGTGACGAAGGACGGACCGCAGAAGATCAGCGCCGAGGATTTTTTCAAGGGCAAGAAAGTCGTGCTGTTCTCGGTACCGGGCGCGTTCACTCCCACCTGCGACGCAAAGCACCTGCCTGGATTCGTGGAGAAGGCCAGCGACCTGCGCGCCAAGGGCGTTGACACGATCGCATGCATCGCCGTCAACGACGCGTTCGTGATGAAGGCGTGGGGCAAATCGCAGAACACCGACGGCAAAGTGGAAATGCTCGCCGACGGCAACGGCGACTACACCAAGGCGCTCGGACTCGACTTCGATGCGTCCGGATTCGGCATGGGCCTGCGCGGCCAGCGTTTCGCCTTGCTGGTCGACAACGGCGTCGTCAAGCAGGTCAACGTCGAAGCGAAGGGTGAATTCAAAGTGTCGAGCGCGGAATACGTGCTAGGACAGCTGTAACGAAATGGTAATGGGCCTGGGGCTACGGGCCTGGGTCGGAGAAATCCGCTCCTGCCGTAGCCCCAGGCCCCAGGCCCGTCGACCGATTGTCAGCCGAGAGCTTTCTCCAGCTCCGGCAGCACCGTGAACAGATCGCCCACCAGGCCGATGTCGGCCACTTCGAAAATCGGCGCTTCCGAATCCTTGTTGATCGCCACGATGGTGCGCGCGTCCTTGATGCCGGTGAGGTGCTGAATGGCGCCGGAAATACCCACCGCCACGTACAGTTCGGGGGAGATGATCTTGCCCGTCTGTCCCACCTGCAACTCATTCGCCGCATAGCCTGAGTCGACCGCGGCGCGCGATGCACCCACGCCCGCCCTGAGCTTGTCGGCGAGGCTGAAAATGATCTTGAAGTTGTCGGCACTGCCCAGCGCTCGACCACCCGACACGACCCGAGGCGCGGTCTGCAGATCCGGCCGACCGGTCGCCGCCGCTGAGCGGGTGACGAACCGCGTATGCGTCGGCAACTCGGCGTTGACGGAGGCGGACTCGATCGCCGCGCTGCCGCCGGTCGCGGCTGCCTGGAACGAGGCGGCGCGCACCGTCGCCACCAGTTTCTTATCCTGCGGCGCTTCGACCGTGAGGATGGCGTTGCCTGCATAGATGGGCCGGCGGAACTTGTAAGCCGATTCCACCGCCATGATGTCGCTCAGTTGGCCGACCCCGAGGAGGGCGGCGACGCGCGGCATCAGGTCCTTGCCGTACGTGGTCGACGGACCGAACACGTGCGTGTAGTTGGCAGCGAGGGCAGCCACCTGCGGCGCCAGCACGGCAGCCAGCGGCTCGGCATTGGCAGGATTCTCGACCTTGAGCACCTTCTTCACGCCCGTGAGCGCGGCGGCTTGAGTGGCAATGTCGCCTGCGTTGGCAGCGAACACCGCGATATCGATTTCCGCACCGGGAATCTTGCTGGCGCAGGTCACGCACTTGGCGGTCGCCGCATTGAGTTTGCCGCCCGCGTGTTCGGCAACGATCAGTATCTTCGTCATCACACCAACCCCTTCTGCTTGAGCGCCGCCACCAGTTCCCCGACATCCTTGACCATGATGCCTTTCTGGCGCGTTGCCGGCGCCTCGAACTTGACCGACTTGAACTGCGCCGCCGTGTCGATGCCCAGCGAGGCCAGGGCCACCGTCTCCAGCGGCTTTTTCTTCGCCTTCATGATGTCCGGCAACTTCACGTAGCGCGGCTCGTTCAGGCGCAGGTCGGTGGTGAACACGGCCGGCAGGTCCACTTCGATGGTTTCAAGACCCGCATCGACTTCGCGCGTGACCTTGGCCTTGCCCCCGTCGAGTTCGACCTTCGAGGCGAAGGTCGCCTGCGGACGCTGCCACAGCGCCGCCAGCATCTGGCCGGTCTGGCTGTTGTCGTCGTCGATGCCTTGCTTGCCCAGCAGCACGATCTGCGGCGACTCTTTCTCGATCAGCTTGAGGAAGATCTTGGCCGCGACCAGCGGTTCCACCGCAGCGTCGGCATGCACGAGGATGGCGCGATCCGCACCCATCGCCAGACCAGTGCGCAGCTGCTGCTGCGTATCCGCAGGACCGATGCTGACGACGATCACTTCCGTGGCGCCCCCTTTTTCCTTGATCCGCAACGCTTCTTCGAGCGCAATCTCGTCGAACGGATTGATGCTCATATTCACGCCGTCGGTCACGACACCCGTACCGTCGGGCTTGACGCGCACGCGGACGTTGTAGTCCACCACGCGCTTGAGGCCAACCAGAATCTTGCTCACAAGGGCTCCGCTAAATTTCAGGGAAAATGCAGGCGCCCAGGGAGCGGATGCGGGCGCAAACGGCACCCCGGGCAGCGGCCGGGCACCGTACTGGAACGGGGCGCGGGAGTCAACGGAACCCGAGCGGTGGGCGAGGGGGTGCGGGAGGGACCATACTCCTTGATCGACCGCAAGAATTCCGTGGACCGGAACCGGCGCA
>Ga0068861_100002393_pt1 | contig 12225 bp, 11 predicted proteins | sample KBSSwiS42_FD_66593 | JGI IMG/M metagenome (GOLD analysis project Ga0068861, IMG submission 66593) | Switchgrass rhizosphere microbial communities from Kellogg Biological Station, Michigan, USA - KBS Switchgrass S4-2 | ecosystem: Host-associated > Plants > Roots > Rhizosphere > Soil ...
CCCCGCGCGCAGCGCGAGTCCGCGAGCGGAGGCGGGGGTGGGGCCCCGTCCGCGATTCACTCGCGGCGGGGCGGGGGTCTGCCTCAGACCCCCGGGGAAGAGGCGGCCGCAACCAGCCGCGCGAGCAGCGGCTCCGGGTCGTCCTGACGCATCAGGCATTCGCCGATCAGCGCGGCGTCCGCGCCGGAGCGGGCGCAGGCGCGTACTCGAGCCTCGTCCTGGATGCCCGAGAGGTGGACCCGGGTCACCTCCGCTGGCAGCTCCGCGAGGATGCGCTCGGCGCGGGCGCTGTCGAGCTCCAGCGTGTCGAGGTTGCGGGCGTTCACGCCGATCAGCCGGGCTCCGGCGTCCAGCGCGACGGGCACCTCTTCCGGAGCGTACACCTCCGTGAGCACAGCGAGCCCGCGCTCCGCCGCGCCCCGCGCCAGCCGTGCCAGTGCGGCAGGCTCGAGACAGCGCACGATCAGCAGCACGGCGTCGGCGCCATGCGCGCGCGCCGCGTCGAGCTGGACCTCATCCAGGATGAACTCCTTGCACAGGATCGGCAGAGAGCTGGCGGCGCGCGCTTCGCCGAGATGGCGGTACGCCCCATCGAAATAGCTGGCGTCGCACAGGACGCTCAGCATGCTGGCTCCCGCGCGCTCGTAAGCGCGCGCGCGCTCCGCGACGGAGAGCACCTTCGAGAGCGCACCCGCGGACGGCGCGCGGCGCTTGATCTCCGCGATCAGCTTCAGGGAGCCGCCCGGCGCCCGGCGCAGATCGAAGGCGCGCAGCTCCGGGGCCGCCGGCAGCGGCTCGCGCCGCAAGAGCGCCAGCTCCGCGCGTTTGGTTTCGAGGATCTGGCCGAGCACCGATCTCATACGCTCGGAACCGCAGCTGCCGCGCGCGCGAGCTCGCGCCACGTTTCCAGTGTGCGGAGCGCGGCTCCGCTGGCCAGCGTCGCCTCGGCCAGGGTGGCGGCGGCGCGCAGCTCGAGCCCGCGCGCGATGGCGAGCGAGGCGGCGGCATTCAGCACCAGCGCGGTGCGCGCGGGATGTTTTTCGCCGGCCAGGATCTGACGCAGGATCGCGGCGTTGTGCTCGGGGTCGCCGCCCGCGAGGGCGCCCGCAGGGCTGCGCGCCAGCCCGAAGTCTTCGGGCGACACCACGCGTTCTTGGACTGCGTCCGGCGTGACCACGCTCACGCGCGTCGGAGCGTGCGGGCTGATCTCGTCGAGCCCGTCTTCCGAGTGCACCACCCACGCCGAACGCGTGCCGAGCTCGCGCAACGCGCGCGCCATCAGCCCGCGCACGCCGTCCGAGAACGCACCCACCAGCTGGTGGGTGGCCCGCGCCGGGTTGGCGAGCGGCCCGAGCACGTTGAAGATCGTGCGTACACCGAGCTCGCGCCGCGCCGGATTGGCATGCTTCATCGCGGGATGGTGCGCCTGCGCGAACAGGAAGGCGATGTTGTTGCGCGCGAGCAGCCCGCCCTGCGCGCTGGCGGCGAGGTCGAGCGGAATGCCCAGCGCGGCCAGCACGTCGGCGCTGCCCGAGCGGCTGGAGGCGGCGCGGTTGCCGTGCTTGGCCACGGGCACGCCGGCGCCTGCCACGATCAGCGCAGCGCCGGTCGACACGTTCAGGGTGCCCTGGCCGTCCCCGCCCGTGCCGCAGGTGTCGAAGACGAGCGGCAGCGCGTGCTCGACACAGACCATCCTGGCGCGCATCGCACCCGCCGCTGCGCACACGACTTCCGGCGTCTCCCCGATCAGTCGCAAGGCCACGAGCAGACCGGCGATCTGCGTCGTGGTCCATTCACCGGCAAAAATCGCGTCGAACACGCGGCGCGCTCCGTCCGCGCTCAGGCTGCGCCCGCGCTCGAGATCGGTGAGGACCTGGGAAAAGGTGAGGCTCGGGGCTTCCGGCATGCCCTCCTCCATAGCGAGTTCAGGTCACCCAGGCGAGCGTGCCGAGCAGCAGCAGCCAGATCGCGCTCAAGTAGTGCCAGTACTGGACGCAAAACGTGAGCCCCGCGTGGCGCGAGCTGGAGTAGTCGCGCCGGGCGATCTTTGTCTGCACGACGAGCAGCGGCACGAACCCCCCGAGCACGTGAGCCGCGTGCAGGCCGACCAATAGGCCGTAGGAGAACAGGAACAGCGTGCGATTGGCGCTGGAGCCCTGGCTCGCGAACAGCTGTCGCGCGTTCCACGCCTGTGTGAAGAGAAAGCCCGCCGCCGCGTACGTCGCCCGGCGCAGCTGCGCGAGGCAGGTCGTAAAGCGATTGCTCTTCATCGCCCCGAGCCCGAGCTGAAGCTGGGCGCTCACCACGACCAGCAGCGCCGTGCTCAGCGCCGTGCCCCAGGGCAACCCCAGCCGCTCGGCGGCGCGCCAGTCCGGCGCCTGCGCGTGCGTGATCAACACCGCGACGCTGGCGGCAAGGAACAGCACGCTGATCGAGACCAGCAGCAGGACCACGCCGATTTGCCCCATCGACAGGCCCGGCAGGCGCTCGCGACGAGTCTCCGAAGGCGGTCTGGAAGGCATCAGGAAAAACGTTTCAAGAGACTCTGCATCTATGCGTCAGGATTGATTTAAAGATAGCTCGATCTCGCTCAGTACGCAGCTCTCCCGCTCGTGCTCTCGGTGGGCTCGCAGGAGCGCCCGCGGAGCTTCACCTGGCAGACGGCCGAGCGCCCATGCGGCGTGCTCGCGAACCAGCGAGCTCCGGTTCTCGAGCAGGCTGCGCGCGAGCGGCGCTGCGGCTTCCGGTAGGCCCGAGTTGCCGAGTGCCACGGCAGCGTTGCGCTGAAGCTGGACGCGCCCGACGCGGCGCAGGGCGCTGCGCTTGACGAAGCGCCGGTATCCCGAAGCCGACAGTTCGAGCAAGCTCACGAGATCCGGCTCGGTGAGCCGGGCGTGGGCGCTGAGCGCCGGGTCCACGGGGCGGGGCCGCCGGGACTGATTGAAGGGGCAGACCTCCTGGCACACGTCGCAACCGAACACCCAGCGCCCGATCAGCGGCCGCAGCTCCCGGGGAATCGCCCCCTTCAGCTCGATGGTGAGATAAGAAATGCAGCGTCGCGCATCGAGCGTGTAGGCGTCGACGAAGGCCGAGGTCGGGCACGCCACGAGGCAAGTGGTGCAACTGCCGCAGCCGCGCGCGAGCGGTGGCTCGGGAGCGAGCTCCAGCTCCAGATCCAGCAGCAGCTCGCCGAGCAGCACGTAACTGCCGAGGCCGGGGGCAATCGTGAGCGTCGACTTGGCGGTGAAGCCGATGCCGGCGCGCCGGGCTGCCTCGCGCTCGAGCAGCGGTGCCGTGTCCACGCAGGGGCGCGCCAGCACGCTGCGCCCGGTGAGCTCGGCGCAGCGGTCTGCCAGCTGTCGCAGGCGTTCCTTGAGCAAGGAATGATAGTCGGCGCCGCGCGCGTAGCGCGCGATCTGGCCCGTCAGGGGCAGGTGCCGCGCGCCGGCGGCGCGGGAGTCTTCCGCCGCGTAGGGCCAGGCGACGACGAGCAGGCTGCGAGCTTCGGGCAGCAACTGGCGCGGTTCGTGGCGCGCTTCGCCAGCAAGGTAGGCCATCTCGCCGTGCATGCCGCGAGTCAACCAGTCGCGCAGGGCTTCTCCTGCCTGCTCGAAGGGCTCGAGAGGGCAAAAACCGACGCGCGCGAAGCCGAGGGCGAGCGCTGCGTCACGGATCGCAGCCGCCAGGTTGTGCTCGGAGGGGCGCACGGACCCCTGCTCGGCGGTGGCGCTGGGGAAATGGCGCGCCGTTCCGTTGTCCGGTGTCAGGGCCTCCCGTCGGGGGAACATGTGGAGCAGAGCCTATTCCAGGAGCCGCACGGCATCTCTTGCGCTTTGCAAGAGGTTCAGGGAATAACCGCGTCCGCTCGTCGGTCCAAGGCGCGCAGAGTCCGAGGAACCTTCCAACCTTCGATACGGGAAAGCTTGTGATCGAGATACAAGAGTTATGCAAGTATTACGGGCAGAGTCGGGCGATCGGTCCCGTGTCCACGACCATCGAGAAGGGTGAGGTCGTCGGTCTGCTGGGGTTGAATGGCGCCGGTAAGACCACGACCTTGCGGATCCTGGCGTGCGACTTGCTGCCCACTTCCGGCACAGTCCGCGTTCAGGGGATCGATGTGGTCGAGCACCCCGAGGAGGTACGCCGCAAGATCGGCTATCTGCCGGACGTGCCGCCGCTCTACGACGAGATGCGGGTGGGGGAGTATTTGCAGTTCGCCATGGAGCTTCGCGGCCGGCCCGCCCTGGAGGGCCGTCAGCGCGTGCCGGCCGTGGCGGAGAAGATCGGTCTTTCCCAGGTGCTGCAGGAGCCGCTGTTCTCGCTGTCGCACGGCTTTCGCCAGCGCGTCGGCATTGCCCAGGCGATCGTGCACGAACCGGAGCTGGTGGTGCTGGACGAGCCCATCAGTGGCCTCGATCCGGTGCAGATCGTGGAGATGCGCGCGCTCGTGCGGCAGCTGCGCGAGAATCACACGGTGATCGTATCGAGCCACATCCTCTCGGAAATCAGCGAGACCTGTGATCGGCTGCTGGTGCTGCGGGACGGCCTGGTGGTCGCGTCGGGCACGGAGGAGGAGCTCTCGCAGAACCTGCTCGAGGGCCTGCGCATCCAGCTCACCGTACGCGCGGACAGCGGCGACCTTTCGCGCATCCTGAGCGTGATCCGGGCCATCCCCGGCGTGGGCAATGCCGGCGCCATTTCTGCGCTGGAGCGCGGCGCCAAGGTGCAGAGCTTCGAGGTGCACGGCAAGCGCGACGTGCGCGAGCAGCTCGGTGCGAGCCTGCAGCAGGCAGGCTTTCCGCTGCTCACGATGCTCAAGACGGAGAGCGAGCTGGAAGACGTGTTCTTGAAGCTGGCCGGCGCCGAGAAGGGGGCAGCGTGAATCGCGCACTATTGATCGCCCGGCGCGAGCTCCGGGCCTATTTCCGTTCGCCGCTCGGATCGGTGGTGATCGCGAGCGCGCTGCTGCTGGACGGCATTCTGTTCTACTGGCGGTCGCTGTCGCAGCGGCTGCTCTCCGGAGAGGCGCTGGCAGAGTACTTCTGGTGGACCAGCGGCGTGACCATCACGGCCGCGCTGTTTCTCTCGATGCGACTGATCTCGGAAGAGCGCCAGACGGGCACCTTCACGCTGCTGAACACGGCGCCGCTGCGCGAGTGGGAGATCATCGTCGGCAAGTACCTGTCGGTCTGGTGCATGGTGCTCCTGCTCACCGTGCTGTCCGTGTACATGCCGCTCTTGCTGCTGGTGAACGGCAAGGTCAGCTTCGGTCACATCGTGGTGGGCTACCTCGGCCAGCTGCTGATCGGGGGCGCGGCGGCCGCGATCGGGCTGTTCGCTTCGACGCTGACCCGCTCGCAGCTGGTCTCGATCGTGGTCGGCGCGGCGATCGTGGTCGTGATGCTGGTGTTCTGGGTGCTGGCGCAGGCCATCGATCCGCCGCTCAACAAATTTCTGGCGGCCGCGGCCCTGCATCACGCCAACTTCCGTCCCTTCCAGTTCGGCATCCTCGAGCTCGGGGCGACGGCGTACTACCTGAGTGTGGCGTATCTGTTCTTGCTGGGGGCAGTGAAGATTCTGGAGGCTCGACGATGGCGGTAGAGAGCGGACAGGCGCAGGCGCCGGCTCCGAAAGCGGCTGTAGGCGCAGCGCCCCCCGGAGGGGCGACCGCGTGGCTGGTTCCGGCCTATGTGATAGGCCTGTTGTTGCTGTACCTGGCGCAGCGCGTGATCGTGACGCTCGAGCACGTCAGCCTGGTGCTGAGCCTGATCGGCGTGGCGCTGGCCGTGGCCGCGACCGTGGCGCGCTTCCTGCCGCAGTTCCGTGGCCCTGCCGATCGTGCCCCGATCGATAAGCTGCTCGGCGCCATGAGCGGGCTCGGGCTACTGGCTGTCGTCCTGTACTTCGCCAGTACGGCCACCGGTCAGGACTGGCTCGGCATCGCGCGCCTGGGGGTGAAGAGCCGCGAGCGCGTCGAGACCTTGCTGCTCATCGCCTGGGTCACGCTGATCGCGGTGAGCGTGATCCCGATGCTGTTCGCGGAGGTCGCGCTGGCCTCGATGCGCAAGGCGGCACATCTCGAGGCGCGGCGCGTCCAGGCTGCCGCGGCCAGCGGTCTGGCGCTGGCGCTGGCGACGGCGTACTGCTCGTTGTTCGTGTATGCGGCGAGCGAGACCAAGGCGCGCGTCGACTATTCGTACTTCAAGACGTCCGAGCCGGGCTCCTCCACGCGCAAGATGATCGAGTCGTTCACCGAGCCGCTCAAGATCACGGCCTTCTTCCCCGAGGTGAGCGACGTCCGGACGGAGGTTGCCGGGTATCTGACGGAGCTCGTGAAAGGCGTTCCCAATATCGAGCTGTCGCTGGTGGATCGCTACCTGGAGCCGAAGCTGGCCAAGGACCTGAAGGTGTTCAGCGACGGCACGATCGTGTTCGCCAAGGGCGAAACGACGCGCACGCTCAGCGTCGGAGCCGACATGCAGGCGGCGCGAGCCAAGCTCAAGACGCTGGACAAGGACGTGCAGGAGCAGCTGTACAAGCTGCTGCGCTCGCGGCGCATCGCCTACCTGACGGTGGGCCACGGTGAAATCAACGCCCCCTCCGACGACGAGAAGACCAAGGGCCGCACGGCGGACATCGTGCAAGAGATCATCCGCAGCCAGAACTATCAGATCCGAACCCTGGGTCTGGCGCAGGGACTCGGCCGCGAGGTCCCGGACGATGCCGAGGTCGTGTTCGTGATCGGCCCGACGGAGCCGTTCGCGCCCGAAGAGGTCGAGTCGCTGCAGCGCTACGCCGACAAGGGTGGTCGGCTGTTCATGGCGCTGGACGCAGACTCGGTGATCAACGAGGTGCCGACCGGCGCCACCACGGAGCCCGCAGCCGTGCCGGCAGCAGGGGCCGCACCGCCCTCGCGCACCGTGCAAGGGCTACAGGCGCTCGCGAAGATCGCCGACCTCGACTACTCGCCGACGCTGCTCGCCAACGACACGCAGCACGTACGAAGGCGCGCCAACAACTCCGACCGCGCGCTGCTCATCAGCAACCGCTTCTCCTCGCACGCCGCGGTCTCGACGCTCAGCCGCAACGCTGCGCGCGCCGCCATCATCTTTGCTCGGGCGGGCTCACTCTCGGCGCTGAACCTTCCGGGCTACAAGGTGGACATGGCGCTCAAGGCCATGGGCGGCACCTTCGCCGACCTGAACCAGAACTACGACTTCGACAAGGACACGGAGAAGAAGGACACCTACAACCTGGTCGCCGCCGTGACCAAGCCGGTCGAGGGAGCAGACGCCGCCAAGGCCGAGGCGGACAAGGACAAGGACAAGGATGCCAAGAAGGAGCCCAAGGAGATGCGCGCCTTCGTGCTCTCCGACGCCGACGGCTTGACCGATCTGCTGCTCTCGAACTTTGGCCCGAACCGGCTGCTGTTGATGGATGCGATTCGCTGGCTCGGCGGCGAGGACAGCTTTGCGGGTGAAGTGAACGACGAGCAGGACGTGCGCATCGAGCACAGCAAGCAAGGAGACCAGGTCTGGTTCTACAGCACGATCGTCGGAGTGCCGGCGTTGGTGCTCGGCGTGGGCCTCGGGATCACCCGGCGCGCGCGCCGTACGCATAAGGCGGTGGCAGCGTGATCACGCGAAGCATGGGATTGCATCTGGTTCTGTTCGGCGTGGCGAGCGCGCTCGGCTTGCGCGCCTGGACCGCGGAGGACGAGCCCAACAAGAACCAGGTGGCCGCGGAGCTCTGGTCCGGGCGGCTCTCGGATCTGCAGAAGATCGAGTTCCGCACCGACAAGAAGCTGGTCGCGCTCGAGCCGCGCGAGGACGCGCGCGGTCGCTACTATGTGGGCTCGATCGAGACGCTCAAGCCGCCGCCGGCCGCGAGCGGACCCGACGCGGGGGCCTCGGCGCCGCCCACGCCGCCACCGTCGCCCGCCGATGAAGCGGGTACCAAGCGCTTCGTCAGTCTGACCAAGAGCGATGACCTGGCGAAGAATCTGGTGGCGCTGAAGGTGAGCCGCGTGCTCGGCAAGCTGGCCAAGGAGCGGCTAGCGGAGTTCGGCCTGGACAAGAACGACCAGGGCACGCTCGACGTGGTGATCGCCGGCAAGAAGCACTCGCTGCAGCTGGGGGAAAAGACCCCCGGCGGCAGCGATCGCTACGTGCAGAACCTGGAGACGGGGGAGGCGTACGTGATGGCGGGTTCGATCGCCAACGACCTGCAGTCTGCCGACAGCCGGCTCATCGAGCGCGACTTCCACGACTTTGGCGACGAGAAGCTGGGCAAGGTGGTGCTCTCGGCGGGCGACAAGCATCGCGAGATCGTGCGCCATGGCGACGAGAAAGACTTCTGGTCTCGCCCCGACAGCCCGGAGACGAAGGACGAGACGGTCAGCAACTGGATGACCAAGATCGACCGTCTGCGCGTCACCAACTACGTCGAGACGCCGGAGCCCGCGCCCAAGCCGGAGGACACGGTCGTGCGGGTCGAGTACCAGGGCGAGCACGGCAAGCCCCTCGGCTTCCTCGAGCTCGTGCGTCAACCGGCGGCCGGCGCCAAAGACAAGACAGAGTACCTGGCGCGCAGTGAGCACAGCCGCTGGTTCGCGACGGTCCTGCGCAGCACCGCCGAGCAGATCGACCAGGATCTGAACACCGTGATGGCGCAGTGACAGAGACGACAGGGTGAGGCGGGCAGGGCTCAATTGGGCCGCCGGGCCAAGTGGGTCCGCCCGAAGTGCGGCATCGGGCCGATGCAGCCGGATTTTGCTGCCGGACGCTTAGGCCCGAGCAGCGGGTGGCCGGTGTCTAGGCCATGCTCGCGGCCGCGCGCGTCCTCGTCGGTTTTGGGTTGGCCTGCCTGGCCGCCGCGTTTGGTACCGTGGCGTTCACGGGCGCGGGGGGCCTCGACGGTTTGCTGGCGAACTTTGCCGAGCTCGGCGAGCGCGGGCTGCTGCTCGAGCCGGCCTGGCGCGGCGCGTGCTGGTCGCTGGGCGCCAGCGCGCTGGTCGCGCTGACCCTGACGGGCACCAGGCTCTGGCTCGATCGGCCCCGGCGCCTGCGCGGCTCGGTGCGGGCCCCGGACGGCAGCCAGCGCAATCGCGCGCAGTGGATCGCCGAAGTGGGCCAGCGCATCACGCGCAACCTCTCCGCGAGCGAGCCGAGCGTGGTGCGGGCGTTTGAAGACGTGGTGCGCGGCGCGCTCGAAGTCGGAGCGAGCGACATCCACTTTTCGCCCACGCCCGAGACGCTGCGCATCACCTACCGCGTGGGGGGTGTGCTGTACGAGGCCGCCGCGCTCGACCTGCGCTGGTCTCCGCCGTTCTCGACGCGCATCAAGGTGCTTTCTGGGCTCGAAACGCACGTCCGCCAGCGGCCCCAGGATGGCCGCCTGACGATGCAGCTCGACGGGGTGACGGTCGAGGCCCGTGTCTCGAGCTTGCCGACGGAGGCCGGCGAGCGGCTCGTGCTGCGCATCGTGCGCGGCACGCGCGGGGTGCCGGAGTTGGCCTCGCTCGGGCTCTCCGAGCAGACGAGCCAGGGCCTGGTCGAGGCGCTGACGCGCCCGCAGGGCCTGCTGTTCGTGACGGGGCCCGTGGGCAGCGGCAAGACCACGACGCTCTATGCCGCGTTGAAGCACGTGGTGGATGCGCGCGGTCGCCTCACTTCCGTGGTCACGCTCGAGGACCCGATCGAGCTCGAGCTGCCGTTCGCGACCCAGACGCAGATGCATGCGCGCGCGGGCCGCACCTTTGCGAGCACGCTGCGCAGCGTGCTGCGGCAGGATCCGAACGTGCTCATGATCGGCGAGATCCGCGATCGCGAGACCGCCGAGATCGCGACCCAGGCGGGACTGACCGGACACTTGATCCTGACCACGCTGCATGCCGACGGCGCCGCGGGCCCCTTCTCGCGGCTCGCCGAGATGCAGATCGAGCCATTTCTGGTCGCCAGCGCGACGATCGGTTGTTTGTCGCAGCGCCTGGTGCGGACGCTGTGCCCGCTGTGCGCGCGCGAGGAAGCGCCGGACGCGGCGCTGCGGCAGCGTTACGCGGCGCTCGGCGCGCCGCTCCCTGACGTGCCTTTCCACGTGCCCGTGGGCTGTGAAGCCTGCTCGGGCGAGGGCTTTGCGGGCCGCACGCCCATCAGCGAGCTGCTGATCATGCGGCCCGAGCTGCGCCAGGCGGTGATCGACTGCAAACCCACGAGCGTGCTGTTCGAGGCGGCCCGCCAGTATGGCTTGACGCCGCTGCTGCACGACGGTCTGGGACGCGCAGTGCGCGGCCAGACGTCGCTCGCCGAAGTCCTGCGAGTGACGGGATGAAGCGCGGCATCTTGAATCGGGCCAGCCAGGTGGCGCAGCTGCTCGGCGGGCTACTCTGCGCCTTGCTCGGTCTGCGGCTGATGGTTCTCGCCATCGGAGACGCTCAGGCCCGGCGCGCGCCGGCGCCGCCGGCGGCCGAGCCGAAGCTGGCGGCGCTGGCCACCGGCGTCAGCGCTCCTCCGGTGCGCGCTCGGCAAGTACCGGCGCCCGAGCGCAACGTGGGAGACGGCACTTCGCTCCGGCTCATGCTCTCGGTGGTGGCGGGCCCGGAGCGCTCGGAGGTGTACGTGAACGGCTCGCGCCTCGGCCTGTCGCCATACCTCGGTGACTACACCTGCAAGCACGGCGAAGAGCTGCGCATCGAGGTCGTCCCGGCGCACCGGGCACTCATCACCCGCTCTGCCACCTGCGAGGGACAGACGTTATGGATTCGCTAGCCGGGACGGCATGCGCGAGGCGCGCCAGGCTGCGGGCCAGCTCCTCGCGCACCTGCGCGGCCTCTCGAGCTCGGACCAGGAGGGCCAGCGGCCCTTCGCTGCTGTCGATCAACAGGTGCTGCGCGCTGCCGCGTGTGGCGAGCGGGTAGACTCCTCGCACGGCATTGCTCGGGACCTGCTGGCGGGCGCCGCGCAGTCCGAGCACGCGCTGCTCCACGGCCAGCTGCGGGCCAACCACCAGACGCGGATGGCGCGTGGCGACGCTAGCCGCGATGGTGATGAGACAGCTCGCCATGAGCGCAGGCAAGGCCAAGCCCAGCGGGTGCACGGCGGGCACGTGGCCGCTCGCCGTGACCAGCAGGAACGCGAGATCCAGGAGCACCAGGCCCGTCATCACGCCCAGCACCCAGCGCAGGCCCGCCGCGGCGCGCCAGCCTCGCAGGACCAGGCGCTCGCCGGGGGCGCCTGGCTCTGCTGGGGGCGCAGCCGGGCGGAAGACCCAGGGCTGTACGCTGCTCGGCAGACCCCACTCCTGCGCCACTTCCCCGGGCCAGTGCGACAGCACGGTACGCAGCTCGCGCAGCAGCCGAGCCGGATCTTCGCTGACGAGCAGCGGCCAGCGCTGCTCGCCGTGCACCAGCACCGCGGCGTAGCGCGGCTGGGGTGCTTCGGGTGCCTGCTCCACGACCAGCAGCCAGCGCGCTGCCGCGGGCAGCGCTTCGACCGTGCCGCGCGCCCAGGTCAGCTGCAGCTCGTTGGGCTGCACGCGCACCTCCACCCGCCGCGGTCGGCCGCGCGCGATCAGCCCGAGTGCCACGCCCAGGCACAGCAGACTGACCAGCACGCGCCCGCCGTCGCTCGGACTGGGCGCGAGCCAGGTCAGGCTGGCCAAGGCGAGCCAGACCGGAGAAAGGACCAGCGGTGCGCGAGCCGGCCACCAGCCTGCGAAGCGCAGCTCGGTCGGGCTCGCGGCCGCCAGACGCAGGCTGGGAGGCAATCCGCGCGCCCAGGCTCGCGACGAAGGCAGCGGATCAGCCTCCGAGCGTCCTAACGGCCCTCTGGGGGCCTCCGACACGGAGGGGCTGCCCATGGAGAAATCGACCCTCTCTTAACGTCATTGGCCAACACCCCGCAATGGTTGAAGCTGTCACTTCTATGTGACGGGGGGAAGAAGGGGTCGAGGGGTCGAGGAGGGGTCGAGGGGTCGAGGAGGGGTCGAGGGGTTGAGGCATCCGGAGCGTGAGGGCTCGGCGCGTCAGCGCGCTTCGAGAGGCCAGGAGGGCCCGAATCCCTCACTCTGTTCCGTAAACGTGCCCGTGCCCGCGCCTGAAATGACTCGACAAGAACCATACCGTGCGACCCCGAGCATGCGGGAACCACCCCTCAGCCCCTCGATCCCTGGCCCCCTCGACCCCTCAGCCCCTTCCTTCGACCCCTCAGCCCCTTCCTTCGACCCCTC
>Ga0068861_100002400_pt1 | contig 12207 bp, 12 predicted proteins | sample KBSSwiS42_FD_66593 | JGI IMG/M metagenome (GOLD analysis project Ga0068861, IMG submission 66593) | Switchgrass rhizosphere microbial communities from Kellogg Biological Station, Michigan, USA - KBS Switchgrass S4-2 | ecosystem: Host-associated > Plants > Roots > Rhizosphere > Soil ...
CGACTTCGCCGATCCCGCGCTCGAGAACCTGACCGCGGCGCAGAAGCAGCTCGTGAGGATGGGGCCGCGCAACGCCGCGACCGTTCAGCAGTCGTTGCATGCCATCGCCCGCGCGCTCGGTATCCCCGCCGAGCGCCTTCCCCATCGAAGGCAGCCCTGAAGGGCTGCGCTACGAACCGAGGGCGCCGTGCAGCCGACGGCGCGCCCGCGCTGGCTCGCCAGGCTTGATCAGCGGCCGTATTTCGCCATCGCCGCCTTCAGCCGGTCGTACGGCAGCGCGTGCACCGTGTTGCCGTTGATGCCGGTCATGGTCTCGGCCTTCATCAACGCGTTGAGCACCGACTCTTCGGTCGCTTCCACCACCGCCTGGAACAGCGGGTTGAGCGTCGCCGTCGACTCCGGCGAGACGAAGGTGGCCGACAGCGTGCGCGAGCTGGCCGACTGCGGGATGCTGTTCCCGGTCGAGAACGCGATGAAGATGTCGCCGCTGGTGTTGCCCGAGGTCGATCCGGTTCGCGCCAGGCCGAGCGACGCGCGCGCCGCCAGGCGTTCGAGCTGCCGCGACGACAGCGGCGCGTCGGTGGCGACGACGACAATCACCGAGCCTTCATGGTCGACGTTGATGTCGGCGGCAGCGCCGCCCTCGCGCTTGATCTCGGGCGTCAGGTCGGGAATCTCGCGGCCGACCGGAACGCCGGCGACGGTCAGCTCCGGCCGGCGTCCGAAGTTGGCCTGCACAAGCACGCCGACGGTGTAGCTGCCGGCGCTCTCGGGGACGCGCCGCGACGCGGTGCCGATGCCGCCCTTGAACCCGTAGCAGATCATGCCGGTGCCGCCGCCGACATTCCCTTCCGTCACCATCCCGTCTTTCGCGGCATCGATCGCGGCGAAGACGTGCTCCTTCTTCACGTGCTGGCCGCGGACGTCGTTGAGCGTGCCGTCCCACGTCTCGGCGACCACCGGCAGGAACGCCCAGTCGCGCGACGGATGGCGCTCGTTCATGAACGCGATCTCGGCCTCGTGCACCGTGCCGACGCTGCCGGTGTTGGTGATGAGCACCGGGTGCATCAACGTCTCGCGGTCGCGGATCCAGTGCGTGCCGGTCATCTCGCCGTCGCCGTTCAGCGTGTGCGTCGCGGCATAGACGCCGTTGAACCAGATGTCGCGCCGCGGCAGCACCGCGGTGACGCCGGTGCGCACCGGCCCCTGCCCCACCTTCAGCGCGCCCTCGCCCTTGACGATCGTCGCGTGGCCGACGAGCACGCCGGCCACATCGGTGATGGCGTTGAGACGACCGGTCGGCAACGCGCCGACGACGATGTTGAGATCGCGCGCGCGCATGCGCGCGCCCTGCGCCGTCGGCAGCGAAACCGCCGCGACGAGTAACGCGGCGGTCGCGAACAATCGATTCATTTCGACTCCGTCAGCGCGATGGCAACGTGAAGGCGACGTACTCGCCCGAATAGTTGCCGCCGCCGATGGCGACGACGATGTACTGCTTGCCGTCCACGAGGTAGGTCATCGGCGACCCGCTTTGCGGCGCGACCATCCACACGGCGCCGACCTGCTCGCCTTTCGACTTCTCGTAGGCGCGCAGCATCGCGCCGCGCGGGTGATCGGGCGTCGTCGTGATCTGCGGATCGCCCATCACCACCAGCGTCTTGGTCACCATCAGCCCGACGCCGGAGGTGCCGGCCTGCCCGGTCTTCGGGATGTTGACGCCCTTCAGCATCGGATGATTGCGAACGTTGTCGGGCGTGTCGCCGTGCGGCACCTGCCACAGGATCTCGCCGCGATCGAGGTTGACCGCGGAGATCGTCCCGTATGGCGGCTTGAGGATCGAAAGCCCTTCGACGAGCAGTCCGCCACCGCCGCCACCGCCGCCGCCCGCTGCGGGCGGAGGAGTCGCCGGCGGCGCCGTGCCGCGCGCGGCCGCGGCAGCCGCCTGCGCCTGCGCCTGGGCCTGCGCGATGGCGCGCGGTGAATCGGCCGCGCAGCAGTCACCCGGGCCAATCACTTCCTGGAACGGACGGCCGGCGACGCCCGACACGTAACGAATGTCGGAGAACCCGGCCGGCGGCGGGACGAGGGAGGTTGCCGTGATGCCGGAGTTGTTCGCGTTGGCGATGATGTTGTGCGTCTCCGGGTCGTAGGCGACGCCCGGCCAGTTGGTGCCGCCGACCGCGTTGTTCATGTTGATCGCGCCGAGGATGCCGTTGACGTCGCCGAGCACCGCCGGGTTGTACATCCACGGCCCGACCTTGTAGCGCTCGATCTGCTTCACCGCCTGCGCCCGCAGTTCCGGCGTGAAGTCGATGAGATCGTCCGGCACCTTGAGCGTCTGGCGCGCGTAGGCCGGCGGCCTGGTCGGGAACGGCTGCGTCGGGCTGGTTTTCTCGCCCGGCACATCCGACTGCGGCACCGGCCGCTCCTCGATCGGCCAGATCGGCTGCCCGGTGACGCGATCGAACACGAACAGGAACGCCTGCTTGCCCGGCACCGCGACCGCCTTGACCGGCCGGCCGTTGACGTTGATGTCGACGAGGATCGCCGCCGACGACATGTCGTAGTTCCAGATCGGGTGGTGCACGACCTGGAAATGCCACTTGCGCTGGCCCGTCTTCAGGTCGACGCAGACGATGCTTTCGGCGAAGAGGTTGTTGCCCGGCCGGTGCCCGCCGTAGAAATCGGAGGTCGGCGTTTCCACCGGCAGATAGACCAGCCCGAGTTCCTCGTCGACGGTGATTTGCGTCCAGACGCCGGTATTGCCGTTGACCGCCCACGAGTCGCGCTCCCACGTGTCGTTGCCGAACTCGCCGGGCAGCGGGATGGTCTTGAACGTCCAGAGCAGCTTGCCGGTGCGCACGTCGAACGCGCGGACCAGGCCCTTGGTGTTGTTGTGCGTGCTGACCGTCGCGCCCTCGCGCATCGATGAGCCGACGATAATCACGTCCTTGACGATCGCCGGCGTCGCATGCAGCCCGATCTCGCCGGTCTCGAGGTTGATCGGCTGGCCGGCGCCGAACACCGCGCCCTCCTTCAGATCGACGATGCCGTCCTTGCCGAAGGAGCTCACCGGCGAACCGGTTTTCGCGTTGAGCGCGACGAGGCGGTAGCCGGTGGTGACGTAGACGACGCGATCGTCGCCGCGGCCGTCGGTCCAGTACGAGACGCCGCGGCCCGACAGCTGGCGCGGGGAGACGCCGGCGCGGCGTCCTTCACGCAGGCTGTGGGCCCACATCAGCTCGCCGGTCTTGCCGTCGAGCGCGACGACCGATCGCCTGGTGCCGCCGGTGGTGTAGAGCACGCCGTTGATCGCGAGCGGCGTCCCTTCGAGCTTGTATTCCGGCCGCGGCCCGAGGACGTCGGTCTTGAAGCGCCACGCGACTTCGAGCTGGTTGAAGTTGCCGGCGTTGATCTGATCCAGCGGCGAGTACTTGGTGCCGCGCAGATCCGCGGTGTAATGCGGCCAGTCGCCGCTCGCGGTCGACGGCATCCGCGCGGCGCCGGGCCGGTTCTGCCCGGCGACGACCGCGCAGAGGCCGACGACGACCGCGACGACCGGAACGAACTTGAAGCTGCGCGTCACGTCTCCCTCCTTCGCTACTTTTTCAACTCCGCATACACCATGCTCACGAATCGATCGGCGCTCGTGCCGGCGTTGCCCGCCGGCAGCAGGCCGCCCGGCACTTTCGCGTCGTACGGCGCCGTCACTTTCGCGGCGAGCACGTCCTGCAGCGATTTGCCCTGCGCGACGAGCTGCTGCACCTTGCCCTGGACGGCGAGCATCATGTCGCGGTAGGGAATGATGTCGCCCTTCTTGATGTAGGTGCCGTGGCCGGGCACCAGCCGCGTGTTCGGCCCCGCCAGCTTCATCGTCAGCTCGAGCCCCTCGAGCGCGCCTTTCAGCGAGCCGCCGTTGTTCGTATCGATGAACGGGTAGCCGAAGTTGCGGTAGAAGTCGCCAATCATGATGAGATCGGCGTTGACGAAGCGCACGATCGTGTCGCCGCCGGTGTGCGCTGCGCGCACCGGAATCAGCTCCACGGTCTCGCCGTTCATCCGGACGCGAAGCGGATCGCCCATGCCGTAGGTGACCACCGGGAGCCGGGCCGGGTCTCGCGGCGGCGCGCCCGCCGCCGGCGCGGGCTGCCGCACCATGCCCTCCCGCAGCTCCTCGCGCGCCAACAGCACCGCGCCCTGCTTCGCGAAGGTCGCGTTGCCGGCGGTGTGATCGCCGTGGATGTGCGTGTTGACGAGGAAGCGGATCGGCCCTTGATCGATCCGCCGCACCGCCGCGAGCACACGGTCGCCGATCTGCTCGTACTGCGAGTCGACCATGAAGATGCCGTCGGGCCCGGCGAGGACGCCGATGCGCCCGCCGGCGCCGTCGGGATGTCCCGGATCGACCCCTTCCGAACCAGACAGCATGTACAGGTTCGGCGCCACCTTGTCGGTTTTGATCTCGATCTTGTCGTACTGGATGCCGCCCTGGGCGTGGCCGATCGACGTCAACGCGGCGGCGACCGCCAGCGCGAGGCCGACGAGCGTGGCTCGCTTCATCTGTGGATGCTCCTTGTGATGGCGCAGATGATACACGCGCGGTCGCCGTTGCGTTCATCTCTAATACGAGATAGCATCTCTCATTAGAGATGGCCCCCGCCGCCGACGCCCCTGCCGCGGCGCGCGAAATCGAGCGCCGCATCGCCCGCCGCCTGGCGCGCCTGCGCGCGGAAAGCGGCTGGTCGCTGGACACACTGGCCGAGCGCACCGGCATCAGCCGCGCGACGCTGTCGCGGCTCGAGCGCGCCGAGTTGAGCCCGACCGCGGCGATGCTCGGCATGCTGTGCTCCGTGTACGGGTGGACACTGTCGCGCCTGATGGCTGAAGCCGAAACGCGCCCGCCGCATCTCCTCCCCGCCTCCGAGCAGGCCGAATGGAAGGATCCGGAGAGCGGCTATCGCCGCCGCGTGGTGTCGCCGCCGGCGCCGGGGCTTCGCGGCGAGCTGGTCGAGGTGCACATGCCCGCCGGCGCGTCGGTGGCGTTCGACGCGGCGCCGATCGCCGGCCTGGAACATCACCTCTGGATGCTCGAAGGCGCGCTCACTCTCGAAGTCGAAGGCGCGCCTGTCCGGCTGCGCGCCGGCGACTGTCTGCGTTACGTCCTGGCCGGTCCCACCCGCTTCCACAACCCGGGGAAACGCGAAGCGCGATACGTCATCGCCATGGTGCGCCCATGACCGAGGTCACTCACACGCTCGCCGGCGTTCAGATTGAGGAATGGCGGCCCGATCTCCCCGGGACGATCGTCGAGCACGACGTCGAGATGCTCGCCGAGATCCTGCACGCGGTCGTTCACCTCGGCGCGGGCGTCAGCTTCGTCGTCCCGTTCTCGATCGACGAGGCGCGCGGCTTCTGGGTGGACAAGGTGCTGCCCGGCGCACGCGCGCGGACGCGCCGCGTCGTCGTGGCGCGGCTCGACGGCCGCATCGTCGGCACCGCGCAGTTCGACATGGCGACGCCGCCCAACCAGCAGCACCGGGCCGAGGTGGTCAAGCTGCTCGTCCACCCGTCGGCGCGGCGCCGCGGCATCGCGCGCGCGTTGATGCTCGCGCTCGAGGCGCTGGCGCTGGCCGAGGGACGCACGCTGCTGACGCTCGACACGTGGACCGGCAGCCACGCTGAACATCTTTACGAATCGCTGGGCTACACGACCGTCGGCGTCATTCCCCGCTACGCCCGTGGATCGACGACGCCAGCGCTCGAACCGGCGACGATCATGTACAAAGAGTTGGCTCAGCCGTTCGGGACTCCTGAGGTATGATTTCGGTCGCCGGTTTGCACGCTGACCCGCGGAGTCGGGTGTCTTCCGGCCGTCCCTCATGCCCATGCGTCGTCCGCTGTTGCGGTTAGCAATGGCTCTGTCGTTGTCGGCTGGCGTCCTGGTCCATGCCGCCGACGACTTCCTCCTGTCTCGTTTCGGCGAGTACCTCGACGCGCTGCGGACGCAGGCGGGCATCCCCGGCCTGGCCGCGGCCATCGTCGGTCCTACCGACGTGACGTGGGAGCGGACCTACGGCTTCAGCGACATCGAGGGCAACTTCGACGTCCGCTTCGACACCCCGTTTCAGCTCGACGATACGACGCAGGCGATCGTCGCGACGCTGGCGATGACCTGCGCGTCCGATGGACGGCTGGCGCTCGACGACCAGGTCGCCAAGTTCGCCCCCGCCAGCCCTGAGGCCGGCGCAACCATCGGCCAGCTGCTGACGCACACGAGCGGCAACGCGTCGAACCGTGTCTTCGCGTACCGCCCCGAACGGCTCGAGCCGATCGCGGCTGCGATCGCGGCGTGCCGCGAGACAACATTCCGCGCGGCGGTCGCCGACCTTTTCGATCGAGCCACGATGCCCGAGGCCGTGCCCGGCGCGGACGTCGTGCAGCTCGCGCCGCCCGCCGAGGGCTTCACGGCGGCAGAACTCGAGCGGTACGCAAATTCACTGCGACGCCTGGCGAAGCCGTACTCGGTCGACAAGCGCGGCCGCACGACGCCGTCGTCGTACGTCGCATCGACGATGACGCCGGCGTCGGGGATGATCGCGTCCCTGCGCGATCTCGAGAATTTTGATCTGAAATTGAAGTCCAACTTCTTCCTGGGGCCGAACTGGCAGGCCTTCGCGTGGGCGCCGCCGACCGACGGCACCGGCCGCCCGCTGCCGCACGCCTACGGCTGGTTCGTGCAGGACTACAACGGGGACCGGCTGATCTGGCAGTTCGGGGTCAGCGACAACGCGTCGTCGTCGATGATCATCATGGTGCCGCGACGCAATGTGACGCTCATCCTGCTCGCCAACAGCCAGGGGCTGGCGCGGCCGTTCTCGCTCACGTCGGGCGACATCACGGTGTCGCCGTTCGCGCGGCTGTTTCTGTCGATTTTCGTGCGATGAGAGACTCTGCTTCAGCGCGGCGTTCCCTCGTGATGGCCGCCGGCCTGATGCTGCTGCCGCACGCCGTGCTTGCGGGCGACCGGCAGATCCGGCCGTTCGCGGGGGCGACGTTCAACGCTGGCACGACCTTCGTCTCCCCGGCGGGCGGATCGATCGGCAAGAACCTGATCCTCGGCGCGAGCGGCGTCTTCATCAGCGAGATTTTCGGGATCGAGGCGGATGTCGCCGATGTGCCGGGCTTCTTCGAGTCGGATGCGAGCCCGCTGGTGATCGACAGCCGCGTCACCACGGTCACCGGCAACCTGGTGATTGCCGCGCCCCGCCGGATGACCGAGTATTCCCTGCGGCCGTACCTGGTGGCCGGCGGCGGGCTGATGCGAATCAGGACCCTGACGGCGCAAAACGTGTTTGACGTCTCCAGCTTTCTGCCGGCATTCGACGTCGGCGCCGGCGTGGTCGGCTTCCTGACCAATCGCGCCGGGGTTGGCTGGGAGATCCGGCGCTTCCAGAACATCGGTGGGAAATCGAATACCGCCGGGCTGACTTTCGGCCCGGAAGATTTATCGTTCTGGCGGGCAACCATGATGGTTGCGATTCGGTACTGACACATGCGCGTACTGCTACGACCAGCCGCTCTCATGTGTGCGTTCTTGCTCGCCGCGGCCGCGCCAGGGGTGGCGCAGGACGCGCTGCGCATCAGCACGCTCAACTCCAACAATCAGGTGGTCGTCTCGTTCGAGCTGACCGGCGCCTACGACGATTCGGTGCGCGATGCGATTGCCAGCGGCCTGCGGACGACCTTCACCTACACGCTCGAGCTGCGCACGCCGGCGTGGATCGATCGGACGATCGGCACCACCATCGTGACGATGACCGATCAATACGACAACCTCACGCGGCGCCACACGCTCACCCGCACGATCGACGGCCGGGTCGACGATGAGCTGGTCACCGAGGACAGCGCGGTGGTGAAGACCTGGCTGACGAAGTTGAGCCGGGTGCCGGTGGCCGACGTCGCGCAGCTCGATCCGGCACGCGATTATTACGTGCGCGTGACGACGCGGTCGCGGCCGCTGGGCGGGTCGCTGCTCGGGCTGACCAAGACGATCACCGGTCAGGCCAAGTTCACCTTCATCCCCTGAGAGCGCGTTTCAGCGCGTTGACCGCACACGCAAGCACGATTGCGGTGACGGGGACGACCAGCACCAACGCGGCGTGCTTGAAGAACGCGTCCGACCTCTCCACGCCGTTTGCGAGCGGCACGGCGAGCGTGATCGCGTAGTACGAGGCAAGCGGCAGCGCGGCGCGCCGGAACGCGCGGGCAACCGCCTGCATGGCGCGGCTCATCGGGTTGCCACGCGCGCCGCTCTGCGATCGACGCGTTGAGCGAGCTCGTAGAGCAGCACCAGGCCGCCGAAATACACGACAATCCCTTCGAGCCGATGCATATCGCCAGCGCTGAGCGGCGTGAGCGGGTGGGCGGCGAGCCACATCGCGATCGCAATCCGCACCGCGTTGACCATGACCGCGGCCGCATAACTCGCCAGCAGGCTCACGCCCACCACCCGCGCAGCCGACGCACCCGATCCGACACGAGGAAGCGTGGCAATCACCAGCATGCCGAACGCGGCCAGCATGAAGTTGATGCCCGCGCATGATTTCTCGATCAGGAAGAGGCGTTCGCGCGAGAAATAGCCTTCCTGCGGTTGCCACCTGAAGGTCGCGTCCGTCATGGCGCCGACCAGCGTCGCCGTCGGGCCCAGGATCCACGCCAGATCGTCCGCGCGCGCGCCGGCGTAGTGCTGCTTCAGCCCGAACGCGATCAACGCCGCAGCCGCCAGCGCCAGCGCTTTCGCCTTCACGCCACCGCTCCCGCGCGCCCCTCGACCCCGCTCGGGGCGTCCTGAGCGACAGTCGAAGGGCGCCGCCGCAGGCTGACGAAACCGAACCACGCCGCGACGATCGCGCACAGCCACGCGACATCCGGCTCGGGACCGTTGGTGACGCCGACCGCACGATCCGACACACCGTCGGGCAGCGGCAGCGGTTGGTCGATGTCGTCGGCGTCCTCGGTTGTCCGGCGCACGATCTCCTGCACCGCGACAAATGACGTGTAGCGCGTGAGCAGGCGATAGGTCAGCCCGAGCGAGGTGATCTCGGCAATGCGCTCGTCGTCCGGAGCGGGACCGAAGTCCGACAACTCAGCGATCCGGTTCCGTGCCCACAGATGCCGCAGCGCCGCGTGACGAGCGTCGTTGCCGGCAGGCGAGACGACGATCGAAGCCTGGTAGGGGCCGCGTCCCGTCCTGCCAGAGATGTCAATCGATCCTCCGGTATTGCCTCGCCATTTGCCGAAGACGACGATCGGGCGGTAGGCGAAGAGATCCGGGACCTTCTTCGGCTCGACATCGTAGGCGTCGAATCCGGTGAATGCCACGTCGATGCCGGTCAGCACGGGCGTGTCGATGTAGCGCCTGAACCGCGCTGCCGCCTCCGCGGCCTTTGCGTGATCGGTAACGATGAACGGTTCGCCGCGCCCCGCCCGGGCGACGCCCTCGATGAGAAACCGGTTGACGCTGCTGCCGATCCCGAAGGCGAAGAAGTTGAGGTCATCGAGCTGCGAGCGGATGAAGCCGAAGACGTCTGATTCCGCCTCGATGAAGCCGTCGGTGACGAGGACGACACTGCGCGCCCCCTCGCCGCGGCGCGGCACCGCCACCGCCCGCTCGAGCGCAGCCAGCAGCCGCGTGCCGCCTCCGCCTTTCTTCTGGCCGAGGAACTGGCTCGCGCGCAGGAGATTGGCCGGCGTGGCGGGCACGGACAGCGGCGCGAACGTGTCGGAGCCGTCGGCGAAGACGACGACGTTGAAGGTGTCCGAGGGCTGGAGGACCGCCGCGAGATCGGCCATCAACTTCTTCGCCGTATCGAGCGGGAATCCGTGCATCGATCCGGAGACGTCGACGACGAAGATGTACTCGCGCGGCGGCACCGCTGCAGGCTCGACCGCCTGCGGCGGCTGCGCCATCAGCAGGAAGAAGTTTTCGTCGCGGCCCTGATACAGCAAAAGGCCGGACGCAATTTCCCGCCCGGCGAGCCGGTAGCGGAGGATGAAGTCGCGGTTGCCGGCGAAGCGATCGGATTCGGCAAGCGCGACGTCAGACCGGCCAGGCGCGACCTCGCGGACGACCAGCTGATGCGAGGGTGAGGCAAGCTGGCGGAGCGGCACCCCGGTCGACACCACCCCCGACAGGTGGAACTCGCTGCGCGGCAGCTCGCCCTGGTGCGTGTAGGGCGCCGCCACGAACTCGTCGCCGGGTGACGCCTGACTCGCCTGCTTCTCCGAGTAGCGCGGTCCGACAACTGTCGGGTACACGAACTCGTAGAACCCGTCGGTCGGCACGAGCAGCTCGGTGTATCTGAGCTCCACCGCGATCGTGTCGCCCGGCAGGACGTTGGCGATCTGCATCGTGAAGACGTTGGGCCGGCTCTGTTCCAGCAGCGAGGCGCTCTTGCCGTCGCGCTTTGCGGCTTCGTATTCACGTGCCGCCTGCTTGCGCTCCCTGATTCTCGCCACCGTGCGCACGTCGCCGACGGTCATCGTCATGCCGTAGACCGCCGCGCGCGTGGACGCCGGAAACACGTACCGCGCGTGAATCGGCCGCGTGCCTCGGTTTTCGTAGATCTGCCGGACGGTGACGTCGGCGATGACGCCGGCAATCGCGACGTCCACACGCGTGTCTTTCAACGGCAGACGATCGACGGCGGGGTCGCCGTCTTCGACGAAGAAGAACGGCGAGAGCGTCTTGTCGGGAGCGATTCGATCGGCTTGCGCCGCCGCCTCGGGCGGCGCGAGCGAAACGCAGAGAGTGAGCACGACGATGGTCCAGCGAGTGAGTGGCATCATGCCGATCGGGAGGAGCAACGGCGCTGCCGTCCGCTGCCGCGCGCCGCGCGCGCACGGCAACGTGCTGCATGCGCAGGTGATGTACGTGTTCGCGGTGGGTCGCCAGGTTGTCAGTGAATGGCGGCTGCCGTGTTCCTGCGTCCACGGCATGTGTCCGGCCGGACACCTGAGGATTGCTTGGGGCGCGTGTGAAGGATTTCGAGAGTTCGAGGCTGGAGAGTCGAGGGATCGCATGCGAAGAGGGCCGTCTTCGCAACGCCGCCGCAGTCTCGGGTCCTGGCGCGGCCGACACGGCTTCACGTGCCGCCGCGACGCAGGACCCGAGACAGAGTGCCTTAATTGCCCGGCGTCTTCCCGCCGCCGCGGTTATTCCCCTGCAGCGCTTCGACACGCGCCAGGTTCCGCTTCGCCTTGTCGTAGCCAGGGTCGGCAGCCAGCGCGCCCTTGTACGCGGCCGCCGCTCCCGCGAAATCGCCGGTGTGCTCCAGCGCCATGCCCAGGTTGTTGTGAAACACCGGCACGCCCGACCGCACTTCCACCGCCCGGGTGAGCAGCGGCACGGCCTCATCGGCGCGCTGCTTTTCGATCAGCAGCAGCCCGAGGTTGTTCATCGACCAGACATCGAGCTCGTTCACTTCGATCGCGCGGCGATAGGCGTCGATCGCCTCGTCGGTCTTCCCCTGCGCGACGCAGGTACGGCCGATCAACCGGTGCACTTCGGTCGATTCGGGATCGACGTCGGCCGCGCGCGTGAGCTTGTCGAGCGCATCGTCATAGCGTTTCTGCTCGATCAACACACGGCTCAGATTGACGAGGCTCTTGACGTGGTGCGGGTCGATGCTCAGCGCCTTCTCGAACGCCTCCTCCGACTTCGCGAGGTCGCCGCCCTTCCACGCCGAGAGGCCGAGCATGTAGTGCCCCCACGGGTTGGCGGGGCGCTGGCCGGTGTAGTGCTCGAAGATCGTGGTCGCGCCGCTGTAGTTCCTGGCCTGATACGCCGCCTCGCCGTCGGCGAACGTCACCGGGCCGAGGATTTTCGTCGCGGTGTTCGACGCGACGCTGTCTTCGACCGACGGCTTCACCGGCAGCGATTCGCCGCGGGTCGCTACCGGCTTCGGCAGCGCGGCGTCGCGCGACTCCGCCTTGACCACCGATGTCTGGCTCTTGTTCGAACAGCCGACGGCCGCGACTGCCGTCAGGAAAAGCACCGAAGCGACGTGTCGTGTGGGGTTCATCTGACTCTCCTCGAGTTGGCCGACCGCTCCATGCGGCCGCGCGTTTCGGGAGCATTCAGGGCAAGCCCGGCGCCACGGCGCGCGTCAGATCGCTGGCGTCGCTAATTGGCCGAAGCAGAGG
>Ga0068861_100002402_pt1 | contig 12203 bp, 14 predicted proteins | sample KBSSwiS42_FD_66593 | JGI IMG/M metagenome (GOLD analysis project Ga0068861, IMG submission 66593) | Switchgrass rhizosphere microbial communities from Kellogg Biological Station, Michigan, USA - KBS Switchgrass S4-2 | ecosystem: Host-associated > Plants > Roots > Rhizosphere > Soil ...
CCCGGCGACGCTGCGCGCCTGCAGCAGGTGGTCTGGAACCTGCTCAAGAACGCCTCCAAGTTCACGCCGAACGAAGGCGAGATCAAGGTTGTGACGAGCAACGTCGACAGCCGCTTCGTGCTGATCGTCGCCGACACCGGCATCGTCATTTCGAGCGAGGCACTGCCGACGATCTTCGATGCCTTCGCGCAGGAAGGGCCATGGGTGACGAGCGAGTTCGGCGGCCTCGGCCTCGGCCTGGCGATCGCCAAGGCGACGATCGAGGCGCACCACGGCTCGCTGGTCGCGGCGAGCAGCGGCCGCAATCAGGGGGCGACCTTCACCATCGAGCTGCCGCTCGACGGCGCTGGGCCATGAACGCGTTCCATCCCGTGCCCGGCGCCAAGCGGCCGATGCGGATCTTCGTCGTCGAGAACCACGAGGACACGCGCTTCCTGCTCTGCCTGCTGCTCGAGCAGCTCGGCCACACCGTCTTCTCGGCGCCGACGCTCGCGGGCGCGCTCGAGGCGATGCCGGCGGCGAACTGCGACGTCCTCATCTCCGACATCGGCCTGCCCGACGGCAACGGCTGGGACCTGATGACGCGGCTCGGCGACGACCGGCCGCCGTACGCGATCGCGATGAGCGGCTTCGGCATGTCGTCGGACCGCCAGCGCAGCCTCAAGGTCGGCTACCGCCATCACCTGCTCAAGCCGGTCGAGCCGAACCAGCTCGAGCGCCTGCTCGACGAGGCGGCCGGCGAGACTTCCCGTACCGCCGTACGCCGGCAACGCGGCGAAGCCTAGGTCGTCGGCCCGCGCCTGGGCTTGCGCGGCGGCGGGTCGCCGGGCTTCTTCTCGTACCTCAGAACGCTCAGATTGCCGTCGCTTTCCAGGCAGGCATGACGCACCTCGCTCGCCGAGGCGACGCCGTTCTGGCGCAGGTGGCTGTACAGCTCGTCGAGGGTGAGGAACTCGGCGCGGAGATTGCGGTGCAGGATGCGCCCGGCGCGGATCAGCGGCAGCGGTCGCGGCTCGACGATTCGCTCGAACCAGCGGAAGCGAAACGCGGCCCAGTCGAGCAGGAAGTTCCAGGCCACCAACGTCGCGACGAGGATCGCGCCTTCGGCGAGCGAGGTGTAGCCGCCGGTCATCGCGTTCTGCGACGCGTCGGCGATCAGGACGACGAGCAGCACGTCGGCAACGCCGATGCCGCCGACGTCGCGGCGCATCACGAAGCGAAAGATCAGGAACAGGAACCAGTAGAAGCAGGAGCCCCGCACGATCAGCTCGATCGGCGAAACGTTGATCTCTATCAGCGAAGACCAGTCCATGCGCGGCGCTCCCGTTCTGCGAAGGTGAGAAGCATGCACGGGTAGGGTCAGCCCCGGTGGCAGCGCATCTTCTTCATCGGCAAAGTCGGCCGCTCACAAGGAGCATCCATGAATGTGCGCAACGCAGTGAGACGGGTCCTTGGTGCGGCCGCGCTTGCGGCTTGCGCCGCCTTCGGCATCGGCAGCGCGCACGCGGCATGGCCCGAGCGGCCAGTGACGCTGATCGTGCCGTGGGGCGCTGGCGGTGGCACCGACGCGACGGCGCGCATCATCGGCTCGCTGCTCGAGAAGGAGCTCGGCCAGCCGGTGACGGTCGTCAACCGCACCGGCGGCAGCGGCGTCGTCGGCCACGCGGCGATCGCCTCCTCGCCGCCCGACGGCTACACGATCGGCCTGATCACGGTCGAGATCGGCATGATGCATTGGCAGGGCCTGACCGACATCTCGGGCACCTCGTACACGCCGATCGGCCTCGTCAACGTCGATCCGGCCGGGCTGCAGGTTCGCGCCGATGCGCCGTACAAGAACGCCAACGAGCTGGTCGCGGCGATCAAGGCCAATCCCGGCAAGTTCAAGGCGTCGGGCACCGGCCAGGGCGGCATCTGGCACCTGGCGCTCGCCGGCATGCTGAAAGACCTCAAGGCCGACCCGGCGGCAGCGCCGTGGGTGCCGTCGAACGGCGCCGCGCCCGGCCTGCAGGACCTCGTCGCCGGCGGCGTCGAGATCGTTCCCTGCTCGCTGCCCGAAGCGCGTTCGCTGATCGACGCGGGCAAGGTGAAGAGCCTGGCGGTGATGAGCGACGCGCCATCGACGCTCTATCCGAACGTGCCGACGCTGAAGGCGGCGACCGGCAGCGACTGGAAGCTCGGTGCCTGGCGCGGCATCGCCGCGCCCAAGGGCCTGCCCAACGACGTCCGCGACAAGCTCGTCGCCGCGATCAAGAAGATCGCCGCGAGCAAGGAGTACGTCGACTTCATGGGCAGCCGCGGCTTCGGCGTCGCCTACCTCGGCCCCGACGAGTTCGACCGCTTCATGGCCAAGTCCGACACCGACCTCGGGGCGACGATGAAGGCGGTCGGCATCGTCAAGTGACTTCACCGCGGGTCGCGAAGCCGTCCTGAGCGAAGCGAAGACCTCTTCGTGAAGCTGAACGATGCCGTCTGGGGGGCGCTGTTCGCGCTCCTCGGCGCGGCGATCCTCTGGCACGTGCAGGGCTTTCCGCGCATCCCGGGGCAGAACGTCGGCCCCGCGCTCTTTCCGGGCGTGCTCGCCGTGGCGATGCTCGTCTGCGGCGCGATCCTGATCGCGAGCGGCCTGAAGGCGCGCCGCGGCGCCGGAGCGGCGTTTCGCTGGACCGTCGCGCCCGAGTGGCTGCGCTCGCGCCGCCACGTGCTCGCCTTCGCGGTGCTGGTCGCGAGCAACGTCTTCTACCTGCTCGCCGTCGACCGGCTCGGCTTCCTGCTCACCGCCTTCGTCTACCTCGCCGCGCTGATGTGGGTGCTGCGCGTTCGCCTCGTCGTCGCGGTGCCGGTCGCCTTCCTCATGGCGCTGGGAATCCACTACGCGTTCTACAAGCTGCTGCGCGTGCCGCTGCCGTGGGGCGTGCTGCAGGGGATCGCGTGGTGACGCTGGACGTGCCGGCCGGGCGCCGGGCCGCCCCAAGCCCGGCCGCGCCCCCTCGGGGGGCAGCGAACGAAGAGAGCGTGGGGGCCTCATGAGCCCCGCATGGGCCGAGGCGTTCCGCCTCGTCTTCGATCCCTACAACGTCCTCGTCATGATGGGCGCGTCGCTGTTCGGCCTGTTCGTCGGCGCGGTGCCCGGCCTCACGGCGACGATGGCGACGGCGCTGCTCGTGCCGGTGACGTTCTTCATGGCGCCGATCCCGGCGATCGCCGCGATCGTCACGGCGACGGCGATGGCGATCTTCTCCGGCGACATCCCCGGCTGCCTGCTGCGCATGCCGGGAACGCCGGCGTCGGCGGCGTACACCGACGAGGCGTACGCGATGACGAAGAAGGGCCAGGCCGAGCTCGCGCTCGGCGCCGGCCTCGTCTTCTCCGCCGTCGGCGGCCTGTTCGGCACCGCGGTGCTGATGGTCTCGGCGCCGGCGCTCGCCGAGTTCGCGCTCAAGTTCAGCTCGTTCGAGTACTTCTGGCTCGTCCTCATGGGCCTGACCTGCGCCGTCTTCATCTCGACCGACGCGCCGCTGAAAGGCCTGACGACGCTCTTCATCGGCCTGCTCGTCGCTGGCGTCGGACTCAACAACCCGGCGGCGTTCCCGCGCTTCACGTTCGGCAGCACCGACCTGCTCGGCGGCATCGGCCTGATCCCGCTCATGATCGGCATGTTCGCGGTCTCCGAAATCATCCGCTACATGATCAACACCGAAGGCGAGGCGCTGATCGTCGACAAGCCGATCGGCAACGTCTTCAAGGGCATGTGGGGCCTGACGGTCAAATACCCGAAGCAGATCCTGCGCGGCAGCGCGCTCGGCACGCTGATCGGCGCGCTGCCCGGCGCCGGCGCCGACATCGCGGCCTGGATGTCGTACGCGATGAGCAAGAAGTTCTCGAAGGAGCCGGAGAAGTTCGGCACCGGCCACGTCGAGGGCATCGTCGAGAGCGGCTCGGCCAACAACAGCGCGCTCGCCGGCGCCTGGATTCCGGCGCTCGTCTTCGGCATCCCCGGCGATTCGATCACCGCGATCGTCATCGGCGTGCTGTACATGAAGAACATGAACCCGGGGCCGACGCTCTTCACGACGCATCCGGAGCGGATCTATTCGGTCTACCTGCTCTTCATCATCGCCAACCTGATCATGCTGCCGCTCGGCTGGCTGTGCATCAAGGTCGCCAAGCGGATCCTGCGCGTGCCGCGCGACATCCTCATGCCGGTGATCCTGCTCTTCTGCATCGTCGGCGCCTTCGCGATCAACAACACCGCGTTCGACGTCGGCGTCATGCTGGTCGCCGGGCTCGTCGCCTGGATGCTCGAGGAGAACGGCTTTCCGATCACGCCGCTGATCCTCGGCGTCGTCCTCGGCGGCATGCTCGAGGAGAACTTCATCTCGTCGATGATCAAGGCCGACGGCAACGTGCTGGCATTCTTCAGCCGGCCGATCGCCGCGGGGCTCGGCGCGCTGACGATCGCGATCTGGTTTTGGCCGCTGCTGCGGCGCCGGCGCGCGGCGCCGGCGGCCTAGCGTCGAGCGACCTAGCGGCCGACCGTGACCGTGCCGTGCATGTACGGGTGCACCGAGCACACGTAGTCGTAGCGGCCGGCGCGCGCGAAGGTGCGCGAGAACTCCTGGCCGGGCAGCAGCAGGTCGCTCGGCGGCGCGCCGTCGGCGAAGGCGATCGCGTGCGGCGCGCCGTCGTCGTTGCGCCACGCGACGGTGCTGCCGGCCGGCACCGAGACGGTCGCCGGGGCGAACGCGAAGTTGGCGATCGAGACGCCGCCCGCCGCTGCGGCCTTTGCAGCTGCCGGCTGGACGACGATCTTGCGCGGCGCGTTGCCGACCGCGATCGTCGTCGTCTTGCCGCTCGCGAGGTCGACCGCGCTGACGTCGTTCGAGCCTTCGTTGGTGACCCACACGGTCTTGCCGTCGGACGCCATCCAGTGCGGCTGCTTGCCGACCGCGACGCTGCGCAGCGCCGCCTGGCTCGCCGGGTCGAACAGGAGCAGCTCGCCCGGACCCTGGACGACGATCGCGCCGACCGCAGCGCCGGCGAACCACTTGCCGAGGTGCGGCGACGGCCCGGTCGCGATCTCGGCGACCTGCCGTTCGGAGGCGACGTCGATCACGCGCAAGGCGTTGACGCCGGCGGTGGTGACGTAGAGGAACTTGCCGTCGGCGCTGAACTCGGGATCGCGCGGCGGCTTGTCGAGGTCGATCCGGCGTGCGACGCTGCGCGACGCGAGGTCGACGACGACCAGCGCGAACTGCCCCGGCTCCTGCGATGCGACATAGGCGACCTTGCCGTCGGGGCGGACGGCGATCGTGTGCGGCTTGGCGACCGGCGCCGTCGCGACGATCGCGCCGCTGGCGACGTCGACGAAAGCGATGCGGTCCGCACCGTAGACACCGACCAGGACGGTGCGGCCGTCGGGCAGCATGGCCAGGCCGTGCGGCGACGGGCCGACGTCGACCGTGCGAACGACCGTGTCGCTCGCGGTGTCGATCACGCTCACGCTGCTCGACGCGTCGCCGGCGACGAACACCAGGCGGCCGTCCGGGCTCACCGCCATGCCGTGCGGACCGGCGGCGACGGCGATCGTCTTCAGCACCGCACCAGCGCCGGTGTCGACGACACTCACGGTCGAGTCCTTGAAGTTGCCGACGTAGGCCTTGGGGCCGGCGGCGCCGGCGAGCCCGCCGGCGAGGGCGAGGGCGGCGAGCGCGAGCGGGCGCGCGCGGCGCAGCGCGCGCAGGGCGAGGAAAGGAACCGGCATGCTGCGATCTCCTGGAGTGAAGGACGGGGCCGGCCGCCGCCTTCGCGGCGCAGGGCGACCGGGCCCGGCAAGTCCTACCGCCGGTCGGGCGTGTTTATTCCGCCGCCATGCCGCTGCGAGGGAATAAAGAACCGGCGCGCGCGGTAAGGCTCGAACGATCCTTCACCGGCCCGCCATGACCGACATCGCCCGCTTCGAGTCGCTGGTGCTGCCGCACCTCGACGCGGCGTACAACCTCGCGCGCTGGCTGACGCGCGACCCGCACGACGCCGAAGACGTCGTCCAGGAGGCATGCGTGCGGGCGCTGCGCTACCTCGCCGCATTGCGCGACGGCGAAGCGCGGCCCTGGTTCCTCACCCTCGTGCGCCACGCGACCTACGATTGGCTCGGCCGCCAGGGGCCGCGCGGCAGCGACGAAGGGCTCGCCGAGGTCGCCGGCGACGCCGCCGCCGAGCCGCCGCAGTGCGCCGAGCGGCGCGGCGATTCGCGCGCCCTCGCCGAGGCGATCGCCGCGCTCGCGCTGCCGTACCGCGAGGTGATCGTGCTGCGCGAGCTCGAGGAGCTGTCGTACCGCGAGATCGCGACCATCGCCGACATCCCGATCGGCACCGTGATGTCGCGCCTGGCGCGCGCCCGCGCGCTGCTGCGCCGCTCGCCGGCGCTGCATGCGATCGCCGCGCAGCGCGCAGGGGGCGAGCCATGAGCCGCGGCGGAGTCGATCGATGAACTGCGCAGAAGCTTCTGCCGGGCTCGGCGCGTGGCACGACGGCGAGCTCGCGCCGGATGCGGCCTCGGCGCTGCGCGAGCACGTCGCCGCGTGCGCGACGTGTCGCGGCGAGCTCGCGGCGCTCACGGCGCTGCGCGGCGAGATCCGCGCCGAGGCGCCGCGCCATGCGGCGCCGGCGTCGCTGCAGGCGCGTGTGCGCGCCGAGCTCGCGCGCCATCGCGACACCGCGACGGCCGGGGCGCTGGCGGCCGGTGCGGCGCCGCACGGCGGGTCGCCGCGCGCCGCGCCGCCGCTCGTGCGCCAGCGGCGCCGCTGGTTCCTCGCCGGCGCCGCGGCCGGGGCGCTCCTCGCCGTCGGCATCGGCGCGCTGACCCAGCTCGTCGTCTCGCAGCGGGCGAGCGACGACGTCACGATCGAAGCGGTCGACAGCCACGTCCGGGCGACGCTCGGCCAGCGCCTGATCGCCGTGGCCTCGTCCGATCGCCACACCGTCAAGCCGTGGCTGTCGGCGCGGCTTTCCTATGCGGCGCCGGTGCCCGACCCGGTCGACCCGGCGTTCGTGCTCGCCGGCGCTCGCCTCGATTCGCTCGACCGTCGCCCGGTCGCCGCGCTCGTCTATCGCTACGGCAACCACACCGTCGACGTGTTCGTGCGGCCGCTCGCCGACGCCGGCGCCGCGCCCGCGCTTGCCAACGTGCGCGGCTTCACGGTCGCGCTCGCGCTCGGCGCCGGCATGGAGTGGCGCGCGGTCGCCGACGTCGATGCGACGGTGCTCGCCGGCTTCGTCGAGCGGCTCGCGGCGGCCGCCGCGGCGCCGCTGCCGGCGGCGCGCTGAAGCGCGACCCGATCGCGCTGGCATCGCGGCGCCGATCGCACGGCAGCGGTCGATGGCCGAGCCGAGCGCGCGAGACGCGCGCGCGGCGCGTCAGGGGCCGGATGCGCACAATGGGGCGATGCAAGCGCACGCCGTCGATTCCCGCTACGCCTGGGGCCGCCTCGTCATCGCCCTGATGCTGATGACGATCGGCAGCAGTGCGATGTACGTCGTCGCCGTCGTGCTGCCGAGCGTGCAGGCCGAGTTCGGCACGGCGCGCGCCGACGCGTCGCTGCCCTACATGCTGCTCATGGTCGGCTTCGGCATCGGCGGCGTCTTCATGGGGCGCCTCGCCGACAAGCGCGGCATCGTCGTTCCGCTCTTCATCGGCGCCGCCGGCCTCGGCATCGGCTTCGTCGGCGCCGGGCTGGCCGGCAGCATCTGGACCTTCGCGATCATCCACGGCGTGCTGCTCGGCCTGGTCGGCAGCTCGGCGAGCTTCGCGCCGCTGGTCGCCGATACGTCGCTCTGGTTCGAGCGCCGGCGCGGCATCGCAGTCGCGATCTGCGCGAGCGGCAACTACGTCGCCGGCGCGATCTGGCCGCCGATCGTCCAGCACTTCGTCGAGACCGTCGGCTGGCGCCAGACCTACATCGGCCTGGGCGTCTTCTCGGCGCTGACGATGGCGACGCTCGCGGTCTTCATGCGCGGCCGCCCGCCGGCGCTCGCGGCGGCGGCCGAGACCGGCGCCGCGCGGCGGTCGGCGCGCGAGGCCCGGCCGTTCGGCCTCTCGACGCGCGCCGCGCAGACGCTGCTCTGCATCGCCGGCGTCGCCTGCTGCGTCGCGATGTCGATGCCGCAGGTCCACATCGTCGCCTACTGCGGCGACCTCGGCTACGGCGCGGCGCGCGGCGCGCAGATGCTCTCGCTGATGCTCGCCTGCGGCGTCGTCAGCCGGCTCGTCTCGGGCGCCATCTGCGACCGGATCGGCGGCCTGCGCACGCTCCTGCTCGGCTCGCTCCTGCAGGGCACCGCGCTGCTCCTCTTCCTGCCGTTCGACTCGCTCGCGTCGCTCTTCGTCGTCTCGGCGCTGTTCGGCCTGTTCCAGGGCGGCATCGTCCCGTCGTACGCGATCATCGTTCGCGAGCACTTCCCCGCCGCCGAGGCCGGAGCGCGCACCGGAACGATCCTGATGTTCACGCTGTTCGGCATGGCGCTCGGCGGCTGGATGTCGGGCAAGGTGTTCGACCTGACCGGCTCGTACCACGCCGCGTTCCTCAACGGCATCGCCTGGAACCTGCTCAACCTGAGCATCGCCTTCTTCCTCCTGCGCGGCGCGCGCGGCCAGCGCCGGCTCGCCCAGGCAGTCGCGTAGACTGCCGCCGCTTCGCGAGCGCCGACCATGCCGACCCCTTCCGAGAACGCCGACCTCGACTTCGTCGAACCCGGTGGCGCGCCCGCCGGCGGCAAGCCGAGCGCGAGCAGCGGCGAAACCGGTGACGACGTCGCGCGCGCCCACTCGACCGGCATCGTGCCGAGCCAGGACCTGCGCGCGATGGCGCTGCGCAAGGAGATCTTCGCCCTCGAGCCGATCGCCGACGACCAGTTCCAGCCCGCCAGCCTCGATCTCCGCCTCGGCGCGACGGCGTACCGGGTGCGCGCCAGCTTCCTGCCCGGCAAAGGCTCGGTCAAGGACAAGCTCGACGAGTTCGCGATGCACGCGATGGACATCACGGCCGGCGGCGTCCTCGAGAAGGGATGCGTCTACATCATCCCGCTCCTCGAAGGCCTCGACCTGCGCCACCGCACCTCGGCGATGGGCAACCCGAAGAGCTCGACCGGCCGACTCGACGTCTTCACCCGCCTCATCACCGACGCCGGCACCGCCTTCGACCAGGTGCGCGAGCAGTACAGCGGCATGCTCTACGCCGAGGTGTCGCCGCGCACCTTCAGCGTCCTGGTGAGGAAGGGCTCGCGCCTCAGCCAGCTGCGCGTTCGCCGCGGCAAGCCGATCGCGAGCGACGGCTTCATGCGCCGATTGCAGCAGGAGCACGGCCTGGTCCAGTCGCCCGAGGCCGACACCGGCGACGCGCGCGCGGTCGAGATCGTCAACGGCGTGCCGGTCCGCGTCGACCTGCAGGGGCGCCGCTCGGGCGGGATCATCGGCTACAAGGCGCGCAGCCACGCCGGCCTCGTCGACATCGACCGGGTCGGCCACTACGAGGTCGACGAGTACTGGGAGCCGGTGCGCGCCCCGGCGCGCGGCGGCCTGATCCTCGATCCGGCCGAGTTCTACATCCTCGCTTCGCAGGAAGCGGTGCGCGTGCCGCCCGGCTATGCCGCCGAGATGATCGCGTACGACACGCTGGTCGGCGAGTTCCGCGTCCATTACGCCGGCTTCTTCGACCCGGGCTTCGGTCACGGCGACGCCGGCGGCGAGGGCTCGCGCGCCGTCCTCGAAGTGCGCTCGTACGAGGTGCCTTTCGTTCTCGAGCACGACCAGCTCGTCGGCCGCCTCGCTTACGAGCGGCTGACGTCGACGCCGGCGGTCCTGTACGGCCAGGGCATCAAGTCCTCCTACCAGGGCCAGGGCATCAAGCTCAGCAAGCACTTCAAGGCGGTGCGCTAGCAGCGCCGCGAGCGCACTCGCGCCGAGAGCGGGGCGGCGGCGCTAGCGGTCGAAGAGGAACGGCCGCTCGGCCTCGAACTCGCCGACCACGCTCTTGACGATTCGCGCCACGACCGGCTTCATCGACTCCGGCCCCTCCCACGTCGGCGCGTCGACGTCGCCGGCGACGCTCGCGACGACGAAGCGCGTGTCGTCGCGCCAGGCCGGGTCGGCGCGCAGGCGCCGGTTCAGCTCGTCGACGAACGCCCGCGCGTCGAGCGCCACAGCCTCGCGCGCAGGCCGGCGCAGCAAGCGCTTCCAGTGGTCGCTGCTCGGGCTCGACGATCGCCGGCCGCTTCCTTCACGCGCCTGAGCGGCGCCGCTTGCTGTTTGCTTGACCACGGGTACGGCACATGCGAGAACAGCCGGGTGGCAAGCGTTGTGCCGCCGAAGGCGGCGCGATCAACGCGCGCTGACCGGAACCAGTCGCGTGTGGGTGTCGACGAGGGTGAACGAGCCGTCGTCGTTGGCGACCACCGGCAGGCCCGCGTACGCCGTGCGGTAGCTGTGGCGGGCGTGGCCGCCGGTCCCGTCGCGGCCTGCTTCCTCGACGAGCGTGTAGCGGGCGCCGGTGACCGAGCGGACTTCGAATCGATTGCTGGGGCGGCCCGGCGTGGGGCCGGTCGAGGTGTCGGCGTCGTCGATCATGGTCATGGAGGGGCTAGCGCGTGCCGCGCCGCCGCGTGGCGGCGCCGAGTAGGTAGGCGCGCTTCGAGCACCCTTGGCAATCGTCGTGCACCCTCCGCCCGCGACGTCATCGGTCGAGAGGACGAACGGCCCTGTCATGGGCACGGGCTTTGCCTCCGAACGACCATGAGCCTCGGTCCCGCCAAGCTTCCGGCACCCCTCCGACGCGGCGATCGCCGCCGCGGGCCAGTGCCTCGCCTCGCCGGGGCGGACGGTGTCGTCCCGGCGCACCCTGCGGGCGAGCCCGAAGACGACATGCGGCCCGAAGCCGAGCCCCCCGAGCCGGGCTGGCGCGGCTCGTCCTACGACCTCAAGCACGGCCTCGACGTCGTCGAGTTGCCGACGACGCTGCCGGTCGAGGTCCTCGACCGGTTGTTCAACGCCCCCGGCAAATAGCCGTCGCCGGGTCCGCCGCTGCCGGCCGTCGCGAATCGCTCTTCTCGGCGTAGGACACCGGCCTCTTCGCTTGTCCACTCCCTTCCGCGCGCCGGTGCAGTTGCCTAAGGTCCGTGTTTCCTGCCACTCCGAGGAACGACCCATGCCTGCAGACACGACCCGCGGGCGCGCCCCGGCGAACGCCTCGTCGCGCGACGCGACGCCCGATGCGACCCGCCTCCTCGCCGACGACCACCGCGAGGTGCATGCGCTGTTCGAGCAGTACCGAAAGCTCGCCCGGGGCGGCGCCAGCGGTGATGAGCGTCGACCGCTCGCCGAGGAGATCTGTACGCTGCTCACGGTGCACGCCGCGCTGGAGGAGGAGATCTTCTATCCGGCGGCGCGCGCGGCGGCGATCGACGCCAGCGTGCTCGACGAGGCCGAGGTCGAGCATGCGTCGGCCAAGGACCTGATCGCGCAGATTCGCGACATGGAGCCTGACGCGCCGCTCTACGATGCCAAGGTGAGCGTCCTCGGCGAGTACATCGATCACCACGTCGGCGAGGAAGAGCACGAGCTCTTCCCGAAGTGCCGGGCGTCGGCAATGGACCTCAACGACCTCGGCATCCGCATCGCCGCCCGCAAGGACGAGCTGATGGGCGAGATGGCCGAAGGGCTCGAAGTCGTCGACTGACGTTTTCCCTCAACCCACAGAAAGCACCCCATGAGCCTCATCAGTTTCATTCAGGAAGCCGGCGAAAAGCTGTTCAACCACCCGAAGGCAGCGCCTGCCGCCGCAGCCGCTGCGCCGACGCCCGACATCAGCGCCCTCAACGCCACGGCGGGCCAGGCGATCGAGAAGTACATCGCCTCGCAGGGCCTGAAGGCCGACGGCCTCGATGTCCAGTACGACGGCGCCTCGCAGACGGTGACCGTCAGCGGCGTCGCCCCCGACCAGGCGACCAAGGAGAAGATCGTCCTCTGCTGCGGCAACGTCGCTGCGGTAGCGAAGGTCAACGACATGCTGACCGTCGCCGACGGCGGTGGCCAGGAATCGACCTACCGCGAGGTGAAGTCGGGCGACACGCTGTCGAAGATCGCCAAGGAGGCGTACGGCGATGCCAACGCCTACATGAAGATCTTCGAGGCGAACAAGCCGATGCTGTCG